>Ga0070730_10000272_pt1 | contig 65745 bp, 63 predicted proteins | sample Coa_R1_3_FD_66447 | JGI IMG/M metagenome (GOLD analysis project Ga0070730, IMG submission 66447) | Surface soil microbial communities from Centralia Pennsylvania, which are recovering from an underground coalmine fire - Coalmine... | ecosystem: Environmental > Terrestrial > Soil > Unclassified ... | reverse complement strand
CTTCTCGAGCTGCAACGCGACGACGTTTGCGTTGGCTTGTGCTGGCATTTCTTTTTCTCCTTGGAAAACCAGTTGTAGGTTTTAAGTTCTAAGTGGTAAGTAAGGCAGCCCGATGCGCGAACGTTGCGCGCGCGCACACCGCGTTGCGTGCGCACGGCCCGCGCGAATCCCTTGCTGTTGAGCGGAAGGTGTTTGCTTTTACTTAGGACTTAAAACTTAAGACTTACAACTCCAAAATCTGCTCGTCGGTCAGCTTCTTGTAATCAATGCGACCGCGTGATGGCGCCGGAGCTGCGCTTCGCGCCGTCGTTTTTTGTTCGCTTCCGGCGGCGGCTCGTTCTCGTGCGGCTTGTGCCGGCGCCAGGTCGGTGCGTTGGCTTGCCGCCTCTTGCTTTTGCGTTTTCGTGCGGTGCGCCGCCAATGCGGTTTGCGTCCAATCATTCAGAACTCGTTTCGTCGCGCTCGGCACCAGCTGTTGCGCGCGCTCGTTGATCAGCCGCACGACTTGCGCCCGCGCCGTTTCGTCGAATCGCCGCGCGGACAAAACTTGCGCAACCTGTTCGCCCAGTTGCCGGTCGCCTTGCAGCGCTTTTTCAATTTCCTGGCGAACTCCCGTTGCAAGCCGCAGCTTCAATCCATCGCTGTCGCCGCGACCGGCATTCGGCAACGATTGCTGCAGCGCGCGCTCAATCGTCGCGCCAACGCTTTTTTCCAAATCGTGATTCGCCGCTTTCTCAAATTCCGAATAAGCCGCCAGGTGCCGTTGCGTTTCCGCGTCGGCCGTCTGTCGGGAAGCGTTTTGCCGCACATCGGTTGCCGAAGGCGCGCTCTTCGTCGTCACCTCATTATTTCCTTGCTTCTTCGCGTCTTCGAGCGCGCGTACGCCCGCCTGCACCATCTCCTCGAACGCCGCCGGATCTTCCCGCAGCATCCGCTGCGCCAAGGCCGCGCGCGAAGCGGAAGTTTCTTCCGCCGACTTCCCCGCCCCGCCAAAATACGCCGCGTCAAATTCATCCAGCGCCCGCGCGCGCTCCGCCGCCGCCCGCGCCGCTTCCGGTTTTTCAAATACTTGTTTGTACTCCGCCGCTTCCGCTTGCGCGCGTTGAACGCCTTCCCAAAGTTCCCGCGCCTCTTCGCCGGCCCAAGGATCCTTCATCTGCCGCGACAACCAACCAGGCGGTTCGCGTAGCGCCGGCGCACCAGCCTGTGCCGGTTTGTCCGTCGCCGAGGACTTTGCCGAAGCCGCGGACGCATCGCCCCGAGTTCCGTCTTGAATTGATTTGTCCCGGCCGTCGTTTTGCGCCGAAACATTCACAATCGGCTGTTCCGCCGCAGCGGGTTCCGTCGCATCGAGCGGCTCAATCTCCAAGATCTGTTCGTCCGTCAACGCAAACAAATCACGTGAAGAAGAAGCGCCGTTCGCAGCCGTGGTGGGTAAAATTGCTGCCGTCGTCATTTTGTGGCTCCCGTGGCCGCGTTAAGCACCGCCGCGGCATTTAACGCGCGCAAATGCGCTTCCGCGTGCGCGCGGACGTTGGCGAATCCCGCCGGGTTCGTCAAGTGCGCCGATTGTCCCGCTTCCGAATTTGCCCAGCGCTTGCACTCCTCAAATTCCACCGAGTGATCGTCAAGCAGCGCATCCACCGGCACGGACGGAAGAATCAGCGTGCCATGTGTCGCGCCGCCCTCGGCGGCGGAATCTCCCGCGACGGGCGGCGGCCCCTCGCCTCCCGATGCGGCGCTTGCGCTTGGCGCCGCTGCGGCGGCCGCGCCGTGATTCGTGTGCACAATAATCGGCGCGCTCCCGAGCAATTGCTGAATTTCGCGCAGCTGCTTGTTCCGCGAATCCTCGCCCGGAATCACCATCTCCGCGAGGCCCAGCACATTTTTGATGTAGCCCAGATTCGCCGGCTCGGTGAGCGCCTTCTGGATCACCGGATCGTTCACGCTAAAAAGCTGCTGCAGCACGCCGCGCTGCTGCGATTTCAAGCGCGGAAAAGTTTCATCCGCTTCCGGATGCACCGAGATATTTCCCTTGAGGTCGACTTGCCGGATCACGCGCGCGTCCAGCACGCCATCCGGCCCGAGCAGCGGAATCTCCACGTCCTCCGGCCGATTTTTGCGAAACGAATCCACGCCCAGCAAAATCACGTCGGCGTAAAATTGCTTCATGCGCCGCCAAACCAAACCCAATCGCCCGAGCGCCTGATCGCGCGCCAGCGCATAGCCGCTCGCCGTTTTCACGTCTTCCATGTTTCCGCCGAACACCGCCGGAAACAGTCCCGACAAAAATTGCGAAACCGGTCCGATCAATTCCTGCTGATGCTCGAGCATGTCCGGAGAGACGCGCGCCGGCGCCGGTTGAAAAAATCCCGCCGCAAGCGGCTGCCCCGGCCGCGCCCGCGCCGGAAAATGCGCCGCGGGTTCCGCCACTTGATTGGCCAGCGCATCGAAATCCAAAACTTGCGGATCGGCGTAAATCGGCGGAATGCCGTATTCATACGTCTCCGCCTGCATGTTGGAAAGCACGTTGTAGCGTTCCTGCACTTGCACCAGCGAATCGCCCACGCTCGGCCGGTTCTGCCCGTCGCCAGGAAGCGCGTGCAACACGCGCCAGTGATCGTCCATGCTTTCATTGCGCGCTTCGCAATACGCCTCGCCCGCGAACGCCACGTAGCAGCCGTCGGGAAAGAGTGCAAGCAGTTCGTTGCGCGTCGCTTCGTCTTCCACCGCGTAAAACGCCCACGGCCGCAGCCAGGTGCGGTCAAACGTAATCAAATTCACCAGCGCGTCGCCGGGTTGAATCGAAGGCAAGCCCTGTTCGACGCTCAGCCGCGACACGCGCGCATACACATCTTCCGCGCCTTGCGACGGCGAAGTTTCAATCTTGTTCGCCGCATGCGGAAACGCCGCTTTCAATTTCGAGCGATGCACTTCCGTCTGCCATTGCAGATAGGGATATTCGTGCATCTCGTTCGCCCAAACGGGCGTGTTCAATTCCAGTCCGCCGGCGATCGAAATCACTTCCTGGCCGTTTGCCACGCGCCGCGTTCCCACCACGCGCGGCACGGTCACGCGCTCGGCCTTGCGCACATCGTTTTCCGTCAACTCCGCGCCGCAATCCGGGCAACTTTTTGTATCGCCGATTTCCGCGCGTCGATCGTGATCGTCGTATTCATCTTGTGCGGCGCCGCCATGCGCGCCGCCATCTTCGATTTCCGCGCCGCCCGCCGGCCTTACCGGCGCTTCCTTGCCGCATTGCGGGCAAACGTGAACGTCCTCGCCCAGCGGAATCTCGATCGCGTCGAGCACCTGCTCTTCGTGAAATCCGAATCGTTGCCCATCCGCCACATAGCGCACGTACGCGCCGAGCTTTCCATCCGTCCACAAAAAATAGCCGATCGACGTCAGCAGCTCTTCCACATGATTGTTCTGCTCGATCAGCTGCGCCACATCGCTTGCCGCGCGCGCCGCCGCAATATCTTGCAGCGATTGCGTCGACTGCGGATAAAACCGCACGCTCGGCACGTCTTGCGAAAGCACCGCGATGAACGAAAGCCCAAATCCCTGGTAAAAATTCGTGACGAACTGATACCGCGGCATTTCCTCAAGCTCGCGGTCGTCGCCGAATTTCGACTCGAACGGCAAATGCCAGTTCATGTCGCTCGGATTCCACCACGCGTATTGCAGTCCTTGCCAAAAAAGCCGCGCCTGACGAATCCGCCGAATCTCGTGCCGCCGCGCCACCACGCCTTCCTGGCGATATTGCAGCACCAGGTCGCGCAGCGCGTTCACCACGTGCGGCTTCGCATCTTCCAGCCGCTCGTTGTTCGGCCCAAGCGCGGCCGGCGCGCGGCCGCTCGCTTGATCCAAGTTCTGCAATGAACCATCCGCCGGCGCAATCGCGCCCGGTATTCCATTTTCAATTGAATTGGTCATAAAAGTTTTCTGTGCCGGGAAATTAAAGCAGTCCCGGCAAATAATCTTGCGCGAACGATCGCGCGCGATGCCCGAAGCCTAGCCGCGGCCGGAGCGATCCGTTTCCGCCGCATCCTGCTTCGCGCTTTGTTCCCGCCACGCTTGTATCTGGTGCCAGCTTCGCCGCCTCGTGCGCGGCAATTCCGCCATCTTTGGCGCTTCGGGAAAATCCACCGGCGGAAATCCCGCCGTGCCCAGCAGCGAATTCGTCAGCGCGCGATTTTCCGCGCGCAGACGCACCACTTCTCCCTCCAGCAAGCCGACGTACCTCGACCGCAGGAGTTTTTTGAAAAACTCGATCATGTTTTTATGTTTTCGTGAAAAGAGAATTCGTTACTTGATTGCCGCGCGCGCCGTCGCACGAACGTTCAGAAAAAATAGCGCAATCGACGCGCCGAGCAGCAAGTACAGCTCAAACGTGTAGTTGTCCATCAACAGGTCCGGCAGGCGCGACGTCAGCGACCACTGCGCCAGGATCACGATGCGCACAAAATCGATCAGCCACGCGAACGTAACGCCCAGGTGCACCTTGGTCATCCATTTGTCGTACGGCACGCTGCGCCGCCCGGCCAGCAGCCAATACGCCAGGGAAAAAATTCCGAACGGCACCGCGCAAATCCACCACAGAATGCCCATCGGTACGAAGTGCTTTTGCCCGCCAAACAAAACGAGGAAGCGCGATTCAGGCAACGCCAGCCAGATCAAGCCGCCGCCTGCAAAAAGAAAAATCCACGTCACACCGAACTTTTCCGCCGCGTTTTCCGGCTTCAACCAGCGTGAAACGTCGAACTTGAACCGTTTCTCGGCTTGCAATCGCGCCGCCGGATGCAATTCCGCTTGCCGTGGCGCGGGCTCGATCGCCTTTGGCGGAGCCATCGACAAAGGCACTGCCGCCGTCGCGGGTTGCAACAACGTCCAGCAAATATTGGCGACGAACAGCGCCTCGCCCAAAATCGCGATGGTGATGGCCATGTTGTCGGCGGTGAATTTCGGCGACGCGCTCATGTCCGAAACCCACACCGGCAAAATTCCCAGCAACAACAGCGCAAGACACAAAAACGCCTGCACAAATCCGAGCGCCAGGTTCAGTGGCCGCCGCAAAAGCCGCGGAATCCAAACGTACTGCCCGTAAAAAAGCCCGAACAAAAGAAACGCAAAGAAAAAGTATCCAACCGTGTCAAACAGCTGCGCGCCATATTGCAACTGCGGCCCGATATGCTTCGCGCGATAAATCATCGCCGCGCCCATCGCCACCAGGCTGAAGAGCGCAATTCCTCGCAACACTTTGTCGGGCAAAATCGGTTGCTTCACGGAAGTCGTGTCCCATCCGCGAATTTATCATTCGCGGTGGGCCGTGTAAGTCCGGCGCGGTACAGGTGCGGCGTATTTACCAATGCCGGCGCCGCGGCAATCCCTTTGGCTTAAAAAATTTGTTTGCTTCGCCTTCGAGGCGTTGAAAATGAATCGCGCGCGAAGTTGGATCCGTTGCGCTCACTTGTCGCGCAATCTGTTCGCCCAGCGGCATGCCGTGCACGAAATGCGCCTCGCCGCTCCCTTGTGTTCCCAATCCATCGGCCGGCGCGTCTTCCGCGGCCAAAGCGTGCAAACCGGCCAGCCGCGCTCCAGAAACCAATCCATATCGCGCCGCGTCCGCCGCGTCGTCGCCGTCCATTTTGCGAACGTCTTCAATGCGCCGGTCGTCGCACACCAGCAGCGGAATGCCTTCGATCAGCTTCGCGCAATTTTCCGTGATCGTCCACGCGTCGTTTTCCAGCAATTGATACATCCATTGCCAGCCGCCCACGCGATCGTCGTCCGCCGGCGCCGGCCGCGGCAAACCGTTCGCCACCAGCACATCGCCCAATTGCTCCGCGATCGACGCTTCCGCCGTGCGATGCGCAAACGCATCCGGCGAAAGAAATACCTCTCGAATCTGTTCCCGCCCGCTTCGTTCCACAATCGCTTGCGCCAGCATCCGCGGCGAAAGCCCGTTCTGCAAAAATTCCCGGTACGTTACGATGCGAGCGCCGCTCGCCGGCGTCTCCCGTCGATTTTCCGGCACCGCGCAATGCCAATACACCGCGCTCGGATGATGAAATCCCCAATCGATCGAAATCCAGCGCGGCAGCCACGGTTCCAATCGCAAATCTTCCGGCCGCGCCGTGTGCCGTCCGATGTCGAACACATCGAAATACTGCCCCGCGAAAACGTTCCAATCGCCTTCCAAAAACGCGCGGCGCAAATGTTCCGGCAACGCTTCGAGCGTCTTGCGGTACTGCGCGTCGTTCGCGTAGATCGGATTGTCGTCAAGCCGCGCGCGAATAAAATCGTACTCGCTCGCGTCGTAAAGCTCCGGCCGCTCAAATCCCGCCGGCGGCGCATGATCCACCCAAAGCGCCTTTACCCACGCATGACCGATATTCCCCGGATTCGTCGCGCCCGCCATGCACGGAAAACTTCCCCGCACCGGACACCGGTTGCGCGACGTCAAAAATTGCCACTGCTTCAGCGTAAAATGCGTAAGTTCATCGAGCCCGATGAACAGAAACTCCGCGCCCTGATATTGATAAACGTCGTTCTCGCCGCGGCAATATCCAAAACGCGTGGTCGAACCGTTCAGCCACGTCACCACGTGCTTCGATTCGTTGTAACTCTTGTAAAACTTTCGCGGCACATCGCGCCGGAAATACGCCAGCAGCGAACTCTCCAGCTCCGGATACGTCCGCCGCAAAAGCAGCGTGTCGCAGCCGTCCACACGATTGGCCTGCGTGATCGCTTCCCAAAGCAGAGCCTTGGTTTTTCCCGGCCCCGCCGCGCCGCCAAACAGCCGGTATTTCGCGTGCGATTCATGAAACTCGTGCTGCCGCTTGAACGGCGAGTAGTGGTCGCCGAGCCGCGGCCTCTTGCTGCTTCCCTCTTTCGGCGCGTGGAACCATTTAACCATTTGCGTAGCACAGCCACTCCTGGCTGTGCGCGATGTAATCCCCGCCACAAAGCAAACCGCACAGGCAACCGTGCCCGTTCTATTGCGCCCGCAACTTCTTTCCCACAAAAAACGCCGCCGCTCCGCCGATCAACGCCGCGGCGGCCGGCCAATGATGCAAACTCATCACCACGCCCGCCACCGCGGAAATCACCCCCGCGATCTGCGCGATCTCTCCCGCAAACACCGATTTCGGATTGCTCATACTTCCCTCCTCCAAAAATTCGCCCGGGCCTTCAGTCTTTCGGTTTCGGCAATTCCCAATCGATGCGCTGCGGCTCTTCCGCGCTCACCGGCGCTCCTCGCCCGTACCGCATCTCCAGAAGATATTCACAAGCGCGCTGTTTCACTTTCAGGTCGCTTGCAACCAGCAAATCTTCCACGACCGCATACAAATTCACGCGCGCGTGCATTTCGTCCACGAATCCCGGGGCATCGAACGCCAGCGGCTCGCCGATTCCCGTCGGATATTTCCGTGCCGTTTTCGTTTCGCCTGCCGCCGCTTTATCCGCCGGCGGCGGCGCCGTCGTTGATTTGTCTTTTCGTTTCAAGTCGTCCGGAGCGCGCAGTCTTCGATCATCAACGGTCCCGCTCTCCTCTTCGTGCGCGGCTTGGAAACCGTTCACAGCCACCTCAGCGCATGCATCCCGGCCCGTGCAGGCCGCCGTGGAGGGTGGCCCGGCGTCCCCTGCAGGGGTGGTTCCGGTAGCATCGTCAGACGCAGCCGTGTTTTTGCCGGAAATTTCCCGGCCGTTTCGTTTGCCATTCGCGTTTGCCCCGGCAAGGGGTTCGTTGAGGGAGGACGATTCGCCGGCCAGGCCGTTTGCGCCTGTCTGCCCTGCGGGCGCGGCGCAACGGTCTTTTATTTTTCGGCCGGCGTTTCGTTTTGTTCGGGCCGGATCCCGCGTTGTTTGGGAGAGACCGCGCGCCTCCGGCGACTTTTCGTCCACGCCCGCGGACACACCCGCTGCATGTAGTCCCGCGGAAGGGGACGAATCTTCTGGTTTTTCTTTCATGTTTTCTTTTTCAGAGCTTCGGAGCGCGCGAAATGCCGCTCTTCTCTTGCGGTGTGCAACTTTCTTTTACGCCAACGATTGCCGCCCGCCGCTTCGCGCAGCTCTTTTTCCTTGGCCGCATCGCTTTCGCCGCGTGCAGGCCAAGCAATGCGCCGTCCACCGCGTCGCGGTGCGCCAGGCAAAACAATCCGCGTCCTTTCACCGGAGCGGTGCACGGCATCCAAAATTCCGGCGACACGCTGGATGGCACAAATGCGGCGCAATGTTTCACGGCAATGGCGCGCCCGGCGCTTCGCTCCAGCCCACGGCCGTCGGGCTCGCATGCGCCGATATATTTCCCACAATCACGTCCAGTCGTTGCGGCACACCCGCCACGACAGCTTTTTTCCAGTACCGCACGCTCGCCGCCGCGCTGCCCGCCGCAACGTCCGTGCACGCGCCACCCGCAAAGCAAATCGAAATGCCTTGCGTGCAGCTCGCATCGCCGGGTGAACATTCCACGATCGAAGCGAGATTCGACTGATCCACCGCAACCGAAAATCCGCAACACGCCGCCCTTTGCACCAGATGCAGCGCCGGCGGTGGCGAACCTGACCCTCCGGCTCGGCCGCCATTCGACGCAACCATTCGCGGCAAGAGCGCCGGCAGCAGCGCCGCAACCAATATTGCGCGCCAGTTCGCACGCGCTCGATTCATTTCATGCTTCATCGCAGAACCGCCCTCACCCACACTTGCTTAAACCAGAATCTTCGCCGTCAATCCCGCTCCACCCGTCGACGAAACAAATCGCACGCGCAAGAATCGCGCTTGCACGTTCGCCACGGTCCGCGCTTCTCCCGTTGTCGCGGTTGACGCGTCAATTTGCTGATATTCCGCGTCCACGTCGTTGATCGCGCCTTGCAGGATGATGCTCACCGCCGTTGGCGCCGTGCCAAACACCGTCTGCCAGCGCACGGCGGTTCCGCCGTCCGGCAAACCCGTATAACTCGGCAGCGCAAACTGCGAGCCTGACGTCGCCGCGCCCGGAAAAGCCTCGTTGTTGAAGCTGAAACCCACGTCCCCCGAAAAAAGTGAACTCGGCGGCAGCGTATTTTGATAAACAGGCATACTCTCTCCTCTTTGCGCCGCGTCGTTCGCGCGCAGTTGTTCCGTTCGCCGCACAGTCGCACGGCGTAAATGGTTGTGGCGGCGCAAGTTAGAGCGCCGGCCAGGCTTGTCTAAGGTGTGAATCGACATGCAACGGGACGCAGACTATATGTTCGCGCTGGCCCCAAAAACAAAAACGCCTCCGAGGTCTCGGAGGCGGCTAGCTACACTTCTCTATGTGTGTAAGTATAGCAGATGATAATGGTTTGTCAAGCCTATTTTTGCTTTTTTCGCAAAATCTTTTGCTTTTCCGCGAACTCGTTTCTTTTCAACGCGCTTCGTGCTTTGCACGTACAACTTCTTTCTCCGCCATCAACGAGAAAAATATGTTCTACCCATCGAAGGCCCTTACGCCGCGCTCGCCACGCGCCTCGGCCTCGCCACCACCATCCTCTGTCACACCGCCGACCACTACGGCCAAATGGCCCTCTACCTCCGCCTCAACGCCATCGTCCCGCCCTCCAGCCGCCCCAACCCGCCGAAACTCCAGGCCACGTATTAAGTTAAATTAAACGAAAAAATGTCATGTATCTTTGGGCTCTCGTGGCAAACTCAACGGCGCATGACAGGTTTGTTCCAGTTACCGCGCTTATCAGGAAAATACTGCGATACCTTGCTAGTTGAGCTACAATCCGCATGGAATTCAACTCATGAGACAACAAGTTGCCGCGACCGTAAGTCCGATTTCCTATCCAACACCTAAACCCGATAGAGAGTATTTACGCAGCCCAGGGTTGCGACTATTCAACGTCATCCTGTTTTCTGTCTTTGGCGGGATGTATTTAACCGAAGGGTTCCACGATCTCAGATCCAAGAGTGAATACCATTTGGCCTTCGACTTCGTGATAGTAGCAGCACTTCTAATCATCGCAACCGTCCATGGTATTCGGTTGCTCAGAGCAGACAAGAAGTGAAGGCTCGCAGTAGATGCGGACCGGGTCCTTCGAGTCACTGATTACCGTGCGCCATAGTTAACTGAAACCCGTTCGCGCTCATTCTCACCTTGTGACAAGTCGCGCAATCGCAGACCAATCCGGTGTCAATAGAAAGCCATCTCTTGACTCCCGCTTCCCCGCGGCGCATAGTCGCCCTCTCCCCGGTATTTCTTCCACAAAGGAGTCCTTTATGCCGTTTTTTCTTCACCAAGTCAGTTACACGCCGGAAGCGCTCGCGCGCCTCATCGCCAATCCACAGGATCGCTTTGATGTCGTGCGCGCTCCCATCGAAAAACTCGGTGGCCGCATCATGAACTCGTACTTCGCCTTCGGGCAGTACGATGCCGTGCTCATCACCGAAATGCCCGACAGCGTTTCCGCCGCGGCCATCGCGCTCGCATTCGCCGCCGGCGGTTCGTTGCGCAATTGCCAGACGACCGCGCTCATGTCCAACGCGGAAGGCCTCGAAGCATTCCGCAAAGCCGCGCAATGCGGCTACAAACCCGTCACGGCCGCCGCCAGCGCCGCCGCCGCAAAGCTGTAGTTGCAACCGCTCGCAACGTGAAGTTCCATAACGAAGCTAAATTCGTTCGCTGCCACTAGCGTGCGCAGCAAGGCGCGCGGCCGGAGGGAACTGGGTGTCTCTCCGGCCGCGCTGCAAAAAAAACGGTTTCTCGCTATTCCACTGTCACGTGCGACTTTCCGCACAAGCTCGCCACGCATTTTTCTTCGTGCACAAGCGCAGCGGTATGCTGAAGCGGTAACGCAGCTTCGCGCCGCGTTCCGCGAGGAAAAGCCGTGGGCTCCGACCGGCAAACCAAAACCCGGATAAAGTATGCCGTCGTCGCTGCATCCCTGCTTTTGCCAGGGGGCTGCGTGTACGGATGGTTCTACTACACCAGGCATTTCTCCCTGCCCGATCCTCCATTCCGCGAATCGCAGCGCGCCGAACGGCATCCCGCCGCCGCAATCGTCCTTGCCGCGCCTCCGGCCACCGCCACTCCTTCCGCCCCGGATGAGGCGCATCCGTCAGACTCCACCGAGCCTCGCCCGCCGACTTTCATGCTGCCGGCCGATGCCCTCGACGAATTTCATCAGGAGGTTTTCACCAGCCTCGTCGGCATGTTCGGCACGGACTTTCCCGATTTGCGAGTTGCCATGGAAGGGGAACCGAGTTCCGCCGACGTAAAAAGCCCAATCTTCCGCCGAACCACGTTGCAGCTCCTCGCAGCCGCAAGCGCCGCGCCGGCTGAGAGGAAGCCCGCATTGCTCCTGGTTGCGGACATCGCCGCAACGCATCTTTGGTGCGACGCCTCTCGCGATTCGTCCACGCCGCCGAAATCCACTTGCCCCGACGTCGAATCCGATCTTGCGAAATACGGCCTGGCCTTGCACTACGATGAACTTGGCGGGGGCTTTTACTACAATCGCGAATTGCTCTGGCGCGTTTGGGAAAACTACGCGGATTCAACCGCCGGCGAACAAGCCTTTGTCACCCTTTTGCAAAGCGGCTGGGACACAAGCGCGACGTGCAGCAAAGGAGCGGACGAAACGCGCGAGGTGATTCGCCGCGGCGAAGAGTTTCTGCAAAAACATTCGGCTTCGCCCTACCGCGCGGCCGTCACGTTCCTGGTCGCGGAAGCGTACTCTTCCTGGTGGTCGCTCAGCAAAATGGACGGGAATTCCGGCATGGGAGACTATGTGGACGCCAAGGACTTCCAAGCGGGCGCGGAGGGTGCGCGGCGCAAAGCCATCGCCTATTTTGAGCGCCTCACGGCGATTGCTCCCGGCACGAAGTTCGATCAATCTGCGCGGCTCGCCGCGGCATCCTTGCGCGAAAAAGAAGTGCTCGAAGTGCCGCCCTTTTTCTGCGTCTACGATTGATTTCCTTCACCCGCGAAACATAATGTGCATGGATTTGTACAAGCCCATTGTTTTGTACGTCTTTGTGCAAATAATAGTTCTTGTACGTTTATGTGCATTTTGCTATTCTGCGCCGGGAAGCCGCTGTGGCCGCCAAACTCCATGCCGTACTGATCGTCGACGTGGTCGCCTCCACGTCCCAGCAAAACCTTCCGAAGCGCCTCGGAAATACGCTCGCTTTGGCTTCGCGCCGGCATCTGCGCGAAAAACTCATCCGCCTTCCCTACGCCGTCACCGCCGGCGATGAATTCGAGACCGTCTGCCTGAGCCTCGACGCCGTCCCTCGGCTCATTCTCGATCTCCGCACCCTTCTCCAGCCTCTTTCCCTGCGCATCGGCGTCGGCATTGGCCGCGTCGCCGACCGCCTCACGCCGCCCGTCAACCGCCTCGGCGGCGAAGCCTTTCAATTCGCGCGCAAAGCCATCGACACGGCAAAATCCGGCGGCCCATTTAAATTCGGCACTCTCACTCTTTTCTCCTCGCCGAACGACTCCTTCAACGAAACCATCAACTTACTCTACGGCCTCCACGACACGCTGCTCGCCGGCATCACCGCCAAGCAATGGAAAACCATCGCCGCATTCTCGCGCACGCCGGAATTGGCCAAAGCCTCGCGCCGGCTGAAGCTCGACGCTTCCACCATTTCCCGCAATCTCAAACGCGGTTATTATTGGCAACTGACCGCCACTGCCAAAGTCGCGGCGTCGCTCATCGAACGCTCTTTCGCCTAATGCCAATCTTCTTCCGCACACTTCTCGCGATTTATCTGGCGCATCTGCTCGCCGATTTTCTTTTTCAGCCTGCCAGCCTCGTCGAGCAAAAACGCCGCGGCAAACTTTCCGGTTATCTTCTCCACGGCGGCATTCACTTTGTCACGGCAATCCTGCTTGTCGGTTTCTTCGTTCGCGCTTCCGCCGCTTCGTTCCGCACGTATCTCGTTCTGCTACTTCTCACCGCCATTCACCTCTTGCTCGACGCTGCAAAAATCCGCCTCACCGCTCGCGGCCTTTTGCGCAACGATGCGCTCGCCTATGTTTCCGACCAGCTCATTCACTTCTCGACCATCGTTTTCGCGGCCTGGCTCCTCGCGCCCGGCCTCGCTTTCACGCAACTTGTCGCCTTCGCCGCCGTCTCCCGCGCCATCCAAACCAAATGGTTCGCCGTGCCGATCGTTTATATCGGCGTCGTGTTCGGCGGCGGCTACTTAATCCGCGATCTCACTCGCACCATGGCCGAAAGCCTCAAGAATCAATCGCCCCGTGAAAGCGGCGAAGAGCTGCAGAACGCCGGCCTGTACATCGGCTGGCTCGAGCGCTTCCTCGTCGTCACCGCTCTGCTCCTTCATTCGCCGGCCACCGTCGGCCTCATCCTCACCGCAAAATCCATCGCTCGCTATCCCGAGTTCAAATCCAAACGCTTCGCCGAATATTTTTTAATCGGCACACTCCTCAGCATCAGCATCGCCATTCTCGGCGGCGCCCTGCTCTCCAAGCTGCTCTTCGGCGCCGTCGAAATTCCCTGAGCCGCGCCACTCCTTCGCGGCGGCGGATTTTTTCGCCCTCTGCTAAACTTTTCTTCTGACCATGACGGAACCTTCTCCGCGTCTCGCCGGCATTCGCCTTCATCCCATCAAGTCGCTCGATCCCGTCAGCGTCAATGAAGCGCGCATCGGCCCCAACGGAGGCCTCGAACTCGACCGCGTCTGGGCCCTCTATTCCCTCGACGGCAAATGGATCAACGGCAAACGCGCGCCGGCCATTCACCTTATTCGCGCCACGTTCAAACCGGATCTCACCAGCGTGCGCCTCGCCGCTCCCGAAGATCACCGCAACATCGAGCCAATCCGCGTCAAATTTCCCGCCGAAACCGAGCTCGCCGCAAAATGGTTCAGCCAATATTTTGAACAGACCGTCGTCGTCCGGTATGCCCGCGAAGGCTTTCCCGATGACGGCCTCGCCTCCGGCCCAACAATCGTCTCCACCGCTTCCCTCGAAGCCGTCTGCAACTGGTTTCCGGCCATCACGCTAAACGAAGCGCGCGAACGTTTTCGCGCCACGCTCGAAATTGACGGCGTCCCCGCCTTTTGGGAAGACCATCTCTTCGGCCCCGACGAGAATTACGCCGTGCGTTTCAAAATCGGCGGCGTCGCGTTTGAAGGCAGCAATCCGTGCGCCCGTTGCCCCGTTCCTCCGCGCAATCCCCGCACCGGCGAAGAGATCCTCGGCTTTTCGCGAAAATTCAGCGACATGCGCCGCAATTCCCTTCCGCCCGGTGCCTCCGCATCCCGCTTCGATCATTTTTATCGCCTCTCCACCAACACTCGCGTTCCCTCCATCGAACAAGGCAAACTCCTCCGCCTCGGCGATCCGCTAAGCTTGTAACGCTTTGGACCTCGATACCCTGTGCTACTCGAAGGGATTTATTTCGCCTAACGACGGTAGATTTGCGGAGTAGATTTGGACGACCATGGGTTTTCGGTTAGGTAAAGATGGTTTGTGCGATTCTGACGATCCAACCCAAGACACGCAGTCTCTTCATATAGAGAACAGGGCTTCCGTATTCAGCGACATGCGGGAAGGGCCCATAAGATTCCAGCGCATCGAGTGTGAAGTGGGTTATATCTTCGTCCCCGCCGCATTTACTGGTCCAAGAGCCGTCTTTTAATTGGCGCGCCATATGCTGTGGCTCATCCACATGCTCATAGAGCGCAACTTTCTCAAAACCAAATTCGAGCGAGGAATGATCGCAGACACGATAGCCTAGCCACCGGAATGCTTTCACAAAATTCTCGCGTTTCGGTTCGCGCTCGCTCCAAGGGGGCCAATACGCATCCTCGTCTGGCCACCACCATTTAGTCGAGTCGGACGCTGCCCAAGCAATGCAGTTGTACGCTCCAGGCGCGGGCGGGCGATCTGTTCGATTGCTGGTTTTCAAATACCCAGCCGCTCGCAATTTAGGAAAGATCCGTTCCAGGTTCCAGCAGCGCACAGTAGTCTAAATTAGACCTTTTTTCCGGCCCCAATCCAGCCACGCTCGTGTCATGAGTCGACTGTTACCAGCGGCTTTCTCGTCGAACGGACGAATGCCGGTGATTGCGCTCAGAGCTGGGTACCAGAATCCGCGATTTTCCTGTAAATCTTGCAACATAAGAGGCACGACTTCCCACCCTAGCTTGATTATTGCCTGATAGCTAGGATGCGCCGTCAATTTCGACACAGAAGATACATGAGAAGTTTCCACTGACCACTGCGAGGAGAGTTTACGAAATGTATCGCTAACGTTGAGTTCAGACGGAGCATCTAGTTGATGAAACTCGCCGACGTCGACGGACTTCTGGTCGGTGCTCGCGGTCACGGTGGTTTGCATGAATTCTCGATTCGCAATCCGATACTCTACTGTTTCTGAGCAAAATTGAATTACCTCGTCCGGTTCATCTGTTCGGCAGGTACGAACCGGAGGAGATGATAGCGCGAAGGACAAAACGATGACGTCCAACATAAGATTCCCTTAGTGTTTAGTCTGCTTCAAGTTGTCTGGGGAGATTGAGTTAATGATCTGCTGTGCGCTAAAGACATATACTGGCTCCCCAGTCGGACCATATTCACCGTTCAGGCGCACAACCTCCAGCAGTACGGTTTTCAACTTAAGTATTGTACCATCAGCAAGCTGGTAGATGTTGAATGATTCGACGGGTGGCGTAAAATCGATAACCTCTCCGACGACTTTCCTGCCCTGATAATCAACTGTTTTGTGTTGCGCCATTTCACCAGGTCTCTCTTCTGGGGAAAAATAGTATACAACAGCCATCCGTATCATATTGCCAGAAGGCATCGCTGTCACGGTTTCAATCAAAGCGTGTGTTCTTTACACATGTCAACCAATTCATCGTCTAAGACTCCCTTAAATTATGCTAACGTAGTGCTACCATTCGCATCAGGCTCCGCGGTCGCAGCGAATAATCCATAACAAGCTACGCTCCAAAGTACTTCCTCGGCGGAAACATTCCCCTCCGCAACATCTCCGCCCCGCACCGCCGGCGAATCTCTTCGCTCCATTGCACCCAATTCGTTTCGCTCAGCCCCAGGAAATGCCGCGCCGTCTCATACGGCGCCATGCCGAGGTAATACATCCGAAACATCACCATGCGCGACGCCCGCACCGGCTCCTCCAGCGCCGCCTGGCCCGCAAGCGCGAAGTCCGCCACCCACTCGTTCAACCGCGCATGCACATCCGGCCGCCACAAAAACTTCCCGGCCTTCTCCGGCTTGAGCGCGGAAATGCCCCGTTTCGTCTCCAGCACTTCCCGCGCCCCGCGATACACCTCCCAGCAAACATCAAATGCCAGTTCTGGCTTTACGGACACTGGCCACCTCCGGCTTCACGCTCATCGCACCCTCCGCGCAATGTGGAATAGCCTTTAGGCTGTTCCGACCGATACAGCACCGCGATTCCCGCCGTTGCAGACCAACAAATCGATCAACAAATCGCTGACGTCGCGCAAAAATCCGGTGGCGCTGCCGTCACCCCGCGCGTCGTTTTTCCCATCCCGTCGGCCGGCCCCTTCCGCCCGCGCGCCCTCGCCCGCACCACCCGCCGCCGCCGCGTCAACCGGTACTCCCACTCCACGCCATGCCCGGTTTCCGCGTCCGCCGCCACTCGCGGTTGCTTTTCCAGCTCGTAATTGCCAAACTTCGGCTTTTTCAGGTGCCGTAGCTGCGCCGAAATGCTCGTCGCCGGATACCGCGTCATCGCCCCCAGCTCCGCCAGCGTCAGCCACGCCCCGCATTCGTTCGCGCTGAGCATCACATCCCGCACAACATCCCGCTGCGTCCGCACCCTCACCCGTACCCGCATCACTTTCCGCTGCTTTTCCCTCCGCATACCCCCTCCTTATCCCTGCGGCATCCTTTCGCCGTTCAGGAAACCCTCCGCGCCGGCCCGCCCCTCGCGCCAATCCTCGTCTTCGTCCTCCGCCGGCTCATCCGGGGGCGCCGTCCGCTCCGGGTCTTCGTAGTCCCCGGCGCACGCGCTGCACGCCCGCAAACTGCCTGCCCCCCGCCCCTCCCGGAATCCGTCCACACTTTCCACAAATTTCCACAGCCCCTTCCCTGTAGTTATCTATTGACTAGTATTACTGTACTTGTACTATGCACGCATTACCGTCACTCAGGAGCTAAGCCATGCCCAGCCGTCACGTACTGCCCCCGTGGGAGTTCCTGTTGTCCGCGTCGCGTAACAGCCTGCAAAGCTACGAGCTTTCTCGCCTGGGCCACGCCGCCAATCTGCGTAAGGAGGTGGCTCCGATGCTCGATCAATGGGTGGAAGAAATTGCCGCCGCCATGCTCGCGCGCTGGGTCATGGAGCACCGCGAACGCGAGGTTGTGGCCGCGGCCGATCCCGCCGCGAGCGCGGAAGAACGCGGCACTGCGTCCGATAACTTCTTCCCGAATTCCGCGCCGCCGCACCCCGCTTCGCGCAGCGCAACGTGAATTCGGAGCCGAAATCGCACGCCTCGCTTCGCCGAAAGTACTTCTTTTCGCGTTACGGCACGGCAAGCCGAGTCTGTGAATGGGTGTGTTTCGTAGAGGAGAAAAAATGAACACTCGGTCTGCTTCCACGCGAAGCGCAGCGAAGTGCGCCCCAACCCGCGCCTCCAACCGCCGCCCTTCCCCGCTCCCTTGCGCTCCAAACATCGTCGCCTCCCCTTCGCCGCCAGCGCCAACCCACCGCGCTTCACGACTTCTGTCTTGGCAACTTTGTATTAGTTATGAGAACCGGCGAGAGACACAACGACCGGGGAGCGCGACACGATCGAGCGCGCGCGTCGCAGCTTCGGCAGCCGGCAACTTAAATTAATTCAATTTGAAATTAGTGAGCGGCGGGTTTTTTCGGCAAAATATCTTTTTCAAGCATCTGCTCTTTGCGGTAGACCAGTGCGTTGATGTCGTACGTCGCCAGTTCAAATCCGTGGCCATGCGTGATCGCGTCCGTCGGGCAGGCTTCCACGCAATATCCGCAGAAAATGCAGCGCGAATAATCGATGTTGTAAACCGAGGCATAACGTTCGCCCGCGGAGATGCGGTTCACATCCGTGTTTTCCGCGGCCTCGATGTAAATGCAATTCGCGGGGCAAGCCGCCGCGCACAAAAAGCAGCCCACGCACTTCTCCAGCCCGTTCTCATCGCGATGCAGCACGTGGATCCCGCGGTAGCGCGGTTGAAAATGCACGGGCTCGTACGGGTAATTTTCCGTGACCGTTTTGCGAAAGATATTCTTGAAGGTCACGCTAAAGCCCTTGACCATGGTGCTGAACGTCGCGATCACTTCGCCGATGGGAGATGCCATAGGCGAAAAGTTTAGCAGAGGCTTCGCGCACGGGCAAATGCGCCTTCCGCACTCGTTTGATTAAAATTCATCCGCGGCGCACCCGCACCTGCCGAAAAACAAATCTCATTTCGCGATTAGGATTTCAACGCGTTCACGATCTGTTTCCCGTGGAAGCGCCCGTTCTCGATAAATATCTCGCTCGTGTGCCGCCCGCCAATCACCACCCCCGCCAGATACAGCCCCGGCACATTGCTCTCCAGCGTCTCCGGATTCTGCGCCGGCTTTTTCGTCTGCGCGTCCAGCTTCACGCCCAGGCTCTCGATAAACGAGAAATCCGGATGATATCCCGTCAACGCAAACACCTGCTTCGCCGGCAATCGCTTTTCGCCGGCGCCATTTTGCACGATCACTTCGTCCGCCGTTATCCTCTTCACTCGCGTATTGAACAGCGCTTTCACTTGCTCCGCTTTAATCCGGTTTTCAATGTCCGGCCGCACCCAATACTTGATCGTCGCGCCCATCTCCGCGTTTCGATGCACCAGCGTCACCCGCGCTCCGTTCCGGTACAAATCCAGCGCCGCCTCCGCCGCCGAATTTTTCCCGCCGATCACCACCACATCCTGATTCCAGAATTCGTGCGGCTCCGTGAAGTAATGCGAAACGTGCGGCAGTTCTTCGCCCGGCACGTCCATCGTGTTCGGCAAATCGTAATAACCCGTCGCGATCACCACTTTCTTCGCCTGGTATCTCCGCTCGATTCCCTTTTCCGTTTTCGACGTAACCGTAAAATTCCCGTCGTGCCCATCCAGCCGCAACACGGTTTCATACAGCCGCAACTCCAGCCCAAAATGTTCCGCCGCTTTCCGGTAATACTTCAGCGCCTCCACTCGCGTCGGTTTTTCCGCCGCGCACACCAGCGGCAGATCGCCGATCTCCAGCAATTCCGGCGTCGTAAAAAAATACATGTTCACCGGATAGTGGAAAATCGAATTGCACAAACAGCCCTTGTCGATCACCAGCGGCTTCATCCCCGCTCGCACCGCTTCAATCGCGCACGCCAGGCCCGTCGGCCCCGCGCCAATGCAAATCAAGTCATAAGTCGTCATGGCATTTCAGTTTGCCGTCGCTCATTCGGAAATGCAAACGGCCGTTGATTCATCGCGCCAATTTGTATTTTCGTTGTATCCTCGGTCCAATGAAACCGATTGGCCAATGGGTTCTAATCGCAGCGGGTGCAATTGCTGCCGCGATCGCTTTACTGTGCCTCGCCGTAATCGTCGGGGCTCGGTTGGCCTTTTTCGTGTTAGCCGTTCCGATTAGCGAACTTCGGCTTGCTTCTGCATTTAGCGCACTTCTCATCACTTTCGGCGGCATTCGGCGGTATCTCAGTCTTCGCCGGCAAGACTCGTTCAAACCTTCTGCATCGCCAGAGTCTCGCTAAGCTCGGTCGCAAAAGTCTCGAGATCCTTCAGCCGCTCCGGCGTCGCTTCCATCTCTTTCTGCTTGAACACGAAAACTTCTCTCTCGCCGCGCTTCACGCGCACGCCAAATTTTCCGTCAACCAAAAACGAGGCCGGCGCCAAAATCTTGAATCCGCCTCCGTCCACCGGCGCCAGCACCGCCGCGCATTCCCCGCGCCGCAAACACAGCGCGCTTTCATACGGCGGAATCGCAATCGGCCGAAATCCCGCCGCAAACAGGCGCTCCATCGCCTGCATCTGCCGTGCCGTCAGTTCCATTGTTTGTTTTCTTCTTTGCAGTGGCCGATCTTTCGATCGGCGTTTTTGCGGTTACGCCGCCGTCGAATCCGCTGCCGATCCTTCCGCGCCTTCCAGCTGCGACAATATCTCGCGCAACGTCACAATCAGCTCCGTCCGCGACACATGGCTCTTCTTGAACTGAATCCGAAACTTAAACGATTCATTCTGCGGCTCAAAATGAAAAATAAACGGCTGCGGCCGCTGCGGCCCGCCCTGTTCTTCTTTCCGCTCCCGCCGCGCTTCATCCCGCGTCAATCCGCCTTGCAGGATGCGTTGAAACATCTCCGCCATCTTCTTTTCCGTCGGCTGCCGCGCAATCTGCAGCAGCAGCGATTTCGACGTCACCCCGTGCTCGACGCATTTCTTCCGCAACGATTCCGGTATGTTCCGCAGCGAAAGCGTCTCCGTCACCGAAGACCGCGCCCGCCCGATTTTTTTCGCAATGTCCTCGTGCGTGTATTCGAATTGCGTCGCAAGGCCATACAATCCGTCCGCTTCTTCAAACGGCGTCAAATCTTTTCTCTGAATATTTTCGATCAGCGCGATTTCGAGCGTCTCCGCGTCGTCCGCCATCTTTTCGATGCACGGCACTTCGCGCAATCCCGCCGCTCGCGACGAATGGTACCGCCGCTCGCCCGAAATAATGTAATAGCACTCCTCGCGCGGCACATACCGCACCAGCAGCGGCTCCAGCACGCCTTTTTCGCGGATCGATTCCGTCAGTTCCGTCAAATCTCCCAGCGCCTTGCGCGGCTGGTCCGGATTCGGACGAATCTGATCCACGCGGATCATCCGCCCCACCGCCGCTCCGCTGTAACTCGTCAGTTGTTCGACGTAGTGCGCGTCATGCCGCATCTTCAGCGCGACGGGTAGTCCTATTCTCTTCGACACGTTGAATAACCTCCCCTGCCAGCTTTTTGTATTCCACCGCGCCCGGTGATTTCGGCGCGTACGTCAAAATCGTTTCCTTGTACGCCGGGCTCTCTTCCAGCCGCACGTTCTTGGAAATCTTCGTCTTGAACAAGACTTCTCCAAACACGCTGCGAATCTGCCCGTGCGTGTCCTTCGAAATATTCGTCCGCTTGTCGAACAGCGTGATCACCACGCCCAGCACTTTCAGATTCGGATTCGGCCGCGCGCGAATCCGTTCATACGTCTCCAGCAAATCGTCCGTGCCCTCAATCGCAAAATACGCCGCCTGAATCGGCACCAGCAAGTGCGTCGAACACACCAGCGCATTCACCGTCAAAATTCCCAGCGACGGCGGCGTGTCCAGCACAACGTATTCGTAGTCCTTTTGCACCGGCGCCAGCGCATCTTTCAGCCGGTACGGCGCGTCAAATTGTCCCGCCAGCACTTGCTCCAGCTTCGCCAGCGCCAGCCGTCCCGGCCCCAAAAATAAATTGGGATCTTTCGTCGGCTTGATCACGCTCGCCATCGTCGCCCGCGCGTCGCCCAGCACGTCGAACATCGACGTGGAAATTTCGCCGGAGTTATAAAACGCAATCGTTGAATTTGCCTGTGGATCCAGATCAATGAGGAGAGTTTTTCGCCCGCGATCGGCGATCGCCGCCGAAAGATTGATTGCTGTGGTAGTTTTCCCGACTCCGCCTTTTTGATTCGCTACGGTAATGATGGCGGTCATTCGATTCGCCCTCCGTCGGCTTTCTCCGGCTTTACCTCAGAGACGCCTCCGCGTTGCGCCGCCGCGCTCCAGCAACCGCATTGCAAGATATAGGTGCCGTCCGTACGTAACCCCCTAGAGCTAGCATAACTCTAGTTCCCAACTTATTGTAGCGCAAGGGAAAAGTGCCGATTCTCGAGGCCGCCGGTGGAAAACTCTGTTTTTCCTCGTGCCGTGCCGAAGGTTATGATTCGCGTTTCCCACGGATCGCGCGAACCGGTTCACTTCAAATCATCGCCCATTTCAATTTTTCAATTCCCGATTCTAAAGCTCGATGCCCCAAAAATCTTGCCGCGGTTCCTGCAGTTCGAGGCCAAGCTCCCACCCCGCTCGCCCTTCATGCCCGCGCCAGATCAAAATCGCGTCGCACTCATTCCCGTTCACTTTGTTCACTAGCCGCAGCTTCTGCCCCACCGCAAATCCCTGCGGCACAATCGCCAGGCACCCTTTCGGGCTCACATCCACCGTATAGCCAATCTCGCTGTGCCGATGCCCGCCTTCGCTCCATTGCACCGCCAGCGGTACGCGCGAATTCAGCCGCACCCCCGCTCGCGCGTGCTCCATCTGCGGTTGAAAAGCCGGACCTTTTCCTATCAGCACACTCTTCTCCTGTCTCTGCACCGGCATAGCACCGCACCCGGCAGAGCGAAGCCCATTTACTTCTCGGGTTACCGCCAGACTAGGTTTCTCTTTCGTCTCGGTCAACAGTACTCACAGCGAATCCCGCTAAGGAGTTACCTGTCGGCATCTTTGCGGAGTGTGGTTTGCTTAGGCGGATTGCTGCGTTAGCAGCACTTTTGGGGGATGGGCGTAGCTCCGCAGGATTCCGGCTCAACCGGCGCCGATACGCCATTCTGGTCCAACTTAATTCAGCCGAATTTCACCGGCGCCCGATTCAGGGCCCCGTCCCCACGGCGCGTAAATCGAAACGAACACCGAGAATTCCCGCAGCAGCGACTGGCTTAGCTGCCCCGCGTTCGCTTCGCTGTGCATGATCGCCAGCGCATTTTCCCGCGAAAGTTCCCTTCGATACGGCCGGTCCGTCGTCAGCGCGTCAAAAATGTCCGCCATCTGCACAATTTGCGCGGAGAGCGGTATCGCGTCTCCCGCCAACCCATCCGGATACCCGCTGCCATCCGGCCGTTCGTGGTGATGGCGAATCAGCGGCAACACGTGCCGAAAAGATTTCAGCGGAGCGCATATCTCTTCGCCCACCACGGGATGCCGCCGCATGATTCGCAATTCCTCCGGCGAAAGTTTACCCGGCTTCATCAAAATGTTGTCCGGCACCGCCACTTTGCCAATGTCGTGCAGCAAGCTCCCTTGTCGCAAAATCTCCAGCTCTTCCTCGCTCAGCCCCAGATGTTCGCCGAAGTGCACGGCAAGATCCGACATCCGCTCCGAATGTCCCGTCATGCCCGGATTCTTCAATTCCACGCTTCGCGCCAGCGAAAACAGCACATCTTCCGCCTGTTGGTCGATGTACGTCTTGAGCTGAAGAATTGTGTCCACGCGGTTCAGCGCTTCCCACCGCGAACCGGGCCTGCTCCAAAAGTCATCCGCTCCGGCGCGATACGCATGGCTCGCTTCGAACGGCCCCGACGCAGGGACCACCATAATGACCGGCGTCAGCCGATTCAGCGGGTCCGCCTTCAGCCGCTGGCAAACCTGCGCCGCTTGCATGTCCGGCAGCGAAGAGTTCAGCAAAACCAAATCCGGCTTAACTTGCGGACAGCGCAGCAAGGCCGCTCTCCCGCTTTCCACTTCTATCACCGTATAACCTTGCGTCTGAAGAAACCCTTTCCATTCCGTACTGTTTCCCGCGTCGGCGTCCACGAGCATGATCGTTGCGGCCATCTTCCGCTTCTCCTTGACCTGGCCCTCCTGCGAATTCGTAAGAGGGTTTTGCCCGATCCGAGCCGCTGAGATCCTCGTATCGAACTCCGTGGTTAAGTTGTTATGGGGTGTCCGGCGCCTAAATTCGAACGGGCACACTTGTGCCTGATTGCCGGGCCTCATTTCTTGCGTCCTGCGTCGAGGGACAATCTTTTAATCGCAAGCGCGATTCCAAATAGCCGATTGTGTTACGCGCAGGTTAACCGGATGATTTTGCGGAACTTGGCCCGGCGCTCGGTGCGAAGTTACAGTACTCAGGGCAAGAACACGGTGTGACAATTTTACATAGCCGGACTGCAGGATTTACCGTAGGTCAAAGTACTACAAGCGAGCTTCGAACTGCCTTCGTAGTACTTTCCGTGACGTTACAACGCCACGTTACACACGCCGAAAAAATTCATTTGGGAAACATTTTTCCGTTCACAGAATTCCTTCACCCGAACCGCTCGACCTCCATGCCCTTGTTCGGCGCCTTCCGATTTCGCGGATCTTCCAGATAATCCTGCAGCTCCAGCCGCAAATTTCCCGCATTGGTCGCAAATCCCAGCGCCGTCTCGAAATCCACGATTCCCGTGCGAATCAGCTTGTCCAGTTCCCCGTCGAAATGTTGCATTCCGTCCGTGTCGCCGTCCCGCATCGCGTCCAGCAGAGACTTCCCTTCCGTCTCGCCCTTCTCCACGTATTCCCGCGTTCTCATCGTGGACTTCAGCACTTCCACCGCCGCAATCCGTCCTTGCCCATCCTTCCGCGGCACCAATCTCTGCGACACGATGAACCGAAACGCCTTCCCCAGCCGCGTGCGAATCGCCTGCTGATCCGCCAGCGGAAACACGCCCACGATCCGCTCCACCGTCTTCGACGCGTCAATCGTGTGCAGCGTCGACATCACCAGGTGCCCCGTTTCCGATGCCTCCAGCGCAATTTCAATCGTTTCCTTGTCCCGCATTTCGCCCACCAGAATCACTTTTGGCGCCTGCCGCAGCGCCGCTCGCAGCGCCAGCGAAAACGTCGGCGTATCGCTGTGCAGCTCTCTCTGGTGAATCGTCGCCTTCTTGTGCCGATGCAAAAATTCAATCGGATCTTCAATCGTCAAAATGTGATACGCCTTTTCCGCGTTCATCTTGTCCAGAATCGCCGCCAGCGTAGACGATTTTCCCGAACCCGTCGGCCCCGTCACCAGCACCACGCCGTTTCGCAACTCCACAATTTCTTCGAGCACTTTCGGCAATTTCAAATCGTCGAATCCCGGAATCTTGTCCGGAATCACGCGCATCACAATCGCGTTCGTCCCCCGTTGCCGGAAAATATTCACGCGAAAGCGGCCCACTCCATTGATCGCATACGAAAGGTCCGCCGACCCTTCTCTCTCCAGCTTTTGCATCGGAATCTCATTGCCCGCCATCAGCTCGTTGGCAATGAATTTCGTGTCGTGATGCGTCAGCATCTCCAGGCCCTTGAACTTCAACTCCACCAGCTGCCCGCTGATCTCCACCTGCGGCGCCCGCCCCGGCGAAAAAATCAAATCGCTGATGTGCGCGCCGCTCTTCAGCATCGCCGTTATCAGCTGCACGATCGAAAATGTTCGTTCTTTTACGACGTTGGTTGTGCTTGCCACCGCGTTTGCAACTGCGGTGTCCTGCGGAAGCGTCTCGGTCAGTGTCCCCATGGGCCCTTTTCTCTTCTCTCTCGGATTGCCGGCCTCTTGCCAGGCATCCCGGATCGGAACTCACTCCTCATGCCGGCCTGCCGATCGGGCTTCACGACTCACCGTAAAATTCGAACCGCAGCCCCAGCGTTCCTCAGTGTCATCCAAGCCTCTCGGTCGCCACATCGGCTTGCCGCGAGATCTTGCTTCGACTCCTCCATTATAAATTCGAATCTTTCCCCTCCCCCTTCACTCTTCTCCTCCGTCCCGTGTCGATTACCTGTCCCTTCGGCGTGGTCCTTTCCTCCCATCCGATTGGTACCCACGCGCCAAGGTTCCAAAACCGGTCTTCCCCGCGCTTCGCACTCGTTCCTTGGTTTTCTTGGGAATTTTCTATTCGCTCCCGCAGTCTAGCTACCCGCAAGCAAATTTTTTGACGGTGGAGCCATCGTATCGCTGCTCGCGGCCCCATCGTTGGACACGGAAACGAAGGGAAATCGTCAGATGTCAAAAAGCATCGTTGCGTTCTCGCTTCTTTTTGCAGGTTTTTTCCTATCGGTCGGCAGCTCTTCCGCTCAGCAGGCCACCACAGGCACGTCCAATCAGCCGGTGAACACCGTCATCGAGTGGAATAGAACACTTCTCTCCATCGTTCGCACACCTGGCGCCCAGTCGCCCACCGTCCACGCAAGCCGCAACTTTGCCATCATGCACGCCGCGATCTACGATGCCGTCAACTCTATTGATAGAACCCACCGGCCATACCTCGTGCGACTCACCGGCGTACCGCGTAACGCTTCTCAAGATGCCGCCGCCGCCACCGCGGCGCATGAGGTTTTGGTTACGCTCTATCCGGCATTTACGCCAACACTCGATAAACAACTCCAGCAATCCCTCGCGCAAATCGAGGACGCCCGCGATAAATCCGAAGGAATCCGCGTCGGACAGGCCGTCGCCGACCGTATCCTCGCTCTGCGCGCCAACGACGGCGCCAATGCCCCGCCGATTCCCTATACTTTCGGAACCGCTCCGGGAGATTATCAACCGACGCCTCCCAATTTCCCGCCCCAGCCGCAATTCACCCATTGGTCCCATGTCACGCCCTTCGCCTTGCAGCGTGCCAATCAGTTTCGCCCTGGCCCTCCGCCCGCTCTCACCAGCGATGCGTATACGGAATCTTTTAAGCAAGTCAAATCCTTGGGAATCGCGAACAGCACGGCCGCCACGACAGACGAGGCCTTGACCGGCCGTTTCTGGAACGGCGCCATTCAAAACTATTGGAACGAAATTTCACAAACGCTTTCGCAGTCGCACAATTTGACCACCGCGCAAAACGCTCGCCTCTTCGCCCTTCTTAACCTCAGCTTTGCGGACAGCGTAATCGCCTTTTACGACGCCAAGTACGTCTATAATTTGTGGCGCCCCGTCACCGCCATTCGCGCCGCCGATACCGACAATAATCCCGACACACTCGCCGATCCGAATTGGATTCCGGAAGTCGGCAGGACGGCGCCCGACCCGTCCTATCCCGGCGCTCATGCGGTTATCAGTGCCGCCGGCGCGGAGGTGCTCATCTCCTTTTTCGAGCGCGACGGATTCGCGTTCAACGTCACGTCTGAAGTCCTTCCCGGGGTCGAGCGCTCGTTCACAAGCCTCACTTCCGCCGCCGAAGAAGCCACTTTAAGCCGTACTTTCGCCGGACAACATTTCCGCTTCGATTTGACCACCGGCCAACGCCTCGGCCGCGACGTCGCGGACCTTGTCGTAGATAACTTTCTACTCTCCGCGCACCCCGAAGACGATTCCGACGACAGATAATCGCACCCACCCGGCTCCGTCCTCTCGTCGGACGGAGCCGGGTAAACTTCACGCAACCTTACGTCTTTTTTCCGCACCAAATTGCAATCGGCCCCCTTTCCTCCGTCCGATTTGCCCCGTCCAATCTTCCCCACGTACACTCTTCCCACTCGGCTTCCGCCATGTCCCTTCTCTCCCATCTTCGCGAAGAACTTCGTCCCACCATCAAACTCGCCGTTCCTCTCGTTCTCGCCGAGCTCGGCTGGATGAGCATGTCCATCGTGGACACCATGATGGTCGGCCGTTTGCAAAATAGCGCCGTCGCCATCGGCGCCGTCGCGCTCGGCTCCAACGTTTTCACCACCATCGCTCTCTTCGGTCTCGGGCTTCTCCTCGGTCTCGACACGCTCGTCTCGCAAGCCTTCGGCGCCGGCCAGCGCCAAGACTGCCATCGCTCGCTCATCAACAGCATCTACCTCAGCATCGCGCTCACTCCGCTTCTTCTCGCGCCCGTCTGGCTTCTCCCTCGCTTTTACGCGTCGGTCGGCGCAAATGCCGCCGTCGTCGCACTCGCCGTCCCCTACGTCAAAGCGCTCGCCGTCGGCCTCTGGCCCTTGCTTCTCTATTTCGCCGTCCGCCGCTGCCTTCAGGCCATGAACATGGTTCGTCCCATTGCCTTCGCGCTCATCTCGGCCAATATCATCAACGCCGTCGGCAATTACGTCCTCATTTACGGCAAATGGGGCTTCCCCCGCATGGGTACGGTCGGTTCCGGCTGGTCCACCGCCGCCGCGCGCGCCTACATGGCCCTCGTTCTCGTCGTGTACTTGCTCTGGTACGACCGCAAACATCGCACCGAGCTTCTCAAAACACCCATCGACATCGATTTTCCTCGCATCAAGCGCCTCATCGTCCTCGGCTTTCCCGCAGCAATGCAGTTCACACTCGAAAGCGGAGTCTTCGCGCTCGTCACCGCTCTCATCGCGCGCCTCGGCCCCGTCCCGCTCGCCACGCATCAGATTGCGCTCAATACCGTCGCCTTCACCTACATGGTTCCACTCGGCATCTCCAGCGCCGCCGCTGTCCGCGTCGGCCAGGCCATCGGACGAAAAGACGCGCCGGGCGCCGCCGCCGCCGGCAACACCGCCATTTTTCTCGGCGCCGTCTTCATGACCATCGCCGGCGTCGCGCTTCTTGTTTTTCCAAGTTGGATCGCCCGCATCTACACGCCGGACCTTGTCGTCATCCGCGCCACCGGCGTTCTGCTCGCCGCCGGCGCCGCGTTCCAGCTTTTCGACGGCATTCAAACCGCCGCCACCGGCGCCCTGCGCGGCGCGGGAGACACGCGCACACCCATGCTTTGCCACTTCACCGCTTACTGGATCATTGGCTTGCCGCTCGGCTACTGGCTCTGCTTCTCGCGCGGCATGGGCGCTCTCGGCCTCTGGGTCGGCCTAAGCCTCGCGCTCATTCTCATCGGCATCGTTCTCGGAATCGTCTGGCGCCGCGCCGTCCGCAGCCTCGCCGCGACACTCGCGGAAACGCCCGTGTAGGGGCGGAACTTCAGTTCGCCCGCTTTTGCCTTTCGTTTTTGAAGTTCGGTCTAGAAAGGAAGAGGACTCTACATCTTGTAGCGGCCAAGGTCTTCGTCGGAAAGGCCTTCGAGATAATTCCGCAATTGTTCCGTCGTCGTATTTTCGGCGAGCGCCGTCGTCACTTTGGAGTTTTTCAGCACCTGCTCGTCCACAAAAATCGGGCAGTCCATGCGCAGCGCCAGCGCCAGCGCATCGCTCGGGCGGGAATCGATCATCGTCAGCTGGCCGTCGCGTTCGATCCAGATGACGGCGTAAAAAGTATCGTCCTTCAAATCGCTCACGACGATTTTGTCGACGCGCGCTTCGAGTCCGAGAAAAACGTTGCGCAGCAGGTCGTGCGTCATCGGCCGCGGCGTCTGCACTTTTTCGATTTCGAGCGCAATCGCGTTCGCTTCGTAAACGCCCACCCAGATCGGGAGAACGGAATTTCCTTGCACGTCTTTCAAAACGACGATCGGCATGTTCGTCACGGGGTCCATCATCAAGCCGCGAATCTTCATCTCGACTTCCATGGCGTCCTCCCGTTGCGTTTCTACCACTCCGCGGCCGCCGCCGCAATGCCCAATGTAGTGCCTAGCCGGCGTGCTCGCCGATCAAGCAGTTCGGCGTGGCGCTTTTCACTTCGGCCGTCACGTACTTTCCCAGCAACTCCGGCTGCAAGGAAGAAAAATTCACAACGCGGTGGCACGACGTGTGCCCGCTCCACTGATTTTCTTTCCGCGACTTGTTTTCCACGTGCACTTCAAATTTCCGTCCCAGCAGTTTTTCGTTTGCCTCTGTTTGAATTTTTCGCTGCACCTCCATCAGCACGGCAAGGCGGCGGCTTTTTTCTTCTTCGGGAATGGCGTCGGCCATCGATTCGGCGGGCGTGTTCGGCCGTGGAGAATATTTGAACGAAAAAACGCTTTCATATTTCACGGTTTCAAGAAGGCTGAGCGTTTCTTCAAATTCGTTTTCCGTTTCGCCGGGAAAGCCGACGATGACGTCCGTGGTGATGGAGATCGGGCGGCGCGCACCGCGAATCATGGCGATTTTTTCAAGATATTCGTCGCGCGAATAGGTGCGCTGCATCGCGCGCAGCACGCGCGTCGAGCCGGATTGCACGGGCAAGTGCACGTGATTGCAGATTTTTTCGTTGCTCTCGATCGCCGCGACGATGTCGGCGCCAAAATCGCGCGGATGCGAAGTGGTAAAGCGCACGCGGTGCATGCCGGGCATTTCCGCGGCGGCGCAAAGGAGCTCGGAGAATTTCATTTTGCTTGGCGAAGGATCGGCATACGAATTCACCGTCTGGCCGAGGAATTGCACTTCGGTGTAGCCGAGCGCGGTGAGCTGGCGCAGTTCGCGGAGAACGGCTTCGCTCGAGCGGCTGCGTTCCGGGCCGCGCGTGTACGGCACAACGCAGTACGAACAAGCCTTGTCGCAGCCTTCGATGATGGTGAGGTACGCGCGCCAGGGATTTTCGCGGCGCGTGAGTTCCGTTTCAAAGGTTTCGTCGGTGTCGGTGTCGAGTCCGGTGACGCGCTTTTCTCCCACTTCGAGTTGCGCGAGCAGTTCCGGCAGTTTGCTGTAGCTCGCCGATCCGCAAACAAGATTCACCCACGGCGAGCGGTGAAAAATCCTTTCGCCTTCCTGCTGCGCCACGCAGCCGAGGACGCCGATTTTTTTCGGTTCGCCGGGCATATCGCGAAATTCGCCAAGGCGCGAAAAAACTTTTTGCGCGGCCTTTTCGCGGATGCTGCATGTGTTGTAGAGAACGAACGAAGCCGCTTCGATGGAATCGACCTGGCGGTATCCGCGCGAGAGGAGCACGCCGGCGACTTTTTCGGAGTCGTGATCGTTCATCTGGCAGCCGAAAGTCTCGAGGTAAAAGGTCGCTCGTTGCGGCGCGCCGGAAATGAATTCCGTCTCCGCGGCGGCGGCGGAAGATGGGCCGGCGACGAGGGAATCCAAACCGATATCGAAGCTTTTTTGCATGCGATTTATTGAGTTTATCACAGCGGCGGAGCGGCGGTGGAAACGAAGCTAATCGTCTTCCATCTGAAAAACTTCGTCGGGATGATAGCGATGGAGGCCGCGAATCACTTTCGATTCGGGCTTGGGGCGCAGCAGATAGACGAATGGCCGGGGCGGCGCGGCGATTTCCGCGCTCGCGATTTCGTAGAGTTTTTCTTCGACGATCACCGTCATCCATTTGTCCCAGTTTTTGCGCGTGCGGCAGGAAGAGATTCGCAAGCCATCGGAATCGACCGGTTCGACGAGATCGGCGACGAGCGGCAGTTCAGCTTTTTTCGCGTTGCGGCGCCGGCGCCAGCCGTCGATCCAGGCCGCGACGTAAAGAGGCATCGTGCCGAGCGCCTGACCGGCCACCGCGGCCAGCAGGCGAATGGCGCCGTCGACGAAAAAGAAGGCGAGGATCAGACCCTGCCAGGAGAAGAAAAATTCAAGGGAAGCGGCCGGACCGATGGAAGCTTTTGGAATGTATTCGATGAATCCGCGGGCGTACAAAATCGCGGCGACAACAATCTCGGCAAAACCCGTAACCAGGGCCGCACGAACGAGGTGCGTGCCGGCCTTGTGAGCGTAGGGACGGCGAAAGTACGGCGGCAAAAACGAAAGCACGAGTGCGAAGAGAAGTTCCATCGGCGCGCAGGAACGCGGGGAGAACGATACCGCAGTCGCGCGCGGCGGGCGAGACGTTTCCATGGCCAACCGCTTTCTTGCGGCGGCGCATCGAATAAACGGGCGTGTGGTGCCGCCCGTCTTCTCGCGCACGGGTGCACAATTTCAGCAAAGATTGGGGATTTTGTCTTTACCGGTCTGGAAGCGTGTGCTACGTTGCGAAGGCAGGCAAAAATTCAAGCGAACTGAGGGAAATGCCATTTCTTTTCTGCTGAGCGCGTTTTACGCAGCCGACTTACTAAATATCCTTGAACAAACGGGCCCGGTCGCACGCGGCGTGCTGGCCATCCTGTTTCTCTTCTCCATCGTTTCCTGGGCGATGATTTTTCAAAAGCTCGGAGTTTTTGGAAGAATTCAACGCGAGAGCGACCAATTTTTGCGGATCTTCCGCGCGACAAAAGGCGTGGCGAATCCGCAAGCGCTGGTTTCGGCGGGATCGCCGTACGCAAACGTGTATGCCGCGGGGTATCGCGAATTGCAAAGCCAGATGTCTCCGACTTCGACAAATCCAACGCCAAAACTAAAGAGCCTGCAAGCCGTCACCGTGAACATGCAATTGGCTTCCGCGGAAGAAGTGCGCCGCGTGGAAAAAGGGATGACGTGGCTCGCGACGACCGGCTCGGTGACGCCGTTCATCGGGCTGTTCGGAACGGTGTGGGGAATCATCGACGCATTTTCCGGGCTTGGCAGCGCGGGCTCGGCTTCCCTGCGCGCGGTTGCGCCGGGCATTTCGGAAGCGCTGGTGACAACGGCGGCGGGACTTTTCACGGCAATTCCGGCGGTCATTTTTTACAATCAATTTTTGGGAAATATTCGCGACCTGGGGCAGCGGCTGGATACGTTTGCGCTGGAAGTCGCCGCGCAAGTGGAAAAAACATTTTTGTAAAATAATTTCGGGGAGAGCCGATTCGAGATGCCGCAACTGGGCAAAGGAACGCAAACGTCGCTGTCCGAGATCAACATGATCCCGTTCATCGACGTGGTGCTGGTGCTGCTGATTATTTTCATGATCACGGCGCCGATTTTGCAGTCCGGCATTGAAGTGGACGTTCCGAAGACGCAGACGGTGCGCGAAATTACCGAGCAGCGAATCGTCGTCACCGTGGACAAAGGGCAGCGCGTTTACATCGGAAATGACCCCGTGAACATTCGGCAGCTTGGGAGTAAGCTGAAAGCCCAGCTCAAGAAGCCGCAAGACGCCGTGTTTTTGCGTTGCGACGAAGCCGTGCCGTTCGGCACGTTTGCAACGGTGATCGATACGCTGCGGCAATCCGGAATCAGCAATATCAGTATTGTGACGGAGCCGATCACCAGCCGGCAACGAACGAATTAGAGTTGGCGCTTGAGATGGAATGGATTGCCACCATCCTTTAGGGCGCAAAGGGCGCGGGCTTCAGGATGACAAGAACAAAAGCATGAATGCGACGGTAGCCAATTCGCCGTACCCGACGCTGAAACCGTACTTGAAGGTTTCGGGAATATGCCATGGCGCGTTGATTGGGTTGATGCTTGTTTCGGCTTTTTTGAAGTGGCCGGGAAATCAGTGGGCGGGCGCGGGCGGCGGAGGCGACAACGTCAAGGTGAATTTGGTCGGCAGCGCGGGCATTCCGATGCCGAAGGAGCCGGTGGTAACGGAAAGCAACGTCGTCGACCCGACAAAATCGCTGCACAAGGAAGAGGAAAAGCCGAAGCCGCCGGAACCGCCAACGAAGGCGGAAAAGATTCCGCGGTTTGAAAAGAACAAACCGCTGCCGCCGTCAAACAAATCGAAGGTATTTGAAAAGAAAACTCCCGAGCCGGACAACGCGGTGCCCGGACACGGCGGGCCGCCGAATTTGCCGACGGGCGTGGGAAGCACGCCGGGAAGTTCGCCGGGATTGGCGATTCAAGGCCAAGGCGGCGGTGATTTTGCTTCGCGGTATGGCTGGTACATCGATTCGGTGAAGCGGCGTATTCAGCAGAACTGGCTGCAGAATACCATCGATCCGAACGTGCGCTCCGCTCGCATGGCCAAGACGACGATGGAGTTCACCATCGGGCGCGACGGTTCAATTAAAGACATAAAGCTGATTCAATCAAGCGGAAACTTGTCGATGGACAATTCAGGGCAGCGCGCGTTGCTTGCATCAAGCCCGCTGCCGGCATTGCCGTCGGACTATTCCGGGTCGTCGGTTCGCGTGATTTTCGATTTTGACTTAAGCCAGGCACGATGAAACACGAACAAGTTACGCCCAGACGAACCAAAAAGCAGAGGGAGGCAATGGTGCGGAAGCCGTTTTTACGGGGTGCATTGCTCTTGGCAGTGGCCTTTATTTTTTCGGGTGCGGCGTTTGGCCAGGGCGGGCAAGACTGGTTTCATATCAGCACGGGCCTTGGCGTGGAGAAGCCGCGCGTGGCGGTGGCGGACTTTGCGCCGCGAGGCGATTCGGCGAAGGGGCACTCTTCCCTTTTCACGCAAGTGGTTAGAGAGGATTTGGGATTCAGCGGGATTCTGGAACTCGCGAGCCCGAGTTTTTATCCGCAGGCGATGCCGAGCATTCCTTCCGAGCTGCGTTACACGAATTGGACCGATTCGCCGGTGAACGCGCATTTTGTGGCGTTTGGGAATTTGACGGAGACGTCCGAAGTGGCGATCGAGGCGTGGTTTTTCGATGTAACCAATCCGAGCACGCAAGCCGTCATATCGAAGATTTACCGTGGCGCGCCGACGGACGCGCAGGTGCGGAAATTCGCGCATCAATTTGCCGATGAGATTATCGGAAAACTTTCGGGCGGTTTGCCGAGCGTGGCGTCGACGCAAATCGCGTTTGTGAGCTCGCGGACGGGAGTGAAGGAAATCTGGGCGATGGATTACGACGGAGAAAACCAGCACCCGCTGACGTCGCTGCGGTCGATTTCGCTCACGCCGCGCTGGGCGCCGGACTCTTCGCGCATTGCGTTTACGTGCTTTGCGTACGCGGCCGGCGTAACCGGGCCGCAGATTTGCATGTATTCGCTGGACTCGGGAAAAACGATCGCTTTCCCGCGATTCAAGGGGACGAATAGCGCGCCAAGCTGGTCGCCCGATACAAATCAACCACAGCTTGTCTTCTCTTCTTCCATGAATGGAAATCCCGAACTCTACTCCATCGGGGCAAACGGAAATGGCTTGAAGCGCCTGACTTTCGCGAGCGGGGCAAGCACTTCCCCGGTGTGGAATCCCAAAACCGGGCAAACGATCGCATTCGTGAGCGACAGAACCGGCGTACCGAAGCTGTACCTGATGAATTCGGACGGGACGAACACGATTCCGCTGGATTTGCCGGATAAAGGCTACTTGATCGATCCGGCGTGGGCGCCGAACGGGCAATTGCTGGCGTTCAGCTGGCGTCGGCCGACGGGTAATTACGACTTGTACGTGATGGACGTGGCGACGCAGCAGATTATTGAAATCACGCGCGATGCGGGACGAAACGAACGGCCGAGCTGGGCGCCGGACGGGCGGCACATTGTGTTTGAATCCACGCGGAGCGGCACGCGGCAGATCTGGGTCATGCTGGCGGACGGAACGCAAGCGCATCAGTTGACGACGGCGGGGCACAATGAGTCGCCGAATTGGTCGCCGCGGTAGGTGGGGATGGATGCGAAAAGAACAATATATCGTGATACGATGTATTTTACCGCCGGGATGCCGGTGGTATGATGCTGGTGCACCAAATAAATGGGGAATGCAAGTCGAGGAGGAATAGAATGAAAAAGGTCTCTGGGCCTTTGTTTCGAGTCGGATTAATTACTATATGCGCAGTCGCAATTTTTGCTAGCGGCTGCAGGCCAAAGCCTCAGCCTGTAAAGACGCCTGAAGTGCAAGCCCCACCGCCCGCGCGTCCCACGGTTACGCTGCAAGCAAACCCCACGTCGCTCAATAAAGGCGACGCCACGACATTGAGCTGGTCTTCGACGAACGCCACGCAACTGACGATTGCGCCGGAAGTGGGCGCCGTTGCGCCCGAAGGCTCCACGAAAGTGACGCCGGCCGATTCGACGACGTACACGATCACGGCAAGCGGACCGGGCGGTTCGGCCGACGCAAGCGTGCGCGTCACGGTGGCCACTCCTCCCCCGCCGCCACCAGTTCAGGAAGCCGCTCCGGACCTCGCAGCCCTTTTCCTGAAGGAAGTGCGCGACGCCTATTTTGACCTGGACAAAGCGGATTTGCGCGCGGATGCGCGCGAAGCGCTCGCGAAGACGGCGGATTTTCTGAAGAACTATCCGACGATCAAGGTGAACATCGAAGGCCATTGCGACGAGCGCGGCTCGACGGAATACAATCTGGCGCTGGGCGACCGACGCGCGGCGGCGGTGAAGCAGTTCCTGGTGTCGCAGGGAATTTCGGCCGACCGGATGAGCACGGTGAGCTTCGGCAAAGAAAAGCCGTTTTGCATGGAGAGCACCGAAGCGTGCTGGCAGCAGAACCGGCGCGGGCATTTCGTGATGGCGCGCTAACAGCGTCCAGACGGTACGACAGGCTCGCACGCTGAAGCGTACGCCACCCGTAACCATTTGTGCGACAATCCCGCCGCGCGCAAGAGCAGTCCTTGCTTGCGCGCGGCGGTCTCGTTAGAGTGGAGATTCGGCGCGAATTTGCGCCGTCCCAGCTTGAAAGAAACTGAGGAGGCAGTGCGATGCGTTTCCGCAATGTTGCAATGTTTGGTGCTGCGATGCTGGTTGGCGCGATCGCCGGCAGCTTAATGGGGCCCGCTCCGGTGAATGCCGTGGCGCGAGAATTGATTGAGCTGCAGCACGACGTCACGACGCTGCTGCAGGGCCAGAAAGACCTTTCGACGCAGATTACGCAAGACCACACGGTGATGCGCACGCTTGTGGAGCAATCGAGCGACAACGTCGGCAAGCTCGGCTCGACGATGAGCGGGCTGCAAAAGTCCGTGCAGGATGTGCAGGCGAACGGCGGCGCGCGGCTCGATACGATGTCCACGCAAGTGCAGGGCGTCTCGGACAATCTCGAAGAGATCAAATCGCGGCTGGGGAAGCTGAATCAGCAGCTGGTGGATTTGCAGAACACGGTGCAGAGCCTCGACGCGAAGATTTCGAGCGGCGGCGCGGCTCCGGCGGGGGCGGCCCCGGCGGGCGGCGGAACAACCGCGGCGCCCACTACCGGAGCGACCACGATGCCTGCACCACCTACGCCGAGCGCGGATACGTTGTACTCTAGCGGGTATCGGGACCTGAATACCGGTAAATACGAACTTTCGCGCACCGAATTCCAGGACTACTTAAAGTATTTTGGAACTACGGACTTGGCTTCGAATGCGCAGTTCTACGTGGCGGAAAGTTATTACATGGAAAGAAATTATCAGCAGGCCGTAGCCGAATACGACAAGCTGCTGACCGGCTATCCGAAGAGTTTCAAATTGGCTCCCGGACGTTTGCGCAAAGGACTGGCGCTCATCGAATTGGGCAGAAAAACAGCCGGAATACAGGAACTGAGAGAGGTTATCAAACGGTTCCCAGGGTCGGAAGAAGACCGCAAGGCCCGCTCCAAGTTAAATGACTTACATGTGCCGCTCGCGGTGGACGCGCGTTAGAAATTGAACGGTCCGCATTGCACGCCTCCGCTCACGGCTTCCCTCCAGCCCCTGCCTGTGCTGTTGTATCATTTTTCGCATGAACTATTCCCTTTCGGAAGTTGAAGCCCGCGTGCTCGGCGCGCTGGTTGAAAAAGAAAGCACCACGCCGGAGTATTACCCCCTTTCCTTGAATGCGCTGGTGAACGCATGCAATCAGAAATCGAACCGCGATCCCGTGATGTCGCTGGATGAAGACGCGGTGCGCTCGGCGATTCGCGCGTTGAACGACCTTGGCTTCACGCGGTTTGCGAGTTCGGCCGACAGCCGCGTGGGAAAGTACGAGCACCGTCTGAATGAGACCTTCAATTTTCACCGCCACGAGCTGGCCATTTTGTGCGTGCTGCTTTTGCGCGGGCCGCAGACGCCGGGCGAGCTTCGCACGCGAACGGAGCGGATGTATGCGTTCGAGGATTTGGAGTCGGTCCACGGCGCATTGAACATGCTGGCGAAGCGGGAGCCGCCGCTGGTGAGGGTGCTGCCGCGGCAGCCGGGAACGAAGGAATCGCGGTACGTCCACTTGCTGTCGGCCGTTCCGGAAGGGAACGCGGCGCCGGACCGCGCGGACGCCGAGCCCGTGCCGCGCACGGACCGGCTGGGCGCGATCGAAGCGGAGATTCGGCAGTTGCGCGCCGATGTAAGTGAACTGCGCGAGCAATTCGCGCAGTTCCGCAAGCAATTCGAATAGCCGGCGCGTAAGCCAAGCCAGTTTACAACGACACGAAATTTTCCGTCGCCAGCTACAGTGCCCTCCCCCACGGCACCAGTCCTTCCCACGGGTCAGGTACTTCCTTTTTTTTGTTTTTGGCCTTTGCGCCGGCAAGCGAAGATTTCACTTTTTGTTCGACGCGTGTTATCGTCACGATTCTGCAAGGGGGAATTTTTGCGATGGTGAATAAAGTGATGTTGGTGGGGCGGCTCGGCCGAGACCCGGAAACGCGATACACGGGCGGCGGGCAGGCGGTGGCGAATTTTTCCGTGGCCACGGACGAAACGTACAAAGACCGCAACGGCGAGCGGCAAAAGCGAACCGAGTGGCACAAGATCGTGGTGTGGGGAAAACAGGCGGAGATTGCGCAGCAGTATTTAAAAAAAGGCTCGCTGGTTTTCATCGAGGGAAGAATCCAATCGCGCGAATGGCAAGACAAAGAAGGACAAAAGCGCACGAGCTTTGAAATCGTGGCCAACAGTTTCCGCATGCTGGGCGGGCGCGGCGATGGCGGCGGCTCCGGCGGCGGTGGTGCGATGGGCGGCGGCCGAGGCGGAGACGAAATGGATCAGGCCGGACCAGGCGACGAGCCGGGCGGCGGCCACGGCGGGCCGGAAATTTCCGACGAAGATATTCCCTTCTAGCGAACGCTTGGCGTGGAAATAAAACGAGAAAGCTGGCGCCGCCAGCCGGGGCTACTGCTGACCGTTGCGTTTGCGCTCTTCGTCCATTCTCGCTAAATACGCTTCGTACTTGGGCCGTTGATCGGGCGTCAGAAAGGAGCGGACTTTCTCGCGGGCCTGCGCGCGGGTTGCGTCAATTTGCGGCTGGCTCGCTTCGTGAATGGCCTTGAATTTCGCCTGCGCCTCGCGAATGATTTCGTCGATCTGCTTCTGTTGCTCGGCGGTAAGGTCCAGCTCCTTCGTCAAAAGAACCATTTTTTGGGCGCGGCGCGCGTCGTCGGTCAGCGCCGTTCGTGTGTCCGCGTGGCTACGCGCCGCAAAAAGATACCCCGACACACTGCCAAGCGAGGCGCCGAGCAGGAACACCACGCCCACCCAAAGCGCGGCGCGCTGCTTGACGTTCCCGTTTCCGTTGGGTTCACCGTTCATCGGCCTTCCTCCGCGGGAAGTGCAAAGACGTCGTCTTGACTGGAAGTGGACGCGGCGGCGGCGCTATCTTCAAAAATTCCGCCGGATAGAACCGAGGCGCGATAGTTGCCGGAAATGAGCCAGGTGCCGGCAGCGACCAGCAAAATGGCGGCGATGGCCGACAGGCGCGAAGCAAAAGCGGGCACGGCAGCCCACGCGCGGGAGCGGCGAGTGAGCTCGGCTTCCGCAGCGTCAATCGCGGCCATCACGCGCTTTGCAAAAAACGGGCTCGGCTCCGCGCGGCGAGACTCCAACCCGCGCAGAAGTTCCTGCACTTCGGTAACGCCCTGTTCCAGGTTCCTTGCCTCGCTGCCACGAGAAAGCCAGTTTCCCATACGCAACCTCCCTGCAATCCCCATCCCTCACGCGCCAGAAGCTATTCCTTCGTTTTCTTCAGTTGCGAAAGAATGCGCTGCCTTGCGCGAAACAGCCTAACTTTGACCGTATTGGTGTTCAAGTCAAACATCTCCGCGATTTCATCGATCGCAAACCCTTCGACTTCCTTCAGCACCAGCATGCCGCGATCCCGTTCATCGAGAAACCCAAGCAGGCGTTCGACGCGCGCCCTCGCATCCAGTCTGTCCACCAGGTCGGGCGCGTCGTCGCTTTGCTCCTTCGTCGCCTGATAGGTCCGCGTTTGCTCTTCGCTGAAATCCGATTCGTAAACGAGCGGGCGAACTTTTCTTTTGCGTAAAAGATCCCAGCACTCATTTACAGTGATCTTGTAGAGCCAGGTGGTGAAAGCGGAGCGTTGATCGAACTTCTTCAGCGCGAAATAGGCCTTCACGAAAACCTGCTGCGAAATGTCCTCCACATCCTCCTGGCGCTTCAGTATGCCGCGCGCAACGGCAAAGACGCGGTTCCGGTGGCGGTGAATCAGCTCCTCGAACGCTTCTTTGTTGCCGCGCTGGGCCGAGCCAACCAGTTCCCGGTCAGGCGGAACAGCGGTCTTCTTCGCCGCGTTCTCCGCAGAGAGCGCCGGGCCGGCCGAATCTGCCTCCTTATTTGTGACGCGCGCCATGGATGCCAGGTTACGCCCTGCACTCCCCCCGAACCACGTTTGTGACGGTCTAAAAACGGCCTTGCAATTCCCTACTCTGCTACAGGCGTTTCTCTTCGTCCAGCTGAAGTTTATGCTTGCCTACAAACTTATCTACATGGAATAATGCACTCATGATTATTGGTGACCGGCTTCGCGCCCTGCGCGAAGAAAAGAAACTCTCCCAAGGCGACATCGAGAAGCGTACTGGTTTGCTTCGTTGTTATATCTCGCGCGTCGAAAATGGCCATACCGTTCCCGCCATTGAAACGCTCGAGAAGCTGGCACGCGCGCTCGAAGTCCCTCTCTATCAACTCTTCTACGACGGCGAAGAGCCGCCGCAACTGCCGAACCTCCCCAAGCGCAAGTCGTCTGACGACATCGCGTGGGGCAGCGCCGGCAAAGAAGCCCGCTACCTCAACAAGCTTCGCCGCTTGCTGAGCAAGGCCGATGACGAGGATCGCAAGCTGATTCTCTACATGGCCCAGAAAGTCGCGAACCGGTAAAGCCAGCCGTTTTGGCTTGCCGGATGCAATCTTCAACTTATTAAAAGGCTGCGCGCACCCCGCGCGGCCTTTTTTTATTTTCTTACTCCCACTCGATCGTTCCCGGCGGTTTGGAAGTAATGTCGTAAACCACGCGTGTAATTCCCCGTACTTCGTTCACGATTCGCAACGACATTTTCTCGAGCACTTCGCCGGGGAGTCGCGCCCAATCGGCGGTCATGGCGTCGTCGCTTTCCACCACGCGCACGGCCACGGTGAGGCCGTACGCGCGGCCGTCGCCCATAACGCCGACGCTGCGGACGGGAAGCAGCACGGCGAAAGCCTGCCAGATTTTGCCGTACAGGCCGGCGCGCTTGATTTCCTCGCGCACGATGGCGTCGGCCTCGCGCAGAAGCTTGAGGTGCTCCGCCGTCACTTCGCCCAATAGCCGAACCGCCAAACCGGGTCCCGGAAACGGATGTTTCAGCAATATCTCCTCGGGCAACCCCAGGTCTTTCCCGATGCGGCGCACTTCGTCCTTAAAAAGGTCGCGCAGGGGCTCGATCAGCGCAAAGGGCATCTTTTCGGGAAGGCCGCCGACATTGTGGTGGGTCTTGATGGTCGCGGAAGGGCCTTTCACGGAGACCGACTCGATCACGTCGGGATACAGCGTCCCTTGCACGAGGAAGCCGATTTCGCCGTGCGCTTCGCCTTGTTGCAAAGAGCGGGCCGCCTCGTCGAAGACGGCGATGAATTCCCTGCCGATGCGCTTGCGCTTTTCTTCGGGGTCGGTGACGCCCTTGAGCTGCGCGAGAAAGCGATCCGTAGCGTCGACGCCGATAACATGAAGGCCGAGTCGCTCGCGGTACATCGTCAGCGTGTCTTCGAACTCATTTTTGCGCAGCAGGCCCGTGTTCACGAAAATGTTGGTCAGCCGATTGCCCATGGCCTTGTGAACGAGCACGGCGGCAACGGTCGAGTCCACTCCGCCGCTGAGGCCGCAGATGGCCCATTTTTCGCCCACTTTTTGCCGAATGGCTTGAACGGTTTCTTCGACGAAGGCCGCGCCGTTCCACTTTTGCTCGGCCTGGCAAACTTCGAACAAAAAATTGCGAAGGATTTCCGTGCCGCGATCGGTGTGGTTCACTTCGGGGTGAAATTCGACGGCGTAAATTTTTCGTTGCGCGTCTTCGATCGCCCCGACCGCATTTGCCGTCTTCGCCACGCAACGAAAGCCGGCGGGCAGCGAACGCACATGGTCGCCGTGGCTATTCCACACATTGGAGCCGTGCGCGTAGTTCTTGAAGAGCAACGAGCCGTGGTTGCCCGCCGCACCCTCGAAGCGGAGCTGCGCGCGGCCATATTCGCGGCGGCCGGCCGGCTCAACGTGGCCGCCGAGCGTGTGCGTGATCCACTGCATGCCGTAACAAATGCCCAGCACCGGCGTACCCTGCGAAAGCACCGCCGGGTCGCACTTTGGCGCGTCCGGGTCGTAGACGGAACTCGGCCCGCCGGAAAGGATGATTCCGGCCGGCTCATATTTGCGGATTTCTTCGACCGACGTGGTGCACGGAAGAATCGCGCTGAAAACTTTTTGTTCGCGAATGCGCCGCGCGATCAGCTGCGTATACTGCCCGCCAAAATCGAGCACCACCACGCCGCCACGCTCGGACTGCGGCTTCAGGCGCTCTTCCTGCAGTTTCGCTCCGGTGGTCATGACGGGCTCCGTGTTCATGGCGTTCAGGCTACAACGAGATTGAGCAATTTGTCCGGCACATAAATTCGTTTGACGATACGTTTGGCCGCAAGGTGTATCGCGATGGACGCGTCCTTCTGCGCCATTTCCACTACCTCGTCCTCTTTTGCGCCAGCAACAATCTTTAAACGGCTGCGCACCTTCCCATTCACCTGTACGGGAATTTCGACTTCGTCGTCGCGGGCAAAATCTTCGTTGTGCACCGGCCAGGACGAATTCCAAAGACCGTCTGTATGGCCGAGCATTTCCCAAAGCTCTTCGGAGAGGTGCGGGGTCATCGGCGCGAGCATCAACGTCAGAAGTTCAAGGACTTCCCTGCGCACTGCCGGACCGACGGAACTTTCGAGCGGTTCGGCGGCGTAAATTTCATTCGTCAATTCCATGACGAGGGCGATGGCGGAGTTGAAATGCCAGCGCGTTTCGAAGTCGGAAGTCACACGTCGAAGCGTTTGATGCGCCTTGCGGAGAAGCCCTTTTTCTTTTGCATTGAGGCTGGCCGCATCGTATTTCGCGTTGGCGGCGCCGCGAACGGCTACCGCGTGCTTGTCCACAAGCCGAAACACGCGATTGAGAAATCGCCACGCGCCCTCAATGCTTTCTTCGCTCCATTCGAGATCCTTCTCCGGTGGAGCGGCAAAAAGCGTGTAGAGCCGGCCGGTATCGGCGCCAAATTTGTCCGCCATTTCGTGCGCGCCCACGACGTTGCCTTTGGACTTGGACATCGCCGTGCCGCCCTTGAGCACCATGCCTTGCGTGAAAAGCCGCTTGATCGGCTCGTCGTGCGTCACGAGGCCCAGATCGCGCATCACTTTGCACCAAAACCGCGAATAGAGCAGGTGCAAAATGGCGTGCGTAATGCCGCCTATATACTGATCGATCGGAAACCAGTAGCCCGCCCTCGCGCGATCGAAGGGCGCGTTCGCGTTTTGCGGATCGCAGTAGCGGTAGAAATACCACGATGAGTCGACGAACGTATCCATCGTGTCCGTCTCGCGCCGCGCCGGTCCGCCGCACTTCGGACAAGTTGTGTTCACGAATTCCGGCGTGGAGGCCAGCGGAGATTCGCCTTCGCCGGTCAGTTTGGGATTCGGTGGCAGAAGCACCGGCAAATCCTTGTCCGGCACGGGCACAAGGCCGTTTTTCGCGCAGTAAATCACCGGAATCGGCGTGCCCCAATACCGTTGCCGCGAAATGCCCCAGTCGCGCAGCCGGAAAATCGTTTCGCGCTTTCCGAAACCTTTTGCTTCCGCATCGGCGCCCATTTTTGCAATCGCATCGTCGGGCGCGAGGCCGTTGTACACGCCGGAGTTCACCAGCTTTCCTTGCTCGTGCTCGACAAACGCTTCGGTCATCGTCGCGCCGTCAAGCGGTGCCACGCCGTCCGGCTGCACCACAACACGCACGGGAAGATCGTACTTTCGGCAAAATTCAAAATCGCGTTCATCGTGCGCGGGCACCGCCATGATCGCGCCCGTGCCGTATTCCATCAGCACGAAGTTTCCCACCCAGATCGGCATCCGTTCGCCGCTGAAGGGGTTCGTCGCATGACGTCCGGTAAAAAATCCTTCTTTCTCGGCCGTGGCCACGTCTTCCGCTTTGACGGAAGACTTCTTCAATCTCGCAAGCATCGCTTCGCCCTGATGGCGAACCGGCGAACCTTCCAGCAGTTTCGCCACGTATGGATGATTCGGCGCAAGAATCAGCGCCGTTGCGCCAAAAATCGTGTCGATGCGCGTGGTAAAAACTTCAATCGGATCGAGCTCGGAAGCGTCCGCGACGGCAAATTTCACTTTCGCGCCCTGCGATTTGCCGATCCAGTTGCGCTGCATGGTGATGACGCGGTCCGGCCAGCCGCCTTCGAGCTGCTTCAAGTCATCGAGTAGCTGCTCCGCGTAAGCGGTTGTCTTCAGGAACCATTGTTCGATTTCGCGAACTTCTACCAGCGTGTCTTCATGCCGCCAGCAATAGCCGCCGTTCACGACCTGTTCGTTCGCCAGCACGGTGCAGCACTTCGGGCACCAGTTGACGCGGCTCTTTTTCTTGTACGCGAGGCCCTTTTCCAGCATGCGCAGGAAAAACCACTGGTTCCATTTGTAATATTCCGGCTCGCACGTGGAAATCTCGCGGCGCCAATCGTAACTGAAGCCAAATCGCCGCAGCGTGCGCTGAAATTCAGTGATGTTTTTGTTCGTCCACTCGCGCGGATGCGTCTGGTTCTTGATCGCCGCGTTTTCCGCGGGCAGGCCGAAAGCGTCCCAGCCCATCGGATGAATCACGTTGAAGCCGCGCATGCGCTTCACGCGCGCGACCACGTCGCCAATCGCGTAATTCCGCATGTGGCCCATGTGCAGCGTGCCGGAAGGATACGGCAGCATTTCCAGCACGTAATACTTCGGTTTTGCGGGGTCTGCGTCGGACTCAAAGACGCGGGCGTCTTCCCATCGTTTCTGCCACTTGGCTTCGATGGATTGTGGGTTGTACTCCGCCACTCGCGATTATCCCTTTCCTTTTGCTTTCGCTTTCTTTTTCGCGCTCACGGCTTTGGCCAGTTTCTTCACTTCTTTTTTGTGCGCGACGAGCCTCTTCTTGATCGCGCTCGTCAACATCGAGAAGCCTTTTTCCGCGGCCGGGGCAACTTCTTCCAGGCCCGCCAGCTCCCACAATTTGGCAATGTTGCGGCGGTCGTCGCCCGGTTCATCGATCGGCGTTTCCAGCAGGAACGCGCGGCCCAAAACGCCCGATGGCGCCATCGCGCCCAGCCTGGGATGCTTCAAAATTCTTTCAAATGCGGCCGCGCCGATTTTTCCTTCGCCGACGTGCTCGTGCCGGTCAACTCGTCCGCCAAGCGCAATCTTCGAATCGTTCACGTGGAACACCGGCACATTGCCGAGGCCAATCGTATTTTCCACATGCTCGATCGTCTGTTCGAGCCCTTTTTCCGAGCTCACGTCGTATCCCGCCGCAAAAAGATGCGCCGTATCGAGGCAAGCGCCCGCATTCAGCGACGCAAGGCCGGCGACAAGATCGGCCACTTCTTCCAAAGAAGATCCCACCGCGGTGCCCATGCCCGCCGTGTTTTCAATCAGGATGCGCAGATGCCCAAGCGGCACACGCTTCGCCGCCTGCTTCACGCCTTCAATAATCGTCGCAATCGCGTGCTGCGAAGTGTTTTCCCCCCGCGCGCCCGGATGCACCACCAGAAAATCCGCGCCAAGCGCGATGCCGCGCACAATCTCGTCATGAAACGCCTGAATCGACCGCGTCCGCAACATGGGTTGCGCCGCCGCCAGATTGATCAGGTAATTCGCGTGGATCACCAGCGGCCCGAGGCCCAGCTCCGTGCGGCGCGCGCGGAATGCGGCGGCGTCCGCCTCCGGCACACGCGAAGGTCCTTGCGCCCACATGCGCGGGCTTGCGGAAAAAATTTGCAGCGCGTTGCAGCCCAGCTTCCGCGCCGATTCCAGCGCATTCAAATAGCTGCCCGCGATTGACGTGTGAATGCCGATACGGCGGCTGCCGTCCATCCACGCCGGCGCCTGCGGCTCAGGCTCCGGTTCCGGCCGATACTCGTCTTCCGGGTCGAATTGCGTATCTAGAATTTGTGTTTCTTCTGCCATGCTCGGTCAAAAATTCCAATGTGTGAGTAACACAGTATTCTAGCATACTCGCCAAAATCGGAGCCGGCATGACCCGCTATGCTCTTTGAACTGGCGCAGACTGCGGCGCATTTTCTTGCCGCAAATTTCAGCGAAAGCCCCGTCTCTCGTCAGACTCCCGCATACCACGTGTAGCCGTATTCCGGCGACACCGAACCAAGCCCTTTCCCAAATTTCTTGATGTCGTCCGTCACCGTCAGCCGGTTGATGAACTTCACGTTCTTGTAGCCCAGCTGCCGCGGCACTCTCATGCGCAGCGGTCCGCCGTGCGCCACCGGCAATTCGTTGTCGTTCATTCCATACGCGATCAGCGTTTGCGGATGCCGCGCCTCATCCATGTCAATGCTGTCCCACGTATCCGGCTCCATCGAAACGTAAACCACGAACTTCGCTTCCGGCTTCACTCCCACCACGTCCAGCACGTGCGCCAGCGGCACGCCCATCCATTCCGCCACGTACGACCATCCTTCTTCGCACGCCAGCTCCGTAATGTGTCCGCGCGATGGATACTTCTTCAATTCCGCCACCGAAAAAGTTCCCGGGTGGTCCACCAATCCGTCGATCGTCAGCCGCCAATCCGAAAATCCGCCCGCTTGCAGTTTCTTGAAGTCATCGCTCGGCGGAGCCTGCTCATTCGCAAACGGCGGCTTCGAAATCTGGCTCTTCGTAAATTCCCGTGCCTTCGAGTGCCTCGCCAGCACACGCTGTGTCGCATAATTCAGCGTCTCGCCCGGTCCGTAAATTCCGCCCGCATCCGGCGGCACCAATCCATACTTTTTCGCCAGCCGCGCCGCCACGCCCAGCCCCGCCACGCCCGCCACCGCCGCCAGTCCGCCGGTGATCAACTTTCGTCTCGACTTCCCTGTCGGGTTTCCTGTAGACGAATCGCTCATTTGCTCTCCTGTTTGCCAACTGAGGGCCCGCGGTCAGTTTGAATTTCCTTGTTCGTGACACAATAAGTCAGAAATTCAAACTGGCCCACTAATCCTCCGGCGCTTACTTCACCCGCCCCGTAATCATCACCCAAAAAAAACAAACGTGTCATTCCGCGGGCGGTATTTGCCCGCGGAATCTGCTTTTTCCTTTTCCGCATGCCTGCCACTTTGCTTCCACAAAAAAAAGCGTCTTAGCTAATCGGTAGACTATCCGGCGTTTGCTTCACCCGGCCCGTAATCATCGCCCAAAAATCATTGCTCTTGTCCGGCCCCAGAATCCCGCAAACCACACCATCAACACGTGCGCCAGCGCGAACAGCAGCAAAAACACCGTCACAAAAAAATGAATCGTCCGCGCCGATTGTCGCCCGCCCAGCAAATTCACCGTCGCCGGAAACGCCGCGTCCCACGTCGGAGACATCGCGAGGCCAGTCCAGATCACCAGCGGAAACGCCACAAAAATCACAAACAGGTACGACAACCGCTGCAACAAATTGTACGAATGCGCTTCTTCCGGCCCCGGCCGCGCAAATCGCAAATGGCTTTTGAGCGTTGCGAAAAACGCTCCCACCGATCGATCCGCTTTCGCCGGCACCAGCGTGCGCCGGAAATGTCCCGAAAAAACCCCAGCCAACACATAAAGCAATCCCGTCAGCACGGCAAACCACGCCGCCTGAAAATGCAGCGCCCGGCTCCATCCGTTCTGGTCTCGCAGCGTGTAGCTGTATCCCGTCGGCACCAAATGCCGCGAAGCCGGAACCGGGATCTTGAACAAAACCGGCGTGCCCACATTCCCCGTCTCGCCCCAATAAAACCGCGGATGCGAAAGCAAAATCTCCGTGCCCGTCACCAGCAGCGCAATAAAACACAACGCCGAAATCCAGTGCGTGATTCGCACCAGCAGTGAATGTCGCGGCGCCGCCGTGGCATCCGCCATCGGCACCGGCATTCCCGCATGCCCGCCGCCCACCGGCATCCCCAAGGAATCGCTTCCGTCCATCTTCGCCCTTCCTCTGCCCTTCCTCTGTCTTTTCTGTGCCCTTACTGTCCCTGTTCTCTGCCTTTTCTCTGCCCTTACTGTGCCTTTTCTAGGCCTTTTCTCTGCCTTTACTGTGCCTTTTCTAGGCCTTTTCTCTACCTTTTCTGTGTAGGGGCGGGACTTTAGTCCGCCCATCCGTCGTCCCAATCTCCAATTCCGCGCTATCCTACCACGCCCCTACACCCATAGACGCACCCGCCCCAATTTCGTACCGCCATTTCGCGCCTTCCATTCCGTAGCACTAGCATCCTGTCGACGCCTTCTCCTCTTCGTTAACAAAGGCAATTTGCCCGTGTCTTTCTTATGTTGGGGCGGCGCTTCAGCGTGCCCGATGAACGAAGCCGAACGGGGGCCTCTCTTCTCTTCAGAACTTTCGCCTGAGCGCGCTATCACCGGCAGTCGAACATGTCTGATCGGTGCCGCGTGTGGCCGGGGCTAAACTAAGTCTTCCGGACCTTTACGGGACCAACCACAACGACGCCGCGGTTTCTATCAATCGCGATACTCACAGTAAAGCGAAGGGCGCCCCGTCATCGAAGTGTGAGGGAGGGTCTTGGGTTTGACTTTTCTTTCCACTCGGACGAATTGGCACAACTCACAGAGTCAACCGCACGCCCTTCCGCCTCTGACTGACGACTGAAAACTTCCTCCCACTGGCCGGTCGCGCAGAGAATCGGCGACAAATTCAAAACTAAAACGGAGAAGTAGGAACGCGTGCCGCACCCTTTGATTTGTAAGGGTGCGGTTTTTGACTCTTCTTTCCACTCGAACGAATTGGCACAACTCAATTTGAGTCAACCGCTCGCCCTCTGACTGACGACTGAAAACTTCCTCCCCCTGCCTCTGCCCTCGCGCGTTCCCTCGCGCGACAAATCCCAACAAACCTATATTTCTCCGAATCACACAACTCGCAGTAAAGTGGAGGCCGGCGGCCTTGCGCCCTTCCATCGGAAACGGAGAAAACCATGTCCAACAGCATATCGACCTTGCTGCTTCGTAATCTGAGCGATGTATTTGGCGAAATCGACCCCGTGCGTCGTCGCACTGCAATTGACGAGCTCTTTCACGAAGACGGCGCCTTCTTTGATCCAAAGGGCGGCACCTTTCGTGGACGCGACGAGATTCATCGCATCGCTGGCGTGTTGCGTGCAACCCACCCGACATTCCAGTATCAGCCCATCGCTCCTCCCGAGGAATTAGGTGATGCCGGCCGGGTTCGATGGGTATCTGGCGTTCCCGGCCAGCCGCCAGCGTACGCTGGCACCGATTTCATCCTCGCGCGAGACGGTCGCATCGTTGCGCTCTATCTCTTCTTCGACGATCTTCCGTAGCTCAAGCAGTGCGCCAGAGATAAGTTCCTAAGCCTTTTTTTTCGACACCGGATCGCCACCCAAAGGCAATTTTCCTCGGCTCACGCAAAGCAAGCGAAAGCGCGGTGAGGCCCGTCTTCAAAGTGTGAAGGCGCTCCCTGCCTTCGGTTTTCATTTACGCTCGAACAAATTTACACAACTCAACAGGCCTAACCGCATGCCAGTCCGTCTCTGACTTAAAACTGACGACTGAAAACTGATGACCGAAAACCTCCTTCCATATTGCGAGCGCCTCCGCCGTTTGCTAGCCTTTCTCCATGACTGAAATGCTCGAAGAAGCCCTGCGCAAAGTGGCTGCTCTTCCTAAAGAGGAACAGGACGCCATCGCTTCGCAAATCATCGATACGCTGCACGATGAAGCAGCGTGGGCGGAGCGCCTCGCAAGCAATCCAGAAAAGCTTCGCCGGCTCGCCGACAAGGCGCGCCAGGAACACCGTAACGGCGAAACCCTGCCGCTTGATGAATCGCTGTGATCGAGTCGCGAACGTCTCGTTCTTTCCGAGTCGCGTTCGACGAATTGCCCAAAGAAATTCAAGACCAGGCCCGTCGAGCTTATCGCCTATTTCACGCTGATCCATCTCACCCAAGCCTGCGATTTAAGAAAGTGAGCGACAGCGAGGACATCTATTCCGTCCGCATCGGCCTCGGCTATCGCGCCCTCGGCCTTCTCGAAGGCACTGTGGTCACCTGGTTCTGGATTGGCTCCCATGCCGACTATGACCGCATCCTCTGACCCATCGCGCGACACAAAGGAGCCCGCACCTTTCGCCTTTGACTAAAGACTGAAGACTGAAAACTGATGACTAAAAACTTTTTCCCCACTTATTCATTCTCAGTACTGTTACTTGACTAGCCATCTTTCCTGTGCTATACTTCCCCGTGAAATCGCTCCTCACTTCCGCTAACCCCTCTCGATTCAACACTTACAACATCCGCAAAAATAACTCCCTGCATTTTCAACACTTACGAAACTTCTCGCATCTGTTCATTCTAAAGCCACTTCAACCGCCTTTCCTTTCAACACTTACAGGACCCCCGTTTCTAACTCTTGTGGAATCAACACTTACAAAAAACAGGGGGAGGGGGGTGGGGGCAGTTACGGTTAACCAGATTCCCGCTAAAGGAAATCCCTCCCGAGCCGTTGTCTTTGCCTTTGTGCAAAGGACCTTTTCTGCATCCGACCCGGGTACGCGTCATACGCGCCCTCGCCGTCTTTCGCAAAGGCCTCGCCAATTTGCGCCCAGCCGTTTCCCCAACGTACACTCGCTTCTTACCGAAACGAGGACCAACTCTTCATGCTGATCGTCATGCAATCCCACGCCACCGAGGCGCAAATCCGCGCCGTCTGCGACCGAATCGAATCCCTTGGTCTCAAAGCGCACCCGATTCCCGGCTCGTTGCGCACCGCCATCGGCATCACCGGCAACAAAGGCTCCGTCGATCTCGGCGTGCTCGAGTCCATGTCCGGCGTCATCGAATGCATTCCCGTCAGCAAGCCGTACAAATTGGTCAGCCGCGATGCCAAGGAAGAAGACACCGTTCTCAAAATTCCCACGCCATCGGGCGACGTCCTCGTCGGCGGAAAGCATATCGCGCTCGTCGCCGGCCCTTGCGCCGTCGAGAGCGAAGAGCAATGCATGATCGTCGGCGCGCAATTGCAGGCCACCGGCGTTCGGTTATTTCGCGGCGGCGCCTACAAACCGCGCACTTCCCCGTACAGTTTTCAAGGCCTCGGCGAAGAGGGATTGAAAATTCTCGCAAAAGTGCGCGAAGCGTACGGCTTCGGCATCATCACGGAGGCGATCGATAACGAGAGTCTCGATCTCGTGGAAAAATATGCGGACGTGATTCAGATTGGCGCGCGCAACATGCAGAATTTTTCTTTGCTCAAGCGCGCTGGCCGTGCCAAGAAGCCTGTTTTGCTCAAGCGCGGCATGTCCGCAACGCTCGATGAATTCTTGATGGCCGCCGAATACATCCTGAGCGAAGGCAATTACAACGTGATGCTCTGCGAGCGCGGCGTTCGCACCTTCAGCGATTTTTCGCGCAATACGCTGGACCTCGCCGTCGTGCCCGCCGTCAAAAAACGCAGCCACTTGCCGATTCTCGTCGATCCCAGCCACGGCACCGGCAAACGCCACAAAGTGCTTCCCCTCTCCCGCGCCGCCGTTGCCGTTGGCGCCGATGGCCTTCTCGTCGAAGTCCATCACGATCCGGAGAAAGCGTTGTCCGACGGAATGCAATCCATCTTGCCCCAGGAATTTGCGGAACTCACGGCCGAAGTAAAGCAGATCGCCGGCGTCTTGCATCGCGTCGTGAACTAGCGTCTCAAACATGAATCGCATTTCCAAATTTCGCGTCGCATTTCTCCTCTCCGTGCTCTCCGTGGCCGGGTTTATCGTTCTTTTGCGCGAACATCGCCCGTCGTTTCTCCGCCCGGATGTGCACAGCAACGCGTACGTCACCACGGCCGACGGCCTCGTTTCCGTCGTGGACCTGGTAAAGAATGCCACCGTCGCGCGAATCTCGGTCGGTCCCGACGCGTCCGATCTGCGCTCCCACCCCACTCGAAATGAAATTTGGGGCGTCAGCCCCACGGGCGGCTATGTTTGGGTTCTGGACGCCACGAATAACAGCATCAAGACAAAAATCCCGACCGGTGGCGCGCCGCAATCGATCGACTTTTCGCCGGACGCCAAACTCGCGTACACCGCGTCAAGCGCCGGCAATTCCCTTCTCGCCATCGACTGCGCCACGAAGCAGGTCGTTGCGCGCGTCAGCACCGGCGGCCAACCCGTGGTCGCGCGCGTCACGCCGGATGGAAAGTCCGTCCTCGTCGTAAATCACCGCGACGCGACGCTCACCATTCACGATCCGCGATCGCTCGCCGAGCGCGCGGCGGTAAACGTTGTCGCGGCGCCCGACGACGTGGCCATTTTGCTGGACAGCGCGATCGCGTTCGTCATGAGCCGCTCGAATACCAAACTTTCCGTCGTGGATCTCAAGCGCGGCGTACTGATTGCAAATCTGGAGCTGGCGGGAAAACCGTCCCAGATGATTTTGAAGCCGGATGGCGGCGAACTCTACGTCTTGTCTCCCGAATCGCACGGTCTGCAAGCGATTAATACCTGGACGCACGAGGTCGGCGACTACGTCGTGCTCGGCTCCGCGCCGACTCGCGCCGCTCTTTTGGGAGATGCGGGAACGCTCTATGTCTCCGACGCCGCGGCCGGCACTGTCGCGCCGCTCGACATCATCAACCGGCGCTTGAGCCGGCCGGTTCCCGCCGGGCAGTCTCCCGGCGCGCTCTGTTTCGATGCGGGAGAAAAACCGCGGCTTTTGCTCGTTTTAGGCGAAGCATCGGGCGATCTGAGCGTCGTTCGCATCAGCGCGGATCGCGCCACCGCGCTCATCACCATGATCCCCGTTGGCGAGCGGCCGCGCGAAATTGTAACGAAATTTTTCTAACGAACCTGTTTTGTATTTTCGCTCAAATTGGCGGTTCGATTGGCCACGCCGCGTTTTCCTCGCCCAAACTTACGTCGAGAAAACCCTCGGCCGGAAGCACATCGACGGGGAGCCCTTCCTGCCACAGCGCCACCCCCACGCGCAATTTTTGCACGCCGCGCAACTGCATGATCTCTTTCTTGACGGCGACTTCGAGAATCCGCTCGAAGGCAACTTCCGCAACTTGCGCGGGGCTGAGCAGGCAAATGCGCGCCTGCTCGATCGAATGCTCGACGAGTTTGCCGCGGTCCAGTTTGGCGATGATCAGGATTTCGTCGGCCGCCTGGATTGTGATTCGAAATTCCAGTTTGCCAAGTTCCGTGACCGCACCGGGAAACGGATCGAGGCGCAAACAGAACCGGTCCCCCTCGAAACCGTAGTGCAATTCGCGCAAATAAAAAACGCGGCCGTGCATCGCGCCGCTGCGCCGCTCGGGAGAAAAAAGCCCGCCGCCGAGCCATTCGAAATACGACGATTCCCTGCCGTCGACTTTTATGTTTAAAAATTCAGACGGCGGCAAATGCAGCGCGCGCTCGGGCAATTTCTTGATGGGTTTTGCGAGATCGTCCGGCGCGCCGATTCCAAGCGCAACGTAAATTCCCGTTAAATGTTTTCGGTAGAGCGCGTCAAACTCGGCGTCGTTCGCGGTGCTATGTTCGGGGCCGTACCACCAACACCAGTCGCTGCCTTCCGCCGCGAGGAGGGACTCTTTTGCCGCGGCCAAAGCCTCGACGCTGGGCGCACCCGGGCGGCCCTCTTTTTGTTTTGCCTCGGCTTTTCCGTACGCCTCGCGAGCGTCCCACAAAAGTTCCCACGCGGCGACGTCTTCACCGCTGCCGATCCATACGTCGAAGTTGGCGTTAATCCACGACGCGGGAAAGATGCCGTTGTTTTGCGGAATCTGACCGGCGGCGGCGATCGCTTCGCTGACCGTCATTGCCGTGAAATCGGAATCGCGCTCGATCCTTCCGTAAAACTCGCGTAAGAATTCGCGCCCATTGCCCGGGTAATATTCCCAGGCATTTTCGCCGTCGAGAAACAGGCAAATCGTGAGCGGGCCGGCGTTCGATACGCGCTCGCCCAAGAAACGCAATCTGCCGTGTAAATCGGCAGCGGCAGACTTTGCGTCCATGCGGCTGTAGACAAACGCAATCAAATCCGAGAGATGGTGATCGCGGAAAAATCCCGTGATGTTCTGCCCACCGACGGGAAAATTCCACGGCCGGTAAAGCCGCTCCGCGTTAGCGGGTACTCCGCTGGCATCGCGGAAGAAGCCGACATTCAACGTGCGTCCGAGAACGCCCTCGTCCGTGCCAAACCACTTGAAACCTTCTTCGGCGGCGATGGTGAGCGTTTGATCGGAAACGGAACCTTCCGAGGGCCACAAACCGGCAGGCGGCGCGCCAAAAACGCGCTGGTGATACTCGCGCGCCCGGCGCAATTGCTCGCGCGCATCGTCCGGATGGCGATACGCGCGCCTGGGCAGGGGCGTGGCGGGATTCGCGACGCGCGCGATATCCGAATCGCAAACGAGGGGAAGAATCGGATGATAGAACGGCGTGGTGCTCAACTCGATTTGTCCGCGCGCCGCCGCTTCCTTGTAAATCGGCAAGACCAGCTTCAAGAAATCGAGCTGCTTGGCCTTCAAGATTCCTTTATCGGCTTCAGAGAAATTTTTTCCGCGCGCGGAAAGGCGGTTCACTTCGGGATCGCGCGCGATCCATTCTTCTTCCATCCAGGCCAACTGCGAGAGCAACTGCAAATCCCGCCAATCGCGGGGCGTAAACGTGACGATTGCTTGCGCGCCGCCGGCCGGGCGCGACCATTCGAAAAGCTCACCGAACCGCGGCCAACGAGACAGAAAGCGTTCGTGATTCACCTGAAAGGCGCGCGAGAGGATTTCCGTTTTGTCTTCGCGCGTAAGCTGTTCGGCGTGCTTGAAAGCCAGGTCGAACCAGGGCTCGTGAAAGGTTCCGCTGGCGTATTCTTCGAGCTGCAAACCGAGAGAGGGCACGACGTTGAAGGTGGCGTGAAACCGAGGAAACTCCTCGAGGATTTTCACCATGCCCCAATAGTCTTTGAGCGCGTGGAGGCGAGTCCAAGGCAGGACGTAGCGGCCCGATTCGGGATCGCGATACTGCGGCTGATGCATGTGCCACAACACGACCAGGTTTATCCGGTTCATCGCGTGCACCGCATCGGCCGCGAGACGCGCGGCGTGCTACACTTTGCCTTCGCCTCATGCGCATCCTGGATCGCTACATCGTCAGAGAAATTTTTCGTCATGCGCTGCTTGGCCTTGTTGTCTTCACGTTTGTCTTCTTTGTTCCTCAACTGGTCCGCCTCATGGAGTTGCTGGTACGCCACGCGGGTTCGGGCGGCCAGCTGGTAAAACTTTTTCTTTGTCTCTTCCCCGGCGTGCTTACGTTCACGTTGCCGATGGCCATTCTTGTCGGCGTCCTTCTGGGGCTTGGACGGATGTCCGCCGACAGCGAAATCATCGCGCTGACGGCGCTTGGAATCGGGCGGCGGCGCATTCTGCTGCCGGTGGCGGTGCTTGCGTTGACCGGCGTAGTCGTCACCGCACTGATGACGCTGTGGGCCGGTCCCTTTGCGTTGCGCACATTCCGCTCGATCGAAGCCGACCTCATCGCCAACCAGGTTTCCTTTCAAGTGCAACCGCGCGTGTTCGACGAACGTTTCCCTAACACAGTACTTTACGTCAACGACGTCTCCGCGAGCGGAACACAATGGCACGGCGTGTTTCTGGCGGAAACCCGGGACAGCGACAGTTCGCAGCTTACCCTGGCGGAGAACGCGATTGTAATTGCCGAGCCGCGACTCGGCAAGCTGGAGCTGCATCTCCGTGGGGGCGCGACGCACGAATTCAACCGGCAGGATCCGAATCACTACTCCGTAACGCAATTCGGGCAAAGCGACCTGCCGATTGAAGTGACGGGCCTGTTGCCTTCGAAACAACGCTCCTTTTCGAACCAGGAGCGAACGCTTAGCCAATTGTGGTCGGACCAGACCGATACGTGGCGCGAGGCACGAGTGGAACTGCACCGGCGGATTGCGTTTCCCTTTGCCTGCGTTTTCTTCGCGCTGGTGGCGGTTCCGCTGGGCTCGCAACCACGGCGCGGCGGCCGCGCGGCCGGAACGCTGCTGGCGGTGCTGCTGATCGCGTCGTACTACCTGCTGTTTGTGTTTGGCGCGGGAATGGCGCGGCACGGCACGTTGCCGGCGGCGGCGGGAATCTGGATTGCAAACCTGGCGCTGGGCCTCCTCGGCCTGATCCTGCTGCCACGGATGGAGCAACTCCGCGGGGACAGCAAGTGGCTCCTGACGTTCGCGCGTTGGCGAAGCTTGGCGCGGCTGCTGCGCCGGCGCAAAGCGGCGCGCACGCGCGAAATTGCCGTCGCACGCACGCAAAATGGCGGGCGCGAGGTGGAAATCCAGCATGAGCAGAGCAACAGTTTTCCGCGGCTGATGGATCTTTACATCCTGCGGCGGTTTCTTTCGTATTTTCTGCTGCTGATGGCGACGTTCATTTTCCTGTTCGAGACGTTCACCTTCTTCGAACTTCTGGACGACATTGCCCGCCACGGAATTCCGTTTCTGATCGTCGTAAAGTACTTCGGCTATCTGGCGCCGTACCTTTCCTACCAACTGGCTCCGCTTGCCGCGCTGGTGGCGGTGCTTGTGACGCTGGGAGTGATGAGCAAGAACAACGAAGTGGTGGCGTGCAAGGCAAGCGGCATCAGCCTCTACCGGCTGGCGCTGCCGCTCATTCTGGCGGGGCTCGCGCTTGCGGTGGTGATGGTGATACTGGACGATACGTATTTGCCGTACGCCAATCAACGGCAAGACGCGCTGCGAAACCAGATCAAGGGCCGCCCGGCGCAAACGTATACGCGCCCGCAACGATGGATTTTTGGCGAGAATTCGAAGATATACAATTACGACCTTTTCGACCCGGCGCAAAATCTTTTTGGCGGACTATCCGTAATCGAGCTGGACCCGGTGACGTTTCACGTCAAGCGGCGAATCTACGCGACGCGGGCGCGCTGGTCGGAACAGCAAACCGTCTGGATTCTGGAAAATGGGTGGATACGAGATTTTTCCGATGGAACGATTGCGAGCTACCAACCGTTTGGCGCTACAACCCTTGCCGAACTCAAAGAGCCGCCGGTTTACTTTAACCGGCAAGTGCTGCAAGCCTTCCAGATGAGCTGGGAGGAATTGCGCGAGTACATCGATGGGCTGCAGCGAGCCGGTTTTGACGTGTCCGCGCTGCGCGTGCAGTGGCACAAGAAACTGGCCTACCCGCTGATCGCGCCGATCAGCATGCTGCTTGCGATTCCTTTTGCGCTGCTGGTGGGAATGCGCGGGGCTCTGGGCGGCGTGGCGCTGGGCGTCGCGATTGCCATCACTTACTGGGCGAATTCGGCATTGCTCGAAGCGATGGGCGGCGTCGGACAGCTTCCGCCGCTGCTTGCGGGCTGGTCTCCCGACTTGATTTTCTTTTTTTTCGGGATGTATTTCTTTTTTAAGATGCCGACGTAGCGGTTCTACTGTTGTTTCGCTTCGCCCCGCTCGAGTTTCCAGACGATTTTGTGCAACATGCCGAGAAGGACTTCGGCGTCGGCTGCTTCGAGCGCCATCCGGCGAATCATGCGGCGTAATTTTTCCTCGGCCAGTTGCCCCGTCTTGGGGTTGATGTACTCGCTCGAGCGCAAGGCGGTGAGGAGCGTCGAGGTAATTCGCTCGACGACATCCAACGTGGCGGGATTCGGCTGACCGGAGGCTGGCAAGGGCAATGGCCGGGCTCTGACCAGTTCGTAGAGGCACACGGCGACGGCCTGGCCGAGATTCATGGATTGGTGTTCGGCCCGCGTGGGAATGTGCAAGACCCAGTGGCAATGGCTGAGCGAATCGTTCGAAAGGCCCCACTTTTCCGAGCCAAAAAGGATGGCGACGGGAGACCGCGCGAGCTTGGAGCGCACGGCTCTTGCGCCTTGCACCAATACCTTGAGAGGCTGCTGCAATTGGCGATGGCGAACGGCGGTGGTGCCGACGACCCAGGCACAATCGGCGACGGCTTCCGCGACGCCGCCGAATTCCTTCGCGGCCGCGAGGACTGGCGACGCGCCCACGGCGGATTTTGCGTCGCGAAACGCGACCTCGTACGGGTTTACGACACGCAACTCTGCCTCTCCGAAATTGCTGATCGCACGTGCGACGGCTCCGATATTCAACGGATTGCGCGGAGCCACGAGGACGACGCGGAGATTGTGCAAGGAAGACTTCATTGAGAAAGAGTGTAAGGCAGGAATGGAACTCCGATCAAAAGACGCGGACGATTTTACGGACGCGAGAGAACTGAAAGTAAAACTTGAAGTTCGCTTTTGAGAAAGCAGAAGCCGCTGGCGGCGAAAAAAAACGGAGTCGCCAGCGGCCTCAAGTAACGCTTTAAGTGGACTTGCCGGAGAGCAAGTTCACTTCTTTTTCTTTGCTTTGTTGGCCTGCTCTTCTTCGATCACCGCTTGCGCCGCGGCAAGACGAGCGACGGGAACGCGGAACGGCGAACAGCTGACGTACGTGAGGCCGATACGATGGCAGAACTTCACGCTATCCGGATCGCCACCATGTTCGCCGCAGATGCCGAGCTTGATGTCGGGACGAGTCTTGCGTCCTTTGGCTACGGCCATTTCCATCAACTGGCCGACGCCAGACTGGTCGACGGTGGCGAAGGGGTTCTTCTTGACGATTTCAAGCTCCTGGTAGGGGCCGAGGAAGGAGCCGGAATCGTCGCGACTCATGCCGAGCGTGGTCTGCGTGAGGTCGTTGGTTCCGAAGCTGAAGAATTCGGCGGTTTGCGCGATCTCGTCCGCGGTGAGGGCGCCGCGAGGGACTTCGATCATGGTGCCGACGAGATAGTTGAGCTTCAGCTTCTTTTCCTTCATCACGTCCGCGGCGACACGATGGACGACTTCGACCTGTAGGTCGAGCTCCTTCTTGAAGCCGACGAGAGGAATCATGATTTCGGGATGAACTTTGATTCCCTGTTTTTGTACTTCCGCGGCGGCTTCGAAAACGGCGCGGGATTGCATTTCGGAGATTTCCGAAAAGACGATGCCGAGACGGCAACCGCGGAAGCCGAGCATGGGATTGAATTCATGTAATTCTTGAACTCTCTTTTTGATTTTTTCGACCGGCACGCCCATTTTCTTCGCGAGATCGGCCTGGGCTGCGCCTTCGTGCGGAAGAAACTCGTGCAGCGGCGGATCGAGAAAACGGATGGTGGCCGGACGTCCGGCAAGTTCCTTGAACATGCCGATGAAGTCTTCGCGCTGATACGGAAGGATTTTGGCAAGCGCCTGCTGGCGGTGTTCTTTGGTGTCGGCAATGATCATTTCGCGCATGGAATCGATGCGATTGCCTTCGAAGAACATGTGTTCGGTGCGGCAAAGGCCGATGCCGCTGGCGCCGAACGCGACGGCGTGGGCGGTCTGTTCGGGCGTGTCGGCGTTGGTTCGAACGCTCATGCGAGTGGCCTTGGCGCACCAGTCCATGAGCTTTTTGAAGTTTTGATACGTCGGGCTTTTGCTGGCGTCGAGAGATTTTTCGATGAGCACCTGAACGATTTCGGAAGCGGCAGTGGGAATCTGGCCGGCATAGACTTCGCCGGCGGTGCCGTTGATGGAGAGGTGATCGCCTTCTTTGTAAGTCGTGCCGTCGACGGTCATCGTCTTGGCCGCATAATCGATTTGCAAGGCGGCGGCGCCGCACACGCAAACTTTGCCCATTTGACGCGCGACGAGCGCGGCGTGGGAACTGACACCGCCCTTTGCCGTGAGGATGCCTTCGGCGGCGATCATGCCGCGGAGATCCTCGGGCGAAGTTTCGTTGCGGACGAGGAGAACTTTCTCGCCGCGCTCGGCGGCTTGCACCGCGCGGTCGGCGTTGAGATACATGCGGCCGGTGGCGGCGCCGGGACCGGCGGGCAAGCCCTTGGCGATGATCTTTGCGGCGGCGACGGCTTTGCGGTCGAACACCGGGGCGAGCACTTGGTCCAACTGGTCGGCGGGAACGCGGCGGATGGCGGTCTTCCAATCGATGAGTTTTTCTTTTTCCATGTCCACCGCGAAGCGAACGGCGGCGAGGCCGGTGCGCTTGCCGTTGCGCGTCTGCAACATGAAGACTTTGTTTTCTTGAATGGTGAATTCGAAGTCCTGGACATCCTTAAAGTGTTTCTCGAGCTTTGCGCGAATGCCTTCAAGTTCTTTGAACGCGCCGGGCATGTAATTTTTGAGATTCGAAACCGGTTCGGGAGTGCGGACGCCGGCGACGACGTCTTCGCCCTGCGCGTTGATCAAAAATTCACCGTAGAAGATTTTTTCGCCGGTGGCCGGGTCGCGGGTGAACGCGACGCCGGAGCCGGAATTGTCTCCAGTGTTGCCGTAGACCATGGCTTGCACGTTGACGGCGGTGCCCCACTCGGAAGGAATGTTGTACTTGCGGCGATAGACGATGGCGCGATCGTTCATCCAGGAACCAAACACGGCACCGACGGAACCCCAAAGCTGCTTCCAAATATCCTGCGGGAATTCGGACCCGGTGCGATCCTTGATGAGCTTCTTGAAGCGGATGACGAGCTCCTGAAGATCGGCGACGGTGAGTTTTGGATCGTCGATGTCGGCGTGATAGCGCTGGTGCTTGAGCTCGTGGATAACCACTTCGAACGGCTCGTGGTCTTCGTTGGCGCGTTTTTGCACGCCCATGACGACGTCGCCATACATTTGAATGAAGCGGCGATAACAATCCCAGGCAAAGCGTTCGTTCCTGGTGGCGCGCGCAAGGGTTACGACGGTTTCGTCGTTGAGACCGAGGTTGAGGATGGTATCCATCATGCCCGGCATGGAATCGCGAGCGCCGGAACGTACGGAGACGAGCATCGGCATTTTGGTTTTGTCGCCAAACTTTGTGCCCATGATTTTTTCGACGCTGGCGACGGCGGCCTTCACCTGCGCTTCGAGCACTTTCGGGTAGGACTTCTTGTTGCCGTAATAGTAGGTGCAAACTTCCGTGGTGATGGTGAAGCCGGGAGGAACGGGAAGGCCGATGCGACTCATTTCGGCAAGGCCCGCGCCTTTGCCGCCAAGGAGGGCGCGCCAGGAGCCCTCGCCTTCTGCCTTACCTGCACCGAATGAATAGACCCATTTCGTCACTGTATGCCTCTCATGCGTTTTGGAGTGTGTTGCGTGAATTGTGGTTCAGAACCAAAAGAAAATTCTGGAAGTGGCGGCGCGGAAGGTCGGCGTGCCGACTTCCGCGGTAAAGAATGAACGATTTCATTGTTAAAGTAACACTTCATGTTTTCTAATTCTTGCCTTCGCCGCCGAGTTCGGAGAAATCGGCGATGGTGGAGAACTCTCGGAGCAATTCGCCGAGCAGTGCGAGGCGATTCCGTCGCACGGCTTCGTTCTCGGCCATGACCATGACGCCCTCAAAAAATTTGTCGACGTCAGGCCGGAGCGCGGCAATGACTTCAAGCGCTTCTTTGTAATGACCGGCGCGCTTTTGTTCTTCCACTTTCGGGGCCGCTTTGCGCATTGCGGTGAAAAGAGTGCGTTCGGCGTCGCCCTCGAACAGGCCGGCCTGGACTTGCACACCCGCTGCCTGGCTTCCGGCCTTTTCGAGAATCTTGCGGATACGCTTGAACGAGACGGTGAGCGGTTCGAAGTTTTTCGACTTGCGAATGGCGCGCAAGGCGTCGAGCCGCTTTCGCGCGTCGGCCAGGTCGTCGGCTCCCGCGCGGAAGATGGCGTTCACTTCGTCGTACTCGAAGCCGTCTTTTTCGCGGAAGACGTACCGAGCGCGGTCGCGTAAGAACTCGAGAACCTGCGTCTCCTGCTCCGGCGTGACGGACTTCTTTGGCGCGTGAGTGGACAAAATCTTGAGCGCATGGCTCGCGGCTTGCGACAACGACAACGGCAATTTTTTCTCGAGCACAATCTTGACGATGCCGAGAGCGGCGCGGCGGAGCGCGAAGGGATCGCTCGAACCGCTCGGCACGACTCCCACCGCGAAACAGCCGGCGACCGAATCCAGTTTATCGGCGATGGCAACGGCACAGCCGGTTAAATTGCGCGGCAAGGGATCGTCGAGACCCGCCGGACGGTAGTGATCGTAGACCGCGTCGGCGACTTCTTGCGGCTCGCCTTGCGCCTTGGCGTAAAGGCCGCCGACGATTCCCTGCAACTCGGTGAACTCGCGAACCATTTCGGTGGCGAGGTCGCACTTGGCGAGTTCGGCGGCGCGGTCGGCTTCGGCAACGTGGGCCTGCACCATGCCGAGATTGAACCACTGTTCGGCGAGCCAACGCGAGATGGCGCGGACGCGTTCGACTTTGTCGCGGTAACTGCCGAGGCGCGATTCGTAGGTGACGCGTTCGAGCTTGGGGAGATAGTCGGCGAGCCGACATTTCTGATCGGACTGCCAGAAGAATTGCGCGTCGGCGAAACGGGCGCGCAAGACTTTTTCGTGGCCATTGCGCGTGAGGCCCCTGGGATCCTTGTCGAGATTGATCACCGCCAGGAAGTTTGGCGCGAGTTCCCCGTTGCGCTTTTCCACTGCGAAATATTTTTGGTGCCCGCGCATGACCGTGATGAGGATCTCGTCCGGCAAGGCGAGAAACGCGGGATCGAATTTCCCTTCGATGACCGTCGGAAATTCGTTCAAGTAGCTGACCAGCTTCAGAAGTTCGGCATCTTCATGAACTTTGTAATTGCCCTTTCTGGCGAGGGCCGCGATTTCTTTCTCGACCTTTTCGCGTCGCGCGGCCGCGCGGAGAATCACGCCGTTCGAACGCAACTTCTTTTCGTAGTCCGCGAAATCCCTGACGCGAATCTTTGCCGCGCCGAGAAACCGGTGCCCCGAAGTCTCCGTTCCGCCGGTGAGGCCGCCGAAGGAAAACTTGAGTGGCTTGCCGTCGAAGATGCCGACGAGCCATCGCACGGGTCGAATGAAGCGGGCTCCGGCGAGGCCGGTCCAGGTCATGGTCTTCGGCCAGTAGAGATCGTGGATGACGCGGGGCACGATCTCGCCGAGAATTTGTTCCGCCGTGCGTCCGCGGCGAATGTGCTTCGCGGCGAGATACTCACCCTTCGGCGTCTGGACAAAGTAGACGTCGTGAAGGCCGATGCCCTGCTTTTCGGCAAAGCTGACCGCGGCTCGTGTCGGCGCGCCGACCGCATCGTACGCGACGGACTTGGGCGGGCCGGTAACTTCGCTCACCACATCGGCTTGTTTGGTGATGATTCCACGCGCCCATGCCGTGAGCCGCCTTGGCGCGGCAAACGATTCAACCGTGACGCCGTCCGCGAGATTTTCCGCCGTCAGCAACTTCACGAGGCCCGCGCGCAAATCTTCTTCGGCGCGCGGCAACATGCCGGCCGGTATTTCTTCGCACCCGATTTCCAGCAAAAGCTCGGCGCGCCGCTCTTCCGCTTTCTTTGCCTGCGGCTTCATGCGCGCACACCGGCTTCTTTGGCTCCGCCGATTTGTTCGAGATACGATTGCGCCGTTCGGCAAGCGACCGCTCGCACGCGAGCCATCAAGGCGGCGCGCTCCGTGGTGGAGATGACCCCTCGCGCGTCCATCAAGTTGAAGAGGTGTGAACACTTCAGGCAGTGGTCGTACGCAGCCAGGAGCGGGTAACGAACTCGCTCTTTTTCCTGCGCCTTCGGCCAGCCATCTAATAGTTCCTTTGCTTGCTTTTCGTGCAGGTCAAATTCCGACCGAATGGCCTTCGCATCGCTGCGATCGAAGCTGTATTCGGAAAATTGCCGTTCCTCGGCCAAGCGGATATCGCCGTAGGTTTTGTCGGCCGACCATCGCACGTCGTACACGCTTTCGACTCCCTGCAAGAACGCGCAGATGCGCTCGAGGCCGTAGGTCAGCTCGACGGAAATTGGATCGAGGTCGACTCCGCCGCTCTGCTGGAAGTACGTGAACTGCGTAATCTCGAGCCCATCGAGAAGCACTTGCCAGCCGATTCCCCAGGCGCCGAGCGTCGGCGATTCCCAATTGTCTTCTTCAAACCGGATGTCGTGCTCTTTCAAATCGAGGCCGATGGCGGCGAGGCTCTTCAGATACACGTCCTGCACATCGGCGGGCGACGGCTTCAAGATCACCTGAAACTGGGAGTGCTTGTACAGCCGATTGGGATTTTCGCCATAGCGACCGTCGGCGGGCCGACGACTCGGCTGCACGTACGCGACCCGATAGGCGCCGGCGCCAAGCACGCGAAGGAACGTCTCGGGATGCATGGTGCCCGCGCCGACTTCGGTATCGTACGGCTGCTGCAAGACGCAACCCTGTTTTACCCAAAAATGCGAGAGGGTCAAAATCAGATCCTGGAAGGTCAGGCCCGGCGCCTTTTTCTCAAGTTTTACTTTAGCTTTCAATTCGTCTCCAACATTTCGCGAACAAAGAGTTTCCGCTCGCTATGCAATTCAATCCAGTTCAGCATTGCCTCTCGAAATTCGCGCAGCGCTGCTTGCTCCTCTGGCCGCACGGAAATCTCTTCCAGCTTTCCGCTGAACCGCGCTCCGAATTCCCTGCCCGCCGCCGCGAGCGGCCTCATGCCGGCCTTGCGGCAATCGTCGCAATGAAGTCCGTCAAATACGGCCGACTGGTACGCCACCGCGCCACCGAAACTCTTGCCGCACAAAATGCAACGATCGAGCGGCGGAAGCCAGCCACCGAGCCGCACCGTCCAGTACGCGAAGTACGAAAGCGGAAGAGCCCATTCGGCGCGGCGCTCAATTTCCCTCGCGGTGAGCAGCAAGAGCCGAAACATCGGCTCCGCCACTTCCTCTTCGGGCAGAACCCGCTCGGCGATCTCGCTCACGAGGGCGAGGCCCGTGCTCAAGGCGTAGTCGGACTGCGCCTTGTGAAAAGACTCGAGCAGTTCGCACTGCTGAATCCTGACCAGGTCTCGCGTCTCCTTCTCGACAAACCAAATCTTGACGTGCGAGAGAAGTTCGAGCGACGAACCGTACCGGTTCTGCAGCTTACGCGCGCCGCCCGCGACGCCACGGATGCGGCCCGATGTGCGTCCAAAGAAGCTCACCAGGCGATCTGCTTCGCCCAGCGGAAAGGTCTTCAGAATGATGGCTTCTGTTTCCCGGGCGGGCATGAACTGTCGGCGTGCCGACTCTGGCTCGCCATTCGCACGACGACCACCACAACGAACGCGCAAACGCGAACTCCGATTTTTATCACACGCACGACAAGTTCGCAATGCTCGCGCGACGCCTTTTGCAAAACTTTTGCGGATTTCTTTTCGATTTACGGCGCGATTCGCCGAAATCGCCGCAACCTCGTATTCTGTTAACTGCGCCTCTTTTGACTGTAAAATTATCGGACACGCAAATCCGCTTGCATCCCTTCCCTTTTTCGCTACCCTGCCAAGGACCACTTTCTCGCCATGATCATTCCGCTGAGGGACGAAAATCCGACACGCGCCACGCCGTACACGAATTACGCTCTCGTCGTCGCCAACGCGCTGGTGTTTGTCTACGAACTCACGCTTTCCCACAAAGCGCAAGCCGCGTTGGCAACAATGTACGGCACGATCCCTTCGCGGTTTGCGCACCTGTTCACGGGCCACGCGCATATCGAAGCCGCGTTGCTGCCCCTCTTTACGAGCATGTTTCTCCACAACGGGCCGGCCCACCTGCTTGGCAACATGCTATTTCTCTGGATCTTCGGCGACAACGTGGAGGAATTCTTTGGCCACTTCGGCTACCTGGTCTTCTACGTTTTTTGTGGGATTGCTTCGGGCCTGACGCACATTGCGTTCAATCTTCACAGCACGATCCCGGCGGTGGGGGCGAGCGGAGCCATTTCCGGCGTGCTCGGCGCGTACCTGCTTCTCTATCCGCGCAATCGAATTCTGACTCTTATTCTGATATTTCTTGTGCCGCTTCCCGCCTTCCTGATTCTCGGCTACTGGTTCGTGATTCAGTTTCTGGCGGGCATTAGTTCATTTGGGGCTGCCGCGACGGGCGGTGTGGCATGGTGGGCGCACATAGGTGGATT
>Ga0070730_10000271_pt1 | contig 65840 bp, 56 predicted proteins | sample Coa_R1_3_FD_66447 | JGI IMG/M metagenome (GOLD analysis project Ga0070730, IMG submission 66447) | Surface soil microbial communities from Centralia Pennsylvania, which are recovering from an underground coalmine fire - Coalmine... | ecosystem: Environmental > Terrestrial > Soil > Unclassified ... | reverse complement strand
CGAGCCCGATCGCGAGCAGCACGAGCACCACGCAACTGACGGCCGCCACCAGGAAGGGCCGGGCGGGCGGGCGGGCGGGCAAATCCATCGGGTTTCTCCAGCGAAGCATCTGAGTTCGCTGGAAGAACTAGCACGAAATCGATGACGGTTCCGAAATGCGAAACGCCGGCCCCTCGCGGGGCCGGCGCTTGATGTCATTCGGCGAAGACCGGTTCCTTTTCCGGCGGCTCGGCGCCGCCGTCATCGGGCTTGGTCGGTGCCGCGGCCTGGAACTTGAACGACAGCTTGCCGTCCTTGACCGTGACCATCACCGTGCCGCCCTTGGCGAGCTTGCCGAACAGCAGCTCCTCGGCCAGTGGCTTCTTGATGCTCTCCTGGATGACCCGGCCGAGCGGACGGGCGCCATAGAGCGGGTCGTAGCCCTTGTCCGCCAGATGGTCGCGGGCGGCCTGGTCGAGCTCGATCGTGACGCCGCGGTCGGCCAGCTGCACCTCGAGCTGCAGCACGAACTTGTCGACGACCTTGTGGATCGTCTCGCGCGACAGCGGGGCGAACGAGATGATGCTGTCCAGCCGGTTGCGGAACTCCGGCGTGAACAGGCGGTTGATCGCCTCCTTGTCGTCGCCGGTCCTGACGGTGCTGCCGAAACCGATCGCCGGCTTCGACAGTTCCGAGGCACCCGCGTTGGTCGTCATGATCAGGATGACGTTGCGGAAGTCGACGTTCTTGCCGTTGTGGTCGGTCAGCTTGCCGTAGTCCATGACCTGCAACAGGATGTTGTAGAGGTCCGGATGCGCCTTCTCGATCTCGTCCAGCAGCAGCACGCAATGGGGATGCTGGTCGACCGCGTCGGTCAGAAGGCCGCCCTGGTCGAAGCCGACATAGCCCGGCGGCGCGCCGATCAGCCGCGAGATCGTGTGCCGCTCCATGTATTCTGACATGTCGAAACGGGTGATCTCGATGCCGAGCGTGCGGGCGAGCTGGCGGGCGACCTCGGTCTTGCCGACGCCGGTGGGACCTGAGAACAGGTAGGAGCCGATCGGCTTCTCCTGATCGCGCAAGCCCGCCCGCGCCAGCTTGATCGCCGAGGTGAGCGCCTCGATCGCGCCGTCCTGGCCGAACACCATGGTCTTCAGATCGCGGTCGAGGTTGAGCAAAACCTCCTTGTCGTCGCGCGACACGCTCTTCGCCGGGATGCGTGCCATGGTCGCGATCACCGCCTCGATCTCCTTGTCGGTGATCGTCTTGCGGCGCCGGTTCTCGGGCAGCAGCATCTGGGCCGCACCGACCTCGTCGATCACGTCGATCGCCTTGTCCGGCAGCTTGCGGTCGTTGATGTAGCGCGAGGACAGCTCGACCGCGGCGCGGATGGCGCCGGCCGTGTAGCGGACCTTGTGGTACTTCTCGTAATAGGGCTTCAAGCCGCGCAGGATCTTCACCGAATCCTCGACCGACGGCTCGTTGACGTCGATCTTCTGGAAGCGGCGGACGAGCGCCCGGTCCTTCTCGAAATAGGACCGGTATTCCTTGTAGGTGGTCGAGCCGATGCAGCGGATCGTGCCGCTGGCCAGCGCCGGCTTCAGCAGGTTCGACGCATCCATGGCGCCGCCCGAGGTGGCGCCGGCACCGATCACCGTGTGGATCTCGTCGATGAACAGCACCGCATGGGGCTGCGCCTCGAGCTCCGACAGGACCGCCTTCAGCCGCTCCTCGAAATCGCCGCGATAGCGCGTGCCGGCCAGCAGCGATCCCATGTCGAGCGAATAGATCACCGCGTTCTGCAGCACTTCCGGCACTTCGAGCTGGACGATGCGGCGGGCGAGGCCCTCGGCGATGGCGGTCTTGCCGACGCCGGGATCGCCGACATAGAGCGGGTTGTTCTTGGACCGCCGGCACAGGATCTGGATCGTGCGGTCGACCTCGGCCTCGCGCCCGATCAGCGGATCGATGCGGCCGGACTTGGCCTTCTTGTTGAGATTGACGGTATAGGCGTCGAGCGCGTCATGGCCGCGCTTGGCGTTGCTCTTCTCGCCGCCGCCCTCGACCCGCTCCTCCTCCGCGCCCTGGACGCGGCGCGCCTCGGACCGGCCGGGCGCCTTGGCGATGCCGTGGGAGATGTAGTTGACCGCGTCGAACCGGGTCATCTCCTGCTCCTGCAGGAAGTAGACGGCGTGGCTCTCGCGCTCGGCGAACATGGCGACCAGCACGTTGGCGCCGGTCACTTCCTCGCGCCCGGACGACTGCACGTGGATCGCCGCCCGCTGCAGCACGCGCTGGAAGCTGGCGGTCGGCTTCGCGTCCTCGACATGGGGCGAGACGAGGCTCGCCAATTCATTGTCGACGTAGCCGGCGAGATCCCGGCGCAGCCGGTCGACATCGACGGTGCAGGCCCGCAGCACGGCGACCGCGTCCTGGTCCTCGGTCAAAGAGAGCAAGAGATGCTCGAGCGTCGCGTATTCGTGACGCCGCTCGTTTGCATAGGCCAGGGCCCGGTGCAGCGTCTTCTCAAGGTTCCGCGACAGCATGAGGCGCTATTCCTTCTCCAGAGTGCACTGCAAAGGATGTTGATGTTGCCGGGCAAAATCCATGACCTGCGTCACTTTTGTCTCGGCAACCTCATAGGTGAAGACGCCACAGATCCCGACGCCGCGCCGATGCACATGCATCATGATGGTCGTCGCTTCTTCCCGGTTTTTGGAGAAGAACCGCTCAAGCACATGCACGACGAATTCCATCGGCGTGTAGTCATCGTTCAGCATCAAGACCTTATAAAGCGACGGCTTGCGGGTCTTGGGCTTGGTCTTGACGACGACGCCGGTCGAATGTTCGTCGTCATCGCGCTTTTCGATGTCGCTCATCGCTGGCTCGGGTCAGGCAGTCTCGGGTCAATCATAGGTTCGGAAGGCGTCCTAGAGAGAAAGAAAGCTCGGGAAAAATTATATGGGATTGGACGGCGCACACCCAAGCCCCTTTGGACCGTCGTTGCGAGCAAAACAGTCCTGAAAAGAAAACGGCCCCCCGGCGGAGCCGGGAGGCCGTCATGATCGGATGCCGCCCCTAGGGGAGGAACAGGCGGCAGCCGATGGACCGAAAATGGAGCTGAGCGAAGACCTTAGGCGGCCGGCTTCAGAACCTTCTCGGACGCGGCGGTGACGCGGGCGCCGATCGGCGCGGCCGAGTCCGTCGCGAGCTTGACGGTCAGCTCGCCGAGCTTGGTCGAATTGGCGACCAGCTTCTCGAACGAGGTCTTGGCGAAGTCGGCTTGCAGCTCGACGACATCCTTGAGGGTCTTGGCGGCGAAGATCGCCTTGGTCGCGGCCGTGCTGCTCTCCAGCGACGACTGGGTGAGGCTCACGACTTCCTTCGACAGCTCCTCGATGCCCTTGGCGAACAGCGTGTTGGCCTGGACGAAGGCCTCGAGGTTGGCCTTACCGAAAGCGGCGAAATCTTCGTAACCCTTGAAGGTCTGAGTCGACATATGAGGCACCATGAAAAGGGGGAGGGAGGGGATCGTCGAGGCCTTTTGGGGGACGGAAGACGAAACCGGCGCCTCGACGACCGGCTTCGAAACGGGCTTCTCTGACACGGCGGCGACAGGCGCCGCGGCCACCGGCGCGACAGGCGCCGGGGCAATCTTGGGGGCCGGCACGACCGGTGCCGGCGCCTTCTCGGCGACCGGCGCCGCGGCAACCTTGGGAGGCTCGGCCTTGACCGGCTCGACCTTGGGGGCGGCCGGCTTCGGCGCCTCGACCTTGACCGACTCGACCTTGACCGGCTCGGCCTTGGCGGCGGCCGGCTTCGGCGCCTCGACCTTGGCCGGTGCCTGGACGGCGGCCGGCGCGACCGGGGCGGCGGCGGGCTTGGGAGGGGCGACCTTCGCGACCGGCGCCGGCTTGGCGGCGGCAGTCGTCTTGGCAACAGTAGTCGCCGTAGCGACGGGCTTGGCGGCAACCGCCGGCTTGGGAGCGCTCGCGGCCTTCACAGGCTCAGCGGCAACGGGCTTGCCTGCCTTCGAATCCGAATTGGTCATCTCAGGTCCTCCACTAGCGGTACCGAAACAGGCTTCAAATTCCCGTTCTCGGCGATTGCTGCACCGCAACACATCTTTGAGATAAGGCGGCCGGCCGGGAGAGTCAACCACTTTTTTTGTGCAGTGCAACATGGAATGATTCCAGACGGCGAATCCCGCGGAAAACTTACGTTCCTTTAACTGCGAGGGATGCTTGATGAGGGCCGCGCCCTGGGGCATCCTCTGGCGCGCCAGGCACGGGCCGCCAGCGGTCGGCGGGTCCCTGGAACGGATGGGAAGAAGCGGTTGTGACCTACTGCGTCGGGATCAAGATTAGGGAGGGGCTGATCGCCCTTTCCGATGGCCGGGTGACCTCGGGCAATCAGGTATCCCATGCCCGCAAGCTGACGCTGCACGGGGCCGGGGACGGCCGCTTCCTGGTCATGACCTCGGGCCTGCGCTCGGTCCGCGACAAGACGCTGGCCTATCTGGATCGCGCCATGCGGGCGCCGGACGCCCAGCCGTTCCGGCGGATCCTGGATGCGGTCGACGCCTTCTGCGCGGCACTGCGCCAGGTCAAGGCCGAGGACCAGGAGGCGCTGGAAGCAGCCGCACTGCCGTTCAACCTCCATTGCATCATCGGCGGCCAACTGGTCGACGATGCCGAGCCGGGCCTGTTCATGGTCTATCCCGAAGGCAACTGGATCGCCTGCGACGAGCGCGCGCCCTATCTCGCGGTCGGATCGACCGCCTACGGCAAGCCGATCCTGGACCGCGCCCTGACCTACGAGACCTCGATGCAGGCCGCGCTCAAGATCGCTTACCTGTCGTTCGATTCGACGCGGTTCAGCGCCGCCGACGTCGGCTATCCGATCGATCTCGCGACCCTGTCGGCCAGCGACCGCCGGATCCGCCTGGCCGAGCTCGACTACGACGACCTCATGGAACAGCGCCAATGGTGGAACAGCCACATCACCCAGCTCACGGGCCAATTGCCCGATGGCCCCTGGGTCGGGAAGCTGCTGCCGTAACCTGTTGGAATGAATCAATCAATCACTGGTAGTGGCCGGTCGAGCACGGCGCTTTCGCATGGCGACACGAGAACTGATTCCGTGTTCATCGCGAATTCCGCAATGGCCCTGCCGAGCCCCGCATGGACTCGGCCGCCGCTTTATTCCACGCAATCCGGACGGGCGACGACTTGTCGCAAACGCCAAGATTTCCACAGCTAATTTCGATTGGTACATCGAAAGCCAGTGGACAGAGAATCAGTATTTTTTTAATCTATGAGGCGTACGGATACGATGGAACTGGTGGTTTGGGGGAGGCCGAGTTGAGCATCCATTCAATTCGGCGGCAGCGACGGCAGGGGGGCCTGGCCGTTGCAGCCGTTCTTTTGGGCATGACCTGCCTCGCAGGCGGCTCTACTTCCGCCTGGGCCGGCTACGCCTCGATGGTCATCGACAGCACCACCGGCGAAGTATTGAACGAAGTCAATGCGGATGAATTGAACCATCCGGCGTCACTCACCAAGATGATGACGCTGTACATGACTTTCGAGGCGCTGCAGCACAACAAGATCACGCTCGACACGCGGATGCCGGTCTCGGAATTCGCCGCGGCCAAGATGCCGACGCACCTGGGCGTGCCGGCCGGCGACATGGTGTCGGTCAAGGAATGCATCCTCGGCATGGTCGTGCTGTCGGCCAATGACTGTGCCGCGATCGCCGGCGAATATCTGGCCGGCGGCAGCGAGACCGCCTTCGCCCGGATGATGACCGAGAAGGCGCATGCGCTCGGCATGACCAACACGACCTTCCGCAACGCCTCCGGCCTGCCCGACGACGAGCAGGTCACCTCGGCGCGCGACCTGGTCAAGCTGGCCCAGCATCTGCACGACGATTTTCCGCAGTACTACCGCTTCTTCTCGACCCGCGAGTTCATCTTCCGTGGCCGGGTGATCAAGGGCCACAACCACCTGATGTACCGGTACGCCGGCATGGACGGGCTCAAGACCGGCTTCACCGCGGCGTCGGGCTTCAACCTCGCCTCCTCGGCCGAGCGTGACGGCCATCGCCTGATCGGCGTGGTCATGGGCTCGACCAGCGGCGGCGTGCGCGACAAGCTGATGGCGACCCTGCTCGACAATGGCTTCGCCCACCGGCCGACCGACCCGGTCCTGGTCGCCGAGGCCGGCGGCCAGAGTGCCCGGTCGGCGAAGCGGCTGTTCGCCGGCGCCGGCACCATGCTGGCCGCGCTGTCGCCGATCCAGAAGGCGGAGGCCGCGACCCCGGCGCCGCCGTCGGTGCGCGTGCTGCGTGCCCATGCGGCCAAGGGCGGCGGCATCGTCACCGCCGTCTCGTCGGAGCGCTGGGCGGTGCAAGTCGGCGCCTTCAGCAGCCACCTGCAGGCCGAGGAAGCCGCCGACCGCGCGCTCCAGCTCGCGGGGCTCCATGGCGAGCAATCCTCGATCCTGGCCCCGGCCGGGCACCTGCGGCACAAGATCTACCGCGCCCGCCTGAACGGCTTCGCCTCCGAGCATCAGGCGCGCGAGGCGTGCAGCGCGCTCCACAAGAAGGGCCACCTCTGCGTCGTGGTCCCGCCCGGTAAGGGCAGCGTCAAGCTCGCCCGGAACTGAGCCGGCACGAATTGTAAAAGAGCGAAGCCCGTCCGGACACCCGGACGGGCTTCGTCGTTTCGGGGCGCCGCCCTCCCCCTTCCCTCTCCCACTCGTGGGAGAGGGTGCCGAGCGGAAGCGAGGCGGGTGAGGGCCGGCCGCTACCAGCCTGCCCCGCGCATCGCCACCCGGTCGACGAAATTGCCGAACAGCCGCGCGCCGGCCTCGGTCTTGATGCTTTCCGGATGGAACTGCACCGACTCGATCGGCAGGAAGCGATGGCGCAGGCCCATGATATGGCCATCATCCTCGGCGCGCGCCGAGATGGCGAGGCAGTCGGGCAGCCCCTCCTCCGCCACGACGAGCGAATGATAGCGCGTGCCGGTGAAGGGATGCGCCTGGCCGGCGAAACAGCCTTGGCCGTCATGCGCGATCGGGCTGGTCTTGCCGTGCATCAGCCGGCGTGCCCGCTCGACCTTGCCGCCGAATGCCAGCCCGATCGCCTGATGGCCGAGGCAGACGCCCAGGATCGGCGTCCGGCCGGCGAAGCGGTCGAGGATGCCGACATAGCCGGCATCGGCCGGATGCCCCGGCCCCGGCCCGAGCACGATCAGATCGGGCACCATCGCCTCGATCGCGTCGCCCGTGATGCGGTCGTTGCGCACGACCGGCACCTCGAGCCCCGCCTCCAGCAGATATTGGCGGATGATATAGACGAAGCTGTCATAGGCATCGATCAACAGCGCCTTCATGGCACGAGCTCCTCGCCGGTGATGGCCCAATAGCCGGCGCCCAGCTTGGCGAGCGTCTCGCGCCATTCGGCCGAGGGATTGCTGTCGGCGACGATCCCGGCCGACGCGCGGATGGTGAAGCGCCTGCCGTCATGGAGCGCCGAGCGGATGGCGAGGCCGGTGTCGACGTAACCGGAGAAGTCGATCAGGCCGAACGCGCCGGCATAGAGCCCGCGCCGGCTGGTCTCGATCGCCTCGATGATCTCCATGGCGCGCACCTTGGGTGCCCCGCTCATGGTTCCGGCCGGGAAGCTCGCGGCGATCGCATCATATTCGTCGACGCCGGGGGCGAGCTCCGCCGTCACGGTCGAGACCAGGTGAAAGACGTGGCTATAGCCCTCGGTCGCCAGCAGCTGGGTCACGGCGAGGCTCGCGGGCTCGGCGATGCGGCCCAGATCGTTGCGGCAGAGATCGACCAGCATGATGTGCTCGGCGATCTCCTTGGGATCGGTCCTGAGCGTCTCCGCTGCGGCGGCATCGGCCGCCGGCGTGGCACCGCGCCGGATCGTGCCGGCCAGCGGCCGCATGGTCGTCCGGCCATGCTCGATCCGCAGGAACACTTCCGGGCTGGCGCCGACCAGCTCGGTCCCGGCGATGCGGGCCAGCACCATGTATTGCGACGGGTTGCGGTGGCAGAGCCGCCGATAGACGTCGGTCGGGCGCGCCGCGGTCTCGATGGTCAGCGCATGGCCCAGCTGCACCTGATAGATGTCGCCGAGGCCGATATGGTCGAGCGCCGTGGCGACGCCGGCCTCGTAGCGTTGCTGGTCGATCGAATCCGTGACCGAGACGGGCGCCGGCACCGCCGGGATCGACGGGTCGTCGCCCTCGGCCCGGGCACCGTCCAGTCGCTCGATGAGGCGACCCCGGTCGATCGGCTCCCAGAGCGCGCCGCGCGCCGTGACCAGGCTGGCGGTCCGGGCGACCAGGTCGAAGCTCACCGCCCCGCGGCAGATGGCGAGCGCGATATCGGGCGTGTCGCCGTCGCGCGGGATGATGTCCGGCAGGGTCTCGACGAAGCGCACCGTGTCGTAGCCGAGATAGCCCAGGAAGCCGAAGCCATAGGCGGCGCCTGGATCGGGGTGGCCCACGACCGCGAAGCCGTCGCGGATCGCGCGCAGCAGGCGCCACAGGCCGCCGTCCGCATCGAGCCGCCCGTCCGCCCCCAGCACGCCGGCCGCCAGCGCCTCGACCGCGGCGACCAGGGCGGGCGCACCGGCAAACCGGACGGCCCGGTCGCGCACCTCGAGCGTCAGCAGCGGCCCGAAGCCGACGAGCGCGCGCCGCACTGCCGGATCGGGCCCGGCCAGCGCCTCCATCAGGAACACGCCGTCGGCGCCATAGAGCCGCCGGAGCGCCAGGGCGGCGCCAAGCGGCGGCAGGAACGGGATGTCGGTGCGGTCGAGCTCGACCGGGATCTGGGGCAGCGGGGTCATGGCTTCTTCCGGGGAGTTTGGACAAAGAAAAAGCCCACCAAGGGGGACCTTGGTGGGCTTCAATCACGCGGCGCGGGACGAGACGAGTCGTCAGCAGCCGTCAGGATCGCCCACGGACGAACGCCACCACCAGGTCCAGGCCTGGGCGGTCACGATGGTCGGGTGGGCGACGGAATGGGTCATTGCGGGGCCGATGCTGCGTCGGGTTGGAGCAAGGAGTCAAGCGGCAGAAAATTTCGCATGATGTTTGCGTGGCGCAGAGCGAGGGCGCTAAGGTTGAGGCCTTGAATGCTTTAAACCACGAGGCCGCAATGAACCTTCAGCTCGCTACACTTTCCGCCGACATGGTCAACCGTCAGGCGGGCGTAGCGGTGCACGGCCAGTCTCTGGACGGTGAGTTCACCAGTCTGAGCCTCACTTTTTCCTTCGCCGAAGGCCATTACGGCAAGCGCCAACTCCTCGAAAAGGCGAAGCGGCTCGTCGATGAGGCCTCGGCCTTCCTCAAGGCCGAGATCGCCAAGAGCCCCTGATCCCGAGAAGCGGCGTGCCGACTGGATGTCTCGCGCTTTACGGCTTGGGAGCGGGATCCCCCTCCCCCTCGTCCTTCTGCTCCGCCGGCAGCTCCGGCTTGCAGAAGGGCGGCACGTCGTCGCCGCCTTTGACCAAGAGGTCGCAGCCGCGCTTGATCTCGCTGATAATCAGTTCGCACGGATTCTCGGCGTTGCACGGCGGATGGGTCGCCGGCGAGACCTCGATGCATTGCTCGACATAGGCCTTGGCCTGGGCGTCCCCTGCCGTCTCTCGGCAGGAAGCGGCCCAGGCGGGCGCGGCCACGGCCAGGAGCGGGAGCATCAGCAGAGGACATAGTCTCATGATGCTCCGCCCCTCGGCGCCCCGCTTCAGAACGTCGGCGGCGCGATGCCGCTCGCCTTCAGCTGCTCGACCAGGATGGCCTTGAGCCGCCCGAGGCCGGCGTCGGTCTTGGCCTCGGCACGGGCGACCAGCACATCCTGGGTGTTGGACGCGCGCAGCAGCCACCAGCCGTCGACGGTGTTGACCCGCACGCCGTCGATCGCCGAGACCTCGGCACCGGCCGCCTCGAGCCGGGCCTTCACTTCCTCGATCACCTGGAACTTGCGCGTCTCCGAGCAGGGGAAGCGCAGCTCGGGCGTGTTGAGCACGGTCGGCAGGCGGTCGCGCACCTGCGTGATCGTCTCGGCCGAGCGGGCGACGATGCCGAGGAGCCGGACGGCGGCATAGAGCGCGTCGTCATAGCCGTAGTAGCGGTCGGCGAAGAAGATATGGCCGCTCATCTCGCCGGCCAGCGGGGCGCCGGTCTCGGCCATCTTGGTCTTGATCAGCGAATGGCCGGTCCGCCACATCAGCGGTGCGCCGCCCATGCGGGCGATCTCGTCGTAGAGCACCTGGCTCGCCTTGACGTCGGCGATGATGGTGGCGCCCGGATGGGTCTTCAGCACGTCCTCGGCCAGGACGATCATCAGCTGGTCGCCCCACAGGATGCGGCCCTTGCCGTCGACCACGCCGATGCGGTCGCCGTCGCCGTCGAAGGCGATGCCGAAATCGGCCTTCTCGGCCGCGACCTTGTCCTGCAGCTGGACGAGGTTGTGCGGCTCGGTCGGGTCGGGGTGATGGGCCGGGAACGTGCCGTCGATCTTCTCGTTCAGCAGGATGTGGGTGCCGGGCAGCTTCTTGACGAGCGCCACCAGCGCGTCGCCGGTGGCGCCGTTGCCGGCGTCCCAGACGACCTTCTGGTCCTTCTTGCCGTCATAGTCCTTGGCGATGCGCGCGACATATTCGTCGAACACCGACAGCTTGCGCCAGGTGCCCTGGCCGCTCGTCCAGTCGCCCTGGGCCGCCACCTGGCCCAGCTCCTGGATATCCTTGCCGAAGAAGGACTTCTTGCCCTTCATCATCTTGAAGCCGTTGTAGTTCGGCGGATTGTGCGAGCCGGTGATCATGATGCCGCCGTCGACGCCCGGCACGGTGTTGACCGCGTAATAGAGCATCGGCGTCGGGCCGAGCCCGACCCGCACCACGTCGATCCCGGCCTCGGTCAGGCCCTGGACCACGGCCTCCTCCAGCATCGGCGAGGACAGGCGGCCGTCATAGCCGATCGCGGCGCACTTGCCGCCGCTCTTCGCCAGCATCGAGCCGTAGCTGCGGCCGATGGCGCGCGCGTCCTCGGCCTTGAGGGTCTCGCCCACGATGCCGCGGATGTCATATTCGCGCAGGATCGTCGGGTCGAACTTGTGGCTCATCGGAAGCACTCTCTTAAGGTCAGGTGGTCTGGGACGGTGGATCGACTCAGGTCAGCGATGCGATCACGCGCCTGAGCTCGGACGAGACGTCCGCACGGGCGAGACCGAAGGCGATGTTCGCTTCGAGGAAGCCGATCTTGTCGCCGCAATCATAGCGCTTGCCCTCGAAGCGCAGGCCGTGGAACGGCTCGCCGCCGAGGAGCTTGACCATGGCGTCGGTCAGCTGGATCTCGCCGCCGGCACCGCGGCCGGTGTTCTCCAGATGGCCGAAGATCGTCGGGGTCAGCACATAGCGGCCGATGATCGACAGCGTCGACGGTGCCTCGGCCGGGTCCGGCTTCTCGACCAGGCCGCGCACGGAGGCAAGGCGCCCGTCGTCCGAGGAGACATCGAGGATACCGTAGCGCTTGGTATGCTCGCGCGGCACGTCGACAACGGCGACGACATTGCCGCCGGTCTCGGCATGGACGTCGACCAGCTGCTGCATGCACGGCGTGTCGGACAGCACGAGATCGTCCGGCAGGATGACGGCGAACGGCTCGTTGCCGACCAGTTGCTTCGCGCACAGCACGGCATGGCCGAGGCCCAGCGGCAGCTGCTGGCGGACGGATGCGACCTGGCCCGGCTTCGGCAGCCAGGACTTGATGGCCTCGAGCGCCTCGGTCTTGCCGCGCTCCTCGAGCGTGCGCTGCAATTCGTAGGAATAGTCGAAATGGTCCTCGAGCGCGGTCTTGTTGCGGCCGGTGACGAAGATGAATTCCTCGATCCCGGCGGCACGCGCCTCTTCCAGCGCATATTGGATCACGGGCTTGTCGACGACCGTCAGCATTTCCTTCGGCATGGCCTTGGTTGCCGGCAGAAAGCGCGTGCCGAGGCCCGCCACCGGAAATACGGCCTTGCGAATCTTGTGACCCATGAAATTCCCCTCGACAGCCCGGCGCGCATGGTGATCCGGGCACACCTGCCCATATTGCGACGCGACCGGAACCGCCCCAGCAACAACGGCTGATAGGGCCGTCCTGTTCCCGTCCGCCGAGGCATTCTCTGCCATACCGCTCCGCAAGCGGCAACTCCGGCGAGGTAGAAGCTTGAAATGGCTCTATCGGTTGGCGGGGGCGGCCGGGCGGATCCAGATCGCCGTGTCGTGGAACACCGCACCGCCCGCCGGCAGGCCGGGTTCGGCGCTGGTCAGCACATTGATGCCGACGCCTTCCTCGAATGCGTGGTTGGGCCAGATGCCCTCGACCACGACCACGCCGCGCTGGATGCCCTCGAAGGCCCGGGCCGGGACGACGACCGAGCCGCGCTCGTTGCCGAGCCTGAGGCGCGCCCCGTCCTCGGCGCCGAGTGCCAGGAGGTCGTCGGCATGGATCAGCACGCGCGGCGCGCCCTCGCGCTGGCGGCTGCCGGGCGTCTCGCCGAAGGTCGAATTGAGGAAGCTGCGCGCCGGGGCCGTCACCAGACGAAACGGCTTCGCCGCCGTCTCGCGGTCGATCACCCAGTTCTGATCCGGCAGCGCCGAGAGCCGGGCGCCCTCCGGGCCGAACGCGCTCCAGTCCGCCTTGAAATGGAACTTGCCGTCCTTATGGCCGAAGCCGTCGAGAAAATGCATGGTCTCGAACGGCAGCGCACAATCATGGCCGCGCCCGTCGAGGAAGGTTTCGGCCGGCGGCAGGCCGCTGTCGGCGAGCGTGCGCTCGATGAGATCCCAGGCGCTCATGCCGAAGCCCGGATGCTCGGCGCCCAGCCGGCGCGCGAGCTCGGCGATGACATAATTGTTCTCACGCGCCTCGCCATGGGGCTCGACCGCCTTGGCCGCGATCTGCAGCATCGTGTGGCCGGACGCGGTGTAGATATCGTCATGCTCGAGGAAGGTCGTCGCCGGCAGCACAATGTCGGCCATCGCCGCCGTCTCGGTCATGAACTGCTCGTGCACACAGACGAACAGGTCGTCGCGGGCGAAGCCGGCATGGACCTTGGCCAGATCCGGCGCCACCACCATGGGGTTGGTGTTCTGGATCAGCATGGCGGTGACCGGCGGCCCGCCCTTCAAGGCCTCGGCATCGCCGGTCAAGACCGGACCGATGCGCGACATGTCGAGCTGGCGCACGCCCGGATCGTGCGCGTCCAGGCCCTGGATCACGGTCTTGTTCAGCCGGTAGAGCGCACTGCCGGAATAGAGCGCGCCGCCGCCCCGCTGCGCCCAGGCGCCCGTCACCGCCGGCAGGCAGGTGACGGCATGGACCTGTGCGGGCCCGTTGCGGCTGCGCGAGAAGCCGTAGCCGACCCGGATGAAGCTGCGCTTGGTCCGGCCATAGAGTCGCGCGAACTCGCGGATCGTCTCCACGGGCACGCCGGTGATCTCCGCCGCCCAGGCCGGCGTCTTCGCCCGAACATGCGCCTCGAGCTCGCCCGGCACGTCGGTGTAGCGCGCCATATAGTCTCGGTCAGCGAAACCTTCCTCGAACGCCACCTGCATCATGGCGCAGGCAAGGGCGGCGTCGGTGCCGGGCTTCAGGATGATCGCGAGATCGGCCACCTCGGCCGTCGGCGTGCGGTAGGTGTCAACGACGACCAGCTTGGCGCCGCGCGTCTTGCGGGCGCGTTGGATGTGCGCCATCAGGTTGACCTGGGTCGAGACCGGGTTGCCGCCCCAGACCACGACCAGGTCGCTCTCGGCGATCTCGCGGCTGTCGACGCCGCGCTTGGCGCCGACGCCGGCCATCCAGCCGGCATCCGACAGCGCCACGCAGATCGTGCTGAACTGGCCGGAATATTTCATGACGTTGCGCAGGCGGTCGATGCCGTCGCGCTGCACATGGCCCATGGTGCCGGCATAGAAATAGGGCCACACCGTCTCCGGCCCGTGGCGCTCCGCCGCCTCGCGGAATTTTTCCGCGACGATGTCGAGCGCCGCTTCCCAGGAGATCGGCTCGAACGCGGCGCGTCCGACGCCCTTGGCGTCGACTCGGCGCAGCGGCTGGCTCAGCCGCTCCGGATGGTGCTGGCGCTCGGCATAGCGCGCGACCTTGGCGCAGACCACGCCCGCGGTGTACCCGTCCTTGCGCCCGCCATGGACCCGGCCGATCGTCCGCGCATCGAGCCGCTCGACCTCGAGCGTGCAGGTCGAGGGACAATCATGCGGGCAGACCGAATGGGCAATGTCGAGCGGCATGGCTGGATCCAGGAGCATCGCGAAGGCGCCCACTCTAGGACCCCTCCGCCCCGGCGCCAACCCGTCGCCGTGCAAGGCGCCCTGCGCGCTGCGCAGTTCAAAAGCGCAGGATGAGCGCGGTTGCGTCGTCCATCGGCTTGACCCGCGGGACGGCGCGGCATTCCGGATCCGCCGCCTCCAAGGCCCGCAGTTCGTCGAGCAGCGTGTCCGGCCCGTGTGCGAAACTGGCCTCGAGCAGGCCCGCCGCGTCATAGCGGCGGAAATGATCGACCAGCCGCCAATAGCCGTCGGAGCACAGCAGGATCCGCGTGCCTGGCAGGGCACGAAAGACGCCGAATACCATGGCCTCGGCCGCGCGCCGGTCGATGCCGAGCATCCAGTAGCCGTCGGGCCGGTTGAGCCGGTCGCGCCGCCGCCGCAGTTCGGCCATGAGGTCGGGTGGCGGGGCGCCGTCCTCGCCGGCAGGGGCCGCGCGCGCCTGCAGCATGTCGCCGAGCGTGTCGCCGGAGCCGGTTCGGTCGACGGTGCCCAGGCATTTGACCGTGGCGCCCTGCTTGACCACGGCGACGCAGTCGCCCTGGTGCCGGAACTCGATCCAGCCCGGATTCGCCCGCAGCCACACGACCGCCGCGGACGGGCGCGCATGGCGCGGCACCTTGCGATAGTCCGGCACCAGCGCCCGGTAGCGCGCCGCGACCCGGTCGATCACGCGGGTGAAATATTGCAACGATGAGAGAACACTGGTGTCGGCCTCGGCCATCTCGGCGGAGAGCGCGTCGACCAGCCAGGCAGCGTCGGTCGGGGCGCCCGGCACATATTCCCGTTCGGCGACGCCGGTCGCCCCATCGAGCACCCAGGCCGCTTGCTGAAAGAAGAAGCCGCTGCCGTGCTCGGCGAAGCCGACCGCGTCCTCGTTGGCCCCGCCCCCCGCCCGGCTCGCTCGGGCGACGACCTCGAACGGCATCAGGCGACCGCGACCGGCCGGCCGTCGGCAGCCGAGCGGATGATCGCCTCGAACACGGCGGCGCCATGGATCGCCTGCTCGGCACTGACCGGGAAGGAGGCCCGGCCGGCGACCGCATCGGCGAAGGCTTCGAGTTCGGCGCGCTCGATATCGATGACCGGAAAGTCGCGGATGCTCGGCGCCGCATCCTCGAGCCGCATGAGCTCGAGCCGGTCGGGACCGCGCAGCTCGGCATGCGCCGCCGAGCCGAACAGGTGCAGGCGGAAATGCAGCGGTGTGGCGAGCAGGGTGGTGAGGGTGGCGCTGGCGCCGCTGGCGAAGCGGAACAGCACGGCCGTCGTATCGTCGATCTCCGTAAGCACCCGGCCGGTCGACTGGGCATAGACGCTGGTGATCGGCCCCATCAGGTTGATCATCGCGTCGATCAGGTGGATGCCGAGCCCGGTCAGCCCGCCGCCGGGCGCCTCGGCCCTGTCCAGCCGCCAGGAATCCCCGTCGTAGCGGCCGACCGCGTTCACCGAGAAATGCGCCTCGGCATGCAGCAGCGTGCCCAGGCTGCCGCTAGAGACCAGCCGCTGCAGCTCCTGGATCGCGGGCAGGAAGCGGCGGTTGAACCCGACCGACAAAGTGACGCCCGCGGCCCTGGCGGCGGCGGCGGCCCGCTCGGCCGAGGCCTTGTCGAGGGTGAAGGGCTTGTCGCAGAAGATCTGCTTGCCGGCCGCGGCGGCCGCCATGACCTGCCCCTCGTGCAGGCTGTGCGGCGTCGCCAGGATCACCGCATCCACGGCCGGATCGGCCAGTACGGCGCCATAGTCGGCACCGAGCGGAAATCCCTTCGCATCGGCAAAGGCCTGCGCCCGTTCGACCCGGCGCGTTACGCCGGCGACGATCCGGATCTTGTCGCTGCCCTCGATCGAAGTCACCAGGCGCTGGCCCCACCGGCCAAGACCGACGATCGCCGCTCGAACCGTCATCTACATCCTCTTATGCTGCTGAAAAAGCCGGATCGCATCCCGCCCCGGATGCGGCGATTATGCCGGACTTGTGATTTACCGCCAGCGCCGTCGCATGCGCTAAGCTCGCAACGGATAGGCGGTAGAGGGAGGAGATGGACCCATGTCCCGATCGGGGACCGCCGCACGCGACTTCACCTGGCAGATACCGGAACGCTTCAATATCGGCACGGCCGTGCTCGACCGCTGGGTGGCCGAGGATCCCGGCCGCACGGGTCTGATCGAGGTCGATGCCGATGGCCAGCCGCGCCTCTTCAGTTTCCAGGATCTGACCCGCCTGTCGAACCGCCTCGCCAACGTGCTGGCGGCCGAGGGGCTGCGCCCGGGCGACCGGGTCGGCATCCTGCTGCCGCAGCGGCACGAGACCGGCATCGCCCATGCCGCCATCCTGAAGTCGGGCATGATCTCGGTGCCGCTATTCATCCTGTTCGGCGAGGAGGCGCTGGAATATCGCCTGGGCAACTCCGGCGCGCGCGCGGTGATCACCGACGCCGAGGGACTGGCCAAGCTCGCCCCGATCCGCGACCGCCTGCCCGAGCTCGCGACCATCCTGTCGGTCGACGGGCCGGGCGATGGCGCGCTGGGATTCCATCCGGCGCTCGAGCGGGCGAGCGATCGTTTCACCCCGGTCGACACGCTGGCCGACGATCCGGCGATCATCATCTATACCTCGGGCACGACCGGCCAGCCCAAGGGCGCGCTACACGCCCATCGCGTGCTGCTGGGCCATCTGCCGGGCGTGATGTTTCCCCATGACGGCTTCCCCCGGCCGGGCGACCGGTTCTGGACACCGGCCGACTGGGCCTGGATCGGCGGGCTGCTGGATGTGCTGCTGCCGTCCTGGTATTTCGGCGTCCCGGTCGTGGCCCATCGGGCGCGCAAGTTCGATCCGGATGCGACGCTCGACCTGATGGCGCGCTTCGAGGTGCGCAACAGCTTCCTGCCGCCGACCGCGCTCAAGCTCTTGCGCCGGTCCGGCGCGCGCCATCCGGGCCTGAAGCTCCGTAGCGTCGGCAGCGGCGGCGAGAGCCTGGGCAGCGAGTTGCTCGATTGGGGCCGCGACGTGCTCGGCGTGCAGATCAACGAGTTCTATGGCCAGACCGAATGCAACCTGGTGCTGGGCAACGGCGGCGGGTTGCCGCCGGTCCGCCCGGGCTGGACCGGCACGGCGATCCCCGGCCACCGGGTCGAGATCGTCGATGAAGCGGGCCAGGTACTGCCGCCCGGCATCCAGGGCGTGATCGCCGTCCGCCGTCCCGATCCGGTCATGTTCCTGGGCTACTGGCGGAACGAGGCGGCGACCGCGGCCAAGTTCGCCGGCGACTATTTGCTGACCGGCGACCTCGGCCTCAAGGACGAGGCCGGCTATATCCGCTTCGCCGGGCGCGACGACGACCTGATCACGTCGGGCGGCTACCGGATCGGCCCGGCCGAGATCGAAGCCTGCCTGATGCGCCACCCGGCCGTGGCGCTCGCGGCCGTGGTCGGCGAGCCCGATCCGATCCGCACCGAGGTGGTCAAGGCGGTGATCGTGCCGGCCGAGGGCGTCGAGCCCGGGCCGGCGCTGGCCGCCGAGATCCAGGAGTTCGTCAAGCGGCAGCTCGCCGCCCATGAATATCCGCGCATCGTCACCTTCGCCCAATCCCTGCCGATGACCCCGACCGGCAAGATCATCCGCCGGGCGCTGCGCTCCAAAGAGGCCCCATGAGCATGACCGCCAGCAGCACGAGCCCGAGCAAGCTCGTCGAATATTATTTCACGCCGGTCTCGCCCTGGACCTATCTCGGCCATGACCGGTTCCTGGCGATCGCCGCCGCAGCGGGGGCGGCGGTCGAGTACAAGCCCACCGACTACGGCAAGGTGTTCCCGATCTCGGGCGGCCTGCCGCTGGCCAAGCGCGCGCCGCAGCGCCAGGCCTACCGGCTGTTCGAATTGAAGCGCTGGGCCGGTCATCTGGGCCTGCCGCTGAACCCGCATCCGAAATTCTTCCCGGTGTCGGCCGACCTCGCCGCGCGCGTGATCGTCGCGGCCGAGCGGGCCGGCCATGACGTGGCCGGGCTGATGCGCGCCATCATGCGCGCCCTCTGGGTCGAGGAACGGAACGTCAGCGATGCCGCCACGCTGATCGCGCTCGCCGACGCCCAGGAAATCGATGGCCGGGCGCTGCTGGCCGCGGCCGATAGCGAGGCGGTCAAGGCCGCCTACGAGGCCCATACCGAGGACGCGATCGCGGCTCAGGTCTTCGGCGCGCCGACCTACATCTATCGCGGCGAGCCGTTCTGGGGCCAGGACCGGCTCGACTTCCTGGAGCGCGCCCTCGCCGCCGGTTGAGCGGAATACCCCGGTTGCGCCCGGGCCGGGCCCCGCCTATATTCAGGGCGTCGGGTGACCGACTATGGCGATAAACGGCGCGTAGAATAGGCGTCACGGACCCGGGGGCAGTGCCCGGCGCCTCCACCAAATCGACCTTTGGGCAAGGATCCGCCCCAAGGTGCGACCCATGGGGGCGATCCAGCTTCGACGTGCGTAGTAAAGGCGCGACTTTTGCCCGGCATGATACCGCCGTTATCGGGTCAATCTCTAAATGCGAACGACAACGTTGCGCATGAGGCTCTCGCGGCCTAATCCCTAGCGGGATGAAAGCCATCGGGTAACTCGCGGTTCGGGGGGCACCGGGCAACAGAAGCCCCCCACTTCATTTCCACGCCGGGTTCCGGAGCCCGGCGAGCCTTAGAATTGGTGCATATGGCGAGACCTACACTCCGTTACGACAAAATGGTCGAGAATGCGCTGCGCAGCGTCGTGCGCGACGCCCTGAGCTTGACCGCGGAGCACGGCCTGCCCGGCGCCCATCATTTCTACGTCACGTTCCGCACGGCCTATCCCGGCGTCGAGATTCCGGACTATCTGTCCGCGCAATATCCGCATGAGATGACGATCGTGCTGGAGCACCAGTTCTGGGGCCTGGAGGTCGACGACCACCAGTTCTCGGTCACCTTGAGCTTCCGCAACCAGGCGGAACGGCTGGTCGTGCCCCTGGCCGCGGTGACCGCCTTCGCCGATCCGTCGGTGAAGTTCGGGCTGGAATTCCGCTCGGAGCCCGACGGGGTCGAGGCCGCCGCCGACGAACCGGCACCCCGGCCGCCCGAACGGGCCGAGCAGCAGGATGATTCCGACGAAACACCGCCGCCGGCCGAGAAGGCGGGTGAGGTCGTCAAGCTCGACGCTTTCCGCAAGAAATGAAGGCCGCGCCATGGGCGGGGCGGTGCCGCGGCATCGCCCTCGTCGCATCGGCCGCTGGTAACAGTTCCCCCTCGCCTCTGAAATGACCATGGCTGTGCAGGGATGCCGTCTCCCCTACCGGCGTATGATGACTGCGGTGACAGTCGTCGAACGGAGCTGACTTGAGGGGGGATCAGGAGGACCTTGCCGGCCTGCTGGCGGGAAACAAGGCGGCCTGGGACTCCTTCGTCAGCCGGTTTTCCGGCCTCATCCTGGCGGCCGTGCGGCGGGTCGTGGGCACCGGCGGCTTCGAGGTCGAGGACATCGCCCAGGACGTGTTCCTGCGCCTGTGCAAGGACGATTTCCGGCTGCTGCGCCAATATGATCCATCGCGCGCCGGCCTCTCGACCTGGCTGACCATCGTCGCGCGCAGCGTCGCCCATGACACGATCCGCCGGCGGCGGGCGCCGACGCAGCCGATCGAACTCACGCCCGAGGCCGCATTCGCGGTCGAACCGGCCATTCCCGAGAAGATCAAGATTCCGGACGGCCTGCTGTCGCCGCGCCAGCAGCTCGTCCTGGCCATGATCTACGAGCGCGACATGGAGGTGGCCGAGATCGCCAGCGCGCTTTCGGTCGATGCCCAGACCGTCCGCAGCACCCATCACAAGGCCATGCTGAAATTGCGGGCGCATTTCGGTGAAAAAACGTGAGGCGCGGGGATGGTTTTCGCCGCGTTGGCGTAACATGTTCGAACGTGGGATCCGAACCATGAACGACGACGCTCCTTTCCAGCCGGACCGGACGCTCTACGAGCGTTGGCGGTCGCACGAGTCCATATCGGCGAAGCCGCCGACCGAATCGGCGGAGCCGTCGGCCGAACTCGATCCGATGCTGCTCGCGGCCTATCTCGAAGGGCGGCTCGGCGAGGCGGACGCGGTGCCGCTTGAACGGCTGCTCGCCGCCGATCCCGCAGCACTCGACGATCTCATCGACTGGCGGGCCCAACCGATCGTGCCGGAGGCCGCCTCGGCGGCGTTCATCCGCCGGGCCCAGGATCTGGTTCCGGCGGCGACGATCCTGCCGTTCGTCCCGCGTCCGGCGCCGAACCGCCCGGCGGTGACCGCCTGGGCGGCGTGGGGCGCCGTCGCCGCCAGCCTGGTGCTGATCTCGCTGGTGGGATTCAGCCTCGGCATGCAGACCGAGCGCAATTTCAATGGATCGACGGGCGTCGGCACCTCGATCGACATTCTCGACCAGTCGAGCGGCCTGTTGGGCGACGGTGTTGGCTGACAGCTGGATGCCTTCGATGCCCAAGCTTCGCGTCCCTCGCCTGACCGAGATCGTGCTCGCCCTGTCGCTGGCGCTCAACCTGTTCGTGGCCGGCGGCTTCGCCTATTCCCAATATACGGCGGCCCATCCGGTCCAGGCCGGCCCGGGCGGGGCGGAACGGCGGCTCGAGACCTTCGCGACCAGGCTTGGCCTCGATCCCGAGAAATCGAAGCCGTTCAAGGAATGGCGGCGCAGCCTGCGCATGGCTCAGGGCACGCTCGTCCGGGAGAACCAGCCGCTGGTCGCCCAGGCCTGGGACGAGCTGAGCACGCCCGCACCCGATGCCAGCCGCATCCAGCAAGTGCTCGATCAGATGGCCGCCCATCGCCGCGCGTTCCAGGCCGACGCCACGGCTGCGACAATCAAGTTCTTGAATACGCTCGATGAACCGCAGAAAAAGTCGTTCATGAGCATGGTGGTGGACCGGTCGAACCCCTACGCGGCCCCCATCCGCAATTCCCTCGGCAACTGAGCCCTGCGGTAACAGGTATTTGCCGCCGGCGCGGTGCGATGGCACCTTGGCGCCAATCCGGCGACGGGTCGACCCGGCCGGCGGCTTAGACCTTCGATGAGGAATGACCAAAATGACCTCCGAGACTGCGACCCGCATCGAAACCGATACGATGGGCGAAGTGGCCGTCGCGGCGGACCGCTACTGGGGTGCCCAGACCCAGCGCTCCCTGCAGAATTTCAAGATCGGCGGCGAGCGCATGCCGGCCCCCCTGGTCCGCGCGCTCGGGATCCAGAAGAAGGCGTCGGCGCTCGCTAACCTGGCGCTCGGCAAGCTCGACAAGACGATCGCAGACGCGATCGCCAAGGCGGCCGACGAGGTGATCGACCTCACCCTCATCGAGCATTTCCCGCTGGTCGTGTGGCAGACCGGTTCGGGCACCCAGACCAATATGAACGCGAACGAGGTCATCTCGAACCGCGCGATCGAGATGCTGGGCGGCGTCGTCGGCTCCAAGAAGCCGATCCATCCGAACGATCACGTGAATTACGGCCAGTCCTCGAACGACAGCTTCCCGACCGCCATGCATATCGCGGCCGGCGAGCAGGTCGCCCATCGGCTGCTGCCGGCGCTGAAGCACCTGCACAAGGCGCTCGACGCCAAGGCCAAGGAATTCGCCAGCATCATCAAGATCGGCCGGACCCACCTGCAGGACGCGACGCCGGTGACGCTCGGCCAGGAATTCTCCGGCTACGCCAAGCAGATCGAATATGGCATTGCGCGGGTCGAGGCGACCCTGCCGCGGGTCTATCAGCTGGCCCAGGGCGGCACCGCCGTCGGCACCGGCATCAATGCCGCGGTCGGCTTCGCCGAAGCCTTCGCCAAGGAGACCGCCAAGCTCACGGGCCTGCCCTTCGTCACGGCCGAGAACAAGTTCGAGGCGCTGGCCGCCCATGACGCGCTGGTCGAATTGTCGGGCGCGCTCAACACGATTGCGGCCTCGGCCATGAAGATCGCCAACGACATCCGCCTCCTGGGCTCGGGTCCGCGCTGCGGCTTCGGCGAGATCCACCTGCCGGAGAACGAGCCGGGCTCGTCGATCATGCCGGGCAAGGTCAATCCGACCCAGGCCGAGGCGATGACGATGGTTGCGACGCAGGTCATGGGCAACCATGTGACGGTGACCGTTGCCGGCAGTCAGGGTCATTTCGAACTGAATGTCTTCAAACCCGTTATCATCTTTAACGTGCTGCAGTCGATCCGCCTGCTGGCAGACGCCGCCGAGAGCTTCGCCGATAATTGCGTCGTCGGCATCGAGGCGAATGGCGACCGGATCGAAAAGCTGCTTTACGAGTCGCTGATGCTGGTCACGGCTCTCAATCCGCACATTGGTTACGACAAGGCTGCGAAGGTCGCCAAGAAGGCACATGCCGAGGGCACGACCTTGAAGCAGGCGGCCATGTCGTTGGGTTTTCTTAGCGATGAGGAGTTCGACCGTTGGGTGCGTCCGGAGAGCATGCTGGGTCCCCGTTGACCCGCGACATGACGAGCGCTGAAACGACGGAGACGAGCGGCGCGCAGGCGATGCGCAAGCGATCGGTGGTGATCGCCGGCCATCGCACGAGCGTGTCGCTGGAAACCGCGTTCTGGTCCGGGTTGAAGGAGATCGCCGAACATCGCGGCATCTCCGTCAACCGGCTCGTGGAAACCATCGACGCCGCACGCGGCACCAACCTGTCGAGTGCCATCCGCGTGTTCGTCCTGCAATGTTACAAGGACGAGATCGTCAAGGATTAGGCTTCGATGTCTTTCCCTTGAACAGGTCGCGCAGCTGCTGCGCCGGCTTCGGCTGTTGTTGTGACGGCGAAGCCGGCGTGGCGGGCTGCTGACCGATCAACCCGTTCAGCAGATTGCCCGCCCCCTGCTTCTCCGCATAGCCGGCGAGGCTCTTCACATCGATCTTCTTTTCCGGCCGATCGAGCGGCCCGTCGAAGGTCATCGCCAGCGGCGGCAGGTCGCTGCGGCCGGCGAGCGCCAGCTGCGCCTGGCCGTTGACCGTCCAGGCCGGCAGATCGGCCGTCACGCTGCCCGTGAGATCGCCGCCGTCCGCCGCCAAATGCAAGTCGTTCGAGCGCACGACGCCATTCGTGATGGTCGCGGTCGCGGTCAGCGCCGAGAAATGGGTGGTCCCGCCGCCCTGCACGGCCTGCAGCACGCCGACCAGGTCCTGCGGCCCCTTGAGCGCCTTCACCCGGTCGTTGATCGCCGAAAGATCCAGGCCGCCGACGCCGCCGTCCCGCGCCGACAGTGACGCCTTGCCGCCGAGGGCCGCGACCAGGTCGGCCTCGGACGCACCGGCCGCCGTGATGTCGGCATCCACGGAGCCGGTCCCGGCCGTGAGCACCGTCGAGCCCTCCGCCTGAGCCAGGTCCTTGAGATTGAGATCATGGCCGGCCAGGGTGAGCGCGAGCTTGCCCCCGCCCGCATCCTGGGATTGCGCCCGGGCCAGGCTGCCGTGGGCCTCGACCGCGCCGCCGAACACGCCGGCCGCCAGCTTGTCGACGCCGAGCGTCCCGCCCTTGAGTGTGAAGGCGAGCGACGGCTTGTCGAGATGCCATTGGGCAGCGGTGATCGATGCCGCCGTCAGCTTGACCGTGGCGTCGATCAGACCGAGCGGGCTCAGATCCAGCTTGGCGTGGGACCAGTGGCCGGGCAGCGGGCCCGTATCGCCGACAGCGGCATAGCGGAGCGGCAGTGCTGCCTGCGTCACCTCATGCGCCGGAAGGAAGGGATCGAGCACCCAGTCGCCGCCGGTCAGGTCCGCATCCAGCCGGGGCGGCTCGGCCGTGCGGTCGAGGGTCGCGGTGCCGGCAATTTGCTGACCGCCGATGGTCAGGTCCAGGTGATCGAGCGTCACGCGACCGGGCGAGGCGTCGAGCGCCGCCGAGAGCGCCAGCGCGCCGAGCGTGCCGCCGGCCGGCCGGTAAAGTGGCGCCGCCAGCACCAGGAGCCGGGACGCCTCCGGATGATCGATCGTGACGTCGCCGGTGAAATGCGGGGTGGCCGGATCGAGGCCCAGCCGCCCCTTGGCGGTCAGGCGCCCGTCCTGGGCCGCGAGCGCGCCGTCGATGTCGAGTGCTGCCGGGCTGCCGTCGGCCTCGAGATCCAGCCGATAGGCGCCGAGCCGGCCGGCGATCTCCTGCCCGTCGAGGCCCGCCAGGGTCAGCAGCGGTGCCGCGCTCGAACCGCTGGCGCTCAGCCGGCCGGCAAGCCCCGCCGTAGCACCGGAACCGCCGGACCAGCGTCCGGCAAGTGCAACGCTGCCGCCGGCCAGATCCGCAATCCGGGCGTCGCGGATGGTGGCCGTCCCGCCCTCGATGGCGCCGGCCAGGTGCACGCCCTTCAGCAACTGGCCGCGCCAGGTGACGCTGTCCAGGCTCAGGTCCAGGTTGGCGGCGAGCAGGGGCAGCAGACCGGCCGCAGCCGCCGCGACCGGCGGCGTCGCTGCAGGCAGGTAGGCGTCGAGGTTGAGCTGGTCGCCGGCAAGGCGCAGACCGATCGCCGGCCGGCTGCCGAACACCAGGTTGGCGGCACCGCGGAAGCGGCTGCCGTCCAGCTCGAGATCGAGGCCGGTCGCAGACGCCCGGTCGGCGGCGAGCTCGAGGCTGGTCGACAGGCTCGCCTGCCGCAGCCGGTCGGCCGGCACCGCATCGAGGCGCAGGCCGGCCCAGCCGACGACCGTCCGCAGGTCGTCGGTCTCGGCGTCGACCGTGCCGGTGAAGTTGGGCGCCACGAACGCATCCGCGACCTGGCCGCTGATGCTGAAATCGGTGCCGCCGGGCATCTCGGCCGTCGCCTGGTTGATCGTGACGGCGCCCTGATCGATCCCGCCGTTGAACCGCGCCTGCCGGATCAGCCCGCCGTGCCAGGACAGCAGCTCGGCCGAGAGATCGAGACCGATATGGAGATCGCCCAGGACCGGGCCCGGCGAGGCCGGTGCCGCCGCGGGTGCGCCAGGCGACGCCGGTGCCCCGGCAGACGGCTCGGCAACGGTGGCCAGCCATTTGTCGAGATCGAGGCGATTGAAATCGAGGATCGCGTCGATCGACGGCCGATCAATGAGCCGGGCCGTGAGCGTGCCGGCGGCATGGGTCTGATCCAGGTCGAGCGTCAGGTCCGTGAGAACGGCCTTGGAGCGGCCGGCGCCCAAGGTGCCATCCAACGCCAGCCGTTTGTCGAGTGCCGTCGGCAGGGGGGCGCTGGTGAACGGCGCCACGGCGGCGCGCACGCTGTCGGCGGCAAGTTTCACCTTGCCGTCGGCTCGGATCGGCTGCTGCTCATCGCAGCGGACGGTGCCGGCGAAATCGAGCAGGGCGCCGCCCGCCCCGGCCGTCGCATGCAGCGAAAGCGGAATCGGCCCGGCGCAGTCGAGCGCGCCCACGCGGCCTTCGAGATGCAGCTTGTCATTGCGGATGCCGCTGTCGGCGGTGCCGGAGATCGCACCGCTCGCTTCCGTCGTCAGATCTAAATCCAGATGATCGGCCTGATAGGTCTTGCCGGCCTCACGGTAGGTGAGATTGCCGTTCACCACCTGGACATGGCGCACGGCGACCGAGAATTTGCTGGCGGTGGGCGCCGGCGACGGCGCCGCCGCGGGCGGGGGTGCCGGTTGCGGCGGTGCCTGGGGAACCGGCTTCGCGCCCTGGAGCGGGCCGTCGAGGACGATCACCGGGTCGCGCAAGGTGACGGCCGTCACTTCGACCTGGCCGCTGAACAGCGGCATCAAGGCGACATGGGCGTCGAGGCTGCCGGCCCGCGCCAGCTCGGCGCCGCCCGGCTTGCTGCCGTCCGTGACATGGATGTCGCCGACCGTCAGGCTGGGGCTGGGCAGCACCGACAAGGCAACCGGGCCGCGGATCGCGACGTTATAGCCCGTGGCGCTGCGCAGCCGTTCGGTCAGGAAGGCGGTCAACTGGTCGGGGCCGACCAGCCGCGGCACGACAATGAGCGCGCCGACGAGGAGCACGAGGATGATTGCGACGCCGATCAGCAGCTTGCGCACCCGTTTTCTCCCGCGATGCGGAGCGGATCCTTGCCGAGATCGCCCCAAATCCACGATATGCCGCAGCGGGGCTGCCGATGACCGGCCGACGGATGCGAGCCGGTGCTTTGAACGACGTCCCGCTTAGACTAAGCTTGGTCTCGGACTTCCCCAAAAGGAGGCACCTTCGATGGGCGACGTCGTCAACCTGAACAAGTTTCGCAAGGCCCGCGACCGCCGGACGGCCGAGGACAAGGCGGCCGAGAACCGCGTACGCTTCGGCCAGCCCAAGGATGCGAAGGCCAAGCTGCGCACGGAAGCCGAGCAGACCCAGAAGGATCTCGACGGCAAGCGGCTGGACTGACTATATGCCAACCGACCGCGTCTCCGAAAGAGCGGGCGGCGGCGCACGACCGGGGCCCCCGGCCCGCCCGACCCATCACACCAGGATCGGCTTCAAGAATCCGGCCGGATCGCCCGAACGACTGCGCCGGCGCAACAAGCTGCTAAAATTCCTGTGGCGCCAGCGCGTTCACGCCAAGGCCCACGAGGTCCCGGATGGCCACGTGCTGCCGATCGGAGCCGTCCTCGACGGGCTCGATGCCGCCGCCGGCCGGGACAGCGTCACCTGGCTCGGCCACGCCGCCTTCCTGATCCGGATCGGCGGCCAGACCGTGCTGATCGATCCGTTCCTGTCGGAATATGCCTCGCCGGTCCAGGGCGTCGGCCCGCGCCGCTTCACTCCGCCCGGCCTACCGGTCGAGGCCCTGCCGCCGATCGATCTGCTGCTGGTTTCACACAACCATTACGATCATCTCGATGCCAAAACGATCGCGGCGTTACCTCACAAATCGCGCATCCGCGTCGTCGTTCCGCTCGGGCTCGGCCGGTTCTTCCGCCGGCGCGGCTATCGCTCGGTCGCCGAGCTCGACTGGCACCAGCAGGCCCCGGCCGGCCCGCTGACCGTGACGGCGGTGCCGGCGATCCACCGCTCAGCCCGCACGCTCATCGACCGCAACCGGACGCTCTGGGCCGGCTTCGTGGTCGAGAGCGACGAACGACGGCTCTATTTCGGCGGCGATACCGGCTATGGCGCTGTCTTCGCCGACACCGGCCGGCGCTACGGCCCGTTCGATCTCGCCATGCTCGGCATCGGCTGCTATGCGCCGCGCGCCGCCATGCACATGAACCACGCGAACCCGGAAGAGGCGATCCAGATCGCGCTCGACCTCGGCAGCCGTCACGTCATGGGCATGCATTGGGGGGCGATCGTCATGACCGTCGAGCCGCCGTTCGAGCCGCCCGCCCGGTTCCGCATCGCGGCCGACCGCGCCGGCTTCACGCCCGAGACGGCCTGGCTGATGAAGGTCGGCGAGACCCGCCTGCTGCCCGCGGGCGTGATCACCGCTCCCTGATTTCGACCGGAGTTAGACTCCCAGCAACTGGCCGCCGTCGGCGACGATGGTCTGGCCGGTGACCCAGCGCGCGAGTGGGCTGGCCAGGAACAGCGCCACGTCGGCGATCTCTTCCGGATGGCCGAGGCGGCCGAACGGGATCGACTTGAGGGTGCGGCCATAGAGCTCGGGATTGCTCGCGCGCCGCTCCTCCCAGACGCCGCCCGGAAACTCGACCGAGCCCGGGGCCACGCAATTGACCCGGATGCCCTGGCGCGCCAGCTGCGCCGCCTGGCTGCTGGTATATTGGATGACCGCGGCCTTGACCGCCGCATAGGGCACCGACCGGGTCGTGGGCCGGTAGCCGGCGATCGACGAGATATTGACGATCGAGCCGCCCGCCCCCTGGGCGATGAACGGGATCGCCGCCTGCGACGCGCGCACCGTCGCCATCAGATCGACATTGAGGCTGGCGGCCCAGCCGGCCTCGTCGTCGCTATGGCCGAAGGCGGAGGCATTGTTGACCAGCACGTCGATGCCGCCGAGCGCCTCGGCCGCGGCGGCGACATAGCCCCGCACCTGCGCCTCGATGCCCAGGTCGCAGGTCGCGGCATGGGCCGGCACGCCGAAGGCGGAGAGCTCGTCGCGCGTCCGTGCCAGCACCGCCTCGCCGCGCGCGCAGATCGACACGCTGGCACCGGCCCGGGCGAAGCCGAGCGCGATCGACCGGCCGATGCCCTTGCTGCCGCCGGCGACGACGACGCGCTTTCCGTTGAAATCGAACGACATGGAGGCTCCTGGAAGCAGAAAAGGTCACACGATCCGTCATGCCCGGACTTGATCCGGGCATCCACGCATTGCGGCCAGACCGTGGATGGCCGGGTCGAGCCCGGCCATGACGATAGGGAGAAGCGGGGACGTTAGTGATTGGCCCCTATGCGCAGCACCTTGCCGGGGTTCATCAGATTGTGCGGGTCGAGCGCGCGCTTGATCTCGCGCATGACGCCGATCGTCGCCGGCCCGTGCTCTTCCTCGACGAAGCCGATCTTGCCGTATCCCACACCGTGCTCGCCGGTGCAGGTGCCGTCCAAGGCCAGCGCCCGCTTCACCATGCGCTCGTTGATCTCGGCCGCCTCCGCGAACTCCTCCGGCTTGTCCGGGTCGAGGATGAAGCACAGGTGGAAATTGCCGTCGCCGACATGGCCAACCAGGCAGACCGGCATGCTGGCCTTGTCCAGATCCTTTTTGGTCTCGTTGATCGCCTCGGCCAGGTTCGAGATCGGCACGCACACGTCGGTCGCCCAGCCCTTGGAGCCGGGCCGAAGCGCCAGGCCGGCGTAATAGGCGTCATGCCGGGCCTGCCACAGCTTCGAGCGTTCCTCGGCCGAGCTCGTCCATTTGAAGCCCTCGCCGCCGTTGTCCTCGGCGAAGGCGGCGACCATCTCCGCCTGTTCCTTGACCCCGGCCTCGGTGCCGTGGAACTCGAAGAACAGCGTCGGCGCCACCTTGAGGTCGAGCTTCGAATAATGGTTGCAGGCGTTGATCTGCACCTCGTCGAGCAGTTCGATGCGTGCGACCGGCACGCCGGCCTGAATGGTCATGATCACCGTGTCGACCGCAGACGCGATGGACGGGAACGCGCACACCGCTGACGAGATCGCCTCGGGAATGCCGTAGAGTTTGAGCGTGATTTCCGTGATCACGCCGAGCGTGCCCTCGGAACCGACGAACAGGCGGGTCAGGTCATAGCCGGCGGACGACTTGCGCGCGCGGCTCGCCGTCTTGATGACCTGGCCGTCGGCCAGCACCGCCGTCAGCGACAGGACATTGTCGCGCATGGTGCCGTAGCGCACCGCGTTGGTGCCCGATGCCCGCGTCGCGGTCATGCCGCCGATCGACGCGTTGGCGCCGGGATCGATCGGGAAGAACAGGCCGGTATCGCGCAGATATTCGTTCAACTGCTTGCGGGTCACCCCCGGCTGCACCGTGCAGTCGAGATCCTCGGGCGAGACGCGCAGCACCTGGTCCATCTGGCTGACGTCGATGCACAACCCGCCTTCGCGCGCGGCGACATGGCCCTCGAGCGAGGTGCCGGTGCCGAAGGGGATGACCGGGACCTTGTACTCGGCGCAGAGCTTGACCGCCTCGACCACTTCCTCGGTCGAGCGGGCGAAGAACACGGCGTCGGGCGCCTCGATCGGATGATAGGATTCGTCCTTGCCATGCTGGTCGCGCACGGCGGCCGCGGTCGAGACCCGCTCGCCGAACCGGGCCTTCAGACGCTCGATCACCGTCTCCGTCGGCACCGGACGGTGCCGCATTGCCTCAACAGCCATCTATTCCTCCCGCTGGGCGGCACCGGTCGCCCGGGCCGCCATTCCTCATACGAGAGAATGGACCGGCCCGAAGCGGCCGGCAAGCGGGGAGGATCGGATGCCGCGTGCGGACGGCGCGGCTCTCGCCCGTGTGCACTGGCGAGGACCTGCCCCCACCAATCGTCATCCCCGGGCTTGACCCGGGGATCCACGCGGTGCCGCCGGCACCATGGTTCGGGGCGGAGACACGTGGATGGCCGGGTCGAGCCCGGCCATGACGGTGAAAGGGGCAGTCGGATTGAAGACGCGGTCCGGATCAAGCCCGGCCGCTCAGGTCGGTGTTCTTGATCGGCAGCGAACGGATGCGCTTGCCGGTCGCCGCAAAGATGGCGTTGCACAGCGCCGGCGCGATCGGCGGCGTGCCCGGTTCGCCGATGCCGCCCCATTTGCTGCCGCCCGAGAGCGCCAGATGGGTCTCGATGGCCGGCGCGTCGGCGAAGCGCACCATTTCGTAGGCGTCGAAGTTCGATTGCTCGACCCGGCCGTCCTTGATGGTGATCTCGCCATAGAGCGCCGCGGTCAGGCCGTAGATGACGGCGCTTTCGATCTGCATCTCGACCGTGCGCGGATTGACGACATGGCCGCAATCGACCACCGCCACGACGCGCGGCACCTTGATCTCGCCCTTGGGGCTGACCGAGACCTCGACGATCTCGCCGACGATCGTGCCGAAGCTCTGGTGGATGGCGATGCCGCGGCCCTGCCCGGCCGGCAGCTTCTTCGACCAGTCGCCCTTCTCGGCAAGCGTATCGAGCACCTTGAGGAAATCAGGTTTGCCGGCGAGCAGCGTCCGGCGGAACTGGTAGGGATCCTTGCCGGCCGCGACCGCCATCTCGTCGACGAAGCTCTCGAGCGCGAAGGCGTTCTGCGAACTGCCGACCGAGCGCCAGAACATGACCGGCACATGGGTGTTCTTCAGGATGCAGTCGACATTCAGGTTGGCGACCGCGTAGGGCACGTTCGCCAGCCCCTCGACCGCCGAGGGCTCGATGCCGCTCGCGACCGGGTCGCGGCCGAGCGAGCGGCTGATGGAGCCGACCGCCGTGCGCATGTCCCAGGCGACCGGCAGGCCGTCGGCGCCCAGGCCGGCCTTGAAGCGGATCGCCGCCTGCGGCCGGTAGCGGTCGTGCTGCATGTCCTCCTCGCGCGTCCACACGAGCTTGACCGGCTTGCCGACCGCCTTCGCCACGATGACCGCCTGGGTCAGCTCGTCATTGATCGCGCGCCGGCCGAAGCCGCCGCCGAGGAAGCAATTATGGATGAAGACCTGCTCCGGCTTCATTCCGGCCGCCGCCGCCGCACGCAGCAGCGCGCCATCGGGGTCCTGGGTGCCCATCCAGGCGTCGAGCCGGTCGGCCTGGACATGGACCGTGGCGTTCAACGGCTCCATCGCCGCATGGGCGACATGGGGCGCCTCGTAGAGCGCATCGAGCTTCTTCGCCGCCTTGGCCAGGCCGTCGGCGACATCGCCCGAGCGCTTGGCATTGGCGGCGGGGCCGTCGAGCGCGTCGCGATATTCCTTGCGGAATTCGTCGCTGCTGGTCTTGGCGGCCGCCCCCTTGTCCCAGGTGACGACCAGGTCGGCGACCGCCTGCTTGGCCCGCCAGAAGCTGTCGGCAACCACCGCGACTCCGCCCGGGATCGGCACGACCTGCAGGATGCCGCGCCGGCCCTTGATCTTGGAATCGTCGACCTGCTTCACCGTGCCGCCGAACACCGGGCAGGTGGTGACGGCGGCATAGACCATGCCGTCGAGCCTCGTATCGATGCCGAACTTGGCCTGGCCGTTGACCTTGGGCGGCGTGTCGAAGCGCGCCTGCGGCCGGCCGATCAGGCGGAACTGCTCCGGCGTCTTGATCGCCGGTTCCTGCGGCAGCGCGATCTTGGCCGCGGCCGCCGCCAGCGCGCCATAGCCCAGCGTCCGCTTGCTCGCGGCATGGGTGACCTTGCCGTCGCGCGCCGTGCAGGCGGCGGCGTCGACGCCCCATTGCTGGGCGGCGGCGGCGATCAGCCGGGCCCGGGCACTGGCGCCGGCCTGCTGCAGAAATTCGCGCGAGCGGCGGACCGCGCCGCTGCCGCCGGTACCCATGCGCCGATAGGGGTGACCGTCGGTCAGGTTGCGGTGGGCGTCGGCATATTCGGCGCGCACCTTGGTCCAATCGCACTCGAGCTCTTCGGCCACGATCATCGGCAGCGCGGTCAGGATGCCCTCGCCCATCTCGGACTGGGCGACACGGATGACGACGCTGTCGTCGGGCTCGATCAGGATCCAGGCATTGACCTCGGCGGCCTTGCCGTCGCCGGCCGGGGCATAGGGGGCGGCATTGAGGCCGAACGCCTCAGCGGCACCCGGCAGGATCGTGCCGATGGCGAGGCCGCCCGCGGCCGACAGGCCGGCGGTGATGAAGAAACGGCGCGAGAGCGGGGGGAGATGGGTCATGGTCGGCCTCCCCTCAGGTCCGCATCAGCGCGGCGGCGCGATGGATCGCCTTGCGCATGCGCGGATAGGTACCGCAGCGACAGATGTTGCTGAGATTCTGGTCGATATCGGCATCGGTCGGCTTCGGGTTCGCCTCGAGGAAGGCGGCGGCCGCCATGATCTGGCCCGACTGGCAATAGCCGCATTGCGGCACGTCCTCGGCGATCCAGGCGCGCTGGACGGCATGGCTGCTGTCGGGCGACAAGCCTTCGATCGTGGTGATCTTGGTGCCGACCGCGGCGCTCACCGGCAGGGAGCAGGAGCGCTGCGCTTCGCCGTCGACATGGACCGTGCAGGCGCCGCACTGGCCGATGCCGCAGCCGTATTTCGTGCCGGTCATGCCGAGCTCGTCGCGCAGCACCCAGAGCAGCGGCATATCATCCTCGACATCGAGCCGATGGATCTGCCCGTTCACGGAAATCTCGATCATCGCCTGCAAAGCCCCTCCGCTGACGAGGGCGCGCCGCCGATGATCGGCAGAATTCCGCACGAACGACCCGGCGCCCCAAAAAGGCCGTTCGTCGGTCCGGAATAAACTTAGATCACAAAGCGTCTGTCGGGCAGCGTCGCCATTTGCCGCAGCCATTTGTCTGCAGCTTCATGCCCGCAAAAACGGCTGGGCTCTATTGCGACGCAACCTGGTTTCTTGACGAAGGGCGATGTGCCCCGCTATGCCGTTATTCTGAGGCGAAGGAGTCGATCCGACCGTGACCATCTGGGCCCGCATCGTCGAAGGGGTGCAGGAGCTGTCCTGGGGCAATCTGTTCGGCCTCGAGGATGCTTCCATGCGCGCGCTCGATGCCGACGCGTCGCGCGCGCGGGATGAAATCAGGGACGAAGAGCGCCCGCAGCAGACCAAGCAGGTGGGATTCACCATCGCGGTCATCGCGCTCGGTGCGAAGATGGCCAAGGCCGACGGCACCGTGAGCGAGGTGGAGATCGAGGCGTTCCACCAGGTGTTCAGCGCGCCGCCGGAAGAGCGCGCCAATGTCGAATTCTTCTTCAATCTGGCCCGGCGCAGCACCGTCGGTGCCGACACCTATGCCCGCCAGGTGAAGAAGCTGCTGGGCCATCACAAATCGGTGCTCGAGGATCTGCTGGGCGCGCTCTTCCACATCGCCAAGGCGGATGGCGTGATCACGCCGGCGGAAGATGCCTATCTGCGCTCGATCTCGGAGATCTTCGGGTTCGAGGAATATTGCTTCCGGCGCATCCGGGCCTATCACGTCGGCTCCGAGCACGCGCCGGTGGTCGAGGAGGATCCCTATCTAATCCTGGGCATCGAGCCCTGGGCGGACATCGACGTGATCCGCAAGCGCTGGCGCGAGCTGGTGCGCGACAATCATCCCGACCGGGTCATGGCGCAGGGCCTGCCGGCGGAATTCGTCTCGATCGCGACCACCAAGCTGGCGCTGATCAACGCGGCCTATGACCGGCTCGCGAAACAACATAAAGGGACAGCCTGATGGCGGTTCAACCGCCGCTCCTAGCCCTGCAGAACGCGACCCTCACCTTCGGCGGCAGACCCACCTTCCAAGAGGTGTCGGTCGCCGTTGCGCGTGGCGAGCGGATCTGTCTGGTCGGCCGCAACGGCAGCGGCAAGTCGACTCTGCTGAAATGCCTCGCCGGCATGATCGAACTCGATGCCGGCGACCGCTTCATCCAGCCGGGCGCCCATGTCGCCTACATGCCGCAGGAGCCGGATTTCGACCCGGCCATGACCATCGGCGAGCATGTGGCGCTGGGCCTGCCCGGCCATGAGCAGGACGGCGCCGTCCGCTATAAGGTCGAGGCCATATTGGCCGAGGTCGGGCTCGATCCCGACCGCAAGCTGGTGGCGCTGTCGGGCGGCGAGGGCCGCCGCGTCTCGCTCGCCCGGGTGTTCGTCGCCGAACCGGACGTGGTGCTGCTGGACGAGCCGACCAACCATCTCGACATTCCGGCGATCGAGTGGCTCGAGGCGCGGCTCGCCGACTACCGCGGCGCCATCCTGATGATCAGCCACGACCGGGCGTTCCTGAACCGCCTGTCGCGCCGCGTGCTGTGGCTCGACCGCGGCCGGCTGCGCTCGCTCGACAAGGGCTTCACCGGGTTCGACGATTGGGCCGAGGGCGTGCTGGCGGCGGAGGCGGCCGAAGAGGTCCGGCTCGACAAGAAGCTGGCGGCCGAGACGATCTGGCTGCGCCAGGGCATCTCGGCCCGGCGCACGCGCAACATGGGCCGGGTGCGCGCGCTGCTCGATCTGCGCAAGGACAAGGCGGAGCGGGTCGGCATCCGCCAGGCGAAGATCGGCACCGCCGCCGTGACCGAGACCGGCGGCCAGCTGGTGGTCGAGGCCAAGCACATCGCCAAGAGCTTCACCCAGCCCCAGCCCGACGGCACGGTCGCGACCCGGGTGATCGCCGAGGATTTCTCGACCAAGATCGTGCGCGGCGAGCGGATCGGCATCATCGGCGCCAATGGTGCGGGCAAATCGACCCTCTTGAAGATCCTGACCGGCGAGATCGAACCCGACCAGGGCAAGATCCGCTTCGGCGTCAATCTGGTGCCGGCCTATTTCGATCAGCACCGCAGCCGCCTCGACGAGGAGGCGAGCGTGCGCGACAACCTGACCGAGGGCCGGGGCGACAGCGTGTTCGTGCGCGGCCAGCCGCGCCACGTGAATTCCTACATGCGCGACTTCCTGTTCGAGGATCGCCAGGCCCTGACCCCCGCCAAGGCGCTGTCGGGCGGCGAGCGCAACCGGCTGCTGCTCGCCAAGGTATTGGCCCAGACCTCGAACCTCCTGGTGCTGGACGAGCCGACCAACGACCTCGACATGGACACGCTCGAGCTCTTGGAGGAAGTGCTGGCCGATTATGACGGCACGCTGTTCCTGGTCAGCCACGACCGCGACTTCCTCGACCGGCTGGTGACCTCGGTCATCGCCGTCGAGGGCGACGGCGAGATCGCTGAGTATGTCGGCGGCTACACCGACTATCTGCGCCAGCGGCCGGCCAAACCCGAGCCGGCGGCGAAGCCCGTGAAGCAGGCGCCGGCCGCACCGCGCGCCGACAAGCCGAAGACGGCGCGCCTGGGCTTCAAGGAGCAGCACGACTTGCAGCGCCTGCCCGGCGTGATCGAGGCGCTGGGCAAGGAGCAAGCGAGCCTGCAGAAGACGCTCGCCGATCCGCAGCTGTTCGTGCGCGACCGCGCCGCCTTCGACAAGGCGACCGCCCGGCTCGATGCCGTGCACCAGGAACTGCTCGAAGCCGAGGACCGCTGGCTGGAACTGGAAATGAAGAAGGCGGAGCTGGGCTAGCCTGTCCCTCTCCCGCCCCTCGCGGGAGAGGGTTTGGAGAGGGACGCATGGAATACAGCGAACTGCTCGAAAACATCGCCCACGAGATCCGGCCCTATTTCGGCAAGGGCAAGGTCGCGGACTATATTCCGGCGCTGGCGAACGTGCCGCCCAACAAGTTCGGCATGGCGCTGGCCAGCGTCGACGGCACCGTCCATACCATCGGCGATGCCGAGGAGCCGTTCTCGATCCAGAGCATCTCCAAGGCCTTCACCCTGATGCTGGCGATGAGCCTGGTCGGCGACGAGCTGTGGACCCGCTGCGGCAAGGAACCGTCGGGCAGCAAGTTCAACTCGCTGGTCCAGCTCGAATATGAAGCGGGCGTGCCGCGCAATCCGTTCATCAATGCCGGCGCGCTGGTCGTGACCGATTGCGTCATGTCCCATTGCCGGGCACCCAAGAACACCATCCGCGACTATGTCCGCGTGCTGTCGCGCAATTTCACCGTGGATTTCGACGAGGAGGTCGCGCGCTCGGAGCGCGACACCGGCTTCACCAACGCGGCGCTGGCCAACATGCTGGCGAGCCACGGCCGGCTGGACAATGCGGTCGGCGCGGTGCTCGACACCTATTTCCACCAATGCTCGCTCGCCATGAGCTGCGCCGATCTCGCGCGCGCCTTCCTGCCGCTGGCCAATCGCGGCCTGTCGCCGGTCCTGGAAGAGGCGGTGCTGACCGAGCGGCAGACCAAGCGCATCAACGCGCTGATGCTGACCTGCGGCATGTATGAATCGGTCGGCAGCTTCGCCTATCGGGTGGGGCTGCCGGCCAAGAGCGGCGTCGGCGGCGGCATCGTCGCGGTGCTGCCGTCGAAATTCTGCGTCGCGGTCTGGTCGCCCGAGCTCGACCGCTCAGGCAACTCGCTGGTCGGTACCGCCGCCCTCGAAGCGCTGACCCGCCTCACCCAGCTGTCGATCTTCTGATGATCGTCGAACGCCCCTCGCCCAATTTCGGGCCGCGGACGGCGGCGGTGAATATCCTGCTGCTGCATTACACCGGCATGCCGACCGCCGAGATGGCGCTCGAACGCCTGACCGATCCGGCATCCCAGGTCAGCTGCCATTGGCTGATCGACGAGGACGGCACGATCCATCGCCTGGTCGCCGAGGACATGCGCGCCTGGCACGCGGGGAAATCCTATTGGGCCGGCGAGCGCGACATCAACGGACGCTCGATCGGCATCGAGCTGGTCAATCCCGGCCATGAATGGGGCTATCGGCCGTTCCCGCCGGCCCAGATGGCGGCACTGGCCGAGCTCGCGGCCGGCATCCTTGCCCGCCACGCCATTCCCGCCACCCGCGTGCTGGCCCATTCCGACGTGGCGCCGGAGCGCAAGCAGGATCCGGGCGAGCTGTTCGACTGGGCCTGGCTCGCCCGGCACGGCATCGGCCTGTGGCCCGCCGTCGACGCGCCGGCCAGGCCGGTCGATCCGGCGGCCGCCCTCGTCGCGATCGGGTACGAGACGGCGGCGCCCGCGAGCATCGCCGCCTTCCAGCGCCGCTACCGTCCGGGGCGCATCGACGGGGTCATCGACGAGGAAACCGCGCATCGGATCGCCCAGACCGCGTCGCTTCATGGGATTTGATGGGAAAAAGCCGTCGCTTCCGTGCCGCCATGGGAAAGCATGGGACAATCCCGTCGACATGCATTGACGAAGCCCGCCCGCACCCGCTAATCCAGCGCCACCAGACGGCCGGATGACCGCTGTCGGCTTTACGCCGATAGAGGAAAGTCCGGGCTCCACGGAAAACACGGTGCCGGATAACGCCCGGCGGGGGCGACCCCAGGGAAAGTGCCACAGAGAGCAAACCGCCAACCCCAGGCTCGCGTTCGGTGACTTCGGTCACCGATGGGCGACCGGGCGGCAAGGGTGAAAGGGTGCGGTAAGAGCGCACCGCGGCCTCGGTAACGAGGGCGGCATGGCAAACCCCACCGGGAGCAAGACCAAGTAGGGATGACTGGCCGGCGCAGGCTTCTCCGGAAGCCGGCGACCGGCAGGCGGGTTTTCCGCGCCGTCATCCGGGTCGGTCGCGCGAGGCGCCTGGCAACAGGCGCCCAAGAGGAATGGTCATCCCCTGTGAAACCCTAGGGTTTTGCGGGGACAGAACCCGGCTTACAGGCCGTCTGGCCTCATCTTTCCGCCGCTGGGGCTCCGCCCCGCGCAAGAACGTTTTAGGAACGCGTTTCGGTTCCTTCTCGGAAAGAACTAATGAACCCGACGGAGGTCGCGTCTCGATCGAGAACTGGCGAGCGGCCGGCGGACCTCCGTGGCGGCCGGCTTCCTATAGCGCTCTGATCTTCGCGCATCTTGTTTTGACTGAACTTTTACTGGCGCTGATGTTGACGGCCCTATCGTGCCCATGATATCCCATGATATCCCATGACGGAGGGGGTTGAGTGGGGGAACACCCGACTTCCTGTGGCAGCCGCGCCACCGTCCCGGGATGAAGTTGGGGGAGCCCAAGTGCGGCTTTTTCTGTCCACCTACGTCAACAAGGTCGACCGAAAGGGGCGGGTCTCGGTACCTGCCCCCTTTCGCACCGTGCTGGCTGGGCAGAACTCGGCCGGCATCGTCGCCTACCCGGCGTTCAAGCATAAGGCAATCAACTGCAGCGGCCTGGCCTGGGTCGATGAAATGGCCGCCCTGCTCGAAACCCTGCCCGAGTTCTCCGACGAGTACGACAAGGTCGCCTCGATCTTCCCGGAGATGCGGGAGCTGTCGTTCGACCCCGAAGGCCGCATCATCCTGCCCGAGGAGATGATCGAACTGGCCGGCATCACCGACAGCGTCGCGTTCGTCGGCCTGAGCAAGACTTTCCAGATCTGGGAGCCCGCGGCGCACAAGGCGCACCAGGAGAAGATGCGGCAGCTGAAGCGCGAGGAAGGCGTGGCCGTCCCGCCCGCCCGGACGCTCGCGCCACCGGCGGGGGGCACGCCGTGACCGAGAGCCCGCACATCCCCGTGCTGGTCGACGAGGTCGTGCTGGCGCTCGACCTCGGCCCCGACAAGATCGTCGTCGACGGCACCTTCGGCCGCGGCGGCTATTCCAAGGCGATCCTGGCGGCGGCCCCGGTCAAGCTGGTCGGCATCGACCGCGACCCGAGCGCCATCGCGAGCGGCGCCGCCCTCGCCGCCGCCCATCCCGGCCGCCTGACCTTGGTCGAAGGCAAGTTCGGCGAGATGGCGCAGCTGCTGAACCGGCTCGGCATCGACCGGGTCGACGCGGTGGCGCTCGACATCGGCGTCTCCTCGCCGCAGATCGACGATCCCGAACGCGGCTTCTCGTTCCGGTCCGACGGCCCGCTCGACATGCGCATGGGCGGCGAAGGCCCCGATGCCGCCCGCGTCGTCAATACGCTGGCCGAGGCGGAGCTGGCCGACATAATCTGGCGCTATGGCGAGGAACGGCTGTCGCGCCGCGTCGCGAAGGCGATCGTCGCCGCCCGTGCCGAGATGCCGATCGAGCGCACCGCCGCGCTTGCCCGCATCGTGCGGTCCTGCGTGCCGGCGAGCCGCGACGGCATCGACCCGGCGACCCGGACGTTCCAGGCGCTGCGCATCTATGTGAACGACGAGCTGGGCGAGCTGGCGCGCGGCCTGGCCGCGGCCGAGCGGCTCTTGAAGGCCGGCGGGCGCCTCGCCATCGTGTCGTTCCATTCGCTCGAAGACCGCGCGATCAAGAATTTCCTCAAGGCCCGTGCCGGCGCCGAGCCGGCCGGCTCCCGTCATCTGCCCGACGCCTCGGCCCAGCGCCGGGATCCCAGCTTCCGGCTGGTCCAGCGCAAGCCGATCGTGGCCGGCCCCGAAGAACTGGCGCGCAATCCGCGGGCGCGTTCGGCCAAGCTGCGCGTCGCCGAGCGGACGGCCGCCCCCGCCTGGCCCGCCCCGACCGGGGCGGAGGAGCTCGCAGCATGATGCGCTCATCCACCTTCCTGGCTCTCGTCCTGGTCTCCGGCCTGGGCTTCGGCCTGTTCAAGGTCAAGTACGAGGTCCAGTCGCTCGAGGAGGAGCTGGCCAAGATCAACCGCCAGGCCGCGGCCGACCAGGACGCGATCCACGTGCTCAAGGCGGAATGGAGCTACCTGACCCAGCCGGTCCGCATCGGCGACATGGCGGGGCGCCATCTGGCGCTGGCGCCGGTCACCTCGGCCCAGATGGGCAGCTTCGACCAGCTGCCGCTGAAATCCGACCGCCCGGCCGAGGCCGAGGGCGGCGACGTCAAGATCGCAGCCGTGCTGAAGGCAATGCAGGTCGCCTCCAAGCCGGCCCAGGCCCGTCAGACGAACATCGCCGCCGTCAAGCCGGGAGGTGACCGATGAGGCCCGTCGCCCCGCTGGAGAACGACGACAACCCCTGCCGCCCGCGCCATTTCAAGCCGACGCTCGCCGCCCCGTCCGACGGCGACACCCGCGTCAACCGCTCGCTCGAACTGAGCCGCAACCGGCTGATGGTGACGGCCGGCGCCTTCCTCTTGGCGTTCGGCATCATCAGTCTGCGCCTGGCCGACGTCACGCTCCTGAAAACGCCGGACCCGGAGGTCGCCAAGCTCGGCCAGCCGCTGGCGGCAAAGCCGACCCAGTTCAGCCGCGGCGACATCGTCGACCGGAACGGCGTCGTGCTCGCGACCACGCTCGAAAGCTCGTCGCTGTTCGCCAATCCGCGCACCATCACCGAGCCGGCCAAACTCGCCAAGCAATTAGCCAAGATCCTGCCCGGTTCGAAGGAGAGCGAGCTCTACGCCAAGCTCGCCTCGGACAAGAGCTTCGTCTGGATCCAGCGCCGCCTGACGCCGGCCCAGGAATATCAGGTGAATTCGCTGGGCGTGCCCGGCCTCGATTTCCAGCGCGAGGAGCGCCGGATCTATCCGCAGGGCTCGCTCGCCGCCCACGTGGTCGGATACTCGGACCTGGACGGCAAGGGCTTGGCCGGCATCGAGCGCTCGTTCGACGCGGCCTTGAGCCAGTCGCACGAGCCGCTGAAGCTGTCGATCGACATCCGCCTGCAGGCGATCCTCAAGGAAGAGATCCAGAAGCAGATCGACGCCTTCACCGCCGTCGGCGGCACCGGCATCATCATGGACATCAAGTCCGGCGAAGTCCTGTCGCTGATCTCGCTGCCGGATTTCGATCCGAACGACCTCAATACGGTCGTGCCCGAGACGATCTTCAATCGTGCGACGCTCGGCGTCTACGAGATGGGCTCCGTCTTCAAGATCTTCAACACGGCGCTGGCGCTCGAGAACAAGACCGCCACCCTGTCGAAGATGTACGACATCTCGAAGCCGATCACGATCGGCCGCTTCACCATCCATGACGACGAGCCGATCCATCACGCGATCCCCGTCGCCCAGATCTTCGCGGTGTCGTCGAACATCGGCTCGGTCCACATGGTCCAGGAGCTGACGCCGGAGATCCAGAAGGACTTCCTCGGCCGGCTCGGCCTGCTGCGGCCGGCGCAGATCGAGATCCCCGAGATCGGCAGCCCGCAGGTGCCGAACCCCTGGCGCGAGATCAATTCCTGGACGATTGCGTTCGGCCACGGCCTGTCGGTGAGCCCGGTGCAGCTGGCGGTCGCCGCGAGCGCGGTCGCCGACGGCGGCATCCTCCGTCCCGCCACCCTGGTCAAGCGGCCGGCGGGCTTCGTGCCGCCGGGCCAGCGCGTCTTGAGCCCGCGCACGGCGGAACTGATGCGCGAACTGTTCCGCTATGACGTGACCGACGGCACCGGCAAGAAGGCCGAGGTGCCGGGATACCTCGTCGGCGCCAAGACCGGGACGGCAGAGAAGATCGGCGCGCATGGCGGGTATATGCACCATGGCAATCTGTCGTCGCTCATCTCATTCTTCCCGATGAGCGATCCGCAGTACATGGTCTATGTCATCATCGACGAGCCGCACGGCGACCGGAACAACAAGGCGCAGGCCTCCTACGGCTTCGTCACCGGCGCCTGGACGGCGGGACCGGCCGTGCAGCGGATCATCGCCCGAATGGCGCCACTTTTAGGCCTTAAGCCGATCGAAGAGACGCCTGATATCCATCGAGCCCTCACCGTTGATATTCCCGGAATGGGCCCAAAAGTTGCGGCTAACTGATCTCATGAATGCGCGTGCCCCAAAACTCGCCGAGCGGGCCGCCGCCAAAGACCCGGATATCCGGTCGATCACCGCCGACTCCCGCCTCGTTTCGCCCGGCACGCTGTTCGTAGCGCTGCCGGGCGTCGCCAATGATGGGCGCCGCTTCATCGCCGACGCCATAGGCCGCGGCGCCGTCGCCATCCTGACCGACGCCGAGGGTGCGGCCGCCCATGCGGACGCCGCCGTACCGGTGCTGGTCGACGAGAACCCGCGCCGGCGCCTGGCGCTGCTCGCGGCCGAGCTGCATGGCCCGCAGCCCGAGACCGTCGCCGCCGTGACCGGCACCAACGGCAAGACCTCGACCGCGAGCTTCACCCGCCAGATCTGGGCCGACGCCGGGCGCCGGGCCGCCTCGGTCGGCACGCTCGGCATCGAGGGCCCGGACGGGCTCGTGCCCGGCGCCATGACCACGCCCGATCCGGTCACCTTGCACCGGGCGCTCGCCGATCTCGCGGCGGACGGCATCGATCACGCCGTGCTCGAGGCCTCCTCGCACGGGCTCGACCAATATCGCCTGGACGGGCTGCGCATCGCCGCCGCCGCCTTCACCAACCTGACCCAGGACCATCTCGACTACCACAGGACCATGGCGGCCTATCTGGCGGCCAAGCTTCGGCTGTTCCGGGAGGTGCTGACGCCGGGCGGCACCGCCGTGCTGAACGCCGACATCCCGGAATTCGCCGAGGCCGCCGCTGTCGCGCGCGCGGCCGGCCATCCCATCCTCGATTTCGGCCATGCAGGCACGGCCTTGCGCCTGGTCGAGCGAGCGTCGACCGCGACCGGCCAGCGGCTGGATCTCGAGATCTTCGGCCGGCGCCGGACGATCGAGCTGCCGCTGGTTGGCACGTTCCAGGCGATGAACGCGCTGGCCGCCCTCGGCCTCGCCATCGCTACCGGCATCGAGCCGGACCGGGCGGTGGATGCGCTGACGCGGCTCCACGGCGTGCGCGGCCGGGTCGAACTGGTCGCGACGCTGGAGAACGGCGCCGCCGTGTTCGTCGACTACGCCCATACGCCCGACGGGCTGGAAAAGATCCTGACCGCGCTCCGCCCCCATGCGACCGGCAAGCTGGTCGTGGCGTTCGGCGCCGGCGGCGACCGCGATCCGATCAAGCGGCCGCTGATGGGCGCCATCTGCGCCCGCCTTGCCGACGTCGCGATCGTGACCGACGACAATCCGCGCGGCGAGGAGTCGGCCGCGATCCGCCGCGCCATCCTGGCCGCCTGCCCGGACGCGATCGAGATCGGCGACCGTGCCCGGGCCATCGCCCACGGCATCGGGCTCATCGGCGCCGGCGACGTGTTCGTGATCGCCGGCAAGGGCCATGAACAGGGCCAGACCGTCGCCGGCGTCGTCCATCCGTTCGACGACGCCACCGTCGCTCGCACCATCATCGCTCAATCCGCGAGAAACCGATGACCGGCCGCCTTCCCCCGCTCTGGACCCCCGTCGAACTGACGGACGCGGTCCGGGGCGCGGCCTTTGGCCGTGCCTCGGAGAGCATCACCGGCGTCTCGATCGACAGCCGCACCGTCGGCGCCGACGAGGCGTTCCTGGCGCTCGCCGGTCCGAATTTCGACGGCCATGATTATGTGCCGGCGGCGCTGGCCCGCGGCGCCGGCCTCGCCATCGTCGCCCACCGGCCGGCCGGCCTCGACGCCGAGGCGCCCCTGGTCGTGGTCGACGATACCCAGGCCGCCCTCGAGCGCCTGGGCGCTGCTGCGCGCGCGCGCGCGAAGGCCCGCATCGTCGCGGTCACCGGCAGCGTCGGCAAGACCTCGACCAAGGAGGCACTCGCCCATTGCCTGGCCGCCCAGGGCGACACCCATTGGGCAACCGGCAGCTACAACAACCAGTGGGGCGTGCCGCTGTCGCTTGCCCGCATGCCGCGCGACGCGGAGTTCGGCGTGTTCGAGCTGGGCATGAACCACACCGGCGAGATCCGCGCGCTCACGGCCCAGGTCCGGCCGGAAGTCGCGATCATCACCACGATCGAGCCGGCCCATCTCGAATATTTCAGCGGCATCGAGGCGATCGCCGACGCCAAGGCCGAGATCTTCGAGGGCATGGCGCCGGGCGCCACCGCGATCCTGAACCGCGACAACCCGATGTTCGAGCGGCTGGCCGTGGCCGCCAAGGCCCGGGATCTCGCGATCGTTTCGTTCGGGGAACATGCGGACGCCGACGCGCGGCTGCTGTCGGTCGCCCTCGACCCGGAATCGAGCACGGTCGAGGCGCGCTTCGCCGGCCGGACGCAGCACTACCGTCTAGGCGTGCCGGGCAAGCATCTGGTGCTGAACTCGCTGGCCGTGCTGGCCGCGGTCGCGGCGCTCGGCGCCGATCTGCCGCGGGCGGCCGAGGCGCTCGGCACGCTCGCCGGCCTCGCCGGGCGCGGCAAGCGCGTCCCGATCGCCGTTGCCGGCGGCACCGCGACCCTGATCGACGAGAGCTACAATGCCAGCCCCGCCGCCATGCGCGCCGCCTTCGCCGTGCTGGCCGCGTCGCGGCCGAGCGGCAATGGCCGGCGGATCGCAGTCGTGGGCGACATGCGCGAACTCGGATCCGAGGGGGCGGCGCTCCATCGCGATCTGGCAGCCCCGCTCGCCGCTGCCGGCGTCGACCTGGTCTTCGCCTGCGGCCCGCTGATGCTGAACCTGTTCGAGGCGCTGCCGGCACCGCTCAAGGGCGCCCATCGCGAAACGGCGGCGGAACTCGCCCCCCTCGTCGCCGACGCGCTCGGCGCCGGCGACATCGTCACGATCAAGGGCTCTCTCGGCACCCGGATGGCCGACATCGTCAAACCGCTCACGAGCGGCACCTCAAAGAGCCAGACCGTATCATGCTGAACCTTCTGGCCCCCTACGGCGACCAGTTCCTGCTGTTCAACCTGTTCCGCTACATCACGGTGCGATCGGGCGGCGCCTTCCTGACCGCGCTCGTCATCAGCTTCATCATGGGGCCGCGCGTCATCGCCTGGCTGAAATCGAAGCAGGGCGAGGGCCAGCCGATCCGCAGCGACGGACCCGAAGGCCATCTGAAGAAGAAGGGCACGCCGACCATGGGCGGCTTCCTGATTCTGATGGCGCTCTCGGTCTCGACCCTGGTCTGGATGGACCTGTCGAACGGCTTCGTCTGGATCACGCTGTTCGTGACCATGGGCTTCGGCGGCGTCGGCTTCGTCGACGATTACCGCAAGCTGACCAAGCGGTCGCACCACGGCGTGTCCGGGCGCAAGCGCCTGCTGATCGAGTGCCTGATCACCGGGGTCGCCGCCATCGCGATCATGCAGCTGACCGGCGAGGGGCTCGCCACCAAGTTCGCGCTGCCGTTCCTGAAGAACGCTCTCTTCGACCTCGGCATCTTCTTCGTGCCAGTCGCGATGTTCGTCATGGTCGGCGCCTCCAACTCGGTCAACCTGACCGACGGGCTCGATGGGCTCGCCATCGTCCCGGCCATGATCGCGGCGGCCTCGTTCGGGCTGATCGCCTATCTGGCCGGCAACGTCGTCTATGCCAATTACCTGCAGATCCACCATGTGCCGGGTACCGGCGAGCTCTTGGTGTTCTGTTCCGCGCTGATCGGCGCCGGCCTCGGCTTCCTGTGGTTCAACGCGCCGCCGGCCATGGTGTTCATGGGCGACACCGGCTCGCTCGCGATCGGGGCCGCGCTCGGCACCATCAGCGTCATCACCAAGAACGAGGTCGTGCTCGCCATCATCGGCGGCGTGTTCGTGCTGGAGACGGTCTCGGTCATCGTCCAGGTCGCCAGCTTCAAGCTGACCGGCAAGCGCGTGTTCCGCATGGCGCCGATCCATCATCACTTCGAGAAGAAGGGCTGGCACGAGCCGACCATCGTCATCCGCTTCTGGATCATCGCCTCGATCCTCGCGATCGTCGGCCTGTCGACGTTGAAGCTCAGATGATCGCGACCCTGCCCTTCTACGATCGGACCGTGGCGGTGCTCGGCCTCGCCCGCTCAGGCCTGGTCGCGGCCCGCGCGCTGGCCGCGTCCGGCGCACGCGTCATCGCCTGGGACGATGCCGAAAAGGGTCGCGAGGCGGCGCGCACGGCCGGTCTGACGCTCGCCGACCTCGCGACGTCGGAGCCGCTCGACTGGGCGGCGCTGGTCATGAGCCCCGGCATCCCACTCACCCACCCGGCGCCGCATCCGGCCGCCGCCCGCGCCGCCGCCGCCGGCATCGAGGTGATCGGCGACATCGAGCTCCTGGGCCGCGCCGGCACCGGCGCCCATTTCCTGGGCGTCACCGGCACCAACGGCAAATCGACGACGACGGCGCTGATCGGCCATGTGATGGCGACGCTTGGCCTGCCCTCGGCCGTCGGCGGCAATCTGGGCATCCCCGCGCTCTCACTGCCGGAACTCGGGCCCGACGGCCATTACGTCATCGAGATGTCGAGCTTCCAGCTCGACCTCGTCCACCAGCTGCGCTTCGGCACGGCGATCCTCCTGAACGTGACGCCGGACCATCTCGACCGGCATGGCGACATGGCCGGCTACATCGCGGCCAAGCGGCGGATCTTCCGCAACCAGGCGGCCGGCGACACGGCGATCCTGGGCGTCGACGATGCCTATGTCCGCGATCTCGCCGCCGATCTTGCGCATGGGCCGGCGCGGCTCATCCGGATCTCGGCCGAGGGACCGGTCGCCTGCGGCATCTATGTCGACGACGGCCAGTTGATCGACGACCTCGACGGCACCGCTGCCCGGATCATGGATCTGGGACCCGTCCCGACCCTGCCGGGCCGGCATAATTGGCAGAACGCCGCCGCCGCCTATGCCGCCTGCCGCGTCGCCGGGGCCAAGCCGGCCGACATCGCCGCGGCGATCGCAACCTATCCGGGCCTGCCCCATCGCCAGGAACTGGTCGGCAGCTTGGGGGGCTTGCGCTTCGTTAATGATTCCAAGGCAACGAACGCCGACGCCGCGGCCAAGGCGCTCGGCTGCTACGACCGGATCTACTGGATCGCCGGCGGCCTGCCCAAGGCCGGCGGCATCAATTCGCTGGTGCCGTTCTTCCCGCGCCTCGCCGGCGCGTTCCTGATCGGGCAGGCGAGCGACGAATTCGCCCGCACGCTCGAAGGCCGCGCGCCGGTCACGCTGTCAGGCGACCTGGCGACTGCGATCGCCCAGGCCACGGCCGCCGCCCGCCGCGACGGCGCCGGCGATGCGGTCGTGCTGCTGTCGCCGGCCTGCGCGTCCTACGACCAGTTCGCGAGCTACGAGGCGCGCGGTGACGTGTTCCGCCAGCTCGCCCGCCAGATTGTCCGCACGATCGACGATGAGGCCAGCCGATGAATATTGCCCGCACCGACCAGAGCATGATCGGCCGCTGGTGGTGGACCGTCGATCGCTGGACCGTGCTCGCGATCGGCGTGCTGTGCGGCTTCGGCGGGCTCTTGATCCTGGCGGCGAGCCCGGCGGTCGCCGAGCGGATCGGCGCCGACAGCTTCTATTTCGTCCGGCACCAGATGCTGATCATGCCGCTGGCGCTCGGCATCATGTTCTTCATCTCGCTGCAATCGCCGCGCACGATCCGCCGCATGGCGATGATCGGGCTGGTGATCACGGTCCTGCTCCTGTGCATGACCTTCGTCATGGGCACCGAGATCAAGGGCGCCCGGCGCTGGGTCAGCCTGGGCGGCCTGTCGATCCAGCCGTCGGAGTTCGTCAAGCCGTTCTTCGCCATCGTCTGCGCCTGGCTGTTCGCCCAGCAGAAGAACCCGCATGTCCGGATCCCCGGCAACGCCATCGCGATCGGCCTCTACCTGCTGACCGTCGGCCTGCTGTTGAAGCAGCCGGACCTGGGCCAGGCCGTCGTGGTCAGCACGATCTGGTTCACGCAATTCTATCTGGCCGGCCTGCCGATCGCGTTCGTCGGTGCGCTCGGCCTTGCCGGCATGGGCGGCCTGGTCGCGGCCTATTTCCTGCTGCCGCACGTGACCAGCCGCATCGACCGCTTCCTCGACCCGCAGGCCGGCGACACCTACCAGGTCACGCGCTCGATGGAGGCCTTCGCCAATGGCGGGTTGTGGGGCCGCGGTCCGGGCGAGGGCACGGTCAAGGAATACTTGCCCGACGCCCATGCCGACTTCGTCTTCGCGGTCGCAGGCGAGGAGCTGGGCCTGGTCATCTGTCTGGTCATCGTCGCGGTCTTCGCCTTCATCGTGCTGCGCGGCTTCGCGCGGCTGTTCCACGAGAACAATCTCTATGTCGTGCTGGGCGGGACCGGCCTCCTGGTGCAGTTCGGCCTGCAGGCGGTCATCAACATGTCCTCGACCCTGCGCATGATCCCGACCAAGGGTATGACCCTGCCGTTCCTCAGCTACGGCGGCTCGTCGCTGATCGCGCTCGGGCTCGGCATGGGCATGCTGCTGGCGTTCACGCGCCGGCGCTATGGCACGGGAGAGCTGGTGTGACGGCGCCCCGCTCCCTCGTCGTCCTGGCGGCCGGCGGCACCGGCGGCCATCTGTTCCCGGCCGAGGCGCTGGCGCGGGCGCTGATCGGGCGCGGCCTGCCGGTGGCGCTGGTCACCGACAAGCGCGGCAAGGAATTCCCGGTCGCCGGCGTCGATACCTACCGGGTCCGCGCCGGGCGGCTCGACGGCGGCGTTCTGGGCAAGGCGCGCTTCGCGCTCGAGCTCGGCCGCGGCATCCTCGAGGCACGCTCGCTGCTCGGCCGGCTCCGGCCGGCCGCGGTCGTGGGCTTCGGCGGCTATCCGTCGATGCCGACCATGGTCGCCGCGACCAGCCTCAAGCTGCCGACCCTGATCCATGACCAGAATGCCGTGCTGGGCCGGGCCAACAAGATGCTGGCGACCCGGGTCAGGGCGATCGCGACCTCGTTCGACACCGTCTCGGGCGTGCCCGGCAACGACGGCGCCAAGGTCGAGCGGACCGGCAACCCCGTGCGCCCGGCCGTGGTCGCCGTCCGCGACCTGCCCTACGAGCCGCCCGCCGCCGGTGGGCCGATCCGCCTCTTGATCATCGGCGGCAGCCAGGGCGCGCGCATCCTGTCGCGCGTCGTGCCGGACGCGCTGAAGGCGCTGCCGGCGGAGCTCAAGGCGCGCCTGGTAGTGAGCCAGCAGGTTCGTCCGGAGGATCTGGCGGCGGTCGAGGCGGCCTATCGCGATAGCGGCCTCAACATCGAGACGAAGCGCTTCTTCGACGACATCCCGGCCCGGCTGGCAGCGGCCCATCTCGTGCTGGCTCGCGCCGGCGGCTCGACCACGGCCGAGCTGACGGTCGCCGGCCGGCCGGCGCTGCTGGTGCCGTTCGCCGGCGCCATCGCCGACGAGCAGACCGCCAATGCGCGCGTGCTGGTCGATCGCGACGCCGCCTGGCTGCTGTCGGAAGCGGAATTCACGGTCGAACGGGTGGCCAGCCGCCTGACCGAATTGCTCAGCGACGGTGCGGCGCTTGCCCGCGCCGCCGCCGCCGCCCGCGACCTGGGCGAACCCGCAGCCGCGGAGCGGCTCGCAGATCTGGTGGAACGATTGACTACAGGTGGAGGCCGGCCATGAGAGCGCTGCCGCTCAGCATCGGCACGGTGCATTTCGTCGGCATCGGCGGCATCGGCATGAGCGGGATCGCGGAGATCCTGCACAATCTCGGTTATTCGGTGCAGGGCAGCGACGTCGCCGACGGCGCCAACGCCCAGCGGCTGACCCAGCTCGGCATCCCGGTGAAGATCGGTCATGTCGCCGAGAACATCGAGAACGCCCAGGTCGTGGTCGTGTCCTCGGCAATCAAGGCGGACAATCCCGAGCTGGTCGCCGCCCGCGCCCGCATGCTGCCGGTGGTGCGCCGGGCGGAGATGCTGGGCGAGCTGATGCGGCTCAAATGGTCGATCGCGATCGCCGGCACCCACGGCAAGACCACGACCACCTCGATGGTCGCAGCCCTGCTCGATGCGGCCAACCTCGATCCGACCGTGGTCAATGGCGGCATCATCAACGCCTATGGCACGAACGCGCGCCTCGGCGCCGGCGAATGGATGGTGGCCGAGGCCGACGAGAGCGACGGCACCTTCGTCCGCCTGCCGGCGACGATCGGCATCGTCACCAACATCGACCCGGAGCATCTCGACTTCTACGGCAATTTCGAGGCGGTCCAGGCGGCGTTCGAAAGCTTCGTGACCAATATCCCGTTCTACGGCTTCGCCGCGCTGTGCATCGACCATCCGGTCGTCCAGAGCATGATCCCGCGCGTCTCGGACCGGCGCATCGTGACCTACGGCCTGTCGCCGCAGGCCGACGTCCGGGCCATGAACGTCGAGATCGATCCGTCGGGGGCGATCTATGACGTGGTGCTGACCGACCGGATCTCCGGCGCCCAGCGCACGCTCGAGCGGGTCAAGCTGCCGATGTACGGCCAGCACAACGTGCTGAACTCGCTGGCCGCGATCGCGGTCGGCAGCGAGATGGGCATCGACGACGAGGTGCTGAAGACCGCACTCGCCAATTTCGGCGGCGTCAAGCGGCGCTTCACCAAGACCGGCATCGCGAGCGGTGTCACCGTGATCGACGATTACGGCCATCACCCGGTCGAGATCTCGGCCGTGCTGAAGGCGGCGCGCCAGGCGACCCACGGCCGGGTCGTGGCCGTCGTGCAGCCGCATCGCTACAGCCGCGTCGCAAATTTGTTCGACGATTTCTGCCGCTGCTTCAACGACGCTGACCTGGTGTTGGTCGCCGATATCTATCCGGCGGGCGAGGCCCCGTTGCCGGGCATCGACCGCGATCATCTGGTCGAAGGGCTGATCGCCCGCGGCCATCGCCATGTCCTGGCATTGCCCGGCCCCGCCGAACTGCCGGCCATGGTCAAGGAAATGACCGAGCCCGGCGACATGGTCGTGTGCCTGGGCGCCGGATCGATCACCAACTGGGCGAATGCGCTGCCAGGCGCGCTGGATCAGCTCGCCGGGACGAAGGGCACGCGATGATGTCCGCCCGGCAGACGCTTCAGCTGATCGATCGCCTGCCCAAGGTGCGCGGGCGGCTGGCCGCCAACGCACCGCTCGCGGCCAATACCTGGTTCCGCGTCGGCGGCCCGGCCGAGGTGCTGTTCCGTCCCGCCGACATGGCCGACTTGACCGACTTCCTGGCGGCGAAGCCGGCCGACGTGCCGGTGACGGTGATCGGCGTCGCCTCCAACCTGCTGGTGCGCGACGGCGGCGTGCCGGGCGTCGTCATCCGCCTGGGGCGGCCGTTCGCCGATGTCGCGGTCCAGGGCGACCAGGTCTATGCCGGCGCCGGCGCGCTCGACGCCAATGTCGCCGAAACCTGTGCGCAAGCCGGCCTCGGCGGGCTCGAATTCCTGTCGGGCGTGCCCGGCACGATCGGCGGCGCGCTGCGCATGAACGCCGGCGCCTATGGTGCCGAGATCAAGGACGTGCTGTCGGGCGCCGCCGTGATCGACGGCTCGGGCCATCATCTGGTCGTCACCCCCGACGAGCTCGACCTCAGCTATCGCCATTGCGGCGCGCCGGCCGACTGGGTGTTCCTGCATGCGACCCTGAAGGGCGTGCCGGAGGATCCGGCGACCGTGGCCGCCCGCATCGCCGACATCCAGGCCCGCCGCCAGGCGACCCAGCCGATCCGCAACCGCACCGGCGGCTCGACCTTCGCCAATCCGCCGGGACACAAGGCCTGGGCGCTGATCGATCAGGCCGGCTGCCGCGGCCTCGTCCGCGGCGACGCCATGGTGTCGGAGCTGCATACCAACTTCCTGATCAATCGCGGCAACGCCACTGCCGCCGACATCGAGGGCCTGGGCGAGGAAGTGCGCCGCCGGGTGTTCGAGACCTCCGGCGTCACGCTCGACTGGGAAATCAGGCGGATTGGCCGCCCGCTGCCGAATTTGACGGGGATTGCCCCATGAGCGCCTCCAAGACGAAACGCGTCGCCGTGCTGCGCGGCGGCTGGTCGGCCGAACGCGAGGTGTCGCTGTCGACCGGACGCGGCTGCGCCGATGCCCTGCGCGAGAAGGGCTACGACGTAGTCGAGATCGACCCGCCGCGCGATCCGGCCGAATTCGCCGCCCTGCTGACGCCGCGGCCGGATGTGGTGTTCAACGCGCTGCACGGGCGCGGCGGCGAGGACGGCCATGTCCAGGCCATGCTGAACCTGATGGGCATCCCCTATACCCATTCGGGCCTGCTCGCCTCCGCGGTCGCCATGGACAAGCCGATGGCCAAGGCGGTGTTCGCCGCCGCCGGCCTGCCGGTGATCGAGGGATGGGTCGCGACCCGGGAGGAGATCCTGGCGCGCACGGTCATGGCCGCCCCCTATGTGGTGAAGCCGTCGAACGAGGGCTCATCGGTCGGCGTGATCATCGTGCGCGAAGGCGAGAACCGCGCGATCGCGGCCGACGAGCTCAAGGACACCATGCTGGTCGAGCGTTTCATCCCCGGCCGCGAACTGACCGTCGCGGTCATGGGCGAGCGCGCGCTGGGCGTGATCGAGATCATCGCGCGCGGGACCTGGTACGATTACGACGCCAAATATTCCGAGGGCGGCTCGGCCCATATCTGCCCGGCCGACCTGCCGCCGGCTGTCTATGCCGAGGCCGAGCGCATCGCCGTCGCCGCGCACAAGGCGCTCGGCTGCCGCGGCGTCAGCCGTGCCGACTTCCGCTACGACGATACCGCCGGCTCGCCCGGCCGGCTCTATCTGCTCGAAGTGAACACGCAACCCGGCATGACGTCCACCTCCCTGGTCCCGGACGCGGCCAAGGCGGCGGGCATCTCCTATGCCGAGCTTTGCGCCTGGATGGTGGAGGGCGCTCAATGCGACGCGTAAGACCAGCCGCCAAGAATCTCGAGGGCGCCAAGCGCCTGCTGTTGAAGCGCCGCATCGTGCGCTGGCTGCCGCGCCGCCCGACGCGCGTCGCCGGCGCGGCGCTGGGCCTGGGCGCGCTCGCGTTCCTCGGCATCGCGATGGCGGACCAGCTCGACCATGGCAGCCGCCTGTCGGGCGTGCTGCTGGCCTCGACGGCGGCGGCCGGCTTCACCGTGCAGGCCCTCGATGTCGAAGGCCGCCAGATGACGACGCCGGAGGAGATCCTGACCGCGGTCAACGCCCGGCGCGGTTCGCCGATCTTCGGCGTCAACCCGGCCGGGGCCAAGCTGCAGCTCGAGGCCCTGCCCTGGGTCCGTACCGCCGCGGTCGAGCGGCAGCTGCCCGGACGCCTGTTCATCCGGCTGACCGAGCGCAAGCCGCTGGCGCTGTGGCAGCGGCACGGCAAGATGGTGCTGATCGACCAGGACGGCGTCGTGGTCGCGACCGAGCATCTGGAGCGCTATTCGAACCTGCTGCTGGTCGTGGGCGACGACGCGCCGAAGCATGCGGAAAGCCTGATCGAGATCCTGGCGACCCAGCCGGATCTGATGAAGAAGATCCAGGCCGCGGTCTGGATCAACGACCGGCGCTGGAACCTCAAGCTCGACAGCGGCGTCGATATCGAGCTGCCGGAGACGGGCGTCGCCGACGCCTGGACCCATCTGGCTGCCATCGACCGCGACCACGGCCTGTTGGCGCGCGACATCGAGCGGGTCGACCTGCGGCTGGCCGACCGCGTCGTCGTCAAGGTGACGCCGGAGCCGGTGAAGGCGCCACAGAACAAATCCACCAAGCCGGCGGCGAAGAAGACATGAGCAAGGCCGCATCCCGTCCGCGCGGCACGCTGATTGCCGCCGTCGACATCGGCACCACGAAAGTGTGCAGCTTCATCGCGCGCCGCGAGACCGGTGGCCCGCGCGTGCTGGGCATCGGCCACCAGGTCTCGCGCGGCGTGCGCGCCGGCCAGATCGTCGACCTCGACGCGGCCGCGACCTCGATGCTGAACGCGGTCCATGCCGCCGAGCAGATGGCGGGCGAGACCATCACCCAGGTCGTCGTCAACCTGTCGGGCGGCTTCCCGGCCTCGCGCATCGTGCCGGTCGAGATCCCGATCGGCGGGCGCGAGATCGTCGATGCCGACATGAAGCGCGTCTTGAACCAGGGCCACGCCTATCGCGAGCCGACCGACCGCCAGATCATCCATTCGATCCCGGTCGGCTTTTCGATCGACGGCAGCCGCGGCATCCGCGATCCGCGCGGCATGATGGGCGAGCGGCTGGGCGTCAACATGCATGTCGTCTCCGCCGGCTCGGCGGCGGTGCGCAACATGATGGCAGCGGTCGGCCGCTGCCATCTCGAAGTCTCGGGCATGGTCGTCTCGCCCTATGCGGCGGGCCTGGCGGCGCTCGTCGACGACGAGATGGAGCTGGGCGTCACCGTCATCGACATGGGCGGCGGCACGACCTCGATCGCGGTCTTCTACGACGGCGCCATCGTCTATGCCGACACGGTGCCGGTCGGCGGCGTGCACGTCACCAACGACATCGCGCGCGGGCTCTCGACCCCGATCACCCATGCCGAGCGGATGAAGACGCTCTACGGCAGCGCCATTCCCTCCCCGGCCGACGAGCGCGAGACGATCAGCGTGCCGGTCGTGGGCGAGGAGGAGGACGGGCACACCAACCATGTGCCGAAGTCCCACCTGATCGCGATCATCACGCCGCGCCTGGAAGAGACGTTCGAGCTGGTGCGCAACCGGCTCGAGACCTCGGGCTTCGATAAGCTCGCCGGCCGCCAGGTCGTGTTGACGGGCGGCGCCGCGCAATTACCCGGTACGCGCGAACTCGCCGGCATGATCCTCGATAAGCAAGTGCGAATCGGCAAGCCGACGCGGATTTCCGGCCTGGCCGAGGCGACGGGCGGGCCGGCCTTCGCGACCACCGCAGGACTCCTGCATTTCGCCGCCTCCGAACGCGCCGAGACGCGCGGCCGGGATCCGAACGCGCCGGACCAGCCCAAGGGCATGTTCGGACGTATCGGCGGCTGGCTCAGGGAGAATTTGTAGTGGTTGGAGTCGCTTTGAACTACCGCCTATTGATCTGGCCGCTCGATTCGAGCAGAATCGCAAGACCTGGCGAGGGGCCGGTCAGATGAGACCTCTTTTCGATTTGCCCTTGTTGCTCATCCCGCTAACCGACTTGCCCGACGGCTGTGCCCTGACCCGGAGGATCCGATGACCATCAACCTCAGCATTCCCAAGGAATTCAGCGATCTGACGCCGCGAATCATGGTCGTCGGCGTCGGCGGCGCCGGCGGCAATGCGGTCAACAACATGGTCCGCGCCAACCTGGTCGGCTGCGAATTCATCGCGTGCAACACCGACGCCCAGGCGCTGCAGCATTCGCTGGCGGATCGCAAGGTGCAGCTCGGCCAGTCGGTGACGCGCGGGCTCGGCGCCGGCGCCCGGCCCGACGTCGGTCGCCAGGCCGCCGAAGAGGCCGCCGAGGAGATCCTGACCCACTTGAACGGCTCGAACATGGTGTTCATCACCGCGGGCATGGGCGGCGGCACGGGCACCGGGGCGGCGCCGGTCATCGCCAAGATGGCGCGCGAGAACGGCATCCTGACCGTCGGCGTCGTCACCAAGCCGTTCCAGTTCGAAGGCACGAACCGCATGCGGCTGGCCGAGGCCGGCATCGAGGAACTGACCAAGTTCGTCGATACGCTGCTGATCATCCCGAACCAGAACCTGTTCCGCGTCGCCAACGAGCGCACGACCTTCGCCGAAGCGTTCAAGATGGCCGACGACGTGCTCTATGCCGGCGTGCGCGGCGTCACCGACCTCATGGTCATGCCGGGCCTGATCAACCTCGACTTCGCCGACATCCGCGCCGTCATGAGCGAGATGGGCAAGGCGATGATGGGCACCGGCGAGGCCGCCGGCGACAAGCGCGCGATCGACGCCGCCGAGGCCGCGATCTCGAACCCGCTGCTCGACGATGTGTCGATGCGCGGCGCCAAGGGCGTGCTGATCAACATCACCGGCGGCTCGGACATGACCCTGTTCGAGGTCGACGAGGCCGCAAATCGCATCCGCGAGGAAGTGGATCCGGAAGCGAACATCATCTTCGGCTCGACCTTCGACGAGAAGCTCGAGGGCAAGATGCGCATTTCGGTCGTGGCGACCGGCATCGACGCGGAGGTGTCGAACGCGGCCCGCGCCGCTGCCGCGGCCCAGGCCTTGGCCGCCCAGCAGCAGGCCGACCGTCTGAAGAACCTGGCGCCGAACCCGGCGCTGGCCGCCGCGGCCGAGGTGCTGGGCGAGACCGCCGCCGCCCGGCTCGACGAGCCGGCGTCCATCGCCAGCCTGACCCGCAAGGCGGCGACCGCCGTCCATACCATGGGCGAGCTGCCGGTCCAGACGCCGCAGCGCGCGCCGGCCGCTCCGTTCGACCAGCGCCCCGCGGCCGAGGTGGCGGGCGACGCCTTCCTCGCCCCCCGTCCGATGCAGCCGGCGGTGAGCCGCGGCGATGTCGAGCAGCCGCTGGGCGCCTTGCGGGCGACCCAGCCGCAGCTGGGCGCCAAGCCGCGCCAGAGCGCGCCGAGCCTGTTCCAGCGCATCATCGGCCGCGGCCATGTCGAGCCGCCGCGCCCGACCCAGCCGGCGCAGCGGGCCCCGCAGCCCCAAGCGGCACCGCGGCTGACCGGCGTCGATCCGGCCGAACGCGCGCCGCAGAGCAGCGAGGAAGACTACCTGGACATCCCCGCATTCCTGCGCCGCCAGGCCAACTGACCGCAGCGGATCGCACGGGAAAAAAGGGCGTCGCCGGCCTCCGGCGGCGCCCTTGCCGTTTCAGCCGCGGGCGCCTTTGTTGCAGAAGCCCGTTGCGTGTTCCTGCACGCCCGTAGAGACGCCGAATAATGGATTGTTCCAGAACGATTTTTTCCGCGACCGCATTGCAACAATCGTTCATCAAGAGTGATTTGTTGCAGACGCGGGCCGCCGCTATTCCTTATGTACCGAAGAAGGCCCGTTCGCCTTCGCGACACAGATTTCGAGTTTTAAAATGTTCCACAAGGGTGCGGTCCTGCAGAAGACGCTGAAGGCCCCGATCCATTGCACGGGGGTCGGGCTCCATAGCGGCGTCAAGGCGGCGATCACTCTGCGCCCGGCGCCGGCGAACACGGGCATCGTGTTCCGTCGCCTGGATGTCGAAGGCGCCCCGGTTGAAATTGCGGCCGATTGGCGCCACTCGGTCGAATCCGCGCTGTGCACCGTCCTGACCGACGGCAATGGCACGACGATCATGACGATCGAGCATCTGATGTCGGCGCTCGCCGGCTGCGCGATCGACAATGCGATCGTCGACATCATCGGCCCGGAAGTGCCGATCATGGACGGCTCGGCCGCCCCCTTCGTCTTCCTGATCGAATGCGCCGGCACGATCGAGCAGCTGGCGCCGCGCCGCTTCGTCAAGGTGCTGAAGCCGATCCACATCGAGCACGGCCAGGCGTCGGTCATGCTCGAGCCGGCCGATGGCTTCTCGGTCGATTTCACCATCGATTTCGCCAGCAAGGTGATCGCCCACCAGACCACCTGCGTCACGGTCGAGCCCGGGATCTTCAAGACCGAGATCAGCCGCGCCCGCACCTTCGGCTTCCTGGCCGAGGTCGAGCAGCTGCGCGCCGCCGGCCGCGCGCTCGGCGGCTCGCTCGACAATGTCATCGTGATCGACGGCGATACGGTGATGAACGAGGGCGGCCTGCGCTATCCCGACGAGTTCGTACGGCACAAGGCGCTCGACGCGATCGGCGATCTCTATCTGGCCGGCAGCCCGCTGCTCGGCCGCTTCGCCGGCGTCCGCTCGAGCCACGCGCTCAATCGCCGGGTGATCGAGGCGCTGTTCCGGGACGAAGGCGCCTGGTGCTACGTCACCCTGGCCGATGCCGAGGCCCTCGATGCCTGGCAGGAGCCGGCGCGCGCCACCGCCTGACGCGCGTCCACCTGATCGGACCCGGATCGGATCCGGGTCCGCCGCTCTCGCCGCCCCCTCGCCGAAGCCGGATGACTGTGCTAAGAGACCCGCTTTGCCGGTGCGCTTCAGCCGGCTCCGCCGACGGATTCGATACCGCCCGGCAGCTATGAAGGACCATGTAGCGGGATGCTGAGACTTCGGACCGGCCGCGTTCTGGCCGCCCTTGCTCTGATGTGCGGGCTGGCTCTCGCCGGATGCTCCGATACGAGCAAGGACACCTACAAGGACCAGCCGGTCGAGGTGCTGTACAACAACGCCGTCGACCAGATGGCGGACGAGCACTGGGTCGTCGCCGGCAAGCTGTTCGACGAGGTCGAGCGTCAGCATCCCTATTCGGTCTGGGCGACCAAGGCCCAGCTGATGCAGGCCTATGTCCAGTATCAGGCCGACAAGTACGACGCCGCCATCACCGCCGCGGATCGCTTCATCCAGCTGCATCCGGGCCATCGCGACGTCTCCTACGCCTATTACATCAAGGCGATCTCGTATTATGAGCAGATCGTCGACGTGCAGCGTGACCAGCACGATACCGAGCTGGCGCTGAAGGCCCTCGACGACGTCATCACCCGCTTCCCCGACTCGCGCTACGCCCGCGATGCGCGGCTGAAGATGGACCTGACGCGCGACCATCTCGCCGGCAAGGAGATGGAGATCGGCCGCTACTACGAGCGGCAGGCGCAATATGTCGCGGCCATCAACCGCTTCCGCAAGGTGATCGGCGACTATCAGACGACGAGCCACGTGCCCGAGGCGCTGGCCCGCCTCGCCGAATGCTACACGGCCGTCGGCCTCAACGAGGAAGCCAAGCAGACCGCCGCGGTGCTGGGCTACAACTACCCCGACAGCCCATGGTACCAGGATTCCTACGATCTGGTCGGCGGCCGGCGGATCGTCGCCGAAGACAGCAAGCCCGGCTGGTTCAGCCGGACCTTCAGCTCGCTGTTCTGATGCCGGTGGCGCGCTCGTCCGGGCGCGCCGTCAACCCCATGCTCGGCGGGACGACGCCATGCTCCTGAGCTTGACGATCCGCGATGTCGTTCTGATCGACCGGCTGGATCTCGCCTTTCCCTCCCACCTCTCGGTGCTGACCGGCGAGACCGGCGCCGGCAAGTCGATCCTGCTCGACGCGCTCGGGCTGGCCTTGGGCGCCCGCGCGGAAAGCGGGCTCGTCCGGCGCGGGGCGAGCCAAGCGATCGTCGCCGCCGAGTTCGACATCGGCCCGGACCATGCGGCCCGGGCGATCCTGGCCGAGCAGGGTATCGAGGCCGAGGACAGCCTGGTGCTGCGCCGGGTGGTCGGCACCGACGGCCGCTCGCGCGGTTTCGTCAACGACCAGCCGGTCGGCGTCGGCCTGCTGAAGCAGCTCGGCGACACGCTGGTCGAGATCCAGGGCCAGTTCGAGCAGCGCGGCCTGATGGACCCCGCCAACCACCGCGCCCTGCTCGACGCCTTCGCCGCCGCCCCCGACAGCGTCGAGGCCGTGCGATCGGCCTGGCAGGCCTGGCGCGACGCGCGGAGCGACCGCGAGGCGGCCGAGGCCGCGCGGGCCAAGGCGGCTGCAGACGAGGAATTCCTGCGCCATACGCTCGGCGAATTGGACGCGCTGAAGCCGCAGCCGGGCGAGGAAACCCAGCTTGCCGAGCAGCGCGCCCGCATGATGCACCGGGCCCAGGTCGCGGAAGCCATGGCGGCCGCGGCCCAGGAGCTGGGCGGTACCCGCGGCGCCGACCATGCGCTCAACATGGCCGCCCGCGCGTTGGAGCGGGTCCGCGACAAGGCCGGCGGCACGCTCGACCCGGCGATCGCGGCACTGGAACGCGCGCTGGTCGAGACCGAGGAGGCCCGCGCCGCCCTCGACCAGGCGATCAGCGATCACGAGCGCGAGGGCGATCTCGAAAGCGTCGAGGAGCGGCTGTTCAATCTGCGCGCACTCGCCCGCAAGCACGGCGTCGCGGTCGACGAGCTGGCGGCGCTCCGCATCGAAGCGGCGGCGCGGCTCGCGACCCTCGAGGATGGCGAGGCGGGCCTGAAGCGGCTCGCCACGGCGGAGAGCGAGACGCGGGCGCGCTATGCCGCCGCGGCCGAGCGCCTCAGCCGGCTGCGCCGGACAGCGGCCGACCGGCTCGACCGCGCGGTCCAGAAGGAGCTGGCGCCGCTGAAGCTCGACCGGGCGCGGTTCTCGACGACAATTTCACCGCTCGATCCGGCGGATTGGGGGCCCGACGGCGCCGAGCGCGTGGCGTTCGAGGTCGCGACCAACCCGGGTGCCGCCCCCGGCCCGATGAGCAAGATCGCGTCGGGCGGCGAGCTGTCGCGCTTCCTGCTGGCGCTCAAGGTCGTGCTGGCCCGCATCTCGAGCGTGCCGACCATCGTGTTCGACGAGGTCGACAGCGGCATCGGCGGCGCGGTCGCCGCTGCGGTCGGCGAACGGCTGGCGCTGCTCGGCCAGGAATTGCAGGTGCTGGTCGTGACCCATAGCCCGCAGGTCGCCGCGCGCGGGCGCCATCATTGGCGGGTCGCCAAGAACCAGGCCAAGGACACGACCGTGACCCGGGTCGACAGCCTGGACGAGGGCCAGCGGCGCGAGGAAATCGCCCGCATGCTGTCGGGCGCCAGCGTCACCGAGGAGGCGCGCGCCGCCGCCACGAGCCTGCTGGCGGCGGGGGCGGCCTAACGCAGCGGCACCAGCCGGCCGCGGCGGATCGCGACCGTCAACAGGAACAGGCCGAGCAGCAGCCAGACCGCAAAGCCGGGCAGCGAGGCCTCGGGCCCGAAGGCGCCGCCGGTCAGCCAGTAGGGGCCGCGGACCGCCGCGACGATCACGCTCGGAAAGCTGGTGCCGGAGTCGATCAGGCCGAACAGGCCGCTCTGGCCGAAATTCCAGCCGCAATGCAGCCCGATCGACCACCAGAGCCGGCCGGTCGCGAGATAGGCGGCGCCGAAGGCGACCCCCGACCCGAGCGCCAGCGCCACGGCCGGCCACAGCCCCGCGCCCGGATTGTCGAGATGCAGGATCCCGAACAGCAGCGCTGTCACGGCCAACGCCACGGCGCTGCCGGCCCAGCGCTCGATCAGGCCCAGGACGAAGCCGCGGATAAGGAGTTCCTCCATCACGCCGGCACCGACGGCCATCAAGGTCGGCGCTGCGAGTTCGGCCGGGCCGCGCCAGGCGACGATGCGATAGCCGCCGGCCGCCCAGAGCACGAGCACGACCAGCAGCACGAGGCCGATGCCCGCCCCCACGCCCAGCACCAGCTCGCCCGCCCGGCGCGGCGCCAGTTCGCGGCGGGGCCGGCGCTCGACGAACCGGCCCTGAAGCCAGTAGGCCGCGAGCACGGCGAAGGCGAGTGCCACATAGGTCAGCCAAAGATCGAGCGGCAAGGGTTCCCCGGCGACCGGCGCCTCGAAGCCGATCCATCGGGCCTTGAGCAGGATCACGGCACCGCCGCACAGGGTGACCAGCACCGCCGCCGCCAGCAGGTAGGCGAGCATCGCCAGCAGCGAGATCCGCAGGGGATCCGGAGCGGCGACGGCCGAATTATCGTCGATCATGAAGGGCCTAGAGCTGTGGTCGGCCCGCTACCCCACCATAACCGGGCCGCCGGCAACAGCGAATTCGCGCGGCCGACAAGCCCCTTCCGCCGACCCGTCGCTTCGCGCTAGAGGATGGAAACAGCCCGCCGCCCTCGCCCGGAGAAAAGATGCCTGCGCCCAGCCTTCGCCATTCGTCGATCGACAGCGCGGCCCTGACGCCGGAGGAGGCCGCCGAGGCCGTGGCCGATCTGGTCGCGGCGCTCGAGTATCACGGCAAGCGCTACCATGCCGAGGATGCGCCGGAGATCTCGGATGCGGACTATGACGCGCTCTATCGCCGCCTGCAGGCGATCGAGGCACGGTTTCCCGAGCTGATCCGCGAGGACAGCCCGACTGTCCGGGTCGGCGCCGCGCCTGCGGCCGGCTTCCGCAAGGTGCGGCATGCCATCCCCATGCTGTCGCTCGGCAACGCCTTCAGCCGCGAGGACGTGCAGGGCTTCCTCGACAGCGTGCGCAACTTCCTGGCGGAGCTGCGCGCCGACCCGGCGCAGGGGGTGGAGGTGCTGGCCGAGCTGAAGATCGACGGCCTGAGCTGCTCCCTGCGCTACGAGGGCGGCGTGCTGGTCCAGGCGGCGACGCGCGGCGACGGCCAGGAGGGCGAGGACGTGACCGCCAATGTCCGCACCATCGACAATGTGCCGCTGCGCCTGAAGGGCGACGTACCTGACGTGCTGGACGTGCGCGGCGAGGTCTACATGACCGATGCCGACTTTCTGGCCTTAAACGAGCGTCAACAGGCGACGGGCGGCAAATTGTTCGCCAATCCGCGCAATGCCGCTGCCGGCAGCCTGCGCCAGCTCGACCCAACCATTACCAAATCGCGGCCGCTCAAGTTCTTCGGCTATGCCTGGGGTGAGACGAGCCGCCCCCTCGGCAAGACGCAAGAGGAGGCACGCCAGGCGCTCGAGGGCTTCGGCTTCTCGATCAACGAGCCGAGCCGGATCTGCCGGTCGGTCGACGACATGATGGCGTTCTACGACGAGATCGGCGACCGCCGGGCCGGCCTCGGCTTTTCCATCGACGGCATCGTCTACAAGATCAACCGGCTGGATCTGCAGCAGCGCCTGGGCTTCGTTTCGCGCGCGCCGCGCTGGGCGATCGCCCATAAATTCCCGCCGGAGCAGGCGCGCACGACGCTGAACGCGATCACGCTCCAGGTCGGCCGCACCGGCGCGCTGACGCCGGTTGCCGAGCTGACGCCGATCAACGTCGGCGGCGTGATGGTCGCCCGCGCCACGCTCCATAACGAGGATTACATCGCCGAGAAGGACATCCGGGTCGGCGACACGGTCGTGGTGCAGCGTGCCGGCGACGTCATCCCTCAGGTCGTTTCGGTGGTGCAGGACCTGCGGCCCAAGGACGCCCAGCCCTGGATGCCGCCGGAGAAATGCCCGATCTGCGGCAGCAGCGCCGTGCGCGAGCCCGGCGAGGCCAAGCGCTTCTGCACCGGCGGCCTCGTCTGCGAGGCCCAGGCGGTCGAGCGGCTTCGGCATTTCGTCGCGCGCGATGCCTTCGACATCGAAGGCTTCGGCGCAAAGACGATCGAGGAATTCCACGAGGCCGGCCTGATCAAGGCGCCGGCCGACATCTTCCGCCTGAAGCGCGACGACATCGAGGGCCGGGAGGGCTGGAAGGAGCTCTCGATCACCAAGCTGCTGAAATCGATCGAGGCCCGGCGCATCATCCCGCTCGACCGCTTCATCCTGGCGCTCGGCATCCGCCAGGTCGGCCAGACCACGGCGCGGCTGCTGGCCAAGCACTACCGCAGCCTCGAGCATTGGCAGGACGCCATGAAGGCGGCGGCCGACCCGGAAAGCGACGCCTACCGGGAGCTGCTCAATATCGACGGCATCGGCGCCGACACCGCCAAGGACATGACCGACTTCTTCGTCGAGGAGCGCAACCTAGCGGCCCTCGCCGATCTCGAGCGGGAACTGACCGTCGAGGATTTCGTGCCGCCGGCCGGCCGCGAGGGCGGCGCGCTCGACGGCAAGATCGTAGTGTTCACCGGCACGCTCGTGCAACTGAGCCGGGGCGAGGCCAAGGCGCGGGCGGAGGGCGCCGGCGCCAAGGTCACGGGCTCGGTCTCGGCCAAGACCGACTATCTGGTGGTCGGCGCCGATGCCGGCTCGAAGGCGGCGAAGGCGCAGGAGCTGGGCGTGAAGACGCTGTCCGAAGACGAGTTCATTGCGCTGGTCGCCGGCTGATGCGGCCGCCATCATGTCGCTGGAAGCAGATGCGGAGCTGAGCATGACTGTCGAGACCCTGGGCCTTTCCGGCGAGCGCCTCAATCGGATCACCGCCGGCTTCGAGGCGCTCATTGCCGCCGGACGGATCGGCGGCGCGGTCGCCGCCGTGATGCGGCGGGGCGAGACCGCCTATTTCGAGGCCGTGGGATATCGCGACAAGGCGGCGGGCGACGCCATGACCAAGAATGCGATCTTCCGCATCTATTCGATGACCAAGCCGCTGGCCAGCGTCGCCGCGATGATCCTGGTCGAGCGCGGGCAACTGCTGCTGGGCGATCCGGTGGCGAAGTTCCTGCCGAGCTTCTCGAACCAGCAGGTGGCGGTCGCGGCCGGGCCGAGCTCGAGCGACATCAAGCTGGAGCGGGTACGCCGGCCGGCGACCATCCAGGACTTGCTGCGCCATACCTCGGGCCTGGTCTATGACGCGCTGTTCGAGACCACGCCGGTGAAGCGGCTCTATCGCGAGGCGGAGATCACGACCATGCGGGAGTCGCTGGCCGACAAGGTCGACCGGCTGGGCCGCCTGCCGCTCGCCCATCAGCCGGGCGAGGTGTTCGAATACGGCTATTCGACCGACGTGCTGGGCCGGGTGATCGAGATCGTGTCGGGGCAGTCGCTCGACGCCTTCATCGCGGCCGAGATCACCGGGCCGCTCGGCATGGTCGACACGGGATTCTTCGTGCCGCCGGCCGAGCTGCATCGCCTGGCCGAGCCGGTCGCCGACGCGGCCGGCAAGATCCCGCAATTGCGCCGGGTGACCGAGCCGCCGCTGATGCTGTCGGCCGGCGGCGGCATGGTCGGCACCACGGCCGATTACCTGCGCTTCTGCACCATGATGCTGAACGGCGGCGTGCTGGACGGGGTCCGCATCCTGGGCTCGAAGACAGTCGCCTACATGACCGCGGATCATCTGGGCGAGCGGCGCCGGGACAACAGCACCGGCCGCTACCTGCTGGGCGCCGGCCACGGCTTCGGCCTGGGATTCTCGATCCGGCTGGTCGACGGCGAAAGCGACATGCCGGGCAGCGCCGGCGACTATTCCTGGGGCGGCTATGCCGGGACCCAATTCTGGATCGACCCGCGGGAACAGCTGATCGCGATCATGATGATCCAGCAGCCGAACGAGTTCACCGACACCTGGCGGCTCTATCGCAACCTGGTCTATCAGGCGCTCGCCGCATGACACGCCTGACCCTGCGCATCGATTTCGGGCCGGAGAACGCGATCGGTCCGGGCAAGATCCGGCTGCTGGAGCTGCTGGCCGAGACCGGCTCGATCGCCGCGGCCGGCCGTGCCATGGACATGTCCTATCGCCGGGCGTGGCTGCTGGTCGCGGCCTTGAACGGCATGTTCCGCGAGCCGGTCGTGGCGACCAAGCTCGGCGGCAAGGCCGGCGGCGGCGCCCAGGTAACCGCGTTCGGTGCGGCCGTGGTCGCGCGCTATCGCGATATGGAGCGGCTGGCGCAGGCGGCGCTCGGCGCCCATCTTTCGGCGCTGGAAGCGGCGCTGAAGCAGGACTGACCCGTCAGTCTGGCGCTGCCGGAACAGCGGCGGCGGCCCGGCCCAGCTCCTCGATGAACAGGCGTAGGCCCCGATCCATCACCTGGGTTCGGCGCAGCACATAGCCGATGTCGCGCGAGAGCGCCGGCGCCAGTGCCCGCGCCGCCGTCCCCGGCACCGCGGCCGGCAGGGCCAGCCGCGGCATGACCGAGGCGCCGAGGCCGCTGCCGACCAGCATCTTGATCGCCTCGATGCTGCCCAGCTCCATGATCGGGCGCGGCCGGATGCCGCCCTGGCGGAACCAGCCGTCGATCACGCTGCGCGTCTTGCCGCCGGGCTCGTAGAGGATGAGCGGCAGCGCCGCCAGGACGGCCGGCGTCAGGATCACCTCGTCCGGCGCCAGCGCCTGCGGCACGAGCGCGACCATCGGGTCCTGCAAGACCCGTGTGGCGACGAGCGAGCGGCCGACGGACGACGGCAAGGTCGCGAGCGCGATGTCGAAGTCACCCGCCTCGAGCCGTTCCAGCATGTCCTCGCTGTTGCCGGTCGCG
>Ga0070730_10000269_pt1 | contig 66054 bp, 62 predicted proteins | sample Coa_R1_3_FD_66447 | JGI IMG/M metagenome (GOLD analysis project Ga0070730, IMG submission 66447) | Surface soil microbial communities from Centralia Pennsylvania, which are recovering from an underground coalmine fire - Coalmine... | ecosystem: Environmental > Terrestrial > Soil > Unclassified ... | reverse complement strand
CATCAGCATGAACGTGCCGTGTTCCAGGCCGCCCATCCCGACGCGACGGCGCAATAGCGTCAAGAGATGTGCGGCCGGCCCACCTTTTGGGACCGGCCGCTCACGACCAGGCTCCCGTCGCCCGGCCGGCAACGGGAGCCTTTTCTCATGATGATCGCGATGCGGCACCCCGATCGCGTTGCGCGTGCCGATGACGGCCACCACCTCCATCATAACGTGTGCTATACTCGCCATCCGACCGCAGCGGGCTGCGGGCATGGACGCGTCCGCAACCGGAAGGCTTGTTGAGGACTTGGAGAATCATCGGCGCCGGGGTCCGCGAACGGCGTAAGAGGCAGATGGTGGAAGCAATCGGATGAGTACGCGCGGCGCGGGAGCAATGACAACGGAACCGATCCTGCTGCTCGTCGTCGATGACGAGCCGCTGGTTCGTGTGGTCATTTCGGATTTCCTGCGCGGCACCGGCTTCTACGTCATGGAAGCGACGACCGCCGACGATGCCGTCGGCATGCTGCGGCGGCATCAGGACATCCGCCTGGTGTTGACCGATGTTCGGATGCCCGGCGCGCTCAATGGCTTCGACCTTGCGGAATGGGTCGGACATCATCGCCCCGAGGTGCGCGTCCTGCTGACGTCGGCCTATTTCAACGACGTGAACGTGCCGGCCCGGCTCGACTGGTCCGACCGGCTTATCCGGAAGCCCTATCACCTGGCCGAAATCAGTGATCGGATCAACGCGCTGCTGGCCGATCCGGCAGACGCCCCCTGAAAAATGGCACTTTTCGGCCAAGCCCTTGCCGCACATCTCCGCCGAAAAGTACCGAAAACCCAAGCCGAGCCGCCAATACCCGTGGATTTTCGCCAGAGATGGCGCGATAGTGTGCAAACCGCCGAGCTGCCGCAACTTCGCGCTGCGCTCCGCGACCCAGCGCGGACATTGCCATGACCATTCCTGGATCCAACCGGAAGATCATCATCCTGGTCGAGCAGGACGCGGCAAGCCGCGAAGCCTTAGGGCAAACGCTGATGGGGGACGGCTTCACCGTCCTGAGTTTTCCCGACTATCGCGGCGCCCTGAACGCGGCCGAAAGCGACGACCGCATCGATCTGCTGATCACCGGCCTGCGGCTGCCGGCCGGGACCCCGCACGGCTTGGCCCTCGCCGCCATGATCCGGATGCGGCGCCCCCAGTTGCCGACCATTTTCACGGCGGATCGCGAGGATGTCGAGCGTTTGGCCGGCGAAGGCTCGGCCGTCCTGGAAAAGCCGTTCGAAGCGGCCGCGCTTATCCGGGTTGTGACGCGGCTTATTGGCAAACCGTCCTGCGAGGCGGCGCCCTAACCTCGCTGAAAAGTATGCAAAGCAGCCACATAGCTGCCGAAATGTGCCGAGCGAGCCGAAAGGGAACCGCTATTGACTTGGCGAATTCTCTCTTTAGGACGGTAAGGCGATTGCACGGGACGCGACTGATTACCCTTTGAGCGGGTATCGGCTCGGCCAAATCTCCTCGGGCGACGTTCCCAATTCGGCCGCGAGGGCTCGCTCCATCGCCGGCCACGGGCGCTTGAGGGCTTTGCCGGCCGCAGTGGGATGATATCCGTGCGCAACGGAGATTCCGGCGAGCGTCTTGCCGCGCTTCTTGAGCGCGGCCAGGACATCGGCGGGATGCCAATCGGATCCGGAGCTGGGCGTTTTGGGCTGGTCGTTAGACATCGCGGAGAAAAAATTCTCTCTAGAGAATGGGCGAAAAGTGCTCGAATTTGGTGACATAAGCGAAGGTCACCCCAGGTTTATGCGGAAAAGTACCAGAATCGCAAGCGGAAGAGTGCCGACTCGTGCGAAATAAGGACGACGACATGGCATCCTTTTCCCAGCAGCATGGGGCCGAACGGCGCGCGTTCGTGGCCCGTCTGCAGTTTGTCCTCGACCATTGGCCGAGCGCCGACCGGCTGGCCAAGGCGGCGGGCGTGTCGCCCTCGGCGCTGCGCAAGTGGCTGCGCGGCGAAGCCGAGCCGAGCCGGGAACGGCTGATCACCTTCGCCGACGCGGCGGGGGTCGAGATTGCTTGGCTGGTTCGCGGCGAGGGCGAGCAGCCCAACCTCGAGGACACGTCGGCCAAGCAGCGCGATGCCGCGTCGGACAGCGCCACCCGGTCGCCGGTCGACGATTTCCTGCTGCTGCCCCATCGACCGAAGGCCGCGGCCGCCGGCAGCGGCAGGCCAGCCCCGGAACATCCGGCCGAATTCATCGCATTTCGCCATGACTGGATTCGGACGGCCTTCGATCTCGATCCCGAACAGGTCATGCTGATTTCGGCCGTCGGCGATTCCATGGAACCGGGCATCCGCGACGGCGATCTGCTGCTCGTCGACACGCGGCCGTCGAACTTCACCGAATTCGGCATCTACGTCTTCGAGGCGCGCGGCGAACGGCTGGTCAAGCGCGTCCAGCGCAAATTCGACGGCACGCTCTATGTCATCAGCGACAATAACGTCTATCAGCCCGAGGTGATATCGAGCGACCTCGCCACCGAAATCAAGGTGGTCGGCAAGGTCATCTGGCGCGGCGGCGGCGTCTGACCGGCCGCAGCACCGGACGCCCCTGCCCTACCGCGTCGGAGATGCCGCCGCGGATCCCGAGAAGAACAGGGCCTGGCCGATGACCGCCTTGAGCGCCTCGATCCGGAACGGCTTGGTGACGAGGAAGGCCGGCTCCGGCCGTTCGCCGGTCAGCAGCTGCTCGGGAAAGGCCGTGACGAAAATCACCGGCACATCGAAGGATTTCAGGATGTCGTTGACGGCATCGAGACCGGAGCTGCCGTCGGCGAGCTGGATATCGGCCAGGACCAGGCCCGGCTGCTGTTGACGCGCGAGATCGACCGCCTCGGCCCGGGTGGTGGCGACGCCGATGACCTGATGCCCCTGGCTTTCGACCAGGGTCTCGAGATCCATGGCGATGATCGGCTCGTCCTCGATGATGAGCACGTCGGTCGCCATCTGCTGGGCGAGTTCCTCCTGGGCGGTCGCGATCAGGGCCCGAGCATCCGCACCCGAGCATCCCAACACCTGGGCCACCTGCTCTTGCGACAGGCCATCGACTGCCGTCAGCAGAAAGGCGATGCGCGAGCGCGGCGTCAGCGCCGCCAGACTATGGCGCGCGGCATCGCCCAGCTGGCGCTGCGCGGCATTGGGCACGAGATCGTTGATCGGAACGGTCGACCAGACCCTGAGCAGCAGCCGATAGAGTCCGATCCGGACATCCTCATTTTCGGAGAGGAGCGACGGCTCTTCCACAAGGGTCTGCAAGGTTGCCACGGCATAGGCGTCACCACCGGCCTGACTGCCAGCCAACGCCCGGGCGAGCCGGCGCAGATAAGGAAGATGGGGAGCGATCTTCGAGGAAATCGACATGGGGTTTCCCGGTAAAAGCCGCTGGGGCGGCGGCGGCCACTGGAATATACTGTGATCAACTCGTGCCACTGCAGGAGGTTCCTTGCAGCCTCTTGAAGACGAATGGGAACCATAGTGCCGCCAAGCTGTTTTGCGGACGGACCCCATTTCTAAGTCCGGCAAAATTCCGCGGACGATCCTTTCTCTCGGGGTCGCAATGGACCGGAGAAAAAAACATGGCCGACGGCGTATCGCCCGACGCGCACGACTGGAGCTTCCCGATGGTTAAGCGGGCAACGAGCGGCGAACGCGGACCAAAGGGATCAAAGTTAAAGGGCCCGGATTTGAGACTAGTCGGTAGTAACCCCAAGCCACAGCGGATGTCGGTGTCGCTCGATGCGGATGTCGAGAGCCATATCGGCGGCCGGTTGCGGGCGATGTATGACTCCGTGCTGCGCGAACCCGTTCCGGACCGTTTCCTCGATCTTCTGCGACAGCTCGACACCAAGACCTTGCCGGAGGATGGCGCCACGGCCAAGAGCGCGCCCAAACGCGGCGACCGGTAGACCCGCCGCCGGAGCTTCCGCTGTCCCATGACGATCGGCCGACCGGGTCGACAACCGCTCTTCCGGGGTCTGCGTTCGCGCATCCTGGTGCTGATGCTCGCGCTCGTCGCCCCGATCTTCGTCCTGGCGCTCGTCTGGGCGGCGAACCGCGATCTGGCGCTTCGGCGCTTCCAATATAGCGCGGCCGAAACCGCGACTCTGCTCGCGTCCGAACGCCTGGAACGGCTGACCCAGGAGGTCGCCGACCTGGCGGCCGGGCCCCTGCCTGAAACCTGCGCATTGCCGCCGGACCAGCTCGCGCGACATCCAGCGTTCGATGCCGTTTTCGTGATCCGGGTCGACAGGCCCGCGTGCGACGGCCTTGCCGGCGATCTGCAAGACCAGCTCAGGGCGCGCCTCGCGACCGGGGAATCACCGGCGTTGCTCGGCGATGGAACCGGTGAACATCTGCTGATCGCACGCACGGTCGACGGCATGCCGTCGCGGACACTGGTCTTGCGCGTGTCATCGGGCGCGCTCGACCGTATCCTCCAGCCCGACGCGACGCCTTTCCTGGGCGGCGTCGCGCTGATGGCACCGTGGGGCATGCTGATCGAGCGGCACCAGCCCGACACCCCGGCAAACTGGTGGCCCACCGCCCTGCCCGCCGCCTCCGCGCCCGGTAGCTATCCGCTGACCAGTGCCGGCAGCGAGCAGTTCGATTACCTGCTGGCGCCGATCTCGGCCCATAGTCCCGTCCGGGTCGCGGCCCTGCAGATCCGCCCCTTTCTCGGGACCGATCGTTGGCGCCTCTGGACCGCGATCGGGCAGGTGTCGGCGATCCTGATCGCGCTGCTCGTCGGTGCCATCTGGGCCGTCGACCAGTCGGTGCTGCGCTGGATCACCTACCTGCGCCGGATCGCGACCGCGCACAGCCGCGGCCATCATTCGGTGCGCGCCAAGATCACCACTGCGCCGAGTGAGCTCGCCGAACTCGGCCGGTCGCTCAACCACATGGCCAACGACGCCGGCCGACGCGCGGCCCTGCTGCGGGAGACCGCAGAGGAGAAGAGCGCGCTGCTGCTGGAGCTGCATCATCGCGTGAAGAACAATTTCCAGGTCATCACCAGCCTGCTGAGCCTGCATCGCCAGGACATGCCGCCGGCGCGGCGTGAGGAGATCCGCTTCGTCGAGGATTACGTCCGCGCCATGGCCGTGGCCTATCGCGTCGCCTATGATTCGGGCGACGTCACGGGCGTGCGGATGCAGGACCTGATGCGCAACGTGATCGCGGCCCTTCGGGAATCGACTGAGGCGCCGCCGGCACGGATCGAACTCGGCCTGACCACCGAACCGATCTGGATCGATCTGGACCGCGCGATCTCGCTCGGCCTCTACCTGGCGGCGACCCTGCCGCCCTATCTCAAGGCGCTGCCCGATCATCCGGCCGCGATGCTGGGGATCACCGTCACCCACCGGCAGGGCCTGTTGCGCTTGACGGTGGGCGGCGTGCCGCCATCCGATGCCGACCGGCCGCCGCTACGCACCAAGCTGGTCAGGGCCTATCTGCGCCAGTTGAAGGCCGTCCCGATCACCACGGCCCGTCGGAACGACACGATGATCCTGATCCCGCTCGACGAGCCGCAGCAGGCCCATCGCCTGGCTTCGCTGAAGCCGTCCGAAAGTGAATTGCCGAGTGCCGCCCGGGCCGCTGCCGGTGGGACGAGCGTCACCATCGAGCAGATCCAGGAGCGCGAGCAGCGCGTCAATCTCCTGATGCGCGAGATGGCCCATCGCTCGAAGAACATCCTCGCCGTGACCGAGGCGATCGCGCGCCAGAGCCTGGCCCAGGCCGACTCGCTCGAGGATTTCGGCCCGCGCTTCTCCGCTCGGCTCCACAGCCTTGCCCAGTCCCACGATCTGCTGACCCAGGACGAATGGACCGGCACGCGGCTCGACGACCTGCTGCGCTCCCAACTCGGCCACTATATCGACGGTGGCGACCAGATCGTCCTCGAGGGGCCGGAGATCAGCCTCGCCTCGGTCGCGGTGCCCTATCTAGGACTGGCGCTCCATGAACTGTCGACGAACGCGGCCAAGCATGGTGCGCTTTCGGTACCGGAGGGCAAGGTCACGGTCCGCTGGGGTACCGTCACCGATCCGGAGAAGGGCGAGCGCTTGTGGCTGCGCTGGATCGAAACCTCGGGTCCGCCGGTCGTGCCCCCGACGCGCCGCGGCTTCGGTACCGACGTGACGCGGCGGCTGGTCGCACGCGCGCTCAAGGGCACGGTCAATTTCGACTTCGCTGCGACCGGCATCGTCTGGCACCTGGATGCGCCGGCCGCCAACCTGATCGATCAGCCGGCGGCGACGCCGGACGGCTAGAACGTCATCGGGGTCGGCATCTGCGGCGTCCCCGGCGGCTGGGCCGGAATGTCGGGCGGCGTTGGTTCGATCGGCGTCGGTTCGATCGGCGTGGGCGTATCTGGCCCGGGCACGGGTGTCGGCGGCGGCGGAATGTCGGGCGATGGAACCGGCGGTGCCGGCGAGGGAATATCGGGTGCCGGGATCGGCGTCGGCGGCGTCACTTCGGGTGGCAATGCAGGCGTTTCGGGCATCGATATCGTCCTCCTGCCTGGGCAAACCGCGAGGCGTTCGAACGTTCCATGCGAGCGCAGCCGGGCCGGAGCACGAGGTCCTGGGCAGGATCCGCAATTAGACGATCCACAATTAGACATGGAACCGACCCGCCCTGGTCTCGGTTTTTCAGGTGGTCGGCAGGCGCCGCGGCGCCCCTCGCCGTCTGACCTCCAACCGAAAGGCGACCATGCAGACGGCTCCGCGCATCCTCGCCCTTTCGCCGATCCCCCCTGAGGAATTTGCCGACTGGTTGGGACGGTTTCCGGCGATCGCCGCCCTGGGCTTCACCACGGTAGCGCTTCTGGTTCCGAGCGAAACGGACGATCGCGAGGGCCTGGCACGGCTGACCGCCGCGGCGCGCGCCGCCGGCCTGCGGACCATGGCGGCGCTTGCCCCCGATGCGACCGCGGCCATCCGGGTTCGCGAGGACTTGGCAGCCGGGGTCGACGATTTCCTGGCGACGACCGCCCATCGGATGCCGGCGACGGGTTGGCGCGACGTGATCGCCACGGCTCGTGCCGTGCGACCCGACTGCCTGTTCGCCGCCGAGATGCTGGGTCGCAGCACGGAGGCGATGCTGGCCCTGTGCGGCGCCGGCTTCGATCTGCTGCTGAACAGCGTCCGCTGGTGGGACGGCCGGGAGGCCTGGTTCCTCGACCAGCAGGCGGCAACCCGCCCCATCGCCGCCTCGCTCGGCTTCCCGGACCTGCCGGGCCTGCCGCCTGCGGCTGCCGGCGACGACGAAGCGGCGCGCCGACACCGGCTGATGAAGGCCGCAGCCCTCTCGACCGGCGTGATCGTCCCGGCCGCCTGGCTCGGCCAGGACGATGCGGCGATCGCCGAGGTCAATCGCCTGAAGGCGTTGCTGCCGCCCTTGAACCGGGAGGGTCGGATGATCCGGCTCGACGCCGGTGCCGCCCCGGTCACCGCGATCCTGCGCGAAGCGTCGGACGACGCCGTCCTGGTGCTGCTCAACACCGATGCGCAGGCGGCGCAGCCGGTCGACCTCGACGGCCTGCTCGGCGCTATCGAGGGTGACGGAGTCTTCGCCCACGAGGTGGGCGAAGATATTCCGACCGGCCTGCTCGTCCCCTCTCCCCTGCTGCTCGACGCGGGCGAGATCCGCCTGATCCGCATCAGCCGCGAAGGGGAACGCCTGTTCGTCGGCGACGAGTTGCCCGCCCCGCCGGAACATCCCTCGCGGATCATCATCGAGCGGGTCGCGCCCGAGCTCGACGGTGGCCGGTTCCCGGTGAAGCAAGTCGTGGGCGACGTGCTGGAGGTCTCGGCCGACATCTACCGAGACGGGCACGACAAGATCGCGGCCGCCCTCTGGCTGCGCTGCCAGGACGCCGACGCCTGGCGCATCGCGCCGATGCGGCACGTCGACAATGACCGCTGGGGCGGCCGCATCGCGCTCGACCGCATCGGCGCCGCCCGTTTCGCCGTCGGCGCCTGGACCGATCATTTCGCGAGCTGGCGCGACGAGGTCGCCAAGAAGCGCGCGGCCGGCCAGGCGATCGGACTGGAACTGATCGAGGGGCGCCATCTGGTCGAGGCCGCGATCGAGCGTGCTGCGGGCGATGACCGGGACCGCCTCAGCGCCGTGCTCGGTCATGCGGCGGCGCTCGACGAGACGGCCTCGGCCGCCTTCCTGCTGTCGCACCAGGTGGCCCAGGCCATGGCGCGCGTGCCCGACTACGGCGACCTCACGTTCCAGGAGCCGGCTGGGCAGGTCATGGTCGATCGCGAGGCCGCGCGCTGCGCCGCCTGGTACGAAATGTTCCCGCGCAGCCAGGGCACCGATCCGAACCGGGCCGCCAGCTTCGCGGAATGCGCGGCCCGGTTGCCCGAGATCCGCGCGATGGGCTTCGATGTCGTCTATTTCGTGCCCATACATCCCATCGGCACGATCAACCGCAAGGGCCGCAACAACAGCACGACCGCGCAGCCGGGCGAGCCGGGCAGTCCCTATGCGATCGGCAGCGCCGCCGGCGGCCACGACGCGATCGACCCGGAGCTGGGCACGCTCGAAGACTTCCGCGGGTTCGTGCGGGCGCTCCATGGCCAAGGCATGGAGCTGGCGATGGATTTCGCCATCCAGTGCGCGCCCGATCATCCCTGGCTGACCGAGCATCCGCACTGGTTCCGGCGCCGCCCCGACGGGACGATCAAGTTCGCCGAGAACCCGCCGAAGAAATACGAGGACATCGTCAACGTCGATTTCGACCAGTCCGACTGGAAGGCGCTGTGGGCGGCGCTCCGGGACGTGATCCGCTTCTGGGTCGACGAGGGCGTGAAGATCTTCCGCGTCGACAATCCGCACACCAAGCCCGTCGCCTTCTGGCAATGGCTGATCGCCGACATCCGCCGCACCGACCCGGACGTGCTGTTCCTGGCCGAGGCCTTTACCCGGCCAAAGATGATGAAGCGCCTGGCCAAGATCGGCTTCAGCCAGTCCTATAGCTATTTCACTTGGCGCAACGACAAGCGCGAGATCATCGACTACCTGACCGAGCTAACGCTCGGAGAATCGGTCACGTATTACCGGCCGAACTTCTTCCCGACGACGCCGGACATTCTGCCCTGGTACCTGCAGACGAGCGGCCGCCCCGGCTTCATCATCCGCCTCGTCCTGGCGGCGACCCTGTCGCCGGTCTATGGGCTCTACAACAGCTACGAACTGTGCGAAGCCGAGGCCGTGCCGGGCAAGGAGGAGTTCCTCCACTCCGAAAAGTACCAGTACAAGGTCTGGGACTGGGACCGGCCGGGCCATATCAAGGACGAGATCACCCGCATCAACCGTCTGCGCCGGTCGAGCCCAGCGCTCCGCCTGTTCGACAATCTGCGCTTCCACGACGCGAGCCACGGCGACGTGCTGTTCTACAGCAAGATCACGCCGGACCGGGCCGACCAGGTGCTGATCGCCGTGACGCTCGATCCCCACCATGTCGTGCGCAGCGAGATCGTCTTTCCCATGGACCGCATGGGCCTACCGTGGGACGGCAGCTTCGAGACCGAAGACCTGTTCACCGGCGAACGTCGCTCGTGGACCGGCGCCCGGCACTCGATCCTGCTCGACCCGGCGACCTATCCCGCGATGATCCTGCGCGTCAGGCCTGTTGGAGCCGTCCCATGAGCCGTCGAGAGAAGAAGCCCCTGACGATGGAAGCCGCGGCCCGCCAGACCGATCGCATCCTGGTCGAGCGCGACTGGTACAAGGACGCGATCATCTACGAGCTGCACATCAAGTCCTTCTATGATTCCAACAACGACGGCATCGGCGATTTCGCCGGCCTGACCGAAAAGCTCGACTATCTGCAGGACCTGGGCGTCACAGCGATCTGGCTGCTGCCGTTCTATCCCTCGCCGCTGCGCGACGACGGCTACGACATCGCCGAATACAAGGACGTGAACCCGGCCTACGGCACGATGAACGACTTCAAGGCGTTCGTGCGCGAAGCCCACCGCCGCGGCCTGCGCGTCATCACCGAACTGGTGATCAACCACACCTCGGACCAGCATCCCTGGTTCCAGCGCGCGCGCCGGGCCAAGCCCGGCTCGAATCATCGCAACTTCTATGTCTGGTCGGATACGGACCAGCGCTACCTCGACACGCGGATCATCTTTCTCGACACGGAGACGTCGAACTGGGCCTGGGATCCGGTCGCGCATGCCTATTACTGGCACCGGTTCTATTCCCACCAGCCGGACCTGAACTTCGACAACCCGGCGGTCGTCCGAGGCGTGCTCAATGTCATGCGCTTCTGGCTGGACCTGGGCGTCGACGGGCTCCGGCTCGATGCCGTGCCCTATCTGGTCGAGCGCGAAGGCACCAACAACGAGAACCTCGAGGAAACCCACGCCGTCCTGCGCACGCTGCGCGCGGAGATCGAGGCGTCATATCCCGACAAGATGCTGCTGGCCGAGGCCAACCAATGGCCCGAGGACGTGCTGCCCTACTTCGGCAAGGGCGACGAATGCCACATGGCGTTCCATTTCCCGCTGATGCCGCGCATCTACATGGCCGTCGCCCAGGAGGACCGGCACCCGATCACCGACATCATGCGCCAGACCCCGGATATCCCGGAGGGCTGCCAATGGGCGATCTTCTTGCGCAATCACGACGAGCTGACGCTCGAAATGGTGACCGACCGCGAGCGCGACTATCTCTGGGACTTCTACGCCGGCGACCGGCGCATGCGCATCAATCTCGGCATCCGCCGGCGTCTGGCGCCGCTGATGCAGAACGACCGGAAGCGGATCGACCTCTTGAACTCGATCCTGCTGTCGATGCCCGGAACGCCGGTCCTCTATTACGGCGACGAGATCGGCATGGGCGACAACGTCTACCTTGGCGACCGCGACGGCGTGCGCACGCCGATGCAATGGTCGCCCGACCGCAACGGCGGCTTCTCGCGCGCCGACCCGGCGCGGCTGTTCCTGCCGGCGGTGCAGGATCCCGAATATGGCTTCCTGTCGGTCAATGTCGAAGCCCAGAGCCGCTCGCCGACCTCGATGCTGAACTCGATCCGCCGCCTGATGGCGGTGCGGCGCGATCTCCGGTCCATGGGCCGCGGCAAGCTCGTCTTTCTCTACCCGCTTAACCGCAAGGTGCTGGCCTACGTCCGCAGCTTCGACAGCGAACTGGTCCTGTGCGTGGTCAACCTGTCGCGCGCGGCCCAGTCGGTCGAGCTCGACCTTTCGGCCTATCGCGGCCGGGTCCCGGTCGAGCTCATCGGCCTGTCGACCTTCCCGCCGATCGTCGACCGGCCCTATCACCTGACCATGGCCGGCCACAGCTTCTTCTGGTTCAAGCTGCTGGAGCCGAGCCAGATCGAGGGCGGCCTGGCCCTGGTCGAGGCCGGACGGGACAGCGGGATCGAGCCCATCACGCTCGTACTGCGCAGCGGCTGGGACGAGTTCATGGCCGGGGCCGCGGCCTCCGAGCTGGGCCATACCGTGTTGCGCCAGTTCCTGCCGACCCAGCGCTGGTTCGCCGCCAAGGACATCGGCGTCATCGATGCCGAGATCACCGACGCGGCCGACCTGTCGCGCACCGATGCGGAAGAGGCCTGGAGCCTGGCGATCGTCGAGGCGACCTTGGCCGACGGCGCGACACAGCGCTACCTGATGCCGCTCGGCCTGGTCTGGGGCGCGCCGAACGCAGAGGCCCGGGCCGCGGTCCAGCCGACGACCCTGGCCCACATCCGCCGCTTTCGCGCCGAGGGCGCCCTGTTCGACGGCGGCATCCATGCCGGGTGGGCGCTCGCCGTCATCGATGCGATCGAGACCGGGCAGACGCTGCCGTTCCGCGGCGGCGGCAAGGTCGTGTTCCGTCCGACCTCGAAATTCGGCGAGCACCCGTTCCCGAAGGAGCCGGCGATCCGCCAGCTCGGGGTCGAGCAGTCCAACAGCTCGATCGCCGTACAGGATTATGGCGTGCTGAAGCTCTATCGGCGGCTCGAAGACGGCGTCCATCCGGAGATCGAGATGTGCCGCTTCCTGACCGAAGAGGCCGGCTTCACCGGTACACCGCCGCTGCTCGGCACCATCGAGCGGATCGGCCGCGCCGGCGAGGCGACCGCGCTCGGCGTCCTGACTGCCTATATCGCCAACCAGGGCGACGCCTGGGCCTATGCCCAGGATTATCTGAAGCGGGTGTTCCAGGAGCGCTGGGGCGGCACCGGCCAGCCGGCCGATGCCGAGATGCCGCAGGCCGACCCCCATATCTATTTTCTCGAAATGATCGGCCGGCTCGGCCGCCAGACGGCGGAAATGCATCGCGCGCTCTGCCCGACGGGCCGGACCAAGCCAGCCTTCGCGCCGGAGCCGATCACGCCGGACGATCTGGTCGAATGGCGCCAGACCGTCCAGGTTAACGCTGAGACCATGCTCGATCGGCTGGCCACGCTGCAATCGATCTCGCCCGACCCGGCGGTCGCCCGTCTGCTCGGCCTCGGCGACCAGCTGCTCGCCCGGATCGAGGCGGCAAAGGCCGTACGCATCGAAGCGATGAAGACCCGCTTGCATGGCGACTATCACCTGGGTCAGGTGCTGGTCGCCCAGAACGACTTCGCGATCATCGACTTCGAGGGCGAGCCCAAGCGCTCGATCGAAGAGCGACGGCGTAAGCACACGCCGCTCAAGGACGTCGCCGGCATGATCCGCTCGATCGACTATGCCGCCGCCGCCGCCGTGCGCGCCGCGTCCGACCTGCCGTCGGTCGACAATGCCGCACTCGAGGCCATGTGCCGCGACTGGCGCGACCGGTCGATCGCCGCCTTCATGAGTGCTTATCGCGACGCCATCGACGGGGCGGCCAGTTGGCCCCAGGACGCGGCCGGCGCCCTGGCGCTGCTCGACCTGATGCTGATCGACAAGGCGCTCTACGAGATCGGCTACGAGCTCGCCAACCGTCCGGCCTGGCTCGCCATTCCCATCCAGGGAATCGTCGATCTTCTAACCGAGGGGAGTGCTTATGTTTGAGACCGCGGAGCGTCTCGACGACAGTTACCGGGCCGACCCGTTCGGCTTTCTCGGCATGCATGAGGCCCACGGCGGCCTAGTGCTGCGTGCCTTCGTGCCCTGGGCCGAGAGCCTGACCGTGCTCGACCGGGCGGACGGCGCGGAGATCGCCGCCTTCGAGCGGCGGACCGACGACGGCCTGTTCGAAGTCAGGCTCGGCAAGAGGAAGCGCTTCGCCTACCGCCTGCGCGCCCGGACCGGGGACCGGACGGTCGATTTCGAGGATCCTTACCGGTTCGGCGCCGTGCTCGGCGACATCGATCTGCATCTGCTGGGCGAAGGCACCCATCATCGCGCTTACGATCGCCTGGGCGCGCATCCCCTCACCATCGATGGGGTCGAAGGCACGGGCTTCGCCGTCTGGGCGCCCAATGCCCGGGCGGTCAGCGTCATCAGCAGCTTCAACGACTGGGACGGCCGGCGCCATCCCATGCGCAAGCACCCGGGGGCCGGCGTCTGGGACCTGTTCATCCCGGACCTGGCCGCGGGCACGCCGTACAAATACGAGATCCTCGCCGCGGACGGCACGCTGCTGCCGCTCAAGGCCGATCCGGTGGCGCTGCAGGCGGAGCAGCCGCCCGCCACCGCCTCGGTCGTGGCGACGCGCCCCGCCCATGTCTGGCGCGACCAAGCCTGGATGGCGGCGCGGGCCGCCCGCAACGCCCGCGAGGCGCCGATCGCGATCTACGAACTGCATCTCGGTTCCTGGCGGCGCCATGAGGATGGGCGCTATTTCAGCTATCGCGAACTCGGCGACCAACTGGTGCCCTATGTCGCGAACCTGGGCTTCACCCATATCGAGGTGCTCCCGGTCTCGGAATTTCCGTTCGACGGTTCCTGGGGCTATCAGCCGATCGGCCTGTTCGCGCCAACCAGCCGCTTTGGCACGCCGGACGACTTCCGCTATTTCGTCGATGCCTGCCACGCCGCGGGCCTGGCGCTGTGGATCGACTGGGTGCCGGGCCATTTCCCGACCGATCAGCATGGCCTCGGCTATTTCGACGGCACGCATCTCTACGAACACGCCGATCCGCGCCAGGGCTTCCATCAGGACTGGAACACGCTGATCTTCAACTACGGCCGGCGCGAGGTGGTGAACTACCTGATCGCCAACGCGCTCTCGTGGCTGGAGAATTTCCATATCGACGGCCTGCGCGTCGATGCCGTCGCCTCGATGCTCTATCTCGATTACAGCCGCAAGGCTGACGAATGGGTCCCGAACAAATTCGGCGGCCGGGAAAATCTCGACGCGGTCGATTTCCTGCGCCGCTTCAACGAGCTGGTGTTCGAGCAAGCACCGGGCGCCACGACGGCGGCCGAGGAATCGACGGCCTGGCCGATGGTGTCGGCACCGACCTACCTCGGCGGCCTCGGCTTCGGCTTCAAATGGAACATGGGCTGGATGCACGACACGCTCCAGTACATGAGCCATGACGCCATCCATCGGAAATACCACCACAACCAGCTGACGTTCGGCCTGCTCTACGCCTTCTCGGAGAACTTCATCCTGCCGCTCAGCCATGACGAAGTCGTCCATGGCAAGGGCTCGCTGCTCAACAAGATGCCGGGCGACCGGTGGCAGAAATTTGCCAACCTGCGCGCCTATTACGGCTTCATGTGGGGCCATCCAGGCAAGAAGCTCTTGTTCATGGGCGGCGAGTTCGGCCAGGAGCGCGAATGGAACCATGATGCCGGACTCGACTGGTATCTGCTCGACGACGAGCTGCATGCGGGCGTGCAGGGCCTGGTGCGCGACCTCAACCAGCTCTATCGCGAGGAGACGGCGCTCCATCGGCTCGATGCCCTGCCGGAAGGCTTCGCCTGGGTCGATGCCACCGACAGCGACCAAAGCGTCTTGAGCTTCCTGCGCTTCGATGCCGGGCGGCGGAACATGGCGCTGGTCGTCTGCAACTTCACGCCGCTGCCGCGCCGCGACTACCGGCTGGGCGTGCCGCGCGCCGGGCGCTGGTCGGAGCGGATCAACACGGACTCGAGCCTCTATGGCGGCAGCAATCTCGGCAATGCCGGCGGGGTCGAGACCGAGCCGGTGCCCTCGCACGGCCATGCCCAGTCGGTCGTGCTGACCCTGCCGCCGCTCGCGACCCTGATCCTCATTGCGGAGCGTGCATGAGGTCGAATCATGCCCGGTCGCCCCACCCGCCCCTGCTGCCCGGCAAGCCCTATCCGATGGGGGCCACATGGGACGGCGCGGGCGTCAACTTCTCGCTGTTCTCCGCCCATGCCTCCCACGTCGATCTCTGCCTGTTCGATGCCACTGGCGGACGGGAAGTGGCCCGCCTGGGCCTGCCGGAATATACCGACCAGGTCTGGCACGGCTATCTGCCCGAGGCGCGGCCGGGCTTGCTCTACGGCTATCGCGTCCACGGGCCGTACGATCCCAAGAACGGCCATCGCTTCAATCGGCACAAGCTGTTGCTCGATCCCTATGCGAAGTCGCTGCGCGGGCTGCTGCGCTGGAGCGACGCGCATTTCGGCTTTCGCGCCGGCAGCAGCCGCGACGACCTGAGTTTCGACCGCCGCGACAACGCCCGCATCATGCCGAAATGCGAGGTCGTCGAAGGCGCCTTCTCCTGGGGCCGCGACCGGCGGCCGCGCACGCCCTGGGCCGAGACGATCATCCTCGAGGCCCATGTGAAGGGCATGACCCAGCGCCACCCGGAGGTGGAGCCCCGGTACCGCGGCACGCTCGCCGGCCTGGTGGCGCCGGCGATGCTCGATCACCTGGTCAAGCTCGGCATTACCGCGATCGAGCTGCTGCCGGTCCACGCCGCCCTCAACGACCGGGTGCTGGTGCAGCGGGGCAAGGTCAATTACTGGGGCTACAACACGCTGGGCTTCTTCGCGCCCGACCCGCGCTATCTGGCGGGTGGGACGATCGACGAGATGAAGACCGCGGTCCGGCGCCTGCACGAGGCGGGGATCGAGGTCATCCTCGACGTCGTCTACAACCACACGGCCGAGGGCAACCATCTCGGGCCGACCCTGTCGTTCCGCGGCATCGACAATGCCAGCTATTACCGGCTGGCCGACGATCGCCGCCTCTATACCGACTATACTGGCACCGGCAACACGTTGAACCTGGACCATCCGCGCGTGTTGCAGATGATCATGGATTCGCTGCGTTACTGGGCGACGGAAATGCGGGTCGATGGCTTTCGCTTCGATCTCGCGACCACGCTCGCCCGCGAGAAAGAGCCCTTCGACCAGGGCAGCGCCTTCCTCGATGCGGTGCGCCAGGACCCGGTCCTGAACGAGATGAAGCTGATCGCCGAGCCCTGGGACCTGGGGCCGGACGGCTACCGGGTCGGCGGATTTCCGCCCGGCTGGGCCGAATGGAACGGGCCTTACCGCGACACGGTCCGCCGCTTCTGGAGAGGCGACGAGGGCATGCTGGCCGAAATGGGCAGCCGCCTCGCCGGCTCGTCCGACATCTTCGGCCACAGCGGGCGCCGGCCCTGGGCCTCGATCAATTTCGTGACCGCCCACGACGGCTTCACGCTCGAGGACCTAGTCTCCTACGAGACCAAGCGCAATGAAGACAATGGCGAGGACAACCGCGACGGCACCGACGCCAACTACGCCTGGAACTGCGGCGTCGAAGGGCCGACCGACGATCCGAAGATCCTGGCGCTCAGGCGCCAGCAGAAGCGCAACCTGATGGCGGCGTTGCTGCTATCGCTGGGCGTTCCGATGCTGCTGGCCGGCGACGAGCTGGGCCGGAGCCAGCGGGGCAACAACAACGCCTATTGCCATGACAGCGAACTGTCCTGGATCGACTGGGACGGCATCACCGAGCACGATCGGCGCTTCCAGCGGTTCGTCGAATTCCTGACCCGCCTGCGCCGGGACCATCACGTGTTCTCGAGGCCGCAGTTCCTGCGCGGTGCCGAGCATTCGGACGGGCTGAAGGACATCACCTGGGTGACGCCGGAGGGGCGCGACTACACGCCGGATGATTGGCACCGGCCCTATGCGCGCTGCCTCGGATATCTGCTGAACGGCCGTGCCGGGTCCTACTACCGCGGCGCCAGCGGCCATCGCGACCTCGACGTCAGCTTCCTGGTCCTGATCAACGCCCATCACGAGGACATCGTGTTCCACGCGCCCGAAACGCCGCGCCCGATGCGGTGGGAGGCGCTGGTCGACACCGCGGAGGAAGACGGCCTGATCGAGGGCCTGGTCGAGATCGCGCCCCATCGCCCCTTCCCGCTGCGGGCCCACTCGCTCGCCCTGTTCGTGCATCGGGAGACGACCTGATGAAGCGCCACCATCCCCTGCCCTTCGGCGCGGAGCTCACCGAGGACGGCGTCCGCTTTCGCCTGTGGGCGCCGGATGCGCTCGGCGTCGCGCTCACGTTCGAGGACGGACGACAGCTCCCCATGGCCATGGAGGCGGACGGCTGGTTCGGGCTCACCACCCACGAAGCCGCCGTCGGCACCCGCTATCGCTATCGCATCGGCGGCGCCTTCTATCCCGATCCGGCATCACGCCGGCAGCCGGACGGTGCCCTCGCCTTCAGCGCCGTGGTCGATCCCATGGCCTACGACTGGACGGACGCGGGCTGGCAGGGCATCCCCTGGGCCGAGGCGGTGATCTACGAACTGCATCCCGGCGCCTTTTCCGAGACCGGCGATTTCGCCGGCGTGGCGGCACGCCTGGATCATCTCGTCTCGCTCGGCGTGACCCTGGTCGAGCTGATGCCGGTCGCCGATTGCCCCGGCCGCTGGAACTGGGGCTATGACGGCGTGCTGCCGTTCGCGCCGACCGAGCGCTATGGTGGACCGGACGCGATGAAGCGGCTGGTCGACGAGTGCCACCGGCGCGGGCTCGGGGTCATCCTCGACGTCGTCTACAACCATTTCGGACCGTCCGGCAATTTCCTCCAAGCCTATGCCAGCCGGTTCTTCACCGACAAGCACAGGACGCCCTGGGGCAGCGCCATCAATTTCGACGATACGGGCGCAGCCAACGTGCGCGCCTTCTTCATCGAGAACGCGCTCTATTGGCTCGAGGAGTTCCATCTGGACGGGTTGCGCTTCGACGCGGTGCATGCCATCAAGGACGACAGCCTGCCGACGTTCCTGGACGCGCTGGGCGAGCGCATCCGTGAGGCGTTGCCGGACCGCCGCATCCACCTGATCCTGGAGAACGACGGCAACGAGCCCGACCTGCTCGGCCACGACGCCGGCGGCCGCGGTTGCTACGATGCGCAGTGGAACGACGACTTTCATCATGCGCTGCGCGTGGCGCTGACCGGCGCACGCGGCGGCTATTACGACGATTATGCCGACGATCCGGTCGGCCGGGTCGGACGCGCGCTCGCCGAGGGTTTCGCCTACCAGGGCGAGGCGTCGGCCCATCGCGGCGGCAAGCCGCGCGGCGAACCATCGGGCGACCTGGCACCGACCGCCTTTGTCAATTTCATCCAGAACCATGATCAGGTCGGTAACCATGCCTATGGCTGGCGCCTGCCCCATTTCGCCGATCGCGAGACCTTGCGCGCCGCCGCCGCGATGCTGCTGCTGAGCCCCGCCATTCCCCTGCTGTTCATGGGCGAGGAATGGGCGACGGATCGGCCGTTCCCGTTCTTCTGCGATTTCGACGGCGAGTTGGCAGACGCCGTGCGCAAGGGGCGCGCGGCGGAATTCGCCGGCTTTCCCGAATTCCGCGACGAGGCGGGACGCGCCCACATCCCCGACCCGCTGAGCGAGGCGACCTTCCTATCGGCGAAGCTCGACTGGGCGGCACTCCACGAGCCCGCGGCCGCGGAAATGCTGGGCTTCTATCGCGAATTGCTGACGCTTCGCCGCCGGCACATCACGCCGCTGCTCACCGACAGCCCGCGACCGCGCGGCCAGTTCGTCCGGCTGGGCGCCGGCGGGCTCGAAGTGCGCTGGCGCCTGAATGGCGCGGAGATGACGATGCTCGCGAACCTGTCGATCGAGCCCATCGCCGCGACCCAGCGCCCGGGACGTGGTCAGGTGATCTATCGCAGCCACGAGGCGATCGAAGCGCTGCCGCCGCGGTTCGTCGCCGTCACGATCGAGCAAACGGGCGGCGCATGAGCACCTATCGCACGCTCGTCCATCGCCTGGCCGGCCATGCCGGCATCGTCTCCACCTGGCGCGACGTCTGGGGCAAGCAGCATGCGACGCCGGTCGAGAGCCTCGTCGCCTTGCTGGGCGCCATGGGTGTCGCGGCCCATAGCGAAGCGAGCGCACGAGCGAGCCTGAAGCGCCGCCGACGCCAGGAGGCGCTGCCGGCCGCGATCGTGCTCGATTCCGGGCACGACGTCCGGGTCGCGCTGCCGAAGCGGATCCAGAGCCGGCACTGGATGCTCACGTTCGAGGATGGCGTCCGGCTCGAGGCCAAGCTGCCCGACGGCGCGCGCACCCTGACGCTGGCGCGGCTGCCCTATGGCTATCATCGGCTGGCGTTTCCCGATGACGGGCAGGAGATGCAGGTCATCGCCTCGCCCGGCTCGTGCCATCTGCCGAGCGGTGCGGCGGGCCATAGCTGGGGCCTGGCAACCCAGCTCTACAGCCTGCGCTCGTCCGCCCAGTGGGGCATCGGCGACTTCAGCGATCTCGGGCGGCTTGGCGCCGGCGTCGCCCGCGAGGGCGGCAGCGTGATCGGCGTCAACCCGCTGCATGCCCTGTTCCCGGCGGCACCCGAGCGCATCAGCCCCTATTCGCCGTCGAGCCGGCTGTTCCTCAACCCGCTCTACATCGACGTGACCGCGGTGCCGGACCTGGCAGCGTCGACGGAGGCGCGGGAGCGTATCGCCGGCAACGAGTTCGGCCATCGCCTGGCCGGCACGCGGACGGCTGCGCTCATCGACTATCCGGTGGTCGCGCGCCTCAAATCCGACATCCTGCGCCTGCTCTGGCGCGCGTTCCGGGACCATCACCTCGGCGCGGCACCGAGCGAGCGGGGGCAGGCCTTCCGCCGCTTTCAGCAGGAGGGCGGCGCCGCCCTCGCCCGCTTCGCCCAGTTTCACGCGCTGCAGGCCGATCGGATCGCGCACGATGGCTTCGCCTGGAAGGCCTGGCCGGAAGCGCTCCGCTCGGCCGGCGCCGCCGATGTCGCCGGCTTCTCGGCCGCCCACGAGGACGAGATCCTCTATCATCAGTATTTGCAATGGGAGGCGGATCGGCAGCTGGGCGAAGCGGTTCGGACATCGGGTCTGCCGATCGGCCTTTATCGCGACCTGGCGATCGGCGCCGACCCTTATGGCGCCGACACTTGGAGCGCCCCTGCCAGCTACATCACCGGCGCCTCGGTCGGCGCCCCGCCCGACCTGCTCAATCGGCAGGGTCAGAATTGGGGGCTGACCGCCTACAGTCCGGTCGCACTCCAGACCCAGGCCTTTCAGCCGTTCATCGCGGCGCTGCGCGCCAACATGCGCCATGCCGGCGCGCTCCGCATCGACCATGTCATGGGGCTGAAGCAGCTCTATCTGATCCCGGACGGCACCGGAGCCGAGCACGGCGCCTATATCCGCTATCCGTTCGAGGACATGATCCGCATCCTGGCACTGGAGAGCCGGCGCCATCGCTGCCTGGTCGTGGGCGAGGATCTCGGCACCGTGCCCCGTGCCTTCCGCCCGCGCATGGCGCGCGCCAACATCATGTCCTGCCGAATCCTGATGTTCGAGCGCGCCGCAGGCGACCGGTTCAAGCCACCGTCGGCCTATCCCCCTCTCGCCGCCGCCGCCGCCGGGACCCACGACCTGCCGCCGCTGAAAAGCTGGTGGCTCGGTGCCGACATCCGGGAGCGCGAGGCCCTGGGGCACTATCCGAGCGCCGCCGCACGGCATCGCGACGAGGCGGCCCGCGCGCTCGACCAGCAGCGGCTGCTGGCGGCACTGAAACGCCAGAAGCTGCTACCGGCGGGCCTCGGTCCCGATGATGCATGGGACGAGCGCCTGATCGAGGCGGTGCATCGCTTCCTGGCGCTGACGCCGAGCATGCTGATGCTGGTCCAGGCCGAGGATCTGCTGGGCATCGAGACCATGGTGAACCTGCCGGGCACGCTCGACGAGCATCCGAACTGGCGCCGACGCCTGCCGGTGTCGCTGGGCGAGCTCCTTCAGGATCCGCGCTTTATTGCCCTGTCGGGCCTGCGGGAACGGCCACGCCAAGCCGAGCCCAGGAAGGCACGTCGTGGCTGAACGGTCGTGGACGCCGCCGCGCGCCACCTATCGGCTGCAGCTGACGCGGGAGTTCACCTTTGCCGACGCCGCCGCCCGCGCGCCGTTCCTGGCCAGGCTCGGCGTCAGCCACGCCTACCTGTCGCCGATCCTCACGGCGCGGCCGGGCAGCTGCCACGGCTATGACGTGACCGACCACGCCGAGATCAATCCGGAACTGGGCGGCGAGGCCGGATTCATGGCGCTCGCCGAGGCCCTGCGCCGGCACGGGCTCGGCATCATCCTCGACATCGTGCCGAACCATATGGGCATCGGCCCCGGCAATGCCCGGTGGATGGATCTTTTGCGCTGGGGCCGCACCTCGGCCGCCGCCGACTTCTTCGACATCGACTGGCACCCGCCGCAGCGGGAGCTGACCGGCAAGGTGCTGCTGCCGTTCCTGGGCGCCGAACCCGCCGACCTGGTTGCCGCCGGCGAGATCGCGCTGGCGTTCGACGGTGCCGATTTCTCCATCCGCTATCACGATCATGCCTGGCCGGTGACACCGACCAGCCTCGGGCCGATCCTGGAAACGGCGGCGACCAGCGCACCGGTGCTGGCGTCTCTGGCTCGCGATTTTACCGCCCTCGGTGCGCTCGCCGGGTCGCCCGCCGCGCTGGGGTCGCGCGCGGCACAACTGAGCGCCGAGCTGAGGGATCGCAGGGAAGCCCATCCGGCGATTGCGGCGGCGGTCGCGACCTGGAACAGCGGAGACCGACATCGCCTCAGCGCCCTGCTGGACCGACAGTGCTGGCGCCTCGCCGACTGGCGCCGCGCCGCACTTGAGGTCAATTATCGGCGGTTCTTCGCCATCAACGACCTGATCGCGATCCGTGCCGAGCGGCCGGAGGTGTTCGAGGCAAGCCACGCGCTGGTCCTGCGCCTCGCCGGCGACGGGTTGATCGACGGGCTCCGGATCGACCATATCGACGGCCTGGCCGATCCCAAGGCCTATCTCGACCGGCTCGCATCGGCCATGACGGCGCGCAGCCGGCAGCCCTATATCCTGGTCGAGAAGATCCTAGGCGCCGGCGAAGCGCTGCCGGCGGCCTGGCCGGTGGCGGGCACGACCGGCTACGACCGGCTGGGACTGGTCGACCGGCTGTTCTCGGATCCGGCCGGCGCCGCGCAGTTGGTCCGGCACTATTGCCGACTGACCGGGCGCCCGGAGGATCCCGCCGACCTGGTCGTGGCCGCCAAGCGGCAATTCCTCGAGACCGAATTCATGAGCGAGATGACGCGCCTCGCCCATGCGGGCCATGAACTCGCCGCCGCCGCGTGGCCGATCGCGGCCGTCAAAGCGGCCGTGATCGCGCTGATCGCGTACCTGCCGGTCTATCGCACCTATGTCGACCGCGCGGGCATCGGCGACGAAGACCGGTCCCGGCTCATGGGTACGATTGCCGCCGCGGGGATCGAACCACCGGCGCTCGCCGAGTTCCTCGGCAAGGTCCTGAGCGGCGATCTACCGGACGAGCGGGCACGCGCGGTCGCCCTGCTGTTCCAGCAGCTCTCGGGCCCGGCCATGGCCAAGGGCCTGGAGGACACCGTGTTCTTCCGGCATGTGCCGCTGCTGGCCCTCAACGAAGTTGGCGGCGAGCCCGGCGCCACGGAGCTCTCCATCGACGCTTTTCACACGCTGAACCAGTTGAAGCAGCGGATGCGGCCCGACGAACTGATCGCCGGGTCAACCCACGACACGAAGCGCGGCGAGGATGCGCGCGCCCGGCTGCTGTGCCTGACCTCGGCTGCCGACCTCTGGCGGGAACGGCTGGACGCCTGGCTTTCCCGGCAGGCGGCTCCGAGCCCGAACGACGCAATCTATCTCTACCAGACCCTGATCGGCGCCTGGCCGCCCGGCCTCGAGGCGGACGATCAGGACGGTCTTGCCGCCTTCGCCGCCCGCGTCGGGCCGGCGATGCTGAAGGCCGCGCGCGAAGCCAAGGAAGCAACCAGTTGGAATGAACCGGATGAGGCGTATGAGGCGGACCTCGGCCGCTTCATCTCGACCGTCCTCTCCAGCGATATCGCGCGTGATCTGGCCGGCTTCTGTGAAACGGTCGGCTTCTGGGGCGCGCTCACCTCGCTGTCCGCCGCGCTCCTCCGGCTGACCACGCCCGGCGTGCCCGATCTCTACCAGGGATCCGACGGCTGGAACCTGTCGATGGTCGACCCGGACAACCGGCGACCCGTTGACTATGCCGCGGCGGAGCGGCGGCTCGAGGCCGGTCATGGCGTGTTCAGCGACCTGCGGACGCAATGGCACGACGGCGCGATCAAGAGCTTCCTGATCCGGCAGGTGCTGGCACTGCGTCGGGATCGACCGGCCCTGTTTGCCCGGGGCCTGTACCGGCCGCTGGCGGTCGAGGGCGTGCGGAAGGATCTGCTGATCGCCTTCACGCGCGACGAAGGCCGGGACCGCGCGGTCGTGCTGGCGCCGCGCTTCTGGCCGCGGCTCTGGACGGCCGAGGCATCGGCGCCCGACTGGGGCGACACCCGAATTGCCCTGCCCGACGGCATCTATCGCGACATCTTCACCGGCGCGCGAGCCAGCGGAATCCGACCGGTCGCCGACCTGCTCCGTGATTTTCCGGTGGCATTGCTGGTGACAGAGGGCAGCAAAGCCTAGCCCGAGGCAACGCGGGCGCCCGGTCGCGGGTTAATGCTGGACACCTCGAACGGAGGAAGTCATGCGATTTACCGCCAGCATTGCCGTTCTCTGCCTCGCCTTGGCCGGCCCGGCACTGGCCCAGGTTCCGGTCCCGGAACAGCCGGACCCCAACAGCGCGCCGCCCGACAAGATCGGTCCCCCGCTCGAACAGCACACCGTGCCGCCGACCGGTGCGGTCGAGCCCCTGAGCAAGGACCTGTCGCGCACGAAGGGCGTCGTACACCCGCCACCGGCCATCGATCCCGGGATGAGCCAGACGCCGCCCGACCCTGGGCCGCGAAGCATGCCCATCATCAAGCCGCCCCCGACGGACTCGGGCGTGGCACCTCAATAACTCAAACGAAAAACCCCGGCTGTGCTCGGCCGGGGCTTTTTCGTCCTATTCTCCGACACGGCGCGGCTCAGGCGGCGCTCGCTGCGGCCGGTCCTCCTCCGCCTTCGGGCCGAGTTCCGTCCATTTTTCCGGCATCTCCGTGCCGTGAAGCTGGCTTTCCAACTCCGCCCGGGCACGGGAAACCCGGCTTTTCATGGTTCCGACCGGGCAATGGGCGATTTCCGCCGCCTCCTCGTAGGAAAAGCCGCTGGCGCCGACCAGGACCAGCGCTTCGCGCTGGGTCGGCGGCAGTTTCCGGAAGGCGGCGTTGAAGTCGCGGATCTCGACCGAGACCTCTTGGCCGCCGTCGACGACCGAAAGATCGCCGTGGTTTTCCATGCTGACTTCGGACTTACGGCTGCTCCGGCGCATCTCGTTGAAGAAGCGGTTGCGCAGGATGATGATCAACCAGCCCTTGAGATTGGTCCCCGGCTTGAACTGGTGCCGGTTGGCCAACGCCCGGACGATCGTGTCCTGCACGAGATCCTCGGCAAGCGCGTGGTTTCGCGCGATCAAATGGGCAAATGCGCGGAGATGCGGTAAATTCTCCACCAATTCCGCCTTGAATTCGTCATCGTATGCCACACTGATCCCCAGTCTCTGATCGGATGTGAGCCGGCGAATTTCCCGATCCTTACTGGACCGAAGGCGTCCGACTGAATGTGTCTGCTGTCTCACATCAAACAACATTGCGGAATTCAAGGTTCCAGCCAAACGGAACCCAAAGCAATTCTGCGGTGTCAACGCGGCTTCGCGGCGGGGTCTTCGCCATGGCTACGGCGCTTGCCCGCCAGTTTCGCCTCGCGCAATTCCGCTCCCTGCGGACCGTCCAGGTTCGCCTTGGCTTTCCGGGCCTGACGTTCGACCGGGCCGGTCTCGGCGAATTGTTTAGCCTTCCGGTTGTAGGCGCGCGTCGCGGTACGGTTGCCCCCGCCCTCGTTGGGCTGGCTCGGACGGTCCACCTCGCGCTCGGCCTCGACCCAGTGGTCGAGATCGCGGCCCGTCGGCTGCCCTTCCTTCTCCCACAAACGATAGGCCTTCTCGCTGATCCGTTGGCGGCGTTCGTCCGACATCGTATCCTTCTCCATTCACTTTCCGAACGAAAAAGCCGCGGGTGCCGATAGCGGTTCCGCAGAAAATGCGGGCGGCACGAACTTTTCGGCCGCCGCGCCCGTGCCCCACTTGGTCTTGGACTAGATGATCTCGCGACGCAGGGTCGCCTCCTCTCCGAGGCCGTAGTAGGCGCGAAGACCGATATCGAACTCGACCGCGCCCATGTCGGGCCAATTATCGGAATCGAAGCCAGGCGCCCGCTTCAGCACTTCCTTGTCGATGTCGATGACATAGGCATCGACACGTTCGTCGTAGCTCAGCAATTCCCACGGCAGCGCGAACAGCTTGCTGCCCATGCCGAGGAATCCGCCGAATTCGAGCACCGCGTAGCGCACGGAGCCGTCGAACTTATCGAGCACTACGTCGCGGATGCTGCCCAGATCCTCGTTCGCGGGGTTGGTGACCGCCGTGCCCTGAACCTGCGCCGCGCGGATGACGCGGGCATGCCCCCGGGGCGTGGGGCTATCGGTTATCGGCTGCATAATATTTTCCTCCCTCGCCCGAACATTGTTCTCCCCAACACCTTGCAAACGGGGCGGTTGCCTCGCCCGACCGCGGATTATGCGCCGGAGCGGTCGGTGTCGCGGGGACGCGCCTTCTCGGTCGGGTCGACATGATCGGGCAGCCGGGACGATGGCGTGGGCCGCCGCCGGTGCTCGGCATGGTCCCTGGGCGTGTGGCCGCTGGCGGCGCCGCGATCCGGCTTCCTGCCGTGGGCCTGCCCGAGATCGTGTTTTCCGGTGACGTGGGCCATGAACGCATCCTCCTCCCGGCCTCAACCGGCCGGCCGGGTGATGGTTCCCCTCAGGCGTTGCCGCCCAGGAAATGCCCGAAAGCGCTCAGGCCACGGATGCCGTCGCAGACGATCTTGCAGATCGCCACCATCGGCACGGCGATGATCGCGCCCGGCACGCCCCACATCCAGTACCAGAACACGATCGAAAACATGACGATCACGGGGTTGAGCGTGAAGCGGCGGGCCAGCAGCATGGGCGTCACCGCCTCGCCTTCGACCAGATGGATGGCCAGATAGCCGGCCGCCGGGACGCAGGCGTGCCAGACGCTGTCGAAGCTCAAGAGCCCGATCAGCAGGAACAGGCCGACGCCGACGCTCGGCCCCAGGATGGGCAGATAATTCAAGAGGAACGCCACGAAGCCCCAGAGCAGCGGATCATCGAGCCCAACGGCCCAGGTCAGCAGCCCCGTCGCGATACCGACCAGGGCATTCATCGCCGTGACGGTCACGAGATAGGCCGAAATGTCGCGCTCGATCTGCTGGACGATATCGACCACCTGCCGCTTGTCGCGGAATCGCGGCAGGATTTCGACCATCCGGCGCAGGAACGTCTCGCCGGACACGAGAAGGAAGAACAGAAACAGCAGGCTGGTCAGCAGAGTGCCGAGCGCCGCCCGGGTGCCGCTGAACAGGGTCTCCTCGGCCCGCGAGGAATGCTCGACCATCACCGTGCTGCCATTGCTCGGCGCCGGCATGTTGCCGAAGGATTCGATCTGCTTGATCTGGTCATCCACGATCTGGATCGGTCGCCGCAGCACGCTCAATCGCTGCTCCAGCCGCGGCACCGCATCGGGCAACTTCGACACCCAGGAGGAGGCGGGCCCGGAGATGAGGGTACCGAGGCCGACCAGCAGCCCGACCAGCATCGCGACCGATGCCAGCGCCGCCAGTGGCCGCGGCACCCATAGCCGCTCCAACCCGCGGACGGCGGGCTGCAAGAGCAGCTTGAGCACGAAGGCACAGACGACGGGCAGCACGATATCGATCGCCAGATTGCAGACGACCAGGACGGCGATGACGAACAGGCCGCCGAGAAAGACGGTCTTCGGATCCGAAGGCAGCGGCAGATCGCGCGCGCCCTCCTCTACGCCCTCGTCGGCAGGCGACTCGGGCGCCAAATCATCCATCTTCGGCTGCCCGGCGGCCTTGATCGGTTCCGAACGATCCATCGCGACCTCATGCCCGCCCATGTAACCCCGTGAAATAAAGCGCTATTCCCCTTCCAAGGTCTGGAATGTGATTTGGTTCATTGCGGACAATGCATGCCTCATGTCATTCAAAACAGATCGAAACCGACCATTAACTTCGTGAGCGCAGTCTTCTGCCGTCATTGATTAGTCGAGTTCCGCATGTCGTATGAGCCAAGCCCGTCCTGGTGGCAGGGCGCCGCGATCTATCAGATCTATCCCCTGAGTTTCGCTGACTCGAACGGCGACGGCTGGGGCGATCTTGCCGGTGTCCTGACGCATCTCGATTACGTCGCCTCGCTCGGTGTCGATGCGGTCTGGTTGTCGCCGTTCTTCCGGTCGCCGATGCGCGATTTCGGCTATGACGTCGCCGATCACACGGCGGTCGATCCGATCTTCGGCACGATCGAGGATGCCGATGCGGTCATCGCGCGGGCCCATGAGCTCGGCCTCAAGATCATCCTGGACCAGGTCTGGAGCCATACCTCGGATCAGCACGCCTGGTTCAAGGAAAGCGCCGCGTCCCGCACCAACGACAAGGCCGACTGGTACGTCTGGGCCGATCCCCTGCCCGACGGCATGCCGCCCAACAACTGGCTTTCGGTGTTCGGCGGCAGCGCCTGGACCTGGGAGCCGCGGCGTCGGCAATATTACCTGCATCATTTCCTGACGAGCCAGCCGAAGCTCAATCTGCGGAACCCGGCGACGCTCGACGCCATCCTTGCCACCGGGCGCTTCTGGCTCGAGCGTGGCGTCGATGGCTTCCGGCTCGACGCGATCGATTTCATGGCCCACGACCCGCTGCTGCGCAACAATCCGCCGCTGCCGCCGGCCGATGGCACCATCCCGACGAAGCCGTTCGCGCTGCAGCGCCATGATCATGACATGCTGCATCCGGACGCCCTCGCCATCATGGACCGCATCCGGGCGCTGATCGACGAATACCCCGGCACCGTGACGCTTGGTGAAGTATCGAGCCAGCCAGCCGCGTTCGACCGGATCGCCGACTATACGAGGCCGGGCCGCCTGCATCTGGCCTATACGCTGCGCCTGCTGCGCAGCGGCGTTTCGGCCTCGATCCTGGAAGCGACCCTGGCCGAAGCCACCGACGCCATCGAGGCGCATGGTCTGTGCTGGGCATTCGGCAATCACGACGTCGTCCGCCTGGCCAGCCGCTGGGCCGGCTCCGATCCGGCGGCGGAACGAGCGTTCATGACCCTGCTTGGCTGCTTGCCGGGCCCGATCTGCCTCTACCAGGGCGACGAACTGGGCTTGCCCGAGGCGCAGTTGGCCCACGACCAGCTGCGCGACCCGTTCGGCATCGCCTTCTGGCCCGAGTTCCGTGGCCGCGACGGTGGCCGAACCCCGATGCCATGGCAGGAGGCCGCCGCCTCGGCCGGCTTCACGACGGGAACGCCCTGGCTGCCGGTCCCCGACGACCACCGGGCGCGCGCCGTCGATCGCCAGGAGCAGGACCCGGAAAGCTCGCTCGCCCATTGGCGGCGATTCCTCCAGGCCCGCAAGGCGATGCCGGCCCTGCTGCGCGGCGGTATCGGCGAGGTGCACCGCAACGGCGAAGTGCTGAGCTTCGTGCGGCATCTGGGCAACGAGCGAGTGCTCTGCGTCTTCAACCTGTCGGCCGAACCGGCGCATTTCGAATTTTCCGGCGCTTCCGAAGAAGAGACCGATCTTTTGCTCCCCGCCTGGGGTACGATGGTCATGACCGCTGGTCGTGCGATCCGCCGGATCGCCGCCTGAGGGGGTTCAGACCTGCCGATCGGTTCACCGAAAAGTGCGGAACTTTCCGCACATTTTCCGGGAACGTTTCCTGGCAGCGGCTCGTTTGCCACGGAAACTGCGGGTAGGCTGATGGAACCCCGATCGATTGACGCCCCGGAAATCCTGATCATCGAGGATGAGCCCCTCATCGCGATGTACATCGAGGACGCGCTCGCGCGGTCCGGCTATCGCACGGCCGGTCCCTGCGAGACCGTCGCCAGCGCCGTCGAGGCGGCGCAGCGCTTCGAGGGTGCCGGTGCGCTGGTCGATCTGATGCTCGATGGCGGCGATGCCAGCGTCGTCGCCGAAATTCTGACCCAACGCAACATCCCCTTCGCCATCATGACCGGGCGCGAGGAGACCGCGCATGTGGCGTCCGGCATCGGTACTCCGGTACTGAAGAAGCCTTTTCTAGCGGGCGATCTGTTGGAGACCGTGCGCGTCGTTTGCACGCGCTGAGGCCCCGATGACCGGCAAGTCCGCGGGCGACGGCGCGCCCGACCAAGATCCGGACATCGCGGCGCTCGCGGCGGGTCTGGCCCATGATTTCAATAATTTGCTACTGGCCCTGACGTCCTGTCTCGAGCTGATTCGAGCCCGGTCGAGCGAGGAGCGGGTCGTCGATATCGCCGGGCACGGACTTAAGACGATCGATCGTGGCGGCAAGCTCGTCGATCGGGTCCTGGCCCTGGGCGGTCTGTCGTCGCCCCCGCCGCGGCAACCGGCCGCTGCCGCCGCGGCCGCGGCCGCGGCGGCAACGAGCAAACGACAGCGAACCGTTCTGGTCGTCGATGACGATGCCGAGGTTCGCCTGGTGCTGGTCGAACTGCTCCGATCGCTCGGTTACAAGCTGATCGAGGCCGCCAACGGCGCGGATGGCATTGCCGCGCTCGACCGTGTGCCGACCCTCGATCTTGCCATCATCGATTTCGCGCTGCCCGGTCAGCACGGGAAGGAGGTTGCGATCGAATTGCTCGATCGGCGGCCCGACCTGCCGATCGTGTTCGCGACGGGCTACACCGAAAGCGGGACGCGCGATCCCCGCCTCCGGGACATACCGATGCTGTACAAGCCGTTCCGCATCGCCGAACTCGCCAAGACCGTCGCCGCGGCGCTCGGGCCCTGAACGAAAGACGCCGCCGGCGATCGCTCGCCGGCGGCGTTTCGTGCCGAACCCAGCTATTGGTCAGTTCGGCGTGGACGCATGACCGCCGGTCGGAGGGACCGCGCCCTGGCCGCTGCCGGTCATCTTGTCTTCCAGCTTGTATTGCGGCATCGCCGCCAGTTGATCCTTCGTCTGGTCGAGGGTCAGGCGATTGTTGTTGAGCTTCAGGCTGCCGAAGGGCACGGCGACATATTTGCCGCCGATCCCGGCGGTCGAGCCATAGCTCAGCACCACGTCGACGACCTTGCCTTCCTTATCGACGATGAGGTCTTTGACGCTGGCAACGTTCTGGTTCTGACGATCATAGACTGATGAGCCAATGATCTTGTTCGCGCGCATCTGATCCGCCTGAATCATCGTGTCGGCGGCAAAGGCGCTCGAGCCGACCGTAGCCGCCATTACAACAGCAAACCCGGTCGCCGCGATGATCTTGTTCATGGTGGTGATCTCCGATTTTTTAACCGCCCATCGAGCGGACGAGATACAACCAGCCTACTCTTATCGAGTTCCATCGAAGTCTCGGCTTATTTCTTCTGATCCTTGTCTTCGTGGCTGGCGACATGCTCGGCCAGTTGCTGCTCGTCGGCACGGGTCGAGCGATGGGGCGCGCCGGGGGAAACCGGATCGCTTGCCGGAAAGCTATCGGCCAGCGCGTCGTCCAGAGCCTTGTCCTTGCTCGCTGGCGACTTTCCGGCCTGGGTCTGCGGGGCGGCCATGATGCGTCTCCTCGGTGATGGATCATGGCCCTCAACACGCATCCCTCGAGCGGGTTCGCGATCGGACGTCAGATTCTCATCAGGTCGAAGGCCGCCACGACCAGGGCCACGTGGGTGAAGGCCTGGGGGAAATTGCCGACCAGGCGCCCGGCGCCCGGATCATATTCCTCGGCGATGAGGCCGACGTCGTTGCACAAGGCCAGCAACCGCCGGAACAGGATCCGAGCATCCTCTGCCCGGCCCTGCTGGATATAGGCGCTGACCAGCCAGAAGCTGCAAGGCAGGAACACGCCCTCGCCCGGCGGCAATCCATCGACCGCGCTCTCGGTCCGATAGCGCAGGACGAAACCGTCGATCAGCAAGTCGCGCTCGATCGCGGCGATCGTCCCCCGCACGCGAGGATCGTCCGGCGGCAGGAAGCCGACCACCGAGATCAGCAGCAGGCTCGCATCGAGCTCCGGCCTGCCGAACGCCTGGGTGAAGCTCTGCTGCGTTGCGTCGTAGCCCTCGCGGCAGACCGTCTCGTGGATCCGATCGCGCAGCGCGCACCATTCCTCGACCGGGGCTTCGAGCCCATAGGTCCGGGCATCCTTGATGACCCGATCCATGGCGACCCAGGCCATGATCTTGGAGAAGGTGAAGTGGCGCCGCCCGCCGCGGACCTCCCAGATGCCCTCGTCGGGCTGATCCCAGATCGCGGCCAGATGCCCGATCATCGTCCGCTGCAGATCCCAAGCGGACGGCGGGGCGGCCAGGCCGTGTTCGCGCGCCCGGTGCAACGCGCTCATCACCTCGCCATAGACATCCAGTTGCACCTGACCGGCCGCCGCATTGCCGATCCGCACCGGTGCGGCGCCCTGGTAGCCAGGCAGCCAGCCGACCTCCCATTCCATCAGCTGCCGCTCGCCGGCGATGCCGTACATGATCTGCAACTGGTCGGGCGAACCGGCGATACTGCGGTGGAGCCAGTCGCGCCAGGCCTGCGCCTCGTCGAAATAGCCGCCACGCATCAGCGCCAGCAGGGTGATGGTCGCGTCGCGCAGCCAGCAATAGCGATAGTCCCAGTTGCGCGCCCCGCCCAATCGCTCCGGCAGCGAGGTGGTCGGTGCCGCGACGATGCCGCCGGTCGCTTCGAAGGTCAGGGCCTTCAGGGTCAGGAGCGAGCGCCGGACGGACTCACGCCACTCGCCGTCGCAGGTGCAGCGCCCGCTCCAGGCCCGCCAGGCTTCCTCCGTCGCCGCGAGTGCCGTGCGGGGATCGATCGGCGCCGGCGGCGGCAGATGGGATGGCGCGTAGGTCATGACGAATGGCACGGTCTCGCCGGCACCGACCTCGAAATCGGCAACCGTCGACAGGTCCTCGCCCCTGAGCTCGACCGGGCACCGCAGGGTGATGCCGTTCGGGCCGGCGATGATGCTGAGCCCCCGCTTGTCCTCCAGCCGCGTGACCCAGGGCACCGAGATGCCGTAGTCGAAGCGCACATGCAGGTCGAGCCGCATGGCGACCCGGCCGCGCCGCCCCTCGACCAGCCGGATGACCGATGAATCGGACCGGCCGATCGGCATGAAATCCACTACCGCGACCGCGCCATCGGCCGTTTCGAACAAGGTCTCGAGCACCATGGTGCCGTCGCGGTAGGCACGACTGACCGAGACCTCCGCCGCCTGGGGCGCGATCCGCCATCGGCCGTTCTCGCACGTGCCGAGCAAGGCGGCGAAGCAGGCAGCACTGTCGAAGCGCGGCCAGCAGAGCCAGTCGATGGCGCCGTCACGGCCGACGAGAGCGGCGGTCTTGCAATCGCCGATCAGGGCGTAGTCCTCGATCGGCAGCGGCTGGTCGACCGGGTCTGTCACCTCGATCTCCTCGAAACCACACACCGACAACATCGCGTGGCCGACCGGCGTTCCGGCCCGCGTCGCTGTACCGCTGCGGAACGAATCCCAGCCACGCCTGTTGCGCGCGACGAACCGAAGCCCGCCCGCAAGTGACGTCCAGAGCCCATGCCGAAGCCGGACTAATCATCCGGCCCGGTCGGCGGGTTCTGGGGTTCGCCTGGCAGACGCGGCGCGCCGACCGGCGGCTTGACCTCGCCCGTCGTCGATTCGTTCGACCGATTGGCGCCGCTGCTGTCGACCGTCGGCAGGGTCGGCGTCACATTCGGCGGCTCCGCGCGCACCGTCCCCGGCACGGACGGTACGGGGGTGTCCCTGCCGCGCGGCGCGGTGCCGCCCGCCGCCTGGGCCGAATCCGGCGACGGCGCGCCCACGACCTGGGCCGCGACGCCGCCTGGACCGAGGACGAGCAGGACAAGCGCGGCGAGCGGCACGCTGATGTTGAAAGATCGCATGGATCACCTCTTTCAGTCGAGAGAGCCAACTCTGATAAACCAAGAAAAGACAATCGGTTCCGGCGAAACGGCGAAGCGGCGTTTTCAAACGAAAATGGCCAAAAAATGATATTGCGGCGCAACCGCAGTGTCCGACCGGGGTTCTAGAAGGCGAATCCCGAAATTCGGAAGGCGCCGCCCCGATGCAGCCTCAATCCGCCCGCCCGATCGCCAACCGCGTCCGCGTTCTCTTCGTGTCATCCGAGATTTTCCCCTTAGCCAAGACCGGCGGCCTGGCCGATGTCTGCGGCGCCCTGCCGGCGGCGCTGGCCAGGGACGGCGATATCGACATGCTGCTGATGCTGCCCGGCTACGACAGCGCGCTTGCAGCAGTCGAGGATGCCCGGGAAATCGCCGTGCTCACGGACTTGCCGGGCGGCCGCGCGCGGCTGCTGATCGGCACCATGCCGGGCAGCGATCTTCAAATCGTGCTGCTGGATCAGCCCGGCTCGTTCCACCGTCCCGGAGGCCTCTATATCGACGAGGACGGGCGCGAGTGGCCGGACAACGCGATCCGCTTTGCCGCCCTCGCCCATGCGGCGGTGGAACTGGCCATGGGTCAGGTGCTGCCGAACTGGCGCGCCGACATCGTCCATTGCAACGACTGGCACACCGGCCTCATCCCGGTTCTGATCGCCAGACAGCCCGGCCATCGGCCGCGCACCATCATGACCCTGCATAATCTGGCCTTTCAGGGCGTGTTCCCGGCCGATCTGCTGCCGCAGCTCGGCCTGCCGGGCGACAGCTTCTCGGTCGAGGGCGTTGAATATTTCGGGCAGATCTCGTTCCTGAAGGGCGGCATCAACTTCGCCGACAAGCTGACCACCGTGAGCCCGAGTTACGCGAGCGAGATCGTGACGCCGGAATTCGGCATGGGCCTCGAAGGCGTGCTGGCCCGTCGCCAGGCCGATCTCGTCGGCATCATGAACGGCATCGACGAGACCTTGTGGAATCCGGCCGAGGATGCCGCCATCCCCCATCCCTTTTCCGCCGACGACCTGGCCGAAAAGGCGCCATGCAAGGCGGCCCTGCAGCAGGACTGGGGCCTTGTGCCCGATCCTGCCGCCCCGCTCTTCGTCTTCGTGGCGCGGCTCGAGAACCAGAAGATGGCCGACACGTTGCTGGAACTGATGCCGGACCTGATCGAGCGGCCGGGCGTCCAGATCGCGATCCTGGGCAAGGGGGCGATCCCGCTGCAGAACGGTTTCGCCGCCTGGCCCTCACGGGCTCGGGGGCGTGTCGGCGTGCGGATCGGCTACCAGGAGAATTGGGCCCACCAGTTGCTGGCGGGCGGCGACATGCTGATCCACGGTGCGCGGTTCGAGCCGTGCGGCCTCACGCCAATCTATGCGATGCGCTACGGCACGGTGCCGATCGTGCGTGCCGTGGGTGGCCTCAAGGACTCGGTCACCGCCGTCGACTCGACCCCGATCGCCGGCAGCAAGGCGAGCGGCTTCCAGTTCGACGAGGCCAATGCGTCGAGCATGCTCGACGCGATCGATAGGGCACTCGAATTCTATGCGCGCCCCGATTCCTGGCGGCAGCTTCAGCGCAACGGCATGACCCGCGATTTCTCCTGGCACGGCCCCGCCGGCCGTTATCGAAAGCTCTATCAGGAACTAGCCCCCGAAGCGGCCTAACCACGACACCGTGGAACCGAAGCGACGCGACCGAATTGAACAACTGACAAAAGAACTCGGAGAACGGTCATGTTGCTACTTCTCATCATCATTCTCATCCTGCTGTTGGGCGGCGGCGGTTTCTATGGCTACCGGCAGAATTACTATGGTGGCGGCGGCATCGGGATCATCGGACTCATCATTATCGTCCTCGCCGTCCTGGCGGTTTTCGGCGGCCCCCACGTGGGCTGATTAGGCTGCCACATAGACCACGGCCGCATGATGCCCCCCCCCCCGCAGCGGTCCTCGGCGACCGCGGCGGGGGATGCTGGCGGCGCCGGATTTTCCTAAAATCCCAGACATTTAAATCTTTTTCATGGCCATATTTAGCCGCGCGTAAATCTTTCGTTTTGTCTTCACCGTTATCGTGAGCGTGTGCGGCGACCGGAAACGGTCGATGCACGCCTGACGCGTCAGACCGGCCGATCCGGGATTACGTCGCCAGGCCGTTGGCTACCCATGCCCTCGGTTGAGCAAGAAGGTTGATTTCATGTCCATTCCCCCGTCCGGTGACCTGCTCAGCATGGTCCTGTTCCTCACCCTGCTGGCGTGTACGTTCGGTCTGGTCGGCTTCGTGTGGGTCAAGCTTGGCAATCGGCCGAAGCCTATCGACTATCGGGGCCTCTCGATCCATCTCAACCCCGGCCTGCCGGCGGGCAAGATCGTACTGACCGATGGCAAATGGCAGCCGCTCGGCGAAACCGAGCCCGCTCAGTTCGATACGGTCGCCCTGCCCCGCGACTGTGCCGCCGCCCTGTTCTCGACCCGGGACTTCGCGGCATTTGCCGCCCGCAGGTCCAATGCACCGCGCCGGCTGTCCCAACACAGCCTGCAGGCCTGATCGCCCTAACCGAGAAAGCTCTGCTCCAGGGCGGCGTGGCTGCGGATCTCATCCGCCGTTCCGCTCGCCTGCAGGTTCCCACGCGACAGGATCAGCCCCCGGTCCGCAACCGCCAGGGCCGGCGCCACCGCCTGCTCGGCCAGCAGGATCGCCAAGCCATTATCCGCGAAATGCCGCAGCCGCGCGAACAGCTCGGCGACCAGCACCGGTGCCAGGCCGCGCGACGGCTCGTCGAGCAGCAGCAGGCGGGGCGCGGTCATGAGCGCCCTGCCGATCGCCAGCATCTGCTGCTGACCGCCGGACAGGGTCCAGGCCGCGGCCCCGAGCTTGTCGCGGAGCGCCGGCAGTTGCTCCAGCACCTGCTCGAGCCGCCGCCGGCGCTCGGCCGGGCGCGCGACCGCTACCAGCTCCAGATTTTCCGCGACGCTCAATCCGGGAAAGACCCGCCGCCCCTCGGGACACCAGCCGACGCCGGCCCGCGACCGCCGCTCCGGCGTCCAGCGCCCAATATCGACCCCGTCGAGGCCGATATGGCCGGCAAGCGGCGTCCGCAACCCCATGATGGCTTCCAGCAGCTCGGTCTTCCCGGCCCCATTCGGGCCGAGCACCACGGTGATGCCGGAGCCCAGCGCGCAGTCGATCTCCCCGCCGCGCAGGATTTCGACGCGGTCGAGCGTCAACATGGCGCCGGCCCCAGATAGGCCGCGCGCACCGCAGGATCGGCGCGGACTTCGGCCGCCGTGCCAACCAGGGCAATCCGCCCGTCAAGCAGCACCGCGACCCGGTCGGCAAGGCCCATCAGGAACACCATGTCATGCTCGACCACCAGCAGCGCCCGCCCCTCGGCGGCGAGCGTGCACAGCAGCGCGGCGAGCCGGTCCCGTTCCGCCGCATCGAGCCCGGCCGCCGGCTCGTCGAGCAGCAGGACCGCAGGGTCGAGTGCCAGGGCGCGGGCGATATCGGCGAGGCGCAAGGTGCCGCTGTCCGTCGCCGCCGGGTCGCCGATACCGACTCGGCGCAGCAGACCGGCCGCGCGCTGGCGCAGCGCCTCGATCGCCGGCGTCCGGCCGAAGCCGGCACGACCGCCCTTGGCCGTCAGTGCCGCGGTGACCAGCTCGAGCGGCGCCAACCCGTCGTCGACGGCCACAGACTGAAAGCTGCGCGCGACGCCGGCCAACGCCACCCGGTCGGGCGACAGGCCGTCGAGCCGCGCATCGCCGAGCATGATCGTGCCCTGATTCAGGCGGTCGAGCCCGCTGATGCCATTGATCAAGGTGGTCTTGCCCGAGCCGTTCGGCCCGATCAAGCCGAGGATCTCGCCGGGCCTGATGTCGAGCGAGACGTCGTGCAGCACGGCAAGGCCCCCATAGGCTTTCCGGGCCGCCGTGATGCGCAGCGCCGATCGGGGCACATCCACCCGGGGCAGAGGCTCGGGTGCAACCGCGTAGGATCTCGCCGGCCGGAAACGTTCGAGCGAGCCGATCAGCCCGGCCGGTGCCACCAGCAGGCAGGCGAACAGGCCGAGGCCATAGGCGATGCGATAGGAAGCGCCGAGCGGCCGGAGCCATTCGGGCAGATGGCCGATCAGCAGCGCGCCTAGCACCGCGCCGGCGATCGAGTGGCGACCGCCGATGACCACCATGGCGAGGCAGCCGATCATGACGGAAAATTCCGCCGTGTCCGGCGAGACCAGGCCCAGCACATGGGCATAGAGTGCACCCCCGGCACCGGCGAACCCCGCGGCCCAGACGAAACCCTGGGCGCGGATCCGCTCGGGGTCGAGGCCGCTGGCTCGCGCCAGCCCCGGGTCGGCCCGCACCAAGGCCAGCGCCGGCCCGTTGCCCCGCGTCAACCAGACAGCCAAGGCCGCGCCAAGCCCGGCCAAGCCCCAGCCGATCAGCATCATGCCCGGCCCGCGCGCCAACCCGAGCACCGCCACGGGCAACGGCGGCACGCCGACCAACCCGTTGGCGCCGCCGGTCAGATCCTGGGCATCGACGGCGACGAGGCGGACCAGCACGGCGAAGCCCAGGGTGGCCAGCGCGAAATAATGCCCGCCGAGCCGGCGGACCGGCCGATGCGCGACAGCGGCCAGCACTGCCGGCAGTAGGATCGCCGCTGGAAATTCCGCCCAGAGCGGCCAGCCCATCCGACCGCCCAGAATGCCGGCGGCGTAGGCGCCGATGGCAAAGCAGGCACCCTGGGCCAGCGACAGGGCGCCCGCCTGGCCGAACACAAGATGATAGCCGATCGCCATCAGCGCGTAGGCGGCCGCGACCGCCATCAGCCGCTGCTCATAACCTGATCCGACCAGCAGCACACCGAGGAGCCAGGCCAGGATCGCCAGGGCGACCAGCGGCGCCGGCCGGAAGAACCTCCTCATGCCCGGCGTCCGAGCGGAGCCGGAAACAGCCCCGCCGGCCGGACCGCGAGCAGCAGCAGCACGGCGCCATAGAGCGACGCGGTCGCCACCACCGAACTCGCGTAGCCGGCCACGACGCTCTCGAACAGCGCGATCATCAGCGCACCGGCGACCGCCCCCTTGAGCGAGCCCCAGCCGCCGATCGTCGCCGCGATATAGGCCCTGAGGATGAGGTCATTGCCGGCTGTCGGTGTCACGAAATAGGGGCCCGACAGCAGTAATCCGACCGCGCCGGCGAGTGCGGTGGCAAGCGCGAAGCTGGCGGCGATCAGCCGATCGACCGGCAGGCCCAGCGCCCGCGCCGTCACCGGATCCTGGGCACTCGCCCGCAGGCGCCGGCCGAATTGCGTCCGGCCGAGCAGCCAGCCCTGTGCCAGCCCCAGCACCAGACAGGCGATGACGATGCCGAGCGCGGCGCGCGGCAGGCCGAGCGGCCCGAGCCGGATCTCGCCGGTGCCGACGAACGCCGGGCCGGCCTGAGGTGCGGCACCTTCGAGCGCATTCATCGCCTCTTGCAGCGTGAGCCCGAGCGCCACCGTCGCCAGCAGCCCGAAGATCGGCGGCCGATGCCGGAACGGCCGCCAGGCGAGCGCCGAGAACAGCAGCCCGAACACAGCCATGGCCAGCATGACGAGCGGCAGCAGCAGCAGCCCGGCCCCCGGTAGCAGATGGCCGAGCGCGACCGCGGCATAGCCGCCGAGCATGACCATGTCGCCCTGGGCGAAATTGACGGCGCCGGTGGCGTTCAGGACCAGCACGAAGCCGAGTGCCACCAGCGCATAGGCGGCGCCGAGCGCCAGCCCGTTCAACAGCAGTTGGGCGAGGGTCAGCAGCTCCGGACCCAAGCCGTCAGCCGGCATCGAGCCCGTCGTAGCGCTGAACGATCTTCGGAACCCGAGTCAGGCCGCCGTAGCACAGGATGACGGCGCTATGCGCCATGTCGCCGTGCCCGTCGGAGGCGTAATGCATGGCGACGCCGTCCCAGGCCCCCGTGGCGAGCGCGGCACGCACCTGCTCGCCGGTCCTGGCACCGTGGGCCAGAATGTCGAGCAGCATTCGGGTCCCGTCATATTGCGCCAGCGCATAGGCATCGGGGTCGGTGCCGAACGCCGCCCGATAGTCGGCGAGGAACTGGTCGAGCGCGGGCGAGCCGCCGGAGACCGGCGAGGACCCGGATTCCGCGCACATGCCCTTCAGTTCCTTCGGATCGAGCAGGGCGGCGGTCGCCGGCTGATGCAGGGCCGAGCCGGCGACGACCGGCAGCGTGATGCCGAGGGAGGCGACCTGCCGGATCGCCAGCGCGGTCGAGCCGGCATGGAGATGCAGCAGCAAGGCGTCGGCGCCGGAGGCCGCGGCCCGGCCGAGGATCGGCGCCAGATCCTTGACGTCGGTGTCGATGCCTTCGCTGAACACCAGGCTGGCGCCATGCCGCTTGGCCGAAGCAGCGATATAAGTCGCCCCGCTCTGCCCATAGGCGGTCGTCTGATAGATCAGCGCCAGCTTGCGCTTGCCCAACTGCTCGACCGTGTAGCGGACCTGCGCCTCCTTCGCCAGCCGATCGGACGGGAAGAAGCGGAAGACCCAGGGGTTGCCCTGCTCGGTCAGCGACGCCGTCCCCGACACGGTGACGAGCGGCAGCTTCTCCTCGGCCGCCATCGGCATCAGCGCCAGCATCTGTGTTCCCAGCATCGGGGCCACGATCGCCGGCACCGGCCCCTCGTCGAGGGCGCGCAGCAACGCGTTGGCGGCATTCTCGGGCGCTGTCGCCGTGTCGATCACCTCGCCCGACACCGCCGGCTCGGCCGGCGCCTGCTTCAACGCCAGGAGCGCGCCGTTGCGCTGGCTGGTCCCCTCGAGCGAGAGAAAGCCGGTGACCGGCACCAGGATCGGCAGCCGCACCGGTTCGGCGGCCACGGCACTCGTCGCGACCAGGACCAGGAGCAGGGTCGCGAGCCGCTTCATCGCGACTGCGCCATGTCGACGAGGCGGCCGACCAAGTCGACCACCTCGCCATCATCGAGATCCTCCGCCGCGTCGCCGATATTGATCTCGGCCATGGTCAGGTTGGGCAGCACGGTTTCGGCGAAGCGGCCGAACAGCCAGGTCCCGCTGTCGCGCGCCAGCGCCAGATGCGCCGCGTCGAGCGCCTTCGTCGCGGCCGGCATATAGAGCTGGAAGGCATTGGTGTGAGGCGGCGCCGGTACCGCCTGGACGCCGGGCACCGTGGCGAGTGCTGCCGCGAGGCGGCGGGCCCGGTCGCGATAGGCCGGCATCTTCGGCAGATAGTGCCTCAGCCCCTCGGCAGCGCTGATGACGAACGGAAAGGCAGTCCACAGATTGCCGCCATGGCGGGCCTGCCAGACCCGCGCCGCGGCGATGAAATCCGCCGGCCCGGCCAGGATCGAACCGCCAAGCCCGCCCAGCCCCTTGTAGAACGAGACATAGACGGAATCGGCGAGACCGGCGATTTCGGCGAGCGGGCGATCGTAATGGGGTTGCGCCTCCCACAGGCGGGCGCCGTCGAAATGCAGCGGCACGCCATGGCTCCGGCACCAGTCGGCGATCGCGACCAGCTCGTCCCACTCCGGCAGCTTGAAGCCGGCGCGGCGCAGGGGCAGTTCGACGGTAACCACGCCGAATTCCTCGGCCGCCGCCTCCAGCTCGGCTCGCCCGAACGGCTGGTGATCGGCGCCGAGCCGCACCGCCTGCAGCCCATGGAGCCGCTCGTAGGCCGAGCGCTCGTCCAGATCGATATGGCTTTTCGGATGCAGCCCGACGGTCTTGAGGCCGGAGCGATCGGCCCAGATTCTGAGCGCCGCCTGCTGAGCGATGACGCCCTTCGGCATGAAGACCGCGGCGGACTTGCCCAGCAGGCCGGCAACCTCGCGTTCGAGCGCCTGCATCGCCTCGCCCTCGCCATAGATATCGCGCGGCAGATCGGCGAGCGGCGACTGGGCGAGTGCCGCCAGCGTTTCGCGAATGGTCTGGCGGCGGTGCCCCGACAGCGCCCGACGGCACAGATCGCGGATTTCGGCATGGGCGGTCGACATAAGGCTCTCCTGCCGCTTCGGGCGCGGCCATGATAAGTTCTTTCCCAGCGGACCCTAGAGCACGGTCGCATTGGCTGGAAACAGCCAATGCGTGAATCGTGCTCTAGATATTTGATGAGAGCCGGATTCACGGAATGAGTGGATCGCTACGCGATTCCATTCATTCCGATCCGGCTCTAGAAGCGGAACCCATGTCGAGACAAGGCACTGCATTACGGCTGGCGATCCTGGGTTGCCTTCTTATCCTGCCCGAAGCCGGCGGCGCGACCGAAAGCCTGATCAATTCCCAGTCGCCCTATTGGGAAACCGGCCCGCGGGACCCGAAACTGAGCAACGCCTGCTCGGTCGGCCGGTTCAACGAGCGCGACATGGGCCATTATGTCGTGCGCCTGCATGACAAGAAGGGCGGCGCCGCGGTGCTGGGCGTCGCCAAGGGCAGCGGCTTCAATCTCTGGGATCCGGACAAGCTCGCCGTCGCGTCCGAGGATTATATGTTCCGGCAGGACGGCACCAGCGCCTGCGAGGTTTTCGTCGGCGGCCGCAAGGTACTGCTGCCCGGCCAGAAGCCGCCGACGACGCCGAACGCCCCCGCCCAGCCGGCAACACCCGCAGCGCCGCCGCCAGCACAGCCGGCCGTACCCGGCGCCTCGCCCAAGAACGGCCCGCCGACCTGATGCAACCGAGCATTCCCCGGAGCGCCCTTTACAGCCGCCGGCCGGCATGCTCGAACGCAGACCGCCGCACAGCATTCAACAAGGGATCGAGATGACCGGACGACCGATTGCGACGATGATGATGACGGGCATCGCCCTGCTCCTGACCGGCGGCGCCGAGGCCGGGACGTTCAAGGCCGGCGCCTGGGTCCCGACCGGATGCGGCGCGGAGCCGACGCCGCCGGCGATCAACGCCTCGGGACACGCGGCGTACGAGGCCAGCATCAAGGACGCCGAGGCCTACCAGCGGGCGGCCAAGCAGTATGACGATTGCTATGTGAAGGAGGCTCAGGCCGATAATCACGTGATCAGCACGGCCGTGTCCGACCACCAGCACCAGATCCAGGCGACTTTCGACAAGCTCTCCGCCGATTCGAAGGCGGTGGTCGATAAGATGAACAAGAAACAATAGGCCGGAAATGACAAGGCCGGCCGAGGCATGACGCCCGGCCGGCCTGTGCTTTTCGGCGCCCGTTCGCCCGCGATCAGATGATCGTGATGCCGAACGCCTCGAGGCCCTTCTTGCCGTCGACCACGTCGACGCGCACGCGCACGCCGGGGTCGAGCCCCTGCAATCCGCTGCGGCGAAGTGCGGTGATATGGATGAAGATGTCCTTGCCGCCGCCATCCGGCGAGATGAAGCCGTAGCCCTTGCCCGGCTCGAACCACTTCACCGAGCCGTCGAGCGAGCCCGACGGCGTCTGCGGCGCGTCGCGATCATAGCCGCCGCGCGGGCTCGACGGCGCCACAGCGGTCGAAAGATCGACGTCGATGACATTGACGACCAGCGGTCCCTTGGCCCCGTCGCCGATCTCGCAGACGATCGTGGCGCCCTCGCTCACATCTTCGAAGCCGGCCCGGCGCAGCGTCGCCATCGGCAGGAACGCGTCTTGCGTCCCATCGGCGGGAGTAACGAAGCCAAAACCCTTGCTGGCGTTGAACCATTTCACCTTGGCATCGACTCGACGGCCTGAAGGTGGATCTTCGGTGCGGAAAAAGCCCGGACGACGGTCGTACATGGCGGCTCTATGCTCGGATTTGTCACCAAGAGATCAAGAGCATAACCGAAGAAATACCGTCGCGACAGTCCCCCTCGGGGCCGCCGCGACGGGTTTTTTTACCAATTTCGCCTATTTTTTCGGCCGAAGCTCATTCGTAGGCAACGACCTTCTGCCGCTGTTCGCCCAGGCCCTGGATGCCCAGATGCATCTCGTCGCCCGGCTTCAGGAACAGCGGTGGCTTCATGCCGAGGCCGACGCCGGGCGGCGTGCCGGTGGTGATGACGTCGCCCGGATGCAGCGTCATGAACTGGCTGATGTAGTGCACCAGGAACCGCACGCCGAAGATCATGGTCTTCGTGGTGCCGGTCTGGCGGCGCGTGCCGGAAACGTCGAGGAACATGTCGAGCGCCTGCACGTCGGCGATCTCGTCGGGCGTCACCAGCCACGGCCCCATCGGCCCGAACGTGTCGGCGCTCTTGCCCTTGGTCCATTGCCCGCCGCGTTCGGCCTGGAATTCGCGTTCGGACACGTCATTGACCACGCAATAGCCGGCAACATGCTTCAGGGCATCGGCCTCGTCCACATAATTGGCCTTGGTGCCGATGACGATCGCCAGCTCGACTTCCCAGTCGGTCTTCCTGGAATTGCGCGGAATGATCACCGTGTCGTTCGGGCCGACGATCGAGCTGGTCGCCTTCATGAACAGGATCGGCTCGTCGGGCACCTTGGCGCCCGTTTCGGCCGCGTGGTCGGAGTAGTTGAGCCCGACGGCGATGAACTTGCCGACCCGGCCCACGCAGGGACCGAGCCGCGGATTGCCGGAGACGAGCGGCAGGCTGGCCGGGTCGAGGGCCTTGAGCTTGGCAAGACCGGCGGGCGACAAAGTCTCGCCCGCGATATCGTCGACGATCCCCGTCAGGTCGCGGAGCTTGCCCTCGCGATCGAGAATGCCGGGCTTCTCCTGGCCCACCGGGCCGTAACGCAGCAGCTTCATCTGATATCGTCCCCCTCGGATTGCTTCGAGTTTTGAACTCTCGAGCTATGTATGGTGCCCGCACGGATCCGGCGGACGAAGGCTTCGGCGGGCAGGTTAGGCGATTAACTCAGACTTGTCTGCCCTTTGCCGTCGCGCCCACGCCGCGGCGTTTTGGCCGTGACCGTCATTCCGGAAATCCGAGACGGCTGAAGTCGAGCCGCTTCAGGCCGAACACCGCAAGGCCGCCGACGAGCCCCCAGAAGGCCGAGCCGATCCCGAAGAAGCTGAGGCCCGAGGCCGCGAGCAGGAAGGTCACGAGGGCGGCATTCCGCTCGCCCTCCTCCTTGAGTGCCGCCGAGACCGACGCGCCGAACGCGCCCAGCAGCGCCAGGCCCGCGACCGCTTCGATCAGCAGCGGCGGTGCGGTCGCGACCACGGCCGCCGCCGCTGCCGACAGCAGTCCCAGCATCAGATAGACGAGCCCGGCGGTGACGGCCGCGGCGGTGCGTCGTTCCGGCACGGGATCCGCGTCGGGCCCGGCACAGAGCGCCGCCGTGATCGCCGCGAGATTGACGGTCAGCGCGCCGAACGGCGCCGTCACGAGCGAGGCGATGCCGGTCACCAGGAAGATCGGGCGTGGCGGTGGCCGGAAGCCGTAGGTCGCGAGCACCGCCAGCCCCGGTACGTTCTGCGATGCCATGGTGACGACGAACAGCGGCAGCGCGATGCCGACGATGGCGCTCCACGAAAATACCGGCGCCGTCAGCACGAGTTCGGGCCGAAGATGATCGAGCGCCAGCCCATGGGGGCCGGCCCCGCCGACATCGAGCCCCAGCAGCACCAGGGTCACGATCGCAGCCGCCGGCACCGCATAGAGCCGGGCGAAGCGGCCGACCAGGAGCCAGGTCAGCACCACCGGGAAGGCAAGCAACGGAATGGCGGCCAGCGCATGAAACGGCGCCAGGCACAGGTCGAGCAGGATGCCGCCCAGCATGGCGTTGGCGAGCGATGCCGGGATCGCGGCGACCAAGCGGCCGATCGGCCGCCACAGGCCGGCGACGACCACCAGCAATCCCGTCACGGCGAACGCGCCCTCGGCGGCGGCAAAGCCACCCACGACCGGCCCGGTCGTCGCCAGCAGCGCCGCCCCGGGCGTCGACCAGGCGATGCTGATCGGCATGCGGTGGACCAGACTGAGCAGAATCGCGGTGACGCCCATCGCAACGCCCAGGGCCAACAAGCCGGACGCGGCCTGCCCGGTCGTGGCGCCCATGGCGACCAGGCCGTTGATGACGACCGTCACCGAACTGCCGTAGCCGACCAGGGCCGTGACGATGCCGATCGCCACCGCCTGTCGCGATATCCGACCGGCCGGTTGTGTTGCCTCGATGGCGCCCATCATCCCTCCCTGAACCGCCGCCATGATGGGTTGGGTTCCGGCGGAGAATCAACGGGCCGTATCGCGCGCCCTGGATGCCAAGCTTTCGAAAATAACCCGCGAAAGCCGCAAAACCCGGTACATTTATGCGACACGCAAGTCTTGCGCGCCGGTTCTGCTTTCAAAAACAGCAAATCTCCGTAATAGTGCGCGCATGAGCATGCGACGCCCCGCTTGTCTTGTTTTTACGCTGGCCGGTCTTACCGCAATCGCCGCGACCAGTATCGTGCCCGGATTTGCCGACGAGCCGAAGACTTCAGCGAAGCAGAAGCATAAGGTCCACACCACTCTGGAGACGACGGCGCCCTCTCCGGCCGACCAATATGACGCGCCGCTCCAGCTCAATTTCGACCCGCTGAAGAGCGTTCTGCTGAAGTCTGAACCGGCCGTGCCGTATCAGCCTCAGCCGTTGCACAAGCCGCAGCTGACGACCAAGACGAACGACGAGCCGGAGCCTGCGCATCTGGCGCCGCTGCTGCGCGAAAGCTCGCTGCCGGACAGTTTCGGCGACAAGGGCAACTTCTTCGAACGGCATGAATTCGGGATTCAACTGCGCGATCATTTCTGATCCGCACCCGGATTACCCCCGCCCGACGATTTCCAGGATCGCCTGCCCATAGCGGTCGAGCTTCGAGCGCCCGACCCCGGGGATCGCCCCCAATTCGTCGATATTGCTGGGCCGCTCGACGCTGAGCGCCACCAGCGTGGCGTCGTGCAGGATGACATAGGGCGGCACGCCCTGCTCGCGCGACAATTCGAGCCGCCATTGCCTGAGCGCCTCGAACAGGGTCGCGTCGCTACCCTCGAGCTCCAGGGCGGCGGCCCCGCGCCGAGCGCCGCCGGACGAACGCCGCGGCGCCTTTTCTTCCTTATGCTCCCGGAACTCGACGGTTTCCTCGCCCTTGACCACGGCGGTCGCTTTTGGTCCGAACAGCAGCCCGCCATGGCCCTCGACATCGACCGCCAGGTAGCCGCCGGCGACCAGCTGCCGGAAGATCGCCTGCCAGGCATTGCGGCCGATCTCCCTGCCGACGCCGAAGGTCTTCAGCAGATGATGGCCGCGCTCGATGATCTTGTCGGTCTCCTTGCCGGTCAGCACGTCGACCAGATGCTGCACGCCGAAGCGCTGGCCGGTCCGGTAGACCGCCGACAAGGCCTTCTGGGCGGCAACCGTGCCGTCCCAGCGCTTCACCGGATTGGCGCAGATGTCGCAATTGCCGCACGGACCGGGCAGCGTATCGTTGAAATAGTTCAGCAGCACCTGGCGCCGGCAGGTCGCGGTCTCGCAATAGCCCAGAAGCGCGTCCAGCTTCTGCAGCTCGACCCGCTTTTGCCGGTCGTCGAGCTCCGAGCCCTGGACCATCTGCTTGCATGAGATGACGTCGGCCAGGCCATAGGCCATCCAGGCCGTCGCCGGCAGGCCGTCGCGCCCGGCGCGGCCGGTTTCCTGGTAATAGGCCTCGAGGCTGCGCGGCACGTCCAAATGGGCGACGAAGCGGACGTTCGGCTTGTCGATGCCCATGCCGAACGCCACCGTGGCCACGACCACCACGCCCTCGTCCTTGAGGAACCGGTCCTGGTGGCGCTGGCGCGTCTCGGCATCGAGGCCGGCGTGATAAGGCAGCGCCAGCCGCCCGTGCTGCGACAGGAAATCGGCGATCTCATCGACCTTGCGGCGCGACAGGCAATAGACGATGCCCGCGTCGTCCGGGTGCTCGGTCTTGAGGAAGTTCAGCAGTTGATTGCGCGCGTCCTTCTTCTCGACCACACGATAGGCGATGTTCGGCCGGTCGAAGCCCGAGACGAAGACCTTGGCGGAGCCAAGCTGCAGCCGCTCGACGATGTCCTTGCGCGTCGGCCCGTCGGCAGTCGCCGTCAGCGCCACGCGCGGCACATCCGGGAAGCGCTCGTGCAGGATGGTGAGCCCGCGATATTCGGGCCGGAAGTTATGGCCCCACTGCGAGACGCAATGCGCCTCGTCGATCGCGAACAGCGCGATCTTGAGCCGGCTCAGCATGTCGAGGAAATACGGCATGACCAGCCGCTCGGGTGCCACATAGACGAGGTCGAGCGCGCCGTCGCGCATTTCCTCCTCGAGCTGGCGCGACTCGCCCGCGGTGAGCGAGGAGTTGAGGTAGGCCGCGCGCACGCCGGCTTGGCGCAGCGCGTCGACCTGGTCCTTCATCAGCGCGATCAGCGGCGAGACGACGATACCGAGGCCCGGGCGCACCAGGGCCGGGATCTGATAGCACAGCGACTTGCCGCCGCCCGTCGGCATCAGCACGAGCCCGTCGCCGCCGTCGATCACATGTTCGATGATCGCCTGCTGCTGGCCGCGGAACTGGCCATAGCCGAAGATCTCGCGCAGCAGGTCCTGCGCGCGCTGATGCGCCGGGTTTGGCTCGATGACGGGTGCGAAGGACGAAGACATGGGCGGAGGGACACTGCCATCCCCGCCCCTGAAAATCGAGCCCCCTCGGACGAGGGGCAGCCCCGACCCGGTCGGTCTAGGCGGCGGCATTATGCCGCCGCCTGGCCTCCGTCACGGTACGAACAGGGCGGCACAATGGCCGGGCTGTGCCGTGGACGCGGAGATCGCGCCGCCGCGGGGAATGCACTGGTCCGGCGGCAGCGCCGTGCCGTGCTCGACATAGCCGACCAAGAGATCGAAGGCCTTCTGGGCGTGCGGCTCGATCAGCTCGAGCTGTGGGAAAGTATCCCTGAAGGTCTCGATATGGTTGCCGTTCTGCACCTCGTAGAGGCGATACGACGGCGTGCGGTCGTGGTGGTCGCCGTCATCATCGACATTGGCCGCCACGGCGCGCGCATAGGCGCGTGCCTGATCGTTGATCGGCAGCAGCGCGTCCATCGTGCCGGCGACCGTGATCAGCGGCCGCTTGATCCGGCCGGTGGTCGTGATCGGGGCGAGATTGGCCGCGACATCCGAGGCCGAGAGACGGTCGACATAGACGTAATTCGCCAACCCCGCCCCATAGGTGTCATAGGTCGGATCCAGCCGCTTCTGCCATTGGCACTGGGTCACTTCCCAGAACTGGGCCCAGTACAGCCCCCAGAGCGAGGTCGTACCCGATACGATATCGGGCGGATAGCCGGCGCCCAGGATGTTCTTGGCGGCCGTGCTGGTCGGGCTGAAGCCCGAGGCGACATAGTCCGGATAATTCAGCAGCGCCGGCGGCAGGCTCGCCAGGATGTTGCCCGCGAACGGATCGATATAGGTGCCCTCCCAGTCGACGCCGCCATCGAACAGGTCCGGTGCGGTTTCGACGGCGCGGCGCACCTGGTAGCCGCCGTTGGAGGTGCCGACCGCATAGGTCCGCGCCGGCAGCCGCCCATAATGCAGTTGCAGCGCCTCACGGCCGAGCCGAGCCGCAGCCAGCATCGTCTCGTTCCAGCGAGTGAACACGGCCGCCGGGTCATTGTCATAGAAATGGACGAAGATCGTCGAGAGTGGATTGAGCCGGCAGGCCAGCGGATCGGATGCGGTCGACAGGAAGAGATTGTCGATGCCCTTGTTCTGCGACACGTAGGCGTAGCCCTTCTGCACGACATAGTCGCTCCAGGCGAAATCGCCATTGAACTCGCTGCGCGTGCCGGACGCGCCGGCCACGACGAGCTTGCCGTTCCAGCTGTTGGGCAGGCGGATCAGGATGCGCGCCTCGCCCAACGGGTCCTTGGCGAAGCGGGCCTGCAGCTGAACGCCGGGCACGGTATGGGTGATGGGCGTGCGGTTCGGTACGCTCGGCGCAATCGTGCTGCGATCGGTCTGCGGCGTGAAGGCGAACGGCGGCAGGCCGGCAAGCGAATTGTTGGCCGGCGTCGTCGCCGGATTGACGGTCGTGAGATCGGTGCTCTCGACGCAGGTCGCATCGGCTATCTGGCCGTGCAGCAAGGCCAGCAGGCGATCGCACCGGCCGGCCGCGTGGGCCGCCGAAGGATCGCAGATCGTCAGGACGAGCGCGGCAAGGCCGCCCCATCCGGCAAGACTTAGAGAATGCATTCGCCCCTCCCGGATTGTTTTTTTGCATGGGAACGCGATCGACGAAGATGCGACGCGGCGATGTTCTCAGAGCGTCCGCGCCGGGCAGCGTCCATTGCCCGACAAGCCGGTTCGTCCGGACGGAGCCGGACTGGAATGTGCGCCTGAGGCGGCTCCGAATATTCGAAAAGGGGGATAGGGCTCACCCGTCAGGTGAGCCGTGCACGCAGGTTCGTGGTGCCTAGACAGCCAACCATAGGGCAAATAATCGGCAAGGGATACCGCTGCCGGCAAGCTACCCGGCAGGCCGCACGCAAAAAAATGGCCCGTCCGGAGTCCCCATACCCCGGACGGGCCTGCCGCACACCGAACCCGCGATCAGAAGGTCGGCAGGTTAGGCAGCGGCTTGTGGAACCACTTCTCGTGAATGGCATTGAGCTCGCCATTGTTCTTCACGAAATAGACGAAGGTGTTGACCCACTGGTGCAGGTTCCACTGGTCCTTGCGCATGGTGATGCCGTTCGGCTGCTGCAGCAGCGTGAACTTGCGCTCGATGCCGGCGCCCGGGTTGGCGGCGAAGGTGGTGTCGCCGGTCAGGCCCGTCTCGGCGATCGCATCGACCTGGTGGGTGATGAGCGCCTGGTAGGTGCTCGGATCATCGTCGAAGCGAGACATCTTGACCGCATCGCCGAGCGTCGAGCTCAGGATCACGTCCTGCACCGTGCCGCGCGGCACGCCGACCTTGAGGCCCTTCAGATCGTCGAGCTTGGTGATCGTCTTGTCCTTGGGCGCGAACACGACGTTCTCGATCGCGCTGTAGGGGATCGAGAACAGCACCTGCTTCGCGCGCTCCGGCGTCACGCCGAAGGTGGCGACGATCAGGTCGACCTTGTTGGTCAGGAGGAACGGGATGCGGTTCGGGCTGGTCAGCTGCACCAGGTTGACCTTGACGCCCAGGTACTTGCCCAGGAGCTTCGCGACGTCGATGTCGTAGCCGTCCGGCTCCTGCTTGTCGTTCAGGATGCCGTAAGGCGGCAGATCGACCAGCACGCCGATGTTGATCGAGCCGCGGCTCAGGATCTCGTCGACCGTCTGCGCCGCCGCCGGTCGCGCGCCGGCCGCCAGGCCCAGCATGACGAACGCCGCCGCCAGGTACTTCATCAGTTTCATCGCGCTCTCTCCCCTATGATTATGCTTGTCCACACGCCTAGCGCCGATAAGCCAGCGCCAGGCGTTTCTCGAGCCGCCGGCTCGCCACGGTGAGCGGCCAGCAGATCACGAAATAGATGAGGGCCACCGTGCCGAAGATGACAAACGGCCGGAAGGTCGCGTTGTTGAGCAACTGCCCCGCCCGGATCAGCTCGACGAAGCCCAGGATCGACGCGAGCGACGTGCTCTTCACCAGGTTGACCAGGAAGCCCACAGTCGGCGCCACGGCGAGCCGCAGCGCCTGGGGCAGCACGATCTTGAACATTGTCGGCAGGTAGTGCAGCCCGAGCGAGCGCGCCGCCTCGAGCTGGCCCTTGGACACCCCCTGGATGGCACCGCGCCAGATCTCACCCAGGAAGGCACCGGCGTTGAGGCTCAGGCCCAGCATGGCGGCGATCCAGGGATCGACCGCAACGCCGATCATGTCGCCGCCGAAGAATACCAGGAACAGCTGGAGCAACAGCGGCGTGCCCTGGAACAGGCGGATATAGGCGATGGCGAGATAGCGCTGCGGCCGGTGCTGGGCTGTGCGCATGAGCGCGATCGTGATGCCGACCACGGCGCCGCCGGCGAATGCCAACGCCGACAGCAGCAGCGTCCAGCGCACGGCCAGGACCAGGAACTCGATATCGGTGAAGGTGAGTGTGCGCATCAGCGATGCTCCACCCGGGGAAACGCCCAGCGGTCGATCAGCGCGAAGGCCGCCTGGAACAGCATCGACACGACGAAATAGATCACGAACACGATGATGTAGGTCTCGAACGGCCGGAAGGTGCGCGACTGGACATCCTGGGCGGCGGCCATCAGCTCGTCGGCCGAGACGACTGAGACGATGCTCGAGTTCAGCATCAGCAGGATGAACTGGCTGCCGAGCGGCGCCAGCATCACCTTCAAGGCCTGCGGCAGCACGACCAGGCGGAAGCTCTGCAGCGTGTGCAGGCCGAGCGCCCTCGCCGCTTCCATCTGGCCGTGGGTGATACTCTCGATGCCGGCGCGCACGATCTCGATCGTATAGGCGCTGCCGTTCAGCACCATGGCGATGACCGCCGCGGTGTTGGCGTCGAAGCTCAGGCCCACGGTCGGCAGGCCGAAGAAGATCATGAAAATCTGCACCAGGAACGGCGTGTTCCGGATGATCTCGACATAAGCGATGACGATGGCCTGGGCCCATTTCGGCCCCGACGTGCGGACCAAGGCGCCGAGGATCGCGAACACCAGGCTGAGCACCATCGAAATCGCCGACAGACGAAGCGTGTAGAGCATGCCCCACAGCAGCTCGTCCAGATTGACGGGCTTCAGGATCTCGCCGAATTGGAAGATGTAGTTCATGCCGGGAAAGCACCCCGGTGAGCCCGTCTCGGCACGTGCGCGCCCTCCCCTGATTTTATAACCGTGTCCTGGCGGACCGGCGTCGTTAGCTGCGCTCAGTCAACCAACTTGTACGACGAATGTCGAGCCCCGCGTGCGTTTTTCCTCCGATGATTGCCCCAAAAGCAACAAAGGGGCGATCAATCAACGCGCCGTGGAATGGCGGGCACACAAAGCTGCATGTTGCATTGCGGTGGTCGCCAGGGAGCGCCAAGACATGCTATGGCATGCCGCCATGCTTTCCATTGCAAACGTCACCTATCGTGTCGCCGGCCGCACTCTCCTGGAGAATGCGACCGCCAGCATTTCCGCCGGCCATCGCGTCGGCCTCGTCGGCCGCAACGGTGCCGGCAAGTCGACCCTGTTCGGCCTGATCCTGGGTGAGCTGCAGCCCGACCAGGGCGAGATCGAGATCCAGCGCGGCGTACGCATCGGCATCGTCGCCCAGGAGGCGCCGGGCGGCGCCATGACGCCGCAGGACGTGGTGCTGGCCGCCGACCTGGAACGCGCGGCCCTGCTGCATGAGGCGGAGCACTCGGACGATGGCGAGCGCCTGGCCGAGGTGCACATGCGCCTGGTCGACATCGATGCCCATACGGCGCCGGCGCGCGCATCGGAAATCCTGGCCGGCCTCGGCTTCAACGAGGAGATGCAGCAGCAGCCGATGTCGAGCTTCTCCGGCGGCTGGCGCATGCGCGTGGCCTTGGCCGCAGCGCTCTTCGCCCAGCCGGAACTGCTGTTGCTCGACGAGCCGACCAACCATCTCGATCTGGAGGCGACAGTCTGGCTCGAGGCCTACCTGCAGAAATATCCGCACACGCTGCTGGTCATCAGCCACGACCGGCAGATCCTGAACGCCTGCGTCGATCACATTCTGCATCTCGACAGCCGCCAGCTGACCTTCTACGCCGGCAATTACGACTGGTTCGAGAAAATGCGCGAGGAGCGCATCGCCCAGTCGAAGGCCGAAGCCGCCAAGCTCGACGCCAAGCGCAAGCACCTGCAGAGCTTCGTCGACCGGTTCAAGGCCAAGGCGACCAAGGCGCGCCAGGCGCAAAGCCGCATGAAGATGCTGGCGAAGCTCGGCTCCGTCTCCGTCCTGCGCGATGACCCGAACGTCACCTTCGACTTTCCCGAGCCCGCAGAGTTGGCGCCGCCGCTCTTGTCGTTCGACAAGGCGTCGGTCGGCTATCTCCCGGGCAAGCCGGTGCTGCGCGATATCGACCTGCGCATCGATCCGGAGGACCGGATCGCGCTCTTGGGAGCGAACGGCAACGGCAAATCGACCTTCGCCAAGCTGGTCGCGGGCCGCCTGGAGCCGATGGACGGGCACCACCATCGCTCGGGCAAGCTGTTCACCGGCTTCTTCGCCCAGCATCAGGTCGAGGACATGGACGGCGAGGCGACGCCCTTCTCGCTGATGGCCAGCCTCATGCCCGGCTCCGGCGTGCCGCAGGTGCGGGGCCGGCTCGGCCGGTTCGGCTTCGGCCAGGAAAAGGCGAACGTCAAGGTCAAGGACCTCTCGGGCGGCGAGCGGGCGCGGCTCAATTTCGCGCTGATCACCTACGATGCCCCGCCGCTGCTGATCTTCGACGAGCCGACCAACCATCTCGACATCGACAGCCGCGAGGCGCTGGCCGTCGCGATCAACGAATACAAGGGCGCGGTCATCCTGATCAGCCATGATTGGCATCTGCTGGAACTGACCGCGGATCAGCTGTGGCTGGTCGGCGACGGGCGGGTGAAGCCGTTCGACGGCGATCTCGACGATTACCGCAAGCTGATGCTCGGCAAGTCCGGCACCGGCAATACTAAGATCCCCAAGGACAAGAAGCCCAAGAACAAGCCGGACGACGTCCACATCGCGGAGCGTCCGCGCGGCAGCGACCGGCGCAGGGAACTGGACGCGCTGCGCCGAGCATCGCGCGACGCCGAGACCTCGCTCACCCGCCTGACCCAGGACAAGGAGGCGGTTGAGAAGTCGCTGCTCGATGCCGAGCTCGACTCCGGACGGCGCGGCCAGCTGATGCGGCGCCAGGCCGAACTCGCCGCCGCCGTGGCACGGGCCGAAGAAGCCTGGCTCGAAGCGGCCGAGGCGCTGGAAGCGGCAGCGGCCTGAACCTGGGCCGCGCTCGGTATCAGACCCGTTGACGCGATGCCCGGCCCAGGGTGGCCGGGCATCGCGCCGAGCGGAACTCTCCAAGCTTTTCAGGCGATTGTGTCATTGTCGCGCGCTTGCTTTCGCGAGCCCTGGCACCATCTTTCCAACAGTCGCCGTGCCGTCCGATCGCGACTGGTCGCGGCTGCCCGAATTCCAGCAAGAGAGGTCCCCATGCACCGCACCAAGATCGATCTGGCCGACAACGTCCGCGCCGCCGTCATCGGCGAACTGAGCGCGGCGCTCGCCGACTCCGTCGACCTCTCGGCCCAGGTCAAGCAGGCCCACTGGAACGTCAAGGGCCCGAGCTTCATTGCGCTGCATGAGCTGTTCGATCAGATCGCGGCCGACGTCCGCAATTTCACGGACGAGATCGCCGAGCGCATCGTGACCCTGGGCGGCACCGCTCACGGCACGGTCCAGGAAGCGGTCGCCAAGAGCCGCCTTCCGGCCTACCCGACCGACATCTCGGCCGGTTCGAGCCACGTCGAGGCGCTGAGCACCGCGCTCGCCACCTACGGCAAGCATGTCCGCGCCGGCATCGACACGACCGACGAGCTGGGCGACGCCGTCACCGCCGATGTCCTGACCGGCGTCGGTCGCGGCATCGACAAGTGGCTGTGGATGGTCGAAGCCCACCGCCAGTCCGACGCATAGAGACTGCGCCCGCGATATCGCCGAGAGAGAGCGCCGCCGTCGAGGCCGGCGCTCTTTTTTTGCGCACTCGGCCGCATCCAGATCGGACGGCGAGCGGGCTGCCGATCACGTTCGAAGCTTCTCCGCCAACTTGGCCTTCATCGCTTTCGCGGCGTGGGTATATCCGCCCCCCGCCCCGTCGATGAAATGAACGTGCCAATTCTTCCTTGCGGAATCGACCAGGCACGTCATCAATGCCGAATCGGAGACATGCAGGCCAAATACGAGGACGCCTGCCGCCTCGAGTTCAGTCAGGTAGGACTCGATCCGGACAAGCTCGTCGGGCGTGCAGTCGATGACCATCTGAAGCGCGTCGTCGGCCTTCGCAAAATCCGAATTGCGGACTTTTTCCTCGAGCTCGCGCCTGAAGCTGCCTGTGCCCAGCCGCAGGCTGATCTGCGCCATCAGCCAGCCGCAAACGATCGAGAGCCAGTGTCGCAGGCGGCTCACCCTATCGCTGACGCTCAAGGCATCCAGTTCCAGCTCGATGTTTTCCCGACTGGGAAACCATGTCCGTTCGAACGCCGCCGCCAACGTCTCGGCGGACGTGGGCCTCGGGCTTTCGCCCGCGATCGCCAGCACCTTGCTCAGCACCGGGCGGTAATCTTCGCCCTCTTCCAGCATCGCGACCACCAGCGACACCGTGCAGCCGCCGCGGGAGGCGATCGGCTCGAAGCGGCATGACAGGCCCGTGAGATCGGGGGTGGCGCTTTCCGCCGCCACGCTCACCAGGGAGGCCGGCACCATCGGGTCATGGCCCTTGAGGACGCGGTCGAGAAACCCGACGCCGCCGCCGCGGAACATCGCGAAAATGATGCCGGGCGCCGCTTCGTAACGGGCGACCAGGACGTCCTGTCGCCGCGCGCGCAGATCGGCGACGGCCATGGCGCCGACCCGCAACACGAGACCGGCGAGCTGTGCGGAGGCCCGCACGCCGGCGAGCGCCGCCAAGGCCGCATCCGCCCGTTCCGGCGGGATCAGCAGCGTCGCGCCATCGCCCCCGAAGGCGAACGGGATCTCTTGCCCGGCGCAGGCGTTGCGGACCGCCGCGATGCATGCGGCGGCGATCATGTTTACGGTCTTGTGGAGCCCGCGCGCGATCGCCTCGGTCGATCGCTCGATATCGGTGATCACAAGCCGCCAATCCGCAGGCGCCGTCTCGTAGCGCGCCGGATCAAGCGCCGCGCTCAGGCTCGTAGCCGGTTCGATATGGTCATAAAAGGACATGATGCCTTCAGGAAATTCCGCGCCGGCAACGACCGGCAAGCCGTTCTAGGATATCGTCCTTCTTCTGTCTCGACGAGGAATGGCCAAAGCATCTGCAGGCTGGACGCACGAGACGATACCCACCAAGCCACCGCCTCGACAGCACTGAAATTCGTCTGGGACGCCCGGCATGACTGCCGCCCGCGAGCTTCCGCCGGATATCGAAGGCCAAACTCGCCTCGCATGAGAGAACGTCCTGGAAATCCTGAAGAAAGCCGGGATGACCGTTCATGACCTGGTGAAGGTGACGACGACGCTGACCAACGCAAAGGATATCCCTGCCTACGCCAAGATCCGCTCCGAAGTCTTGGGCGACGTCCGACCGGCATTCATGCTCCAGGTCATTGATCAGTTGGTCAGACCGGACATCCTCATCGAAGTCGAGATCGTCGCCGCGGCCAAATAAGGCGCCCGATCCTCGACCTGCCGACAAGGACCCTACGACGGCGTGCCGGCGCGCTCGCGGATGCCCATCTCGTCCAGCGCCGCGCCCATGGCGGCGACCGCCGCTTCCATGTCGACCGGCTCGATCGCACCGATGCAGCCGACCCGGAAGCTCGGTTCCGGCGTGTTGTAGAAATTGCTGATCAGGAAGCCCCGCGCCTTCAGCGCATCGACGAAGCGCTGAAGGTCCCAGGCCGGGTCGGCCGGGGCCGCGACATTGACGATGATCGGCCCCTGCAGATGCTCGGGCAGGCAGGGCGTCAGGCCGAGCGCCATGACGCCCCGATAGAGCGTCCGCATGTTCTCGGTATAGCGCGCGAGCCTGGCCGTCCGGCCCTCGGCCTCGTAGCGGTCGAGCGCCACCGCAAGCGCCGCCACGACCTGTGCCGCCGGCGTGAAGCGCGCGGCGCCGGTCACGCTGCGCACATGGCGCCGCGCGCCGGGCGAGCCGCCGCCGCTCTGATGGACGTAGACGTCGGACAGGTCGAGCGACCAGCTGCCGGCATTGCCGCGGCTGGCGTCGAGCCGGTCGATCGGTGACACCGTGAAGCTCATGCCCGGCAGCGCCTCGAGTGCCTTGTTCGAGGTGAAGCTGATCGAATCAACCGCGTCCAGCGCACTGATGTCGAACGGCAGGACGCCGAACGCACTGACCGCATCGACCAGCACCCGGCGGCCGAGCCGTCCGGCCGCCGCGGCCAGCGTCGGCACGTCATGGATCAGGCCCGATCCGGTCTCGCTATAGACCAGCGCCAGATGGCCGATCGACGGATCGGCCTCCAGTGCCGCGATCACCGCCTCGACGTCGGTGCGCGTCCGCGCCGGCACGGGCAGCCGCACGACCACGCGCCCCGCCTCGTCGGCCAGGCGCGCCAGCCGCTCGGCATAGGCGCCGGTCATCGGCAGCAGCAGCTTGGCGCCGCGTGGCACGAACGTGCGCACTGCCGCCTCCACCGCGAAATGACCGCAGCCCTGGAGCGGCAGCACCGCGTGCCGATCGGCGGTGCCGCCGGCAATCGGCAGCAACCGCCGGAACACGTCCGCATAGACGGCGCGGAAGTCGTTGTCCCAGGGGGCGTAATCCTCCGCCATTGCCGCACGGACGGAAGGATGGGTCGTGACCGGGCCGGGAATCAGCAGCTTCATCGGGAAGACCATGCGAACGGGATGACGGACGCCGGATTGTCCGGCAGACCGCCCGGCCGGCGAAGCGGCTTCTGCGCAGGCGCCTCTGCTCAGCGCGCAGGGCTGCCATTCCCGAGCAGGTACGGCGCCCCGGCGGCCTCGGCGATCTCGCGCAGTTCCTGGGCGAGCCGGGCCGAGAGCGGGATGCCGTCCCGCCGCCGTTCCGCGCGGGCGCGGACCTCCGGATCGCCGGCGACCTGGACCGGCTCGGCCGGGTCGACCGGACGCGTCGCCCGCAGCGCATCGATCATGTCGTCGAGGTCATTCTCGAACGCACCCTCCTCGCGGAAGGTCGCCGGATCGATCGCCAGGAAGAAATGCCCGACATCGTGGCGCGCTGCGTCGGGATCGCGCCGCTCGCGCAGCGCGCCGTACTGGGCACCGGCAAGCGTGGTGCACAGCACCTCGACCATCATCGCAAGCCCGTAGCCCTTGTGCCCACCCATCGGGCGCGAGGTGCCGAGCGGCGTCAGGCGGCGATGGACGAGCGCCTCGTTCGGGTCGGTCAGGGACTTGCCGTCGGCATCGACCGCCCAGCCGTCCGGGATCGGCTTGCCGACGCGGGACGCGATGGTGAGCTTGCCAAGCGCGGCCGTGCTCGTCGCCATGTCCAGGAGAAAGGGCGGATTGCGCTTGGCCGGGGCCGCGAAGGCGATCGGGTTCGTCCCGAACATGGCATCGGCGCCGAACAGCGGCACGACGTTCGGCCGGGCGACCGCCGTCATGGCGCAGCCGATCAGCCCGCGGTCGCTTGCCATCTCGGCATAGGCGCCGGCGGCGCCGTAATGATGGGAATTGCGCACGGCCACGACGCCGACGCCGATCGCCGACGCCTTGTCGCACGCCAGCTTCATCGCCAGCACCGAGGGCACATGGCCGAGGCCGCCGCCGCCATCGACCAGCGCCGTCGCCGGGTTCTCGCGGACGACCCGGATTTCCGGCTGGAAGGTCAGTTTCCCCTGGTCGCGCAGCCGATGATAAAGCTGCATCATGCCGGCGCCATGGCTGTCGATGCCGGACAGATCGGCCCAGAGCATGATCTCGAGCGTCGTCGCAATGTGCTCCTCGGCCATGCCCCAGGCGGCAAGGATCGCCCGCAACTGGTCTTTCAGCCGATCGGCGGAAACCAGGACCTCGTCCGATGCCATTGCTTGCGCGCTCCCCTAACCATCGTTCGAATTTTCGATAGAGGGGAGCCCAGGCCGATCGGGCCTGTCAATCCAGTGCGACGAAATTGTCTGACAAAAGGGATGGCAGCCGCTCAGGCGACGCCCAGGATCGGCATCTGCTCCAGCGGCATCGAACCGTCGATCCGCGCGGGATCGCCCAGCGAAACCGCGACCAGATCGCCCTCGGCGAAGTCCGGATGCCGCAAGGCGTCATCGACGCCGGCGAGCACGGCGTGCACCGTGTTCGGGTCGTGCCGCCCCAGCAGCCGGGCGTAGAGCGCGATCTCGGCGATGATCCGATCTTCCAGGCCGATCGCCTCGCTGTAGAGCATGTCGATCAGATGCTGAAGGCCCCCGGAGAGCAGGTCGGCGCCCTCGGCGATATGGCCCAGCGTCGGATAGGCGCCGATGGCCGGTGGCGGCGGCAGGATTTCGAGCGCAATCGCCATTGCCGAGACGCGGATCGCATCGAGATAACTGGCAACCCGGGTGCTGTGATAGGCCAACGCGCTGCCGGCGATGGCAGACGCCAGCGCCGAGATCCGCTCCTGGTCGGTCAGAGTCATTTCTTCAAATGACTCGATCGTCTCGAGAAGTACCCGCCCGGGACCGACGCCGATATTGCGCAATGTCTGGTTTATAGTTTCGACGAGAGCACGCAAATGTACCTCCTGTCCCGGCCGTGTTTTGTTGTCGCAGAGGCCAATTAATTAGAAATTAATCTTTGACCAGCGAGACGACGAAACGGGAGCGACGAGACAAATTTACCGATGGACTGGCCACAACCGCCCCTTGTTAGCCCATTCTTAAGGGGAAGTTTCGGAGAGTCATGGCGACCCCGACGGATATTTCCCCGGGAGCTGGAGGAGGCGACGGTCATGCTTGATCATTCCCGGCCGCTCTGTGAGCGACACCTGGACACGGCGACAGTAATGTCGTGCCAGCGCGAGCCCGCCTGCTTCGCCTTTCTTTGCGCCAATGCCGTCCTGGCGCCCCAACCGATCGATCGGCTGAATTTCGACATCGCGTCCGCCGACTTTCACCGCGGCCGCGCCTCGGTGTGGGCAACGCTGGAGATGCATGGCGAGCCACACACCGAAAGCGGCGCCGGCGAGATCATGTCGCTCCTAGGATTCGACGAGGGCTTTCTTCGCCCCTTCACCCGCGCCGTACTGGAGGCTGCCGCGACCCGCGTGCCCCACCGCATGTCGATCCGCCCCGACCCCGAACGGCCGGAAGCGCCGCGCGTGGTCGATTATGTCCGCGACGCCGGCGGCATGCCGGTCACCGAACTGATCATCATCCCCCACGAGCTGGTGCTGGCGGTCGTCGTGCCGGTCGACAGCGCCGAGATCGAGGAGACCCTGTTCCAGTTGCCGCGCACCGACACGTTCCTCCGCGCCTTCGCCCGCGTGGCGAATCTGGCCGACGTGGCGCTGCGCGACACGATCGGCGAAATGACGCGGCTCGGTCGCGCCGCCGCGGCGACGGCGGCGAAGCCGGCAGTTCAGCGCCGCAAGGCGACCTCGACCCGGCCGAAGGCGCCGTAGGTCGCAACACCACGCGCGCCCGGTCCGACCGGCGTCGCTCCGTCGAGCGAGCCGGTCGTGACCACGTCGCCGCGCTTCAGGCCGCCGGTGCGCGCCGCCAGATGATTGGCGGTCCAGACCACCAGCTTGACCGGGTCGCCGGCCGGATGCGTGCCGACCGCGCTCTGGCGGACCGCACCGTCGATCTCCAGTTCGACCTTCTGGGTCGCGAAGTCGAGCGACCGCCAATCGGCGATCGGCCCGGCATAGACCAGCGCGCCATTGGCGTTGCCGTCGGCCAGGTTCTCCGCCGCCGCGAAGCCGGTTCGGTCCTTGAAGCGGCTGCCCAGCACCTCGATGCAAGGACAGAAGCCCTCGATCGCCGCCACCACCTCGTCATAGGCGTAGGGCTGGGCCCGCGCCGGCAGGTCCTGATCCATGCGAAAGGCAAACTCGATCTCGAGCGCCGCGCCGTGGAGCTTCGCCGGGTCGAGCACGGCACCCGAGGCATGGACCCGGTCGGCATAGATCGGCGCGATGCTGATCGGACCGGTCGGGCCACCCTGTCCGACCTTCCAGGCACCGATCGCGCCCAACGCCGCCGTCACATGATCCTGGATCGCATAGGCGTCTTCGATCGTGACCGGACGCAGCGCCTCCGGCAGCCGATCGATGGGTTGGCCAGTGCGGTGGGCCTCGATCAGCAGGCGGGCAGCCTCGAGGGCGTGGTCGGTCATTACATTCCTCCGGCGATTAAAACGGGCGCAGTTTGGCCGAAACGGCAAGCGCTGGATATCAATGAAAACGGCCCGGCGAGATCGCTCTCGCCGGGCCGTCAGGGTCCGGTTTGGCCTTATTGCTTGGCCGGCAGCAGGATGATTGGCTCGAAATAGCCGGTCTTGTTGAAGGCGCGGCGCTCGACCTGGGCATAGCTGTGAGTGGGCGCGTCATCCGTGTCGGTTGCCTGGGCGGCGCTGCGGCCGTTCACGGAGATGTTCGCGCCCCATTTGCTCGAGACGTCGCCGTCCTGGAACTTGGCGCCGCCGTCGGGCGCGCGGTTGGTGACATTGTCCTGGGTGAAGGCATGGGCGCTGCCGATCGAGGCAGCGAAACCGACGGCCAGAAAGGCGACTACGGACGAACGCATCGGGCAAGACCCCCACCAAAACAAAATCCCCAAAACGACTCTATCGCGTCCAGATGCCGCCGACCAGGGCCCGCGACAATCCGTACCGAGCGCCGTCAGATCCGAACCACGTGCGCGAAATAGGCGTCGACCGAACCGACGATGCCGTCGGCCAGCTTGCGGCGATAGGTTGCGGTCCGCAGCAGCTTGTCCTCGTCGCGGTTCGACAGGCAGCCGAGCTCGACCAGGGCCGATGGAATGTCCGGCGCCTTCAGCACGGCAAAGCCGGCGGAGCGATGGCTGTGCTCCAGCATGCGGACTTCGGTGCCAAGCTTGGTCACCAGCTCGCGCGCCAGGCCGATCGACAGGTTGTTGGTCTGGCGACGCGCCAGATCCATCAGGATGTTGCTGACTTCGGGCGTCTGGCCGGCCATGTTGACGCCCCCGACCACGTCGGAGTGGTTCTCCTTGGCAGCGAGCGCCGCGGCCGCGGCATCCGACGCCTTTTCCGAAAGGGTGAAGACCGAGGCGCCGCGCATCGCGCGATCGGGAATCGAATCGGCGTGGATCGACAAGAACAGGTCGGCATTGACCGCCCGGGCGCGCACCACGCGCTCGCGCAGCGGAATGAATTCGTCCCGCGTCCGCGTCAGCACCGGATGGAAGCGGCCGGTCGACTCCAGCAGCTTCGCGATCTCCTGCGCGGTATCGAAAGCGACATATTTCTCGTAGGTGCCGCTGTAGCCGATGCAGCCCGGATCGATGCCGCCATGGCCGGCGTCGATGACCACGGTCCGCCGCTGGGCGGGCGCTCTGGTCACGCGCGCCTGGGCCTGGGCCAGCGCTTCCGGCGTCAGCGCCAGGCTGAAGGCGCCAAGCCCCATGAGACCGGCTACACGCAGCAGTTCGCGGCGGCCGATGGCCTCGTTCGACATCCTTTAACCCCCCGACCCGCGAGATGCCGAAACCCCTTCGGCACCGCTCGTGGACGATGGACGCGACTCGGCGGCGCCCATTTCGAGTTCTGACTATAGACTCGACTCGAACGGAGCGCTACATCCAATTGCGATTGAACGAAAAACCGCGCTTGCGACGTTACGACGCGTCGTTCGCAGAGTCCAGCACCAGTTGCACGCGGTCACTGGCAAAGCGTGTGATCGACACGGAGATGGGCTTGCCGCCCCCGTCGACATCGACCGCCTCGGTCTGGATGATCGGCCGCGTCACCGGCTGCTTCAAGCGCCGCGCCTCTTCCGCCGTCGGCATGCGCGCCGTCACCCGGGTCGTCGCACGGGCATAGTCCGCAAGGCCGCAGCGCTGCAAGGCCCGGGTGATCGAGCCGGTCTCCGCCATATGCTCCGCCAGGCCCGGGAACCGGCCCGCGGGGAAATAGCTGGTCGAGAGCGAGACCGGCATGCCGCCGGCGCTCGACAGGGTTTCCAGCATCGCCACGGGCTGGCGCGGCGGCACCTTCAGCGAGCGGGCGACCGGCGGCGGCGGCAGAACCTCGCCCGAAGACAGCAACTGGCGGGCGGCCTCGCGCCGATTGCGGGCGATATTCTCGGTAAAGCGCGTACGCCGGCCGATCAGGTAATCGATGACGCCTTCCTGCACGAAGGTGCCGCGCCCCTGCTCCACACGCAGCAGGCCGCGCTGGACCATCGCCTGGATCGCCCGCCGGATCGTATGGCGATTGACCCGGAACCGCTGAGCCAGCATGTGCTCGGTCGGCAGCCGCTCGCCCGGCGCCCAGGCACCGCCCGCGATGTCGGCGCTCAGGCTGCGATCGATCTGGCGCCAGAGGGCAACTCCATCGCCGCGCTCGATCGCGCCCTCGTCGCCCGCCCCGTCGACCATGTGCCGCCCTCGCCCGTTTTTGTCAAAAACACGTCACACGATGCCGCTTTACTTTTGGCGGCCCGAGATCGATTTTGTCGCCTGAGAGGTACGGATGTCTAGACAAATATCGAACTCATCGGATCGGGACAAGGCGGGCGATCCCGCGGTGGCCGAGCGCCAGGCTTGGATGGCCACGCTTGCCAAGGCGCCGCTGCCCGAGCTGGAGCGCGCCTGGTCGGACCTCTCGCCGCAGCCCGGTTTCACCCGCCTGCGGCCGGCGGAAACCGGGCTGGTCATGGTCCGCGGCCGGATCTCGGGCAGCGGTCAGCCGTTCAACCTCGGCGAAATGACCATGACGCGCGCGGCCGTGCGGCTCGAAGACGGCTCGACCGGCTTCGGCCATGTCGCCGGCCGTAGCACCCGTCACGCCGAACTGGCCGCCCTGTTCGACGCGCTGCTGCAGGATCCGGCGCGGCACGATGAGCTAGTCGTGCGGGTCGTCCGCCCGCTCGCCGACCGGGCCGCGGCCGACCGACGGCTGAAGGCGTCGGAGGTGGCGGCGACCAAGGTCGATTTCTTCACGCTGGTCCGGGGCGAGAATTGATGAGCGCGCTTCCCGCGACCCAAGGGATCGAGCCCGGCTTCGCCGATCCGGTCGATGATGCCAACCTGGTCTTTCGCCAAGTGCTCGACGCCCTCGCCCATCCCGGCCGAATCGTCGAGATCGCCCGGCCGGCGTCGATTCCCGACGGCGGCCTCGGCCGGGCCGCGATCGGCCTGGCGCTGGCGCTCGCTGATTTCGAGACCCCGGTCTGGCTCGACGAGGCGGCGGCGCCGGCGGGAGCGCATCTGCGCTTTCATTGCAATTGCCCGATCGTTCCGCAGCCGGATCAAGCCACGTTCGCCTTCGTGGCCGATGCCGCGCGCCTGCCGGATCTCGCCAGCCTGTCGCTCGGCAGCGACGCCTATCCGGACCAGGGCGCTACCTTGGTGATTGAGGTCGCCGGGCTTGCTCCCGACGACCTGCTGACCCTGGAAGGCCCCGGCATCGACGGGACGATCCAGCTTGGCGTCGCCGGTCTTACCGACCGGTTCTGGGAAGAGCGCGCCGCCCTGGCGCCGCTGTTTCCGCGCGGCATCGACATCGTGTTGACCCGCGGCGACCGCCTGGTCGCCATCCCACGCACCACCCTCGTCCGGCGGAGCTGACACCATGTATGTCGCGGTCAAGGGCGGCGAAAAGGCGATCGATGCGGCGCATGCGCTGTTCGCTCGCGAACGGCGCGGCGATCCGGCGGTCCCCGAGCTGGATCTGGCGCAGATCGCCCAGCAACTGGGCCGCGCCGTCGACCGGGTGATGATCGAGGGCTCGATCTACGACCCGGAACTGGCGGCGCTCGCCATCAAGCAGGCCATGGGCGACCTGGTCGAGGCGATCTTCCTGCTGCGCGCCTATCGCACCACGCTCCCCCGCCTCGCCGTCTCGCTGCCGGTCGAGACCGACCATGGCTTGGTGCGCCGGCGCATCTCCGCCGTGTTCAAGGACGTGCCGGGTGGCCAGGTGCTGGGCTCGACCTTCGACTATACCCATCGCCTGCTGGACTTCGCGCTCGCTGCCGGGACGAAGCTGCCGGAAGAGAGCGCAACGGCCGAGCCGATTGGTGCTGCCCCGCGGGTCGCCGATATCCTGGGCCGGGACGGGCTGATCGAACCGCCGCCGACCGGCGATGCCACCCCCGGCGACCTCACCCGCCAGCCGATCGAGTTCCCGGCCGACCGCGACCTGCGCCTGCAGAACCTGGCCCGCGGCGACGAGGGCTGGCTGCTGGCGCTCGGCTATTCGACCCAGCGCGGCTATGCCCGCAACCATCCGTTCGCCGGCGAGATCCGCATCGTCGATGTCGCGGTCGAGATCGTGCCGGAGGAGCTGGGCTTCCCGGTCGAGATCGGTGAGATCACGCTCAGCGAATGCGACATGATCAACCAGTTCGCCGGTTCCGAGACCGCGGCACCCGCCTTCACCCGCGGCTACGGCCTGGTGTTCGGCCAGGCCGAGCGCAAGGCGATGGCTATGGCGCTGGTCGATCGCGCCTTGCGGGCGCGGGAGCTGGGCGAGCCGATCACGGCGGCGGCCCAGGACGAGGAATTCGTCCTCAGTCACTCGGACAACGTCGAGGCCTCGGGCTTCACCCAGCACCTGAAGCTGCCGCACCATGTCGATTTCCAGTCGGAACTCGATCTGCTGCGCCGGCTGCGCGCCGAGCATGACGGCAAGATCGGGAGCGCCGCGGAATGACCGAGACCCTCGCCGGCTATAATTTCGCCTATCTGGACGAGCAGACCAAACGGATGATCCGCCGCGCGATCCTGAAGGCGGTCGCAATCCCCGGCTATCAGGTGCCGTTCGGCAGCCGCGAGATGCCCCTGCCCTACGGCTGGGGCACCGGC
>Ga0070730_10000267_pt1 | contig 66139 bp, 52 predicted proteins | sample Coa_R1_3_FD_66447 | JGI IMG/M metagenome (GOLD analysis project Ga0070730, IMG submission 66447) | Surface soil microbial communities from Centralia Pennsylvania, which are recovering from an underground coalmine fire - Coalmine... | ecosystem: Environmental > Terrestrial > Soil > Unclassified ... | reverse complement strand
CCGGCGAGTTGCAGGCCAACTTCGAGTCGGGTGCTGCGCAGCGAATACTGATTGGGATTGTACACGTCGAACACGAGGTCCATCGTGCCGCCCTGCAACCCGAGTCCCGTGATGTTGATCTGCTGCAATGCGACGTCCGGACGCTGGAATGTCAAGGCATTCCGTAACGTAGCGCACGACGAAAGGGTGACGGCGAGCAGCATCACACGACTTGCGGTCGTTAGCATAACCCCTAACATAACCGGCCGATGGCTGCCATGGCTGTAGAGCCGCTGGTTTTGCTCGCCAACGCCGATAAATGGCTGACCGAGTCCCTGGAGAGTGTGCTCACGCAGGGCGGGTATCGCGTGCTGCCTGTCGCCAAGCGACCGCAGGTCGTCGAGGTTGCCCGCCGTTACCTGCCCGACGCGATCATCCTCGACATGGGGCTCGACCAGCGCGCAAGCGATAACATGGCGCTGTGCCGTGCGCTCCGCGCCGATCCTACGATCTCGCGCGCCACGCCGATCATCCTCACGACCGCCGGGCCGGCGCTGCGCGTGCAACAGCTCGAAGCGCTGCGCGCCGGCGCCTGGGAGCTGCGCGGCGATCCGTTGGATATGGAAGAGCTGGTGCTGCGCCTCGGCGTCTACATGCAGGGCAAACTCGAGAGTGACCGCGTCGGCGCCGAAGGCATGATCGACCGCGCGAGCGGGCTGTACAACGAAGTCGGCATGACGCGCCGCTCGAGCGAGCTTGCCGCCTTCACCGCACGCCAGGGACTGCCGCTCGCCTGCGCCGTGTTTCAGCCGTCCGATGGCGTGATGACCTCCGTCGCCGCCGATCGCCTGGCGCTCGCGTTCAAGCGCGCCAGCCGGATCTCCGACGCCGCGTGTCGCACCGGCCCCGCGGAGTTCGCGGTGTTTGCGCCGGCCACGGATGAAACGGGAGCGGAAGGCATGGTCCAACGCATCTCGGACGCCGTGTCACGCAGTATTGCCGTCAAGCTGCGCTCGGGCGTGAGCACCGTCTCCGCGACATCGCGCCCATCCGGCGCGCGAACGTCGACCGCGCTGCCCGCGGCGCCAGCCGCCACGACCGAATTGTTGGAGCGGGCGCGCAAGGCGCTGAGCTAAGCCTGAATCCAGCCTTCGCGGATGGCGTAGCGAACCAGGTTGGCCGTGTCGTGGACGTTGAGCTTCTTCATCAGCCGTCCGCGATGGAATTCTGCCGTCTTGACGCTGATATGTAGCGTTTCCGCGATCTGCTTGGTCGATTTCCCCTCACCGACGAGCTGCAGGACCTGCCGCTCCCGAGGTGTCAAATGGGAACCGTCGGCCGGAGGCGTCGCGCAAGCGTCGACGATTGCCTGCGAGGCGCCGGGGCTCACGTAGAGCCGGCCGCCGCGCACTTCCTCTATAGCGTGGACCAGGTCGTCGCATCCCTGACTCTTCTGCACGAAGCCGCGCACGCCGACCTTCAGCGCCTCGCGCACGAACCGCGTGTCGTCGATGCCGGAGAGCAGGATCACTGGACATGCCGGCGCGATGCGGGCGATCTCGCGGGCGGCTTCGACGCCGTTGAGCACGGGCATGGCGACGTCCAGAACCGCGACATCGGGGCTGAAGCGCTGGACGGCGGCGACCGCCGCCTGGCCGTCGGCTTCGTCCGCGACGACCTCGAGGCCCCGGCGCTCGAGCAGCTGCTTCAGCGCCTGCCGCAGCACCAGATGATCGTCAGCCAGAACCAGCCGCACCGGCATCCAGCCCCCCGGTAGCACATTTCCAGAACATCAGTCGAACCGCGCGCCGTCACATAATACTGCGGCAATACGTCGCGCCGCGAATCCATCCCACCGCTCGATCGTCGGCGGAGCCCTACGCGGGCGCGTTTCGCGCACCGCTTGCACCAGCGCCGCGCGCTTCGCCGCGACCAGCCGATTGGTGCCCTCGCTCACCGTGATCGGCCGCTCGGTGTTCGGCCGGACGGTCAGGCACGGTACGCCCAGAAACGTCGTCTCCTCCTGAACGCCACCGGAGTCGGTGATCACGAGATCGCTGCCCAAGACCAGGCTCAACATCTCCTCGTAGGGGACCGGATCCACGAGCCGCAGCCCGTTCCCCCGTCCCTCCCCGACCGTCCATCCCAACTCGTCGATGCGCGCCCGCGTCCGCGGGTGTACCGGAAACACAATCTGCCGCTCATGGCCAAGCTCGGCCAGAGCGTCGAGCAGCTCGCGCAGCGTTTCCGGATCGTCGACGTTGGCGGGGCGATGCAGGGTCACCACCGCGTAGGGCTGGGCGGGCGCCTGGTGCTGGCGGCGCGCGCGCGGCAGGAGCGCGACCAGCGAGTCGATCATGATGTTCCCCACGAAGTGCACCCGCTCGGGCGCGATCCCCTCGGCGCGCAGGTTGTCGCCGGCATCGCGCGACGGCGTGAACAAGAGGTCCGATAGGCGGTCGGTGACGACACGATTGATCTCTTCCGGCATCGTCCAATCGCGACTGCGCAGTCCCGCCTCCACGTGCCCGACGCGGATGCCGAGCTTGGCGGCGACGAGCGCGGCGGCGACGGTGGAATTGACGTCACCGTAGACCAGCACGATGTCGGGTTTGGTTTCGAGGCAGACGGGCTCGAAGCGTTCCATCACGGCGGCGGTCTGGTGCGCGTGCGTGCCCGAGCCGACCGCGAGATTGAAGTCGGGCTTGGGAATCTTGAGGCTGTCGAGGAAGGTCTGCGACATGTCGGCGTCGTAGTGCTGCCCGGTGTGCACGATCACGTGCGGCGTGCCGCGGCGTGACAGCTCGTGAGCGAGGGGAGCGAGCTTCATGAAGTTCGGGCGCGCGCCCACAACCGAAAGAATCCGCAGCGTCACTCCCCGGTCAGTACCGGCATCGTCCTGGGCACCCGGAGCAGAGAATCTACCAGGGCGCGCTCGCCGTGGCACCTCCGCCACACACGCGGGTTTCATAGCGACAGGGGGCCGAGACTGGCACTCCGCTCGGAGAGAACCATGGCCGGACCGTACGACGTCATCATCGGGCTGCCGCAGGTGACGGGCGACGAGCTAGGGGATGAGCCGTACTATGCCGCGCGCGATCGCGTGGTCGCAGCGTTCGAGCTGCGCTACCTGACGCACGTACTCGTGCAGTCTGGCGGCAACATGTCCCGCGCCGCGCGGGTCGCCGGCGTCGACCGGACGACGCTCTATCGCCTCTTGAAGCGGCACGGGCTGGGCCGCGAGGTCCTGAGCGGCCTCGAGGCGCGGCCGGAGAACGGCAAAACGCAGCCGGTGCTGTAGCACCGCGCCGGGTGGCGGCGCTTATGCCGCCGTCGTCGCCTGGCGCTTCCGCTCCGGTCCGCTGTTGCGTCGCGTCTGGCAGATGGGCAGCTCGAGCTCGAAGAAGAATCTGGTCCCGCGCCCCAAATGGGTCTCGACGCGCAGAACCGACCCCATCGCCTCCGCGAGCTTGCGGCAGATCGTCAATCCCAGCCCGGTGTTCGAGAACAGCTTGCGACCGCAGGCGTCGCGCTCGCCGGCCGGCGCGCGCCGGACGGGATCGAACAGCGTCGGCATGACCGCGGGGTCGATGCCGCGCCCGCTGTCACGCACACCGAATTCGACCCAGCCCGGCCGCTCCTCGTGCGCGGTGATCTCGACAAAGCCGCGCTCGGTGAACTTCAGCGCGTTGGTCGTGAGGTTCAGCAGCACGCGCCGCAACGCGACCGGGTGGCCGAGTCGCTCGTCGACTTGTGGCGGCTCGACGCGCACGGTGAGCTGCTTGACCTCGGCGATCGGGCGGACGATGTCGCGCACCGCCTCGAGTACCGAAGTCACGGAGAACGGCACCGGCTTCGGCTCGAGCAAGAGGTCGCTGCGCTCCAGGTCGATGATGTCCTTTCCGACCGAGCTGAGGGCGAACGCGGCGGTGCAAATCAGGCCCAGCTGGCGCCGCTGCAGCTCGTTCACCGGACCGCTTTCGCCGCGCTGTAGGGTTTCGGCCAGAAAGAGAACGGAGGCGAGCGGGGAGTGCATGTCGTGCGCGACTTCGACGAGAAGCTTGATCCCCTCACCGCCGAGCTGCGACGCGAACGCACGCGCCGGATCGTTTTCCATTCCTTCGCGCACGCGCTCGAGCGCGAGCAGCAGCGACGGCAATTGCGTCTCCGTGATCCCGTACATCCTCCACGAGCGCATCACTTCTTGCTTCATCGCCTGCAGCAGGCGACGGCCGAGTGGCGATTGCGCGCGGGCATCGAGCACGGCGTCCGGTGTGATCTGCGTCTCGAGGACGTTGGCCGTGACGATGACCAGGATCTCGGTGATCTCAGCCGAAGACGGGTTGCCCAACTCATTCGCATGGCGTAGGGCATCGCCGGCAGCGATGTCTTGTATGGCGGGTGGGATACCAACGATGCTGCCGTGCAGGACGTCTTGCACGGAAGCCGCTGCCTTCGGAGCGATTTCCGAATCCGGTTCTGCGGTCATCACACCACGTTTTGAAGGGCAGCGGGTAAACTACACGAACCTAGGGAAGTCGCTAGCACTGCAGAATGGTACAATACCGGGGAATGTAGGTGAGGAAGAACCCCTGGGCCGTGATCCGCCTTACGAGGCTCGCGACACGGAGCTGTGCCGGCTTAGCCGCACACACCGGCGCGAGGGCCGGCGGGCAATGCCTAGTGTATTGATGCACTCCATGTTACGATTTGGCGCGACGCGCACGGCTGTTGCAGTGGCGCGACAGCCTTGAGGCCCCATGCCCCAAAGAGCGCCGGTAGCACGCCCAGTCGATTTGCTGATCGCCAGTACGGACGAGTGGAGGAGTCGCTCCCTCGCCAGTATTCTCGCGCCTCACGGCTATGTCGTCCATAAGACCTTCAATCGCGCCCAGACGCTCGCGCACGTTCGTAACAAAGCACCCGATGCGGTGATCGTCGACGAGACTCTGCCCGATGGCGATGGATACGCCCTCTGTCGCGAGCTCACGGAAGAGAGTTTGATCACGCCGAGCACGCCGATCTTCCTGGCACTGACCCGGCCGCCCACGCGCCGCGACCGGATCACGGCGCGACACGCCGGGGCGTGGGAATGTCTGGGCGAGCCGCTGGATGCCGAAGAGCTGACGGCGATGCTCGAGGTGTTCGTCCCGGCCAAGATCGATACCGACCAGGCGCGCGCGCGTGGGCTCATCGACGATACGACCGGCGTGTACAACGCGCGTGGATTGATGCGTCGCGCCGAGGAGCTGGCCGCGCACGCGGCGCGCGAGCGCTCGCCCCTCGGCTGCGTGTACCTCATCGCCGAAATCGAGCCGACCGCCGGCGCCGAGCTGAGCTCCGGTGAGCCCCCGCTGTGGCTCGAGCGGCGGATCGCGGCGGTGCTCCGTGCCACCGCTCGGCATGCCGATGCGATCGGCCGGCTCGGTCCGAACTCCTTTGCGATCGTGGCGAACGACACCGACGCCGACCAGGCGCGCCAGCTGGCGGAACGGCTGGGCGCCGCGATTCACGCAGCGGCAGCAACCGCGAGTGTGCCCCGCATGCCTCGGCTACGTGTGCGCGCCGGGTACCACGGCCTGACGGAGATCGACCCGCCACGCGATGTGAAGGCGTTGATGCTGCACGCGAGTGTCGCGCTCGAACGCGCCCGCGCCCATTCGGACGCGTGGTTGCAGGGATACAGCGCCTAGTCGCTTCCTTATATAAGTCACAATCCTGTCGCTCTTGTTGTTCGGGACATACATCCCAACCGCAGCCATCGCCGCTCTTCCAAACCTCGTTCTATAAGTCTCGCACGCGCAATGAGTTAACGCCCATCGCCGGATGCTACGCGCGGCATGGGGCTTGCTTTCCCCCGGCGCGTCCACTCGTCGAGGATTCTCTGTTGAAGCGCGATTCAAGCTGTCACGTCGCAATCATCGGCGCGGGTCCCTATGGACTCAGTGCCGCTACGCACCTCCGCGCCAGGCAGGTGGAGACGCGGATTTTCGGCGAGCCGATGGAGTTCTGGAAGCGGCACATGCCGCAGGGCATGTTCCTGCGCTCCGGTCCCCACGCGTCGAATTTGGGCGACCCGCAGAATCGCCTGGACCTCGCCGCCTATCGTGCGGCGCGCGGACTCTCCGACACCAAGCCCGTCCCCATCGACCAGTTCGTCAGCTATGGAGAGTGGTTCCAGCGGCAGGCGGTGCCGGAGCTGGAGCGGCGTACGGTCGTGCAGGTGACGCCGAACAGTCGCGGCTTTCATGTGCGCACACACGATGGAGAAGAGTTTCACGCACGCCACGTCGTCGTCGCAACCGGTATCAGCCTGTTTGCCCACCGACCGGCTGAGTTCGACAATTTCCCGCGCGAGCTCGTCTCGCACTCATTCGATCACGCCGATCTGAGCCGGCTCGCCGGCCAGCGCGTCGCCGTGATTGGAGCGGGCCAGAGCGCGCTCGAATCCGCCGCCCTGCTGCATGAAGCCGGGGCGCAGGTAGAGATCATCGCCCGTGCCGCGGGCCGGTACATGATTCCGGACTTCTCCCCGGGTCCGCTCAGCCGGGCCGTCCGGCGTTTCCTGAGTCCCGTTGCGCGCCCGCCGTTTGACATCATGGGGCCGCGCTTCGTGAGCTGGTTGATCGCCTGGCCGCGCATGTACCGCCACGCGCCGCGCTCCATCCAGGATTTTCTCACCGCGCGTGCCGTGCGGCCCGCGGGCGCGAGCTGGTTGACGGCGCGCCTGGCGCCGATCCCTATGACCACGGGTTGCCGCGTCCTGGAGACGACGTCAACCGGCTCGCAGCTGCGGCTGCGGCTCAGCGTCGGCAGCGACCGCGTAGTGGATCATCTCCTGTTGGGCACCGGCTATCGCGTCGATGTCAAACGCTACGGGTTCCTCTCACCAGAATTGCGTCAGGGACTGAACACGCGGGACGGCTATCCCGTCCTGAATGTTGGCTTTGAATCGTCGGTGGCCGGCTTGCATTTCATGGGAACGCCGTCCGCGGCAACGTTTGGCCCGCTCTATCGCTTTGTGGTCGGAAGCAAGTATGCGGCACAGGAGTTGACTCGCGTCATCGCCGGTCGGAATGGTGAGCGAACCGGTTATCACGCCGTACAGCCGGTGTTGAGTGACTCGATCAGCGCGTAGACACCGCCCGAGAGCCGTCGTCCTCAGTTCCGACGCCGTTGGCCTCGGGGCCGTCCGGAGTCTCGCGCTGGGCGATGTCCCCACGACCGTAGTAATGATGGATGCGTGGGAGCCCGTGCGCGCCTCGCGGTATGCCGACAAGGTTCTCGTGCCGAAATCGCGCGACCCGGATGCGGCCATCCTCAGCGCGCTCGCCACGATCGAGGACGATCAGCCTCCGGTCTTGATTCCGACCTCCGACCACCTCACCCATTTCGTCTCGAAGCACCGGGCGGAGCTCGAACCGCGGTTCTGCTGCTGCATTCCACCCGATGACGCGATTGCCCTCGTGCTCGACAAGGCGCGCGACACGCAGCTGCTCGAGGGAACGGGAATCCCGTTGCCCGCGACCGTGCAGCACCTGCCGTCGTCTCCAGCCGATCTCATCGGCTTGCTCGGCGTGCCGCTGATCATCAAGCCGCGGACCTTCATAGACAAGGAAAACCTCGGCTGGCGCAACGTCGTCATTCAGAGCCTCGCCGACGCGGAGGCATTCTATCGCGATAACAGCGCCAGATTCGGCAATGTCATCGCGCAAGAGCTGATTCCCGGACCGGACGAGGCGCTCTGGGAATGCATTTGCGTCTTTAACGGCGCGAGCGAGATCGTGCGCGCGTTCACGTTCCGCAAACTGTCGACCATGCCCGCGCACTACGGCGCCACGGCGCGCGGTCGCAGCGAGCGCAGCGAGGCGCTCGTCAATCTCGCCGCCGAGGTCGGCAAACGCTTCAACTATTCCGGTATGGGCGACATCGACGTGAAGTACGATGCCCGCGACGGCCAATTCAAATATTTGGAGCTGAACCCCCGCCTCGGGCTGTGTCATTACTTCGGCACACGGTGTGGCGTGAATCTCACGCTTGATGCGTATCGCTTGTGTTGCGGCGAAGAGCTGGCGGAGCACTACGAGCAGATCGAGGGACGCACATTCCTCGCGGTCCTCGAGGAAACGGGCGCCCGGCTACAGAGCGGCGACTCACCCCTCGCGGTGGCGCGCGGGTTGATCGGCGCGCTCGCCCGTGGACCCGTTGGTCCCTATTTCGCCCCGGACGATGTCCTGCCCGGACCGTTCGCGGTTGCGCGGGTGGGCTATCGCCTCGCCGCCAAGGCGTGGCGCGGGCAGCTGGGCACGGTCTTCACGAAGCAGTACGACCAAGCAGTGTGACGCTGCGCCAGGACTCCAGCGCGGCCATCTGACGACCGGTCGGAGCGACCACTGGGCGCCGCAGGCGCAACGTCTCGAGCATCTCCATCACCGTTCCTCCCTCCCGCGCGACAAGCCACGCCAGGTAGAGCGTCGCGGAGCGGCCAACCCCTGAGCCGCAGTACACGAACGCACTTCGCTGCGCCGCGCGCGCGGCTTCGAGAAACTCCACACCGATGCGGAGCTGTGCGGCCGTGGGGGCGGCGCGATCGCGCACCGGCAGCCACAAGACCGTCGCGGCGGATGCGAGCCAGCCCGGCGGCGGTGTCTCGCCGACGAGCGAGACGACATGCGTGACTCCCGCGTTCCCAAGCTCCCGCCAGCGCCGCGGTGTCGGTTCTCCACCAATCCAGTAGCCGGGCTCGACTTCGGTCGGACGGTTGCCGCTGAGCTCGTTGCGAAACCGCAGCCAGGCCATCCACGCCGTGCGTACGAATTGGCTGCGGCCGAGCCACCCCTCGAGCAGCCGTTCGGAGAGCAGGCGTCTGTCGGCGCCGGCCACTTACACTCCGATGCGCGCCGTTTGCTTCACGACCCGCCGTGGTGAAGGACGAGGACGCAGATGCAACCAGCGGCGGTGAACAAAGGCGCGCAGGAGGGGGAGCGGATCGTCCCACGCCACGAATCGGGACTTGTCGACGACATCTTCCACCAGCTCGCGCGACGGAACCACGAAGCGAAAATGCCGCGCGAGCCGATCGCGCTCGCGCGAAATGAGGATGACGTAGCGATCCTCGTCGTAGAACAAAACGGGCTGCGCGGCAGTGCTGGCCGCAAACTGCTCGAGCGACCTGAGGAGAAGGTCGGGTTGCTCCTTCGGGTCCGCCCACGCGAGTGAGTATCGGGCGAGACGGGAGTAGTGCGCGGGCTCATCCGGCGGCTCGGCGACCGCACAGGGCACGCGCGCCAGCCGCAGAGCGCGCAGCAGATCCGTGTCGCCGAGCACACACGCGAATGGGCGGCCGGGAGGTGGATTCGCTCTGGCGTCGCTCACTCGAAGCGCGCTCCTTCGCACAACACGGCCGCAATGCGATCGCCCGTACTGCCGTCCCAGCGCTCCAGCAGCGGCGGCTTGGCGGGCCGCCCGTTGCGCGCATCGGTGGCCGCAAGGGTGATGGCGTCGCGCCGTGCGGCCACCAGCCGGTTGGTGCCCGCCACGCACGTGATTGGGCGCTCGGTCGTCGGTCGCACCGTCACGCATGGAACGCCGAGCCAGGTCGTTTCCTCCTGCAGGCCGCCCGAATCGGTGATGACGAGGTCGGCCTCCCAGACCAGACCGAGCATCTCGAGATAAGGCAATGGATCGAGCAGGCGCACGCCGTTAACCGTGCCGTTGCCGTTCAGTCGCGCGATTTGCGCGCGGGTCCGCGGATGTACGGGAAACAGCACCGGACCGTGGCTGGCCAGCTGGGCGAAGGTCTCGAGCAGCTCCGTGAGCGTTTCCGCATTGTCCACGTTGGCGGGCCGATGCAACGTGACCACGGTGTAGCCGCCGGTGGCCAGGCCCAGGCGTCGCGGCATCGCGAGCGCTGTCGCCGCGGGCAATGCGACCTTGAGGGAATCGATCATCACATTGCCGACGAATTGGATGCGCTCGGCCGGGATCCCCTCCTGGCGCAAGTTCTCGACTGCGTCGCGCGACGGCGCGAACAACAGGTCGGCGAGCTGATCCGTGACGATACGGTTCAGCTCCTCGGGCATGGTCCGGTCGCGGCTGCGGAGACCCGCTTCCACGTGTCCCGTGGAGAACCCCAGTTTCGAGGCGACCAACGCCGCCGCCACCGTCGAGTTGACGTCTCCGTACACGAGAACCACGTCGGGCCGCTCCGCCAGCAGCACGGGCTCGATGCGCTCCATGATCATCGCCGTCTGGCGCGCATGGGAAGCGGAGCCGACGTCGAGCGCGTGATCGGGGGTGGGGAGCCGCAGGTCGCGGAAGAACGCATCCGACATACCCGGATCGTAGTGCTGTCCCGTGTGGACGATGACGTGGCGCGCGCCGCGCGCGGCAAGCGCGCGGGCGACGGGGGCGAGTTTCATGAAATTCGGTCGTGCCCCGACGACCGACAGCATCGACCGTGGCGAAGGGCTCAGAAGAGTTTCGTCAGCGTGTACACGGTCACAGGGATCGTCAGCACAAAGGCGCCGAAACGCAGCACGTCGCCGGTACTGGTTCGACCCTTTCCCGGTACCACGTATTGATCCCCGGCCATCAGCCCCGCCTCGTCGATCGTTCGTCCCTGCGCGATCGCCTGCTGCAGCTGTTTTCCTTCCCAGATTCGCCGCCCGTCGCGCTCGATGCGCAGCTTCTCCAGCTTCGCGTCTGCGGTCGGTCCACCGGCCGCCATCAGCGCGTCGGAGAGCAATGCGTCCGCGGGAACGCCATAGTAACCCGGCCGCGCGACCGCTCCGATAATCGACAATCGGACGTAGGCGTGCGCGCGCACGACCGGATCGCGCAGGTTCTCGCCCAGCCGGCGCGTGAGATAGGGCTGTAGCTCAGACCGCAGCACGCCGCCGAGCGAGATCTCGCCGATCGCCGGCAGCGTGAGACCGATTCCCGGCCCGACGGTGAACGTATCAGACAGTGTGGGCTCTCCCTCGACGATCATGACGATGCGGTCGCCCACCCTGAAGTCTCCCTCAGAGAGTCGGCGGCGAATATCGGCGGCTTCGCGCGCCGCATCGGCACGCGTGGTGCTGGACTGACTCGTCGACAGCGCGGTCTGCTCCAGACGCTCGGCGCGGGCTTCGAGGCCACGCCGAGTTGCCGCGAGTCCCAACAGTGCCGGTGCGCCGCCGTCGGCGCCTCCGGTTCCCTGGGCCACGACCGCGCGTGGGCTGACGAGCGCGACCGCGAGAGCGATTGCCGCTACGGAAATCCTGTTCATGAGCCTCGTGCTCCTCCGTTCCCAGCCCCTGCCCCCGCCCCCGCCCCTGTCGGTTGGGATTCCGATATCAACATCTTGCTCGCCGAGCCTTCGGGATCCTCTTCCCATACCTCGTAGCCCTGGAGCGAATACGAGTAGTAGGTGTACGCGGTCCCGGGCCGCACGTCGTTCAAGACGGCACCCAGCACGCGCAATGGCAGGCGATGCAGCATTTCGACCTTCGCTTCCGCGAGCCCGCGGTCGGTGACGCCGGTGCGCAGCACCAGCAAGACGTTGCCCGTGGCGGCGCCGAGCGCGTAGGGATCCACACCCGCGGCGAGCGGCGCACTGTCGACCAGAATCACGTCATACGACGGCCGAAAACCGGCGAGCAGCCGTGGCATGCCGTCCGAGCACAGCAGCTCCGGACCGCGGTGCATGCGCGAGCCGGCGCCGATGAACCACAGATGATCGTGCTGCGTGCCCTGCACCGCCGCTTCCGCCGGTATGCGACCCGCGAGGATGTCGGTGAGACCGGGCCGGCGAATGCCGCGCAGCGGGCGATGCAACCCGCCGAGGCGCACGTCGCCGTCGATCAGGAGTGTGCGATAACCGACGGCGGAGAACGCATACGCCAGGTTGGCGCTGACGAAGGACTTCCCTTCGCCCCGTCCGGGGCTCGTGACCGTGATGAGCAACGGTCCGACCGCACCGGCCGCGTGGTGGACGTTGAGCCGGATGCCGCGCAGGGCTTCGACCGCCTTCGCACCGTCCTCCGCGTCGGCCTCCGGGCCGCGGTATTTGCCGAGCGACTCGCGCTTGCCCACCGTTTGACGCACATGGGGCACCGCACCCAGAATCGGCAGGCTCATTGCGTGCGTGACCTGATCCGGATAGCGGACCTTCGGATCCATGCGCTCCCGCACGACTGCGCCCGCTACCCCACCGCCGAAGCTGGCCAACAGCGCGGCGATAATGAGGAGTGGCGCGGTATTGCTCGTGGGCTTGGACGGCGCAACCGCGCGCTCGAGAATCCGCACGTCGGGCAAGGTGCTGACTTCGGCGAGCCGCGCGTTCTCATACCGTTGTTGCAGGTTTGAAAAGAGCTGTTCTGCGTTCGTCTGATCCCGGGCCAGCCGGATTTCGTTGAGCGCGACTGGCGGGGCGGTACGCAGGTCACGGGCGATCGAGTCGCGCTGCTGCGTCAGCTCGTGCTCGCGAGCCGTCATCCCCGTCATCACCGCGCGAGCCAGATTTGGAATCACGTGCTGCGACAGCGTATCTACTTGCGCCGCGAGGCGGCGTAGCGGCGGATAGGCGTCAGCGTAGCGGAAGCGCATTGCCCGCAAATCCGCCCGCCGGTCGGTGAGCTCTTTGAGCGCGGCCGTCAGCTCCGAGGAATGCTGCACGGCTCCGATCATGGCGAGCTGATCGACGGCGACCCCCGAATCCGCCGCGTGGATCAGCACCCGCGCGATTGCGGCGTGATCGCGTCGCAGCTCATCGATCCCGACCTGGAGGTCGATGTAGCTCGCGTACGTCGGATCCGCCGTTATCCGGCGTCCATCGGGACCCTGCGCCGGACCCTCGGATGGCCGCACGGCATTGTGCACGCGGAACGCTGTGAGGGCCGCTTCAGCGGTGCGCAGATTCGTCTCTGCATGATTCAGCTGGTCTTGCAGGATCGCGGTCAGTTCTTTCAGGCGCTGGCGCTTGAGATCGGCGGCCGCCGCGACGAACCGCTCCGCGACCGCATTGACGATACCCGTCGTCTTGAGCGAATTCGCTCCGCGCCGGGCAATCGTGACGAAGTTGCCGTCTTGCGCCGCGCGAATCCGGAGCTCCTCGCTCAACTTCTGCCCGGCTTCGGTTACGGTGCTCAGGTTGAAATCGATGCTCCCGCCCGGCCGTACCGCCGTCGCCGGCGGAGTCCAGGACAGGCCGATCAGCGCGCCCACCGGCTCGCCGACGGCGCCTTCCTGAAGCACGACGTTCTCGTCGACATCCCGAAGACGGAACCGCCCGGCGCGATCCCACTCGAGCCGATAATGCCCGGCTCGTAGGTCGCCCCCGATCGCCACCGTGCTGAACGCGCCCGTGTCCGCGGCGTACTTGGGGTCGAGGTAGAGCCGCCAGTCGCGGGCTACCTCGTCGAGGACGACGTGCGAGCGCAGCAGATCCAACCAGCCGGTCGGCGTGTCGAACAACTGTCCCTGCTGGATCGGGCCCTGCCCTCGCGTCGCCTCGCGCGGGTCCGGAATCTCCACCCACACCGTCGCGTGCGCCTCGTAGCTCGGCTTCAGAAAATGGGAGGCGACCACGCCGGCCAGCGTGCCGACGGTGGTGATCCCGATCACGAGCCATTTCGAGGAGCGAATCGCCGTGAGAATGCGGCGCCAGTCTTCGTTCGCCGCGCTGGGGGCGAGTTGGTGTGGCGGCGAAGGCGTCTTGAGCGCGCCCGAGCGGGCGGGTGTGACGAGCACCTGAGTCTTGCCGTCTGAATTCGAATTGCCCGCCACGCGCCGTCCTGAGTTGCAGGGTGAATGTGAGTGCGGAACGGTCGTGCACTCTGAGCGCACCAGGGTTATTTCATGGTGCAAGCGCGATACCGTGACACACCCTGCCCCTGCCGGTGGCAAGCCGCATACGCCGCTACGAGATAGCGGACTCCATAAATGAAGGCGGCGGAGATTTGCCGTGACCTGTCACACATATGACACATTCTGTGAGCGCTACGCGCGCGCAGGCGTCTTGACAGCAAGGACGTGGCTTTGTCTTTTCTGTGACGCAATTCTGCCAGTGCAGCACAGGACGTCCGCACCGCGCGTATGTCGCGACGGTCTGGGGACACGACGACAACGTCAGTCGCGGGGACGGGGATGCGCGCGGCAACATATCCCGACGGTAACGGTGCCCAATCTGCTGGCGCGGCGTCCACCGAGACGACCGCACTCAGCGACCTCCTTTCCGCTTCGCCGGCGGTGCGCCAGAGCATTCGCATTCTGGTCGCCGACGACGAGCGCATCCTGCGCGACAGCTGCGCCAGCGTACTCAACGCCGAAGGCTATCACGTAACGACGACGGGCCGCGGCCGCGAAGCGCTCGAGCTCCTGCAGAATCGCGTCTTCGACATCGTGCTGGTCGATCTCTACATGACCGATGTGCCGGGCATCGAGCTGCTGCGCACGGCGCTCGGCACCCACCCCGACACGATCGTCATCGTCATCACCGGAAAACCCAGCGTCGAGTCGAGTCTCGAAGTCCTGCGGGCCGGCGCGTCCGATTATCTCCCCAAGCCGTTCACCGGCACGCAGCTGCAGATCATGATCGGCCGCGCGGCACACGCCGTCATCATCGCCCGCGAAACGCGCGCGCAGGAGCGCGCCAATCGTCCCGGCGCGAACAGCGATCGCGTCCTGTTGCTGGGCACGTCGCCGCCGTTCCGCGCCGCCATTGAAGCAGCCCGCAAAGTCGCCCCGACCAACGCGTCCGTCTTCATCACCGGAGAAAGCGGCGCCGGCAAGGAGCTGATCGCGCAGTTCATCCACGCGCACAGTCACCGGCATGCCCGCCCGCTGATTGCGGTCAACTGCGCGGCGCTGCCCGAGCCGCTGCTCGAATCCGAGATGTTCGGGCACGTCAAAGGCGCTTTCACGGGCGCCATCCGCGACAAGGCCGGCTTGCTCGAGATGGCGAACGGCGGCACGCTGTTCCTGGACGAGTTGATCGAGATGGCGACACCGATTCAGGCGAAGCTGTTGCGCGTGATTCAGGATGGTGTCGTGCGGCGCGTCGGGAGCGAGACGACGGATGCGGTAATCAATGCGCGCTTCATTGCGGCGACCAACCGCGATCCCGAGGACGCCGTCCGCAGCGGCGCATTGCGGAAGGACCTGTACTACCGGCTGCGCGTCGTGCCGATCCACGTGCCGCCACTGCGCGAGCGTCCGGACGACGTCCCACTGCTGGCGTCGCATTTCCTCGAGCAATCGTGGCACGCGCATCGCGGCGCCAAGGAGCCCGTGCCGACGCTGACGAAGGCAGCCATATGGGCGCTGCGCGCCTATCCGTGGCCGGGCAACGTCCGCGAGCTGCAGAACGTGATCGAGCACGCCGCCGTGCTGCTCGAGCCGGGCGCCAGCGTGAGTCCCGAGGACATTCCGATCATCGGTGACGCCGGTGCCGAGCCCGAGCCGGAGGCGGCAGCGGATACCGCGCTTGCCGACGGCGGCTACTACACGGCGCGCGAGCGTCTGCTGGCGAAATTCGAACGGCGTTTCCTGACCAAGGTCGTGATCCGCGCGGGTGGCAACTTGTCGAAGGCGGCGCGCATGGCGCACATCGACCGGACGTCGTTCTACCGGCTGATGGAGCGGCACGGACTGCAGCGCGACTCACTCGCCAACACGCCAGACGAGTAGCGGTTACACCCGTCACACAGTTGTAACGCGGGCGTGTCAGCACGCCGCGAGTGAATGTCGAGGGTCCGCGCTAAGTGGTTGCGGACCCTTTTCTTCCGCCGTTCTTCCCCGGAGCATGTGACGTGCGTTCGCCCCGCTCGGACATCCACGACCGGAGCGAATGTGGCGGCACCAGCGGTTAAAGTCAGCAACCAGGACATCGCCCGTCGCAGTGACTTCCTGCCCTTCGCGCCGCCGCTGATCGGCGAGGAGGAAATCGCCGAGGTCGTCGACACGCTGCGGTCCAGCTGGATCACAACCGGCCCAAAGACCCGACAATTCGAGTCGGACTTCGCCGCTTACCTCCAGGCGCCGGGCGCGGTCGCGATGAGCTCCTGCACCGCCGCCCTGCACACGGCACTCGTCGCCGGCGGCATCAAGCCGGGCGACGAAGTGATCACGACGCCGATGACGTTCGCGGCGTCCGTCAACGTGATCGAGCATGTGGGCGCGCGCCCGGTGCTGGTGGACGTCGAGCCGGACACCCTCAACATCGATCCGAACGCCGTCGCAGCCGCGGTTACACCGCGCACCAAAGCGATCGTGCCCGTCCACTACGCCGGCCACCCCGCGGATCTCGACGCAATCTACGCCATCGCCGACGCACACCGGCTGCTCGTGGTCGAGGATGCCGCGCACGCGCTGCCGGCGCGCTATCGCGGCCGCCCGATCGGCGGCGGGCCACGCGGCAACCCGGTGGCCTTCAGCTTCTACGCGACCAAGAACCTGACGACCGCCGAGGGCGGGATGCTCACCGCGTCGCCGGAGCTGCTCGCGCAGGCACGCATCGTCGGCTTGCACGGGATGAGCCGTGACGCGTGGAAGCGCTATGACAAAGGGGGCAGTTGGTACTACGAGATCATGCTGCCGGGATTCAAGTACAACATGACCGACATTCAAGCCGCGCTCGGCACATGGCAGCTGCGCAAGCTGGCCCGGTTCCAGGAACGGCGCTTGAGCATCGTCGCGCAGTACAACGCCGCCTTCGCCGACGAACCCGGACTTGAGCTGCCCGTGTCGCGACCGGAAGTCGATCACGCGTGGCACCTCTATGTGCTGCGGTTGCGGCCCGCGGTACTCTCCATCAATCGCGATCGGTTCATCCAGGAGCTTGCGGCGCGCAACATCGGAACGTCGGTGCATTTCATCCCGATCCATCTGCATCCGTACTACCGCGATCGCTACGGCTTCTCGCCGCTGAGCTTCCCCGTCGCCTTCACGAATTACGAGCGCATGCTCAGCCTGCCGCTCATGCCGCGACTCAGCGATGGCGACGTCGGCGACGTGATCGCCGCCGTCCGCGACATCGTCCGCACGTACAGCGCCTGATGATCAAGCGCGCCTTCGACGTTCTCTTTGCCGGCGTCGCGCTCGTCATCGTCGCGCCGGTGCTCGCCCTCGCCGCAATCGGTATCCGACTGTCCGGCGGACCGGGGCCGATCCTGTATCGTGCGCAGCGAATCGGACGGCACCAGCGGCCGTTCACCATGTTCAAGCTTCGGACGATGCGGATCGCGAGCGACACGGCAGCCAGCGTCATCACGGCGCAAGGCGACCCGCGCGTCTTCCCGCTCGGCCGGCTGTTGCGTGCGGCGAAGCTCGATGAGCTGCCCCAGCTGTTGAACATCCTGCGCGGCGATATGTCGGTGGTCGGACCGCGCCCGGAAGATCCGCGCATGGTGCAGCGGTTCTATACCGCTTTCCACTATAGGAGCCTCGCCGTCGCCCCCGGTCTCACCTGCCCCGGCAGCATCTACGCCTATACGCACGGGGAGGCACAGCTGGACCTGCACGACGCCGAGCGCTCCTACGGGGAGCAGTTACTGCCGATCAAAATGGCGCTCGACCTCGTCTACGTGAGCCGCCCATCCCTCGGTTATGACCTCGCGCTGATTTCGCGCACCGTGTGGATGCTCGTCACCGCGTTCCTGGGTCGGCGCACGTTCCCGCTGCCGCCGGAAATGAAAGAGGCCGAGCGGCTCCTGCGGGAAGAGACGTCGCGGATGACGGCCTGATGGTCGCGCTCACCGAACGCGCCCAGACGCTGCGCATTCCCACGCTGCTCGATCGGCTGGGAGAAGCGCTGGACATGGCTGGGGTGAGCTGCTGCCAGTGGAAAGGTCACTACAAGAAGTCCTACTGGGAGAGCGGCGCCGGCGACGTCGATCTCCTCGTCGACGCGTCGATGTCGGAGCGCCTCGACGGCGTGCTCGACCGTCTCGGGTTCAAGCTCGCACTGCCCGATCCGGAGGGGCTCATTCCGGGCACGTCCAGTTGGTACGGCTACGATGCCCATCAACGCGCGCTGATACACGTGCACGTGCACGTGCGTGTCATTGTCGGCGGCTATTGGACGACGATGTATCGCCTCCCGATCGAACGCGCGTTACTCGATGCCACAGCACCACGGTTGCCGTTCGCGGTCCCTGAGCCCGAGCTCGAGTTTCTCACGTTCGTCCTCCGCTCGGTCCAGCGGTACCGCATCCTGGAGCTATTCGCTCCGCCAACGAGTCAGCCTCGCTGGCTGCGCGCGGCGCAACCTGAGTTCGCGTATCTGCTGAACCAGGTCGACCGCCGGCGACTGCTTGGCCGGCTGGCCGAGCTGATGCCCGCGATCGATCCCGCCTTTTTCGATGCGTGCGCACGCTCGCTGCGGCCCGGCGTCTCCCGCTGGCTGCGGCTGTGGCTGCGGTTCAATCTGCATTGGCGGCTGCGCCCGCACGCGCATCATCCGCCGCGCACGCTGCTCCTGAAGCGCATGCTGCGCCGGCTTCATCTTTTGCCGCGCACGCGGCGCATGCGGCTCGCTCGTGGCGGTCGGCTGTTTGCGCTGCTTGGGGCCGACGGCTCGGGCAAGACGACCTGCAACACGGAGTTGACGCGCTGGCTCGGCGCGCAATTCGACGTCCGCCGGGCGCATCTCGGCCTGCCACCGCGGTCGCTCACGACATGGGTCGTCGGCGGCGTATTGAAGGTGCGGCGCAAGGTGTTGGGTGGCACGGAGGGCACGCCCGGCTTCCTCGAGCTGCTTCGCCTGGTGTGCACCGCCCGCGATCGCTACCTCCTGTTCACGCGGATGCGCCGCTTTGCGGAAGCGGGCGGCATCGCGCTATGCGAGCGGTATCCCGTGCCGCAAAACCGGCTCCTGGTCGGCCCGGAGATACAGCGGCTACTGGGCCACGGGCGCGACACGCCGCTCACGCGGCGGCTGATGCACCTCGAGCAGTGGTACTACCGCCGGATCTCGCCGCCCGATGTGATCGTGGTGCTGCGCGTGGAGCCCGAGGTGGCGGTGCGCCGGAAGACGGACGAGCCGTCCGATTACGTGCGCGCGCGGGCACGCGTCATTTGGGACACCGACTGGGCGGGCACCGGCGCGCATCTCGTGGATGCCGGGCGGTCGCTCACCGACGTGATGGGCGATCTCAAGACCATCGTCTGGTCGGAGATCTGATGGGCGAATTGGGCCGGCCGGCAGTGATCGAGTTGGTGGGTCCCGCGGGTGTCGGAAAGACAACCCTGTCCCAGCAGCTCGAGGCGACCGGACAGGCGCGGCGCGGTACGATCTGGCTCGTCCCGAAGCCGGTGCTCGCATACGGCACGATCCGGCAATTGCCCGCAGCGCTGACCCTGTATCGCGAGACCGGGAAATTCCTCTGGAACGAGATCAAGCACCTCGCGCGGCTCGACGCGCTTTACACGTTCCTGCGAACGACACATTGGAACGGCACGCGCTTAGTCGCCCTCGATGAGGGTCCCGTCTACACATTGAGCTCGCTGCAGGTCGTCGGGCACCGGCGGTTCTGCTACGGCCCGTCCGCGCCGTTTCTACAACAGACGATACAGCGCTGGGTGCCGCTGCTCGATGCTGTGGTGGTGCTCGACGCGCCGGATGCACTCCTGACGAGCCGCATTCGCTCGCGCACCAAACCGCACTTGATGAAACAGCGCAGCGCCCTCGAGATCTCGGCATTCCTCGAAGCATACCGCCGTGTCACCGAGCGCGTGCTCGCCGAGTTCAGCGCCGCAGGCGGCCCACCGGTCGTACGGCTCGACTGCTCGGATGGAACGGAGCGGCTGGACGAACGTGTGCTGGAAGCGTTGGGTCGCCAGCGGCGCGAGCGGAGTCCGCATGCGCACTGAGACGCTGACCAGCTATCCCGTCGCAGCTCCGAGCGCGTCGCCGGCGTCGCACACGCCCGCGCTCACGCGTCGCGCGTCACTCAATGCCGTGCAAGCGCTCCTCGACTACGGCGGCAAGCTCCTGGTCGGCTTTGTCGTCACTCCGATCCTGGTGACCGGTCTCGGCAACTCGTTGTACGGCGTGTGGGAGATGTTGAGTCGGTTGATCGGCTACATGACGGCGGCCGATGCGCGCCCCACTGAAGCGCTGCGGCTGCTCGTCGCGACGCGACAAGGCCTCAACGATCCCGCCGGTGATCGCCGCGCCGTTGGCAGCGCACTGGTCGTGTGGTTGCTGTTTCTTCCCGTCGTCCTGGTCGTCGGTGCCGTGCTGGTGTGGCTCGCGCCGCTCATCACCAAGGTGACCCCCAACTTACGCATCGCGGTCTATCTGACTGCAGCATTCCTGGTCGTCAGCTTCATGGTCGGCGCGTTAGCCGCCGTGCCGGAATCGGTTCTGCGCGGCATGAACCTCGGCTACAAGCGCATGGGTCTGCAGGCGGGACTGAGCGTCGTGGGCGGCGCCCTGATGGTGCTCGCCGTGCGCCGCGGGTTCGGCGTTGCCGGCGTCGCGGCGTCTCAGGTCGTGCTCGGTGGCCTCACCGGCGCCTGCTTCTGGTTTCTCGCGCACCGCTACGTCGGCTGGTTCGGCGTCGCGCGGCCGCTCCGCCACGAAGTCCGCTCGTTGCTGGGCATCAGTGGCTGGCTCGCCGGTGGTGAACTGATAGCCAAGGTCTCGCTCGCCAGCGACGTGCTCATCCTTGGCGCTGTGGTCTCTTCGTCCGTCGTCACCACCTACGTGCTCACCGGATACGCCGCGCGTCTCGCGCTCGGCCTGCACTTCCTCGTCACGAGCTCCGCCATGCCGGGACTGGGCGGTCTGCTCGGCGAGCGCCAATTCGCGCGCGCCGCGCTGCTGCGCCGCGAGCTGCTCGCGCTCACCTGGATGTTCGCGACGGTGATCGGCGCAACGATTCTGTTGTGGAACCGGTCGTTCCTCGCGCTCTGGGTCGGCCCGTCGTTGTACGCGGGAGGGTGGGTGAACCTCCTGATCGTCATCGTGACGATCCAGACCGCCTTGCTGCGCAGCGACTCGTACTTGCTCGACGCGGCGCTACGGCCGCGCGAACGCGTGATCATCAGCGCCGTCGCCGGCATCTGCGCACTCGGCCTCGGGCTCGCCCTGGCACCCAAGCTCGGCATGGTTGGCGTGTGCACCGGCCTGCTGATCGCCCGAGCAATTCAAAGCATCGCGTACCCGGTCATCGTCAGTCGTTCGCTCGGTGCCAGCAGACGGCTGCCGTGGGAGTCGCTCACCAGACCGGCAGTGGCAAGTGTGCTGGTGCTGGGCGCGGCGATGGCGCTCGGCCAGCAGTTGCTCGTGCAGAGCTGGGTGCTCTGGGCCGCGCTCGTCAGCGTGAGCTTTGCGCTGCTCGTCCCGGTCGTGCTGTTCACGGGTCTGGCGGAGCATGATCGGCAACGACTCGTTGCTCGCGCGCGGGGAGTCATCAGTGGCGTCCGTGATCGGAGCGCGCGCCATGTTTGAGGCGGGCGTGATCGAGCAACGGCCGAACTGGCTCATCCGCTGGGGGCTTTACGCGACCCTGATGTCGATTCCGTTCGAGCTCCCCAACCGCGTGACATTGCCGGTCGAGATCCCGACCCTGGCCGGCGCGCTGTTCCTCGGCGCGACGCTGCTGCAGCCGCGCCGTTGCTACGGCCGCATTCCCTCGGCCGTGTGGCCGTTTCTCGCGTTTCTCTGCGTCTTCTCGATCGCCACGAGTCTCAACTTTCTCAACGACTCGAGCGAGGTCGTGCATGTCTTCCTGTTGGTGTGTCAGGGGTTGCTCATCTTCTGGGCGGCTTCGAACCTCGTGGAAGACGAGAGGACGGCAGACCGTGCGCTCATCGCACTGGCGGCCGCCTGCCTGCTCCGCGCGGTGCTGCCGATGGTGGGCATTGGTCGCACCACGACCACGGTCTGGACGGGCGGTGAGCGGCTCACCGCGTTCGGACAGAATGAAAACAACGCCGCGATGTTCCTCGACGGTGGTCTCATCGCGCTGCTCGGCATCGGGTATGCGAGAACGCGGTTGCTGCTGAAGCCACGCGTTCTGGTCCTGCCCGCCTGTTTGTTGATCGCGTACGCCGTGGTCGAAACCGGTTCACGTGGCGGCTTGCTGGCGCTGGCCGCCGGCCTCTTGACCCTGTTTTTTGCGCGGGGCGCCAACGTCTGGGCGCGCGTGCGCAGCGGCGCGCTCGCGGTCGTGCTCCTCGGGACGGTCGCCGCCTTCGCGTACGAGACGCCGATGATGCGCAACCGCCTCAGCGACACCGCGCACTCGGGCGCCATGGCCGGTCGCGAAGAACTCTATCCGCTCGTGGTCGAGATGTTTCTCGAGAAGCCCATCATCGGCTGGGGACCGCTGAACAACCAGTACGAGCTGTCGTTGCGTGAAGGCAGCCGCTTCTACAACCGCGCGCGGCGCGATACGCACAACATCATCTTCGAAACGCTGACGGCGACCGGCATTCTCGGGACGTTGGCGTTCTGTCTCGGCCTGTGGCTTTGCCTGCGGGCGGCATGGCGGGCGCGCACCAGCGTCGAGGGAATTCTGCCGTTCGCGCTCATGGTCAGCGTACTCGTGGCGAACATGAGCGGCAACTGGATGGCCTCCAAGCTTCTCTGGTTTGCGTTCGCGTACGCCGTCGCCAGCGATCGGCGCGCGCTGCGCGTCGCTTATGTATCGCCGCTGTGACACCCACGTCACCCCGGGACGCGCGACCCATGGCTAAGCAGTGCCGCCACCGCGGCTTGCATGCGCCCCCGCCGCCGTACGGGTTCTGCATACGAGCGTGCCCGTGACCGCCGGCCAACCCGTGAGAATGGTGGGCTTTGTTTCGCCGCGTACGGGCGCCGCGCTCTGGCGCGAGGGGGAGACACTCGTCTCCGTCGCCGGGGAGCGCGTGCCCGTGGTGCGTTCGATCCCGCGATTCGTCAGCTCGGACAACTACACCGCCCCGTTCGGCCTGCAGTGGAACGCGCATTCGGAAACGCAGCTCGACAGCCGGACGAATGCGACGCTGTCGCGTGAGCGGCTGGAACGCTGCCTCGGCATGCCGCTCTCGCAGCTGGCCGGCAAACGCGTGCTCGAAGCCGGCTGCGGCGCTGGGCGTTTCACGGAGTTGCTGCTCAAGGCGGGCGCCCTGGTCCACGCGGTCGACCTCAGCAGCGCCGTCGAGGCCAATCGCAGGAACGTCGGCGATCCACCGCCGCAGAATTACCTCATCGCGCAAGCGGATCTGCGTGATTTGCCCTTCCCCGCCAAGATGTTCGATCTGGTCCTCTGCCTCGGCGTCCTGCAACACACGCCGTCGCCCGAGTCCAGCATCGCGAACCTGTGGCGCATGGTCGCCCCCGGCGGATCGCTCGTGATCGACCATTACAGCTGGACACTCTCGCGACTGACCAAGCTGACGCCGTTGTACCGGGAGATCCTGAAGCGCATGCCTCCCGCGAAGGCGAAGCGCATCACCGACGGCCTGGTCGACGTGTTCTTCCCGCTGCACTGGGCGGTACGGCGCGCGCCGGCGCTGCAGGCGCTGCTGAGCCGCGTGTCACCCTGCCTCAGCTACTGCCACAAGTATCCCCAGCTGACGCGGGCGCAGCACAAGGACTGGTGCAGGCTCGACACATACGACGAGCTGACCGACTGGTTCAAGCGTCTCCGCACGGCCGCGCAGATTCGCCGTACGCTGGAAGGGCTCGGCGGCCTGCAGATCCAGGCGGTGCGCATGCGCGGCGTTATCGAAGCGCGTTGCCGCAAGGCGCAAGAGGTTGGTGCCTCATGTGTGGCATAGCCGGCCGGTTTGATCTGGGACGTCTCGCTCCCGCGGGCGACTGGGGGTCACGCGCCACGCAGCTGCTCGCGCATCGCGGTCCCGACGGAGCGGGACACTTTGGCGATCAGTATTGCGAGCTCGTGCATCGCCGGCTCGCGTTGATCGATCTATCGCCTACCGGGAATCAGCCGCTCGCCAATGAGGACGGCAGCGTCCTCGTGATCTTCAACGGCGAGATCTACAACCACCCCGAGCTGCGCATTGGGTTGCAGCGCCGCGGGCATCGCTTCCGCGGCACCTCCGATACCGAGGTCCTCGTCCATCTCTACGAGGACATGGGCGAGCGGATGGTCGAGCGCCTGCGCGGGATCTTCGCCTTTGCGATCTACGATCGGCGCCGCCGCGCCCTACTGCTCGCCCGCGACCGCTTCGGCGTGAAGCCGCTGTTCTACGCATCGGTCGGCAGCGAGTGGGTGTTCGCCAGCGAGATCAAGGCGATCGCCGCGCACCCCCGTTTCCGCCCCGAGATCGATCGCCAAGCGTGTTACGACTATCTGGGCTTGGGATACGTACCCGAGCCGGCCACCGGCTTCGCCAACGTTCGCGCGCTGATGCCCGGCGCGACGCTCCGGATCGCCCCGGATGGAGAGTCCGGCCGCGAGTCGGCGTTCCACCGCAGCGTCGCCCAGCCGGACTCGCAGCGCTTGGAGTCACAGGCGACCGACGACATCGCCGAGCGACTCTTGCGCGCCGTCGACGCGCAGTCAGTCGCGGACGTGCCCGTCGCCGCATTGCTGAGCGGCGGCATCGACTCTTCGCTCGTCGTGGCGGCGCACTGCCGTTCCAGCGCGACTCCCGTCACGACCTTCAACGTCCGCTTCCCGGATGCGCGGGACGACGAGACAGAGGCGGCGTTGACTGTAGCGCGTCACTGCCGCACGAGTCACATCGTCATCGATCTTCCCGATCACGCGCTCTCGGCCGACGCGGTGCTCGACTTGATTCGGCATTTCGATCAGCCGTTCGCCGATACGAGCTTCATCCCGACATACGGCATTTCCCGCGCGATCCGCGAGCGCGGCATCATCTGCACGCTCTCGGGCGATGGTGGCGACGAAGCATTCGGCGGCTATCCCAGCTTCTGGCGCCTGAACCGGCTCGTGCAGCTGATGCGGCTACCGGATTGGGTGCAGCACGCCGCGCGCGGCGCCGGCGACCGGCTCGCGGGCTGGACCCAGGACCTCGGGCGCCAGGTGTCGAAGGCGGTCACGCTCGCGCGCGCCGGTCGCGACGCGCTGGGCCCGCTGCTCGCGGGCCTCGCGAACTACATCAATGAAGAGCAGAAAGCCGAGCTCGTCCCGGCCGAAGCGCGTTTCGGACTCGAGCCGGTGTACCGGCTCTACGACCGCGTTGCCGGGCCGGAAGCCGGCGATCTCGAGAGCATCTCGCAGCGGCTGACTGAAAGCCTGTTTGCGGTCAGCCTCCCCTCGGACATGCTCCGCAAGGTCGATATGATGAGCATGCGCGCGAGTATCGAGGTCCGCGTGCCGCTGCTCGACGAATCGGTCGTCGCGCTGGGTCTTTCCCTGCCCCATCGCCTCAAGACCGACGGCCGCACCGGCAAGCGCGTGTTGCGCGCGCTCGCGCAGCGCTGGCTACCGCGTCCCGTCGCCCGGCACCCGAAGCACGGCTTCCAGATTCCACTCGATCGCATGGTGCCCGCCGGCTTCCACACGGCGCTCGACGACCTGCTGCTGGCGCCGAAGGCGCGGACGCGCGGTGTGTTCGACCAGAACCTGCTGCGCCGGTGGTTGCAGGGATTCCGAGAGCAGGCTGTGGGCGGCGAGCTGAGCCGCGGCGGGCTTTACCAGCGCATCTTTACCACGCTCGGCCTGGAAGTGTGGCTGCGCCAATTCGGACTTGCCTGGTGACGACGCCCCACTCCGCGGCGGCCGCCGCCCCCGGTCGCCCCACGATCTCGATCGTGCTCCCGTGCCGGAACGAGGAGCGCTACATCGCCGCGTGCCTCGAGTCCATTCTGGCCACGACCTATCCGCACGATCGCATGGAGCTGTTGGTCGTGGACGGAATGAGCGAGGATCGGACGCGCGAGATCGTCGGCGCTTTGGTCGCCCGCTATTCGACAATTCGCCTGCTCGAGAATCGTCGTCGGATTACGCCGGCCGCGCTCAACGTCGGCATTCGCGCCGCGACGGGAGAAATCATCCTGCGCATGGATGCCCACGTCGTGTACCCGGTGAATTACATCCCGCGGCTCGTCGAGGCGCTGCTGACGAGCGACGCCGACAACGTTGGCGGTGTCATCGTCACGCTGCCGGCCGACCCGAGCACGATCGCGCGCGCCATTGCGGTGGGGCTCTCCCATCCGTTCGGCGTCGGCAACGCCTACTTCCGGATCGGCGTCGGCTCGCCCCGCTGGGTCGACAGCGTCCCCTTCGGCTGCTTCCGCCGTGAGGTGTTCGACCGGATCGGCCTGTTCGACGAGGACTTGATCCGCAACCAGGACGACGAATTCAATCTGCGCCTGATCAAATTCGGCGGGCGGATTCTGCTGTTGCCCGATGTGGTCTCCTACTACTACGCGCGGCGGTCGCTCGCCGACCTGTGGCGCATGTACTACCAGTACGGTTACTACAAACCGCTCGTCGCCAAGAAAGTAGACGGCGTGATGACGATCCGGCAGGTCGTGCCCGGCCTGTTCGTCCTCACCCTGGCTACGACGACGGCGCTCTCTCCCGTTCTGCCGCTGCTTCCCGTCGCCGCGGGCGTCGCGAGCGCTTATGTGGCGACGCTGCTGGGTTGCGTCATCGCGGCGGTGCGCCGCCATGGTTGGCGCTGCGCGCTCGCGCTCGCCGCCGTGTTCCCCGCGGTCCACTTCAGCTACGGCATCGGCTCGCTGCGCGGCGCGGTCGAGCATCTGTTGCAGCGGCGGCGCACGCGGCGTGACCCAACCGTGATCCCCCTGTCCCGATGACACTCGCGCGCGTGCTCGAGCCGCTTCCGCGGACGTCCGCCGGTCAACCGGAGCTCGCCACGTTCGGCTACCACGACGTGACCGACCAGGCCCACGAGTCGGGGTTCCAGCGTCCGGCCGCGATGCGCTACAAGCTGACCTGTGCGGCATTCGCGGAGCACCTCGACGCCATCGGGTCTGCCGGGACGCCGGGGCTCATCACCGACATCAATCTCGCGCTTCCCGGCCGTCATCATCTTCTGACCTTCGACGACGGCGGCCAGAGTGCGATCGCGATCGGCGACGAGCTCGCCCGGCGCGGCTGGCGCGGGCACTTCTTCGTCATCACACGCAACATCGGCACCCGGCGCTTCTTGTCGGTCGCCGACGTCCGCTACCTCTGGAGTTGCGGGCACATCATCGGCAGCCACTCGCACACGCATCCCGACATCTTCCGCGACCAGCCCCGGACCCGCATGGATGAGGAATGGCGCGTCAGTAGCGACATCCTGGCGCAGCTGCTGGGAGAGCGTTGCCTCTCGGCGTCGATTCCGGGCGGCGATCTGTCCACCGTCGTGCTCGATTCTGCGGCCGACGCCGGCTTGCGCTTCCTGTTCACGTCCGAGCCCTGGGTGTCGCCGCGGCGCGTTCGCGGGTGCTGGATGATCGGACGAGTCTGTCCGACGACCGCGGCGAGCGTCGCACAGATCGCCGCCTGGGCGCAGTTCCGCGGTTGGCGCGGCGCGTTGTTGGTGCGGCGTATCAAGGAAATCGCGCGCGCCAGTCTGCCGACGCTGTACCGGCAGTACGTCCGCGTCCGCACCCGCGAATTCGACGAGGCCACATGATCCACGTCCGGATCGCGACGCCCGCCGAGTGGCGCGACTGGGACCAGCTCGTCGCGCGGTTCCCGAACTGCCGCATCGTGCATCGGCGCGCGTGGATCGAGTGGCTCGAGTCCTGCCAGGTCGGGACGCCACTCTGCCTCGTCGTCGAGCACGACGGGCAGATTGTCGCCGCGAGCCCTGGACTGGTGGCCCGCCTCGGACCGCTCCGCCTCTACGGCTCGCCGCTTCCCGGCTGGCAGACGCCGGCGATGGGACCGGTGTTCGATCCGCAGCGCATTCAGACGCATGACCTCGTCGCGGCGCTCCTGGCGTTCCTCGAGAACAACCACGGCGTCCACCACGTGGAGCTGCTGAGCGACAGCCTGGATGCGTCCGCGATGAAGCAGCTCGGCTTCCGGCCGGAGTCGGTGCCCACGTATCGCGCCACGCTCTACCCCGAAGACGAAAAGCGGACGTTCCAGCAGTTCAAGGACAGCGCGCGTCGCAACGTGCGCCGGGGCACCAAGCTCGGCATCACGATTCACTTCGAGGAGTCCGCAAGCTTCGTCGCCGAGCACTACGCGCAGCTCCGCGAGGTGTTCGTGCGCGGCGGCAATACCGTTTCGTTCGGCGAGGATCGCGTCCGGCAATTCTTCCGCCGCATGCTGGGCGCCGGTACGCTGCTGGCCGCCTCGGCGTCGCTCCCCGACGGGATCAGCATCGCGACGGGACTGTTCACGGTCGATTGTAACGAGCTGTTGTTGTGGTCGTGGGCGCACCGGACACAATACCGCTGGTTCCGTCCAACCGAGCTGATGACGTGGAGCGTGATACAGCGGGCCTTGGCGGCCGGTTGTACGACGTTCGACTTCATGGGCCTCGGCGATTTTAAGGCAAAGTTCGGGGCCGAGCTCGACATGACGAAGCAGCGCTGGGTGCGGAGCCGCTACCGCTGGCTGACCTCGGCGCGCGACCTGGCCGAGCGCGGGTATCGCTGGCAGCAGGGCATGCGGGGACGATTCGCCCGCATGCGCATGTTCGGCTGGAATGGCGACGAGGCCGAGCGCGTGGAGAGCACGCCATGAGTCGCCTCCCGATCGGCCGCTGTCCGATGCGCGTGCTGATGGTAACGACCGAGTGGCCCCGGGCACCCTGGGGTACCGCGCAATTCGTCGCGCGTCAGGCGGCTTTCCTGCGCGCCGCGGGCATCGAGGTCGAAGTGTTTCAGTTTCACGGGCAAGGCAACCCAATCAACTACGCTAGGGCGTGGTTGGACGTGCAGCGGCTGCTCTCCCAGAAACACTTCGATCTCGTCCACGCGCAGTTCGGGCAGAGTGCTTTGCTCGCGCTACCCAAGCGCGTCCCGCTCGTCGTCACATTCCGCGGCGACGACTTGCAGGGAATCTTGGACGATCAGAACGGCCGGATCACCATGTCTGGCCGGATCTTGCGTCGTTTCTCGCGCACCGTCGCGCATCTCGCCGATGCCGTCATCGTCGTGTCGCCGCACATGCAACCGTACGTGCAGAACGGGAAGCCGATCCACGTCATCCCGTCGGGCATCGATCTCGAGCTGTTTCGGCCGCAGGATCGTGCGGCAGCGCGCGCCCGGCTCGGGCTCCCGACCGACGAGCGCCTCGTGCTGTTCGTGGGCAATCCCGAGCTCGCGCGGAAGCGCTTCTCGCTAGCCCAGCAGGCCGTCGACCGGCTGCCCGCGGAGCAACAGGCGCGGCTGGTCGTGTGCTGGCTGGTGCCGCACACCCAGATCCCCGACTACATGGCGGCGTGCGACGCGCTCGTCTTTACGTCAGTGCAAGAAGGGTCGCCGAACGCGGTGAAAGAAGCACTCGCCTGCGATCTGCCCGTCGTGTCTGTCCCCGTCGGCGACGTCGCCGAGCGACTCAGGGGAATCGCCGGCTGCGCGCTGTGCGCCGACGACCGGCCCGAGACTGTGGCCGCGGCGCTCGCGCGCGTGCTGGAGCGCAGGACACGGGTCGACGGGCGCAGCGCGGTCCGCCAGCTCGACGAGCATTTGCTCACGCAGAAGGTCATCGGCATCTATCACGGCGTCCTGAACGGACGGGTCCAGTCGTGAAGATCGCGTTCCTGACCCAGTACTATCCGCCGGAAATCGGCGCACCGCAGGGCCGCATTTCCGGATTGGCGGATGCGTTCATACGCGCGGGGCACAGCGTCACCGTACTCACGGCGATGCCGAATTACCCGAGTGGTCGGATTCACCCGGGGTACGGAGGATTTGTCCGCCGCGAGGTCCGGGACGGCGCGCAAGTGATCCGCACCTTCGTGTATCCGACGCAACGGGCAGACTTCCTGCACCGGCTCTCCAGCTATTTCTCGTTCGTGATTTCATCCGCGGTTCTCGGCACGTTCCTGCTGGAGCGGCCGGACTACCTGATCGTCGAGAGTCCACCCCTCTTCCTCGGCCTCGCGGGCATCTGGCTGAGCTGGATGAAACGCTGTCCGATGATCTTCAACGTCGCCGACCTGTGGCCCGAGACGGCGGTGCGCATTGGCGTGCTGCGCCGTGGCAGTCTCGCGCACTGGATCAGCGATCGGCTGGAGCGCTTCTGTTACCGCCGCGCGCGTCTCGTCACCGGCCAAACGCGCGCGATCGTCGAAGACATCTCGAACCGCTTCACCTGGTGTCGCACCTACCACCTGTCGAACGGCGTCAACGGCCGGACGTTCAATCCGGAGCGCCGGACGACCGAAGCGCGCGCGATGCTGGGGCCGTCGGGCGGCTGCGTCGCGTTCTATGCCGGCCTCCACGGCCTTGCGCAAGGTCTCGATCGCGTGCTCGACGCCGCCCCGTTGTTGACCGATGCGCCGCTGAAGTTCGTGCTTATGGGCGACGGGCCCACCAAAGCCGACCTCGTACGCCAGGCGCGTACCGGTGGGCTCACCAACGTGACGTTCTTGGATCCGCGTCCCACGAGCGAGGTGCCGCCGCTGCTCGCGGCCGCCGACATCGTGCTGGTACCGCTCGTGACGCACATTCCGGGCGCGACGCCGTCGAAGTTGTACGAAGCCATGGCCAGCGGCCGGCCGGTCGTCCTCGTTGCTGAAGGCGAACCCGCCGCCGTCGTTCGGGAGGGAGAAGCAGGTCTCGTCGTCGCACCCGGCGACACGGCCGCCCTGGCCAATGCGCTGCGCACCCTCGCGGCCGACCCGGCATTGCGGCAGCGGCTCGGCGCAAACGGCCGTCGCACCGCTGAACGGCTCTTCAATCAAGTCGAAATCGACGCGCGCTTCGTCACGTTCCTCGAGCAGCACCAAGCGACGGCACCCGTGGCGGAACGTACGGCCGGTGGTCGCGCGACCCGCGGCGAGGTGATGTGAGTCCCCCCACCGAGTCGCGGCCCCTTTCGGTCCTGATGTTGACGAGCGAGTGGCCGCGGGATGCCGGACACACCGCGCATTTCGTACGGCGTCAGGTGCGATTTCTGGAAGCGGCCGGTCTCAAGATCGAGGTGCTGCCCTTCCGGGGCGCGAAGAATCCTTTCAAGTATGCGCGCGCCTGGTTCGAGACGCGCCGGCGCCTGGCGCGCGGCGACTTCGATCTCGTGCATGCGCAGTTCGGGCAGAGCGCCCTGGTGGCGTTCCCCAAGCGCCTGCCGCTGGTGGTCACATTCCGGGGCGACGACCTGCTCGGCGTCGTCGGCCGCAATGGGCACCCGACGCGCACCGGTCGTGTCTTACAGTGGCTGTGCCGTCTCGCGGCTCGCGGGGCCGATGCCATCATCGTCGTGTCGGAGCACATGACGCGGCACCTGAATCCTGGCGCGCGCGCCCCCGCGGGCGTCCACGTCATTCCCTCCGGCATCGATTTCGAGCTGTTCCGACCGCTGGCGCAAGAACCCGCGCGCGCGCGGCTGGGGCTGCCCGCGGATGACCGATTGATTCTGTTCGTCGGTGATCCGGAGGATGCACGCAAGCGCTACTTTCTGGCCCAGCGCGCCGTCGACCTGCTCCAGAACGGCACGCGCGCCCGCCTCCTCGTCGCCTGGCGTATCCCGCACGCCCAGATGCCCGACTACATGGCTGCCTGCGACGCTCTCGTCTTCACCTCGCTGCAGGAAGGTTCGCCCAACGCGGTGAAGGAAGCGCTCGCCTGCAACCTGCCCGTGGTCTCCGTCCCGGTAGGCGACGTGGCCGAGCGGCTTCAGGGGATCGCGGGCTGCGAGCTATGCGTCGACGAACGCCCCGAGACCATCGCTGCCGCACTCGCCCGCGTGCTCGCACGCAATGCGCGCATCGACGGGCGGAGTGCGGTCCGGCAGCTCGACGAGCAGCTGCTGACGCAAAAGGTGATCAGCATCTATCGCGCCGCCGTCAACGGTGCGTCCACGCGCACGGCGCCGCAATTGACCGCCGCGTCACCGCCAACGGCCTGAGGAATCGGATCCATGTGTGGAATAGTCGGGATCGTCTCTTTTAGCGGTGCGCCCGTCGATCCGATCGTGCTGGAACGCATGAACAACCGCCAGGCGCACCGCGGGCCGGACGGCGCTGGGTACCTATTCGGTTGGCCGAGCGACGGGCGCTTCGCGGACGTGGTCGTGCGCGAAGTGACGCAATGGGATAATCGCGCCGACATCCGCGTAGCCCTGGGCCATCGCCGGCTCGCCATTCTCGATCTGTCGGATCGCGGCATTCAGCCGATGTCGATCGATGGCGCATCGATTGTCTTCAACGGCGAGATCTACAATCACCGCGAGCTCCGAACCGAGCTCGAGCGCACGGGCTGTGTCTTCACGACGCGTACGGACACGGAGGTCCTGCTACAGGCGTACCGGCGCTGGGGCGAGGATTGTTTGGATCGCCTGCAGGGCATGTTCGGCTTCGCGATCTGGGATCGCCACCGGGGCCGGCTGTTCTGCGCGCGCGATCGGCTCGGCATCAAACCCTTCTACTACGCCACGCCGCACGGCTATTTCCTCTTTGCGTCCGAGATCAAGACGCTGCTTGCGTTCCCGGGCCTGACACCCGTCGCCGACGACGACGCCGTGATCGATTATCTGGTGCACGGCAACTGCGACTACGGCGAGCGCACGGTGTTCCGCGGCATCAAGGCCCTGCCCGCAGCTCACGCGCTCACCGCGGACTTCGGCACCGGCCGGATCACGGTACGGCGCTACTGGGAGCTGCTGCCCCCCGCGCATCGCAACGGCACGACCGACGCGGCGCGGCTGGACCGGCTGAGCGAGATGCTGCTCGATACCACGCGCTCCCATCTGATCAGCGATGTGCGCGCGGGCAGTTGCCTGAGCGGCGGGATCGACTCGTCAACCGTCGTTTCGCTCATCGGCAAGATCTGGCGCGACCAGCCGGAAGCGGCGACCGCGGTCGGCGACCGCTTCTACACATTCACGTCATGCTGGGACTACCCGGAGCTGGACGAACGGCAGTACGCGCTCGCCGCTGCCAACGCGATGGGGGCGACGCCGCACCTCGTGTTCCCCACCGCCGACGATTTCTGGGATGTCTTTGAGCGGATGGCGTGGCATCAGGACATGCCGTTCTTCTCACTCAGCTTCTACGCGCAATGGTGTGTGATGCGGGCGGCGCGCGAAACCGGCGTAAGAGTCCTGCTCGACGGTCAGGGCGGCGACGAGGTCTTCGGCGGCTACGCCAAGTTTCGTTACGCCTATCTGATGTCGCTGCTCAGGTCCGGCCAATGGGGACGCATGACCCTGGAAGCCGGACACATGGTGCGCCAGGGCGACCTCTACGTGCTCGATCTCCGACGCGGCTATCGCTATCTCCCCGGCACGCTGCGGCGGCTCCTCGGCGTCGACTCGCTGCTGCAGCGGGCGCTGCAAACCGACATCAAGCGCGCTATCGCGACGGAAAGCACGCCCGCGACGCGCTGGTGGCGCTACGCGTCGGGCGCCGGTTCGCACGAAAACGGCTGGACCATGATGCAGCGCATCCAGGTCGACGACTTGATGGTGGACACGCTGCCGCAGTTGCTGCGCATGGAAGACCGGTCGTCGATGGCGTTCTCACTCGAAGCCCGCGTCCCGCTGCTCGACCATCCGCTCGTCGAGTACGGCGTCGCGTTACCGGATCACTTGAAGGTGCGGAACGGCTGGAGCAAGTACGCGATCCGGCAGGTCATGCAGGGGACGATGCCAGACGAGGTACGCCTGCGGACGGCGAAGCTCGGCTTCGCCGCGCCGGACCGGCGCTGGCTCGCGAAAGAGCTCAAGCCGCGCGTCGGCGAGATGATGACCGGCGGGCTGCGCTGCGCGCGGTTCGTCGACCCTGTGCCGCTGCGGCGCTGGTACGATTCACCACAGTCGGACGGCGCCAACACCGAGGCCTATCTCGGCCTGTTCCGGGTGCTGGCGCTCGAGATGTGGATGCGGGCGTTCAGCGTTTCCTAAGACTTCCGTAGCACAAAGACGTCGAAGGCCGGACCGGTCTTGTGCAGCGGCTGGAATGAGCCGCCGATTGGCTGCGGCGGCGTGACGCCGCCCATCGGAATCGAGATCGTGCCGCCGCCCGAGTAGGTCCCGCTCGCGATCGGATTGCCGAAGATGTCCTGCGCGTTCCACACCGCGTACGTATCGCCGTTGTTGAGAATCGATCCGACCGACACGTCGACGGCACTCGCCGATCCCCAATTTAACACGATGATGTTCGCGCGTCCCGCTTCATACCGGTTCGGCCGGACGATTACCTGCGCCGTGCTCGGCAATGTCGCCGAGGCCGCGTCCGTGGCGCCTATCGCGGTCTCCCAATTCGGGAATGTGTACGTCGTGCCCTTGAATTGCCACGATTGCGTGGTCGGATCGCGATAGTGGGTGTTGGAGCTCCAGTGCTGGGTCGTCGGAGAGTTCACGTCGTTCTGCAACACGACGAGACTCGGGCCCACGATCGCGTTGCTCTGCACGGTCAGGTTGGCCCAGTACCCCAAGACGAATGTCAGTGTGCCGCCAACCATCGTGTTGCCGCGTACGAGCGCGGCGCCGTTGGCCGTGGTCGAGTAACCGATCCGCACATTGGCGCTCGACGTCACCACGCCAGGCGAAAAGTACAAGACGTTATTCGTCACGCTGTCGTTATCCGCGACCACCGTGCCGCCCAGTTGCAGATTGGCGTTGTCCGTGTAATCCGATGGCGTGCCGTTGTTGAAGATGGCGTTGCCGTCGAATACAAGGCCTTTCAACGCCTGGCCGCTCTCCGCGTAGCCGTGGATACCGAATCCGAACTGGTCGAAGATCACGTTGTCGCGCGCGACTTTCCAACCGATCCCGTCTCCCTTGATGTAGATGCCGTGGCCGTCGGAACGGCCACCGGTCGGCTGATTCTCGTCGCCGCCGTTGTAAATCACGCAGCCGTAGATCTCGATATTGTGCGCCGTGTTCTCGGTATAGAAGCCGTGCCCGGTATCGTGAATGATCAGGTTGACGAACTTCAGGTCATGTGCGTTCTGCAGGATGTAGATGCCCGTCGGCCTGAGGGGCGTGCCCGTTCCCGCCGGGCCAGTGCGCGCGGTACTGGACTGCATCACTTCAAAGTCGCGGTAAATGGTGTACGCGCCATTCACCGTCAGCGTCTCGATGCGATTCGTGCCACCCGTGCCGCCGTCGAGCGTGACCCGCTCGCCGGGATAGCCGCGCACGATGATCGGGTTCGCCGCCGTGCCGGAGAGTCCCGAATAGAATTGACCGGCGTAGGTACCTTGGCGCAGCCAGATCGTGTCACCCACGGCGACCTTCCCGTTCCCACCGTTCAACGCCGTGTTCAGATCCCACGGCGCGCTGTTGCTCCCATCGCCCGAACTCGTGCCATTCGTGGTGACGTACCAGCCAACGTGTGTGCCGGGGGGAGGAGGCGGCGGCGGTTCGACGATACCGACCCGCTTACACGCGACAGCGCAGACGACTCCGATCAACAGGTGAACGCGAGCCACTGCTCCTCCAGGGAATGGGTTTGGAACCGCCTCAACACTCATTGCAAAGGATGTGCTGTCAAACGTCGTCGCCGCATGACCTTGAAACGGCATTGCCTGACACACAACTGAGGCGAAGCTGTTTCAGCGTTGTGTCACTCGCGGTGTGTTTTCTGTGACGCGTTCCACTCCAGTTGGGGCCGCTGCGCTAAGACACTGCCGGCACGACACTTATAGTACTGCCCCTCATCGCGCGCGACGGCGCGATTCGGCACAATTCCTGAGTACTCGCGGCTCCCGATGACACCAACCCCGACGTCCATGGCTGAACCGCGCCTGCTGTATCTGCGCGGGGGCTTTCGCAATTGGCTCGGCATACTCGAAAACGCGTACTTCGGTAACCCTGCGTCCCGCTTGGTCGCGAAGCTGCTGCTCGACTTCGCGAGCGGAGTCAGCGCCGTCCTTGTGGCATTCGGCGTCGACGGCAACAGCGCGCAGCTACCCGCGAATGAAATCGCGAGCCTGGCGGTCGTCGTCGGGCTGCTGCTCGTGCTTGCGCACGTCCTGCGCGGCAGTCATCGCACGATCTGGCGCTATACCAGCCTGCGCGAGGCAAGCGCCGTCGCGGCCTCCGCCGCCATCGTTGGCGTCGCATTGACCGTCGGCCGTCTGGCGGGTTGGGTGCCCATTTCGAGCGCCGTCGTGTTGTCGCTCGTCCTCCTTACGCTCTTCAACGCGCTCGGCGTTCGGGCGCTGCGACGCTGGCAAGTCAACCGCCCCAAACAGCGGCGTCACGCACGGAGCGAAGCAAGTCCGTTGCGAGCGCCGCGCCGCATCCTCATCGTCGGCGCCGGCCGCCGCGGCCTCTCGATCGGGCGCGAGCTCATGGAGCGCGGTAGCGGCGCGATCGAGCTAGCCGGGTATCTCGACGATGATCCCGCCAAGCGCGACGCGATTTTGAACGGCGCACGCGTGCTGGGCCGCATCGACGACGCGCTCGAACTCTGCGAGCGGTACCGGATCGCTGAAGTGATCGTCGCCATGCCGTCCGCGGATCCGACGTTCGTGCGGGCGTTCGTACGTCGTCTCGAGGATGCCGGCGTTCGCGTGCGCGCCGTCCAGAACGTCGAGCAATTCGTCGACGGTGCTGAGCTGCACCGGCCCGGCGCGGCGAAGCTCCAAGATCTGATCAAGCGAGACCGTCCGGCCGCCCCCGAGCATGGCCGCCGTCGCGTCCTCGTCACCGGCGGCGCGGGGTTCATCGGCTCGCATCTGGTCCGCATGCTGCTCGAGCGCGGCTATCATGTCCGCGTGCTCGACCGGTTCGACTACGGGCAGGTGGGGATCGCGGGCATCGCGCATCCCAACTTTGAGATCGTCCAGGGCGACGTGTGCAGCAGCAGGGACGTGAGTCGCGCCGTCCGCAATGTCGACGGCGTCATCGCGCTCGCCGCGATCGTCGGCGATCCGGCGTGCAATCTCGATCCCGAAGAGACCGTCAATCTGAACTACGCCTCGACCAAGATCCTGGCCGAGACGTGCAACTTCTACGGCGTGCGGCGCCTGGTGTTCGCGTCGAGCTGCAGTGTGTACGGCGCGAGCACCACCGGCGGGCTGCTGACCGAGCGGTCGCGCTTGAACCCGGTGTCGCTGTACGCGCGCACACGCGTCCTCAGCGAGAACATTCTGTTCGACCGGCACGGCGACGTCGAGCCGGTCGTCGTCCGCCTGGCAACGGTGTTTGGCCTGTCGCCGCGCATGCGCTTCGACCTAGTCGTCAACACCTTGACGGCGAAGGCGATCTCGGAGCGGCGCATCAGCATTTTCGGCGGCACCCAGTGGCGTCCCAACGTGCACTGCCGCGATGCGGCCCGCGCCTTCGTGCTCGCGCTCGAAGCGCCGGCCAGCGACGTCGCGGGCGAGATCTTCAACCTCGGCGGGGATGCGAACAACCATCGGATCAACGAAATTGGCGACATGGTGTCGGACATCGTCGGCGACGTCACCGTCGAGCGACGCGATGAGATCCCCGATCCGCGCGATTACCGCGTGAGCTTCGCCAAGATCCGCCGCGTGCTCGGGTTCGAGCCCGAATACTCCGTCGCCGACGGCGTTCGCGAAGTGGCCGCGGCGCTCCGCGCCGACCCCGCCCTGCGGCGGTGGCAAGACGCCCGGTTCCACAACGTGCAGGCGCTGCAGCAGACGTTCGTTGCGCCCCGGCGTCGCCGCGAGGATTTCGCCCCGGTCCGGACGCTCGCCGAAGCCTGAAAACCCCTGACTTCCTCGTCGTCGGCGGTGGCATCATCGGCGTCAGCCTCGCACTGGAGCTGAAGCGCCGGCACGCCGGTGCGACCATTACGCTGTTGGAAAAAGAGCCCGCCTGGGGCCGGCACGCCAGCGGCCGCAATAGCGGCGTGCTGCACGCCGGCTTCTACTACGCCACCGACAGCCTTAAGGCGCGCTTCACTCGCGAAGGCAACGCCCGGCTGACCCGCTACTGTATCGAGCGCAACCTCCCGATCAATCGCTGCGGCAAGCTCGTCGTCGCGCGCACGGCGAATGACCTTCCCGGTCTCGCCACGCTTTTAGAACGCGGCCGCGCGAACGGGGTGGCGCTCGATCAGATCACAGCGGCGGAAGCGCGCGAGCTCGAGCCGCGGGTCAAAACATGCGAGCGCGCGCTGTTCTCACCCAGCACTTCCTCGGTCGACCCGCTCGCGATACTCCAGGCGTTTGTTGCCGACGCGACCGCTGCCGGGATCACCGTCATGCCCGGCGTCGCCTACCTCGGCCGTTTGAGCGCCAGCGGGAGCGCCGTCCGCACGTCCGCGGGGACGATCACGCCCGGCTACTGCATCAATGCGGCCGGCCTGTACGCCGACCGCATCGCGCGCGAGTGGGGCTTTGCGGAACACTGGGGGATCGTGCCGTTCAAAGGCTTGTACCTCTCCGGCACGGCCACCACTCCGCCGTTTCGCCGCCACATCTATCCCGTGCCTGAGCTCAGCCGGCCGTTCCTCGGCGTTCACGTCACCATTGCCGTGGACGGCACGGCGTCCCTCGGGCCCACCGCTATTCCGGCGTTTTGGCGCGAGCAGTACAACGGCTGGAGTCGCTTCAATGCGGCCGAGCTGGCGGAGATTCTGGTGCGTGATGCGGGCCTGTTGCTGCGCAACGCCTTCGGCTTTCGCTCGCTCGCGCTGGACGAGCTGCGCAACTACCGGCCGAGGCGGATTGTGGCGCTCGCGGCGGAGCTGGCCGAAGGCATCCGTGAGAGCGACTTCCCCCGGTGGGGCCATTCCGGCATCCGTGCGCAGCTCGTGGATATCCGGGAAAACCGGTTGGAGATGGATTTCAAGTACGAGGGGGACCACCGGTCATTTCATGTGTTGAACGCGGTGTCGCCCGGATTCACCTGTGCCCTGCCCTTCGCGGCGCATCTCGCCGACGAGATCGCCAAGCTCCGCAACTGATCAGGGGCCGGAGCTCGTAACCAGGAAGACGTCGAAGTTGGGCGCAGTTTTGATCGGCGCACGCGGCGAGCCGCCGATGGGTGTCGGTGGGGTCACGCCAGTCATGGGAAAGCTCACCCAACCACCCCCGTAGGTTCCACTCGCCAGCGGTGTCCCGAACACGTCCTGCACGTTCCGAACTTCGTAGTGCGCGCCTGCCTGGAGTACGTTCGACAGGTCGACCGGCACAGCGGACTGGCCGCTCCAGTTGTAGATCACGACATGAGCGCGGCCTGGCTCATACAGATTCGGACGCACGAACACCTGTGGAAAGACGGGTTGGCCCGCGGCCGCCACATCGGTCGTGCCGAGACCGCTGGCCGTTTTCCAGTTGGCGAACGTGTAATCGGTATTGCGGAACGTCCATTCGGTAATTGTGGGATCGCGCCAGTACTGGTTACTGGTCCACTGCCAGCCGGCGACTGAGCTCGTGTCGTGCACGTTTACCATCGTGCTCGACCCAGCCAGTGTATTGTCCGCCACGTTCAGGTCCTGCCAGTAGCCGACGTCGAAAACCGCACCGCCACCGACCAGATAGTTGTTGCGCACCAACGCCGTGCCATTCATCTGGCCTTCGAAGCCCACCCGCGCGTTGACGAAACCCGAGGCGCCCGGTGAGAAATACATCATGTTGTGCGTCACCGTGTCGCCATCGGCGATCTCGAAGCCGCCCACCTGGAAGTTGGGGTTGTCGAAACCCGACACGGTGCCGTTGTTGAACAGCGCGTTGCCATCGAACACGATGTGCTTCAGTGTTGCGGAGCCGATTCCGACAAATGCATGGATACCGTAACCGAACTGATTGAAGATCACATTGTCGCGAAGGACCTTCGATCCGAGTCCGTTATTGTGGATGTACATGCCGTGACCGTCCGACCGCGTCGCATTGGTATTGCCGCCATCATACACGATCCAACCGTAGAGCTCGATGTTGCGCGTGCTGTCCTCGGTAAACACGCCGTGGCCGACATCGTGAACGATCAGATTGACGAGTTTCACGTCGTGAGCGCCGCGGACGTAGACTCCCGTCGGCCGGAGCGCGAGACAGCTGTCACAGAATCGGGCCGTGCCGCTTTGCATGACCTCGAAACCCCAATAGATCGCCCAGTGACCATCGACCGTGAACGTCTCGACCGTCGCGGTACCGCCGTCGATCGTGGCGCGCTCCCCCCGGTACTGCCGCACCACGATCGGTGCTGAAGCGGTACCCGCGAGCGCGGTAGTGTATGTCCCGGGATATGTCCCGCCCCGCAACCAGATGGTGTCGCCCGGCTGCACCTTGCCGTTGCCGCCGCTCAGCGCCGTCTGGAGGTCCCAGGGCCGGCGCGAACCGTCGCCGCTATTCGACCCCGTCGGCGACGCGAACCAGCCGGCGACGACGACGGTGGCCGTCCCCGCGGTGCCGCCGTAGGTCGCCACGACCGCCGTCTGTCCCGGATGATTCGCCGTCACGCGGCCCGTCAGCTGACCGGTCGTCGCGATCGACGCCAATGCGGGCGCGAGCGTGCCCCAGGCAACCTGCGCCACAACGGGACTGTCGCTGGCATCCCGGATCGTCGCCGTGAAGGAAATCGTGTCGCCCACAAATAGTGTGTCGCGCCCAGGGGTCACGGTGATCGTGAAACTGCCCAATGTGACGGTGATGGGGATGTCGCCCGCCAGCGGCTGCAACACGATCGTGATCGTCCCATTCGTGCCGGCCTGCACGTCGACCGTCACCGCGCCCGCGTGCGTGGCGATGCCGCCCACATCGAAGGCGCGCACCGCGATCGTGCGACTCGAACCGGCGGGGACCGTTATGGTGCCGATCGCCTGGCTCTGCACCACCGGAATGTTGAAGACGAGAGGGCTCGGGATATCGGCAGCGGTCACCTGGACCACGACGGTCGCGACCGCGCTCCCGGAAAGATTCGCCTGCAGCAGGAGCTTGGCCTCGCCGGGCCGCGTATGCGTGCCCGTCGGGTCTACGAGGCAAGAACTGACGGCCAGAACCGCGAAGGCCGTCGCGACAACTGCTACAGCAGTCCGCACGAGGCGGCCCTAGGGCACCGTTACCGTGGCGTGCCCGCCCGCTCCCTGGAACGTCGCTACCACCGTTGTGCTGCCGGAGCGAACCGCGGTCACGAGCCCGCTGGCATCGACCGTGGCGACGCTGGGATCGCTCGTCGCCCACCTCACGGAGCCGGACACTGGGTGTCCATTCCAGTCCGTAATCGCTGCCGTGAGCCGCGCGGTATCGGCGGCCGGCAGCTGCAGCGCGCTCGGCGACACCGCCACGGTTTGACTGCCCAACGAAACCGTGATCGGCAGATCCCCCGTCAACGGCTGCATGACAATCGTGATCGTTGGGTTCGTGCCGGGCTGGATGTCGACGACCGTCGATCCGCTGTGGGTTTCGACGCCGTTCGCGTCGTACGCCTGCATCGCGATCGTGCGATTTGATCCCGCCGGAATGGCGATCGTGTCGGTCGCAATGCCGTTGATGACCGCGATGTTGAACACCAGCGGCGCCGAGATGTCGGACGCCGTGACGTTGACGACCACCGTGCTGACCGACGTTCCCGCCAGGTTTGCGAACAGAATCAGCTTGGCGTCGCTGTTCGGACCTACGGTGCCGTCGCAGGCAGCGGTCGTGAGGAGGACGGCCAGCGCGGCCCCTCCCAGACTGCGGAACGACTTAGCAGACATGAGGATCCACCTCGGACAAGGGCGGTCCGAAAGGGGCAACTTCCGTACCCCGTACACATCCCAAAAACAAGCCCGAACCGCGCGTCAGGCCCGCGACGTGTAACACTCGCGCGCCAGTCTTGACGGTGCATCGGAACAAGTCCCAACGCGGCCGTCCCCCCCCCGACGCTGCAAGCTCTTGAACCGCAAGGAGCTCCATCCATTCTGGTGGAGCATTCAGTTTGCAACTCGCCAACCTTGCCCTGCCGCCTTAGCCAGTTCCGGTCGTAACGGCCCTAGACCCTGAACCTGGATATCCGTCCGTGAAAAAGCACTTCATCGGCGTCGGTCGAGCGGCACGCGCGCTCGCCCTGTTGTTGCTGACCACGTGTAACGAAGACGTCTCTGGCCCCGCCGGACCCGCAGGCAAACCCGGACCCATCCAAGAGCAGTCGTTCCGCCAACAGCCGCGTTGCTGATCGGCGCGGGCAACATCGCTCGTTGCGATCGCACGAACGACGAAGCGACAGGGCTGCTGCTGGACAACTACCCGACGGCGACGGTGTTCACCGCCGGCGATAACACGAACGGGAACGCAACGCTCAACAACTTCAACAACTGTTATGGCCCGTCCTGGGGCCGCAACAAGGCGCGCACTCGGCCCGCCACGAGCGCTTCGCGCCACACGACCCGGGCGGGAGCCCGGATACCCTGCGCGGTATCCGCGAGTTCGAAGTGGGCACGGGCGGGTACGCTACCGGCATGCCGGCGACGATCGCAGCGAATAATGAGGCGATCACGGATAACTTCGGCGTGCTCAAGCTGACGCTCGGTCCGGACAGCTACATCTGGGACTTCATTCCGGCACCCGGATACACGTTCAGGGATCACGGGTCGGGGAACTGTCACTAACTGAAAGTCTGGAATCGGGAGTCGGGAGCCGGGGAATCCTGACTCCCGGCTCCCAACTCCAGGTTCCAGTAGTTAAGGCGTGCTCGTCACAACAAACACATCGAAGTTCGGTCCAGTCTTGTGGAGCGGCTGGAACGAGCCACCAATCGGCTGCGGCGGATTCACGCCGCCCATCGGAATACTGATCGTCCCACCGGGGTACGTCCCGCTCGTCACCGGCGTGCCGAAGATGTCCTGGACGTTGCGGATCTGGTACTGACTGCCGGACTTCACGATGCCGGTCAGATCGACCGACACGGCGCTGAGCAGCGGCCAGTTATAGACCACGATCGTTGCCCGCCCCGACTCATACTCGTTCGGACGTACAAAGATCTGCGGCGTGGTCGGCATCGTTGCCGATGCCTGATCGACCGCGGCCGAGTGCGATTCCCAGTTGGCGAAGTTGTAGCTCGACCCGGTGAACTGCCACGCTTGGGCCGTGGGATCGTGATAGTACATATCGCTCGACCAATGCTGCGTGGACGCCGAGCTGGGATCGTGCTGCGCGAGGACCACCGTCGAAGCGAGAATCGTGTTCGCTTGCGCCGACAGAGTCGTCCAGTAGCCCAGGTCCAGCGTCAGTGTGCCGCCGGCGATGTAGTTCTTGCTGAACACCGCGGTGCCGTTCAGCGTCGAGCTGTAGCCGATCCGGACGTTGCCGTTCGCCGACGAGGTCACGCCCGGCGAATAGTACGTCATGTTGCTCGTCACGGTATCGTTGTCCGCGATCGTGCTGCCGCCCAACTGCATGTTCGGATTCTCGTAGTCCGAGGGCGTGCCGTTGTTGAACAGCACGTTGCCATCAATTACGAGCTGCTTCAGCGTCGTCCCGCTCTGGGCGTAGCCGTGGATCCCGAACCCGAACTGATCGAAGATCACGTTGTCGCGGGCGATCTTCCAGCCGATGCCGTCGCCCTTGAGATAGATGCCGTGACCGTCGGACCGGCTCGAGCTCTCGGTGCCGCCGTTGTAGATGAGCCAGCCGTAGATCTCGATGTCGTGCGCGGCATTCTCGGTGTACGTGCCGTGCCCGGTGTCGTGCACGATCAGGTTGATCAGCTTGATGTCATGGGCGCTGTTCACGTACACGCCGTCGCCCCGGAGCGGCGTGCCTGTACCGGCGTTGGGGTCGTTGCGCTGCGGATTCGAGTCCATGATCTCGAAGCCCCAGTACCACGTGTATGAGCCGTTCACCGTCAGCACATCGGTTCCCGACAGCGCCACCGATCCACCATCGATCGTGGCGCGCTCGCCGGGGTACTCACGCACGACGATCGGCGCAGCCGCCGTCCCGTTGAGGTTGCTCGAGTATGCGCCGGGATACGTCCCGCCGCGCATCCAGAGCGTGTCGCCCGGCTGGATCTTGCCGTTACCGCCGTTGAAGCCGGTCTGAAGGTCCCAGGGCCGTGCCGCGCTGCCGTCACCACCGCTCGAGCCGCTGGGGGCGACATACCAGCCGGAGTGCGTGACCGACGACGTGGTCACGGTGATCGCGGCGGTCCCCGTTTTCCCTTCACTCGTCGCCGTAATCGTGGCCGACCCGACTGCTACCGCGGACACGAGACCGCTCGCCGAGACGCTCGCGATACCCGTCCCGTTGCTCGACCACGTCACGGTGCGACCCGTGAGCACGTTCCCCGCGGAGTCTTTGGTCACGGCGCTCAACTGCTGCGTCGCACCGATGTTGAGGCTCGCCGACGCCGGCGTCACGGTCACCGACGCAACCGGCACGATCGTCACCGTGATCGTCGCGGTTGCGCTCTTTCCTTCGCTCGTCGCCGTCACCGAGGCCGACCCTACCGCGACGGCCGAAACAACCCCGCCGCTGGACACCGTCGCCACCGACGTCGCGTTGCTCGACCAGGTGATCGTCCGACCGGTCAGCACGTTGCCGGCCGAGTCCTTTGTCGTAGCGGCGAGCGTTACTTGACTGCCCACGTGCAGCGCGGCGCTGGAAGGCGTCACAGTCACCGAAGCGACCGGTGCGACAGTGATCGTGATGGCGGCCGTCGCGCTCTTGCCTTCACTGGTCGCCGTGATCGTCGCCGAGCCCGCCGCCAGCGCCGTCACGAAGCCGCTTCCGGACACCGAGGCAACACTCGGCGCATTGCTGGACCACGTTATGACCCGTCCTGTCAGCACGTTGTTCGCGGAATCCTTGGTGGTTGCCGCGAGCTGAACGGTTCCACCGACGCGCAACGTTGCCGACGAGGGCGAGACAGCGACCGAGGCGACCGGCACGACAGTCACGGTCACGCCGGCCGTGCCGCTCTGTCCTTCACTCGTCGCCGTGATCGTCGCCGATCCGGCGGTGAGCGCCGAGACCGCACCGCTCGCCGACACACTGGCGACGCCAGGCGCGCTGTTCGACCAAGCGATGGCACGACCGTTCAGAAGGTTGCCGGCGGAATCCTTGGCCGTCGCGGTCAGTTGCACCGACCCGCCGACGCGCAGATTGGCCGATGAAGGAGTGACACTCACCGATGCAACCGGCACAACGGAAACGGTGACACTCGACGAGCCGCTCTGTCCTTCGCTCGTCGCCGTGATCGTGGCTGATCCACTGCTCAGCGCATTGACGAGACCATCAACGGAGACCGAGGCGACGCTCGGCGTGCTGCTGGACCATGTGATCGTACGCCCGCTCAACACGTTTCCCGCCGCGTCCTTGGTAGTCGCGACGAACAGTGCGGTCGTGCCGACCCGCAGGTTTGCCGTGGCCGGCGCGACCTGCACACTGGCGACCGGCACCATCACGACGGTGATGGCCGCGGAACCGCTCTGCCCTTCACTCGTGGCGGTGATGGTCGCGGAGCCTGCCGCTACGCCGGCGACGACGCCCGTCGCGGAGACTGTAGCGACTGCAGGCGCATCGCTGGTCCAGCTAACGACGCGGCCCGTGAGCGCATTACCCGCGCCGTCTCTAGGCGTCGCCGTCAACTGCGCGACACCGCCGACGGGCACATTGGCAGTCGCAGGAGTAACCGCGACCGACGCGACCGGCACCTGGGCGATCGTGACCGATGCGGTATCGAACACGCCGGAGGGGCGGCTGGCGATCACCCGGAACGCGCCCGGGGTCACGCCGGCGGTATAGAGGCCCCCCGATGTGATGGAGCCGCCGGTGGCGGTATACGTCGGTGAAATCGTTACCGTGTCGCCGGCCGCCCTTATGGCCCGGGTGGTAAACTGCTGGACGCCGCCCAGCGGGAGGGTCACGGCAGAGGGAAAGAGTAGCAGAGCGACGATCTTCTTCTTGTGCACCGTCGCGGTGCCGACGATCGGCAGCGCATCAGGGCCGCCGCCCACCTGCGCGAGGATCGTCGCATCGCCCTCGGCGGTGTCGGCGGTGTAAACTGCGTCTGAAGAGATCGACCCGGCCGAAGCGCTCCACTGCACCAGGACGCCGATGCTGTCGCCGGTGGTGGTACGCCCGTAGGCCTGGAAGTTCACCTGGCCTAATGGATCGATGGAAATGCTGTCCGGCACGACCACGACCTCGCGCACGTCAAGGCTGAAACCCGTGGGCTGACGCTCTTGGATATGGCATGCCGCAAACAGAACGACGAGCACGAGCAGGAAGCGACGCATCGGAGCCTCCCGGCGGCTCCGACAAAAACGGGCCGCCAACTCGACGTGAGGTCGACGCTGGCGGCCCGGCTGGCGTGGCGGCATCCGCCGCGGTAGCCCCGTAGCTCTGCGTCACCGCCTTTCGGCGGTTTTGCTCTGAGCAGCGATGGTCATGTCATTGCGACATCGCGGCTGGCAGTCTCGGCATGAAACGACGACGAGCCGCCGCGAGTCCATCTCGCTGGCGGCCCGGCTGGCTGACGGTAAAAGCATCCGTGGGAGCCCCGCAGCTCTGCGTCACCGTCTTTCGACGGCTTTGCTCTGAGGCAGCGCGAAACGCGCCTATGTTCGCACCGGGTACAGGTTCTAGCTGTGGGGACGGCTACGGCGGGCGTGGTCATCAGATTTCGTGGTTCACAGCGACAACGCGACGCAGGTCACTGAACGCGCTGCTTCAGCTCCCGCCACCAATCCATGCGCTCTTTGACCGTTTTCTCGTAACCGAAGTCACTCGGTTTGTACCACACACTTCCCCGAAGACTCTCCGGCAAGTACTCCTGCGGGATGTATGCGTTCTCCGAGTCGAAGGCATACTTGTAGTCCATTCCGTATCCCAACTCTTTCATCAATCCGGTCGGCGCGTTCCGAATGTGCAGCGGGACGGGCTCGGCAGGATGCGTATCGGCGGCCGCCCGGGCGTCGCCGAATGCGGCGTAGGCACGGTTCGATTTTGGCGCACTCGCGAGATAAATCGCGACCTCCGCGAGCGCCAACTCGCCTTCCGGACTGCCGAGGAAGTGGTAGGCGTCCTTGGCCGCGAGAGCGACCGTGAGCGCGCGTGGGTCTGCCAGCCCGATGTCTTCGATCGCCATCCGGACGAGTCTGCGTGCGATGTACAGCGGATCCTCGCCACCGGCGAGCATTCGGGCCAGCCAGTACAGGGCGCCGTCGACGTCGGAACCACGCACGGCCTTGTGCAACGCGGAGATCAGATTGAAGTGCTGTTCGCCGGCCTTGTCGTAGACCGGTAATGGTTTCTCGAGGACCTGCCGGATGATGTCACCGGGAACGGGAGAAGGGAGCGGGGAGATGTTCGCTAAGTGCTTGAACACGGCTTCGAGCGTATTCAGCGCGCGCCGCGCATCACCCTGAGCGTGCGTCACCAGCAACGCAATCGCCTCCTCACCGAATCGTACTTCTCCCTTCTCCCCTCTACCTGTGTTCTCAGCATCAATGGCCCGGGTGAGCAGCGTCCGGATGTGTTCATCCGTGAGCGGTTCCAGGACAAACACTCTGCACCGCGACAGGAGGGCCCCGGTGAGCTCGAAGCTCGGATTCTCCGTCGTCGCGCCGATGAGCGTGATGATGCCGTTCTCGACCCAGGGCAGAAAGGCGTCCTGCTGGGCTTTGTTGAAGCGATGGATTTCGTCGCAGAACAGAATCGTGCCCTGCCCGTGATACTTGAGCCGCTCTTCGGCCTGCTTGATGATTTCGCGGACGCGGCCGACGCCTTCGGTCACGGCGGAGAATGGCTCGAAATGGCGGTCGGTGTAGTTGGCGATGATTCTGGCGAGTGTGGTCTTGCCGGAGCCGGGCGGTCCCCAAAAGATGCACGAGCCGACATCGCCGCGGCGAATCAGGTCGCCCAGCGCCTTCCCCGGTCCGAGTAAGTGTTCTTGGCCGAGGAACTGCTCGAGCGTCTTGGGCCGCATGCGCGCGGCCAACGGCTCGGTTGATCCCTGAAAGAGTGTCGGCTCAGTCACGATACACCATCTACCAGCATCTTAGTCACGAAGAATATCGCCGCGCCGGCAAAGAAGGCAGCGGGGAGCTGCCACCCTCTCTTCCCCTGAAATTCCGGCACCAGGTTCGACGCGGCAACATAGATCGTCACGCCCGCGGAAATCGCCAGGCCATGCTGCACCAAAAAGCCCAGCTCCTCGGTGAGCGCCACGCCCAGCAACGTCGCGATCCCCAGGAGCGCCGCCGCTCCCACCGCCCGCCCGCCCGACCGTCCTCCCGCGATCATCAGACTCGAGATGGTCACGCCTTCCGGCAGCTTATGGAGGAAGATGGCCACGAAGACCATGATGCCGAGCTCCGGCCGTACCAGGAAGGCGCTGGCGATCGCCACGCCGTCGAAGAACGTATGCAGCAGAAGCCCGACGAGCGCCGACGTCCCCGCTATGGAGCTGACGGGATGCGTTTCCTCCCCAAAGTGAAAATGCGGCGTCAGGGTGTGCTGCGTGAGGTGCACGGCCAGGTAGCCCCCGAGCACGAGCGCTGCCGCCACGGTCCCGCTGCGCGCGAACGCCGCGGGCAACAGCTCCACGATGGCGACGGACAACATGAAGCCCGCTCCGAACGCGACGAGCAGCTCGATGACGCGTAGCTCGCGCACCGCGCGGCGCGTGACGGCGAGCGCGCCGAGCACGTTGCCCGCCGCCGCGACGAGCGCGTAGAGGAATGCCTTAGACACGCGAGAGCAAGTACGCCTTCGTGTTCCGGTCCGGGTCTTCCAGCACTTCGTCGAGCAGGCGGGTGAGCGTCTCGCCCACGTCGGGGCCGGGGCGCACGCCCGCGGCGATGAGATCGTCCCCCTTCACGGCGAGATCCTTTAACGCGAGGGGGGGATTCTTTGCTCGGATGGCGGCGATTCCCTGGAGGGTCCGGGAGCCTGGAGCGGGGAGTCGGAGTAAATCATCCGCATACTCGCCGACCATCGCCAACCACCGCCTAACCGACACGGGATTTTGCGGATCCGGATAATGGTCCCGCCATTTGCCGATGGCTCGCCCCCGCTCGATGTCCTTGCTCGAGCACTTCAGTCGCGTGAGCAGGGATGCGGGATCCTTTGCCAGGTAGGCCGTCACCAGCACGGGGTCGCGCACCAGCTTATCGAGAACCCGGGATTCCAGGCTCGCAGCTCCCAGCTCCGGCAGCCAGATACGCGCGGCGCCCACCTCGCGCCACAGGCCGACGAGCTTCGAGAGTTTGTGCGCGGTCTTGATTCCCTTGAACCATTCGTCCCGCACGCGCTCGGCCGACAGCTGAGCGAGACCCTGCGCGTTGGCCTTGGCGGCCTCAAGCGTGCGTCCATGGATGCGGAAGTCGAAGCGGGCGCTGAAGCGGAGCGCGCGCAGGATGCGGAGATAGTCTTCCTGGAAGCGCCAATTCGGATCGCCGACCGAACGAATCAGCTTCTTCTGCAGATCCTGCTCGCCCTGGAACGGGTCGCGCCATTCGTGGCGGATGGGGTGATACGCGATGGCATTGATCGTGAAATCGCGCCGCGCCAGGTCATCCATGAGCGACACGCCGAATTCCACCACCGCATGGCGGCCATCGGTCTGAATGTCGCGACGAAAAGTCGTGACCTCGTAGAGGCGGTTGTCTCGGTCGAGCACGCCGATCGTGCCGTGCTCCACGCCGACGGGTACGGTGCGCTTGAAGAGCCGCTGCACCTCCGGCGGCGGCGCGGCAGTCGTGAGGTCGAATTCCGACATGAGCGGATCGTGGTCCGGGTCGTCAACGCCCAGGAGCGCGTCGCGGATGGCGCCGCCCACGCACCACGTTTCGAAGCCGGCATCCTCGAGCTGTGTGGCGATTTTCAGAACTGCCGCTGGAATGGGCAGCGTGGCGGGGAACGTCATCCGCAGAGCACCGATCCTCCATTCACGTTCAGAACCTCGCCGGTCATATGCCGTGCGAGCGGCGAGCAGAGGAACACGATCGGTCCGGCGACGTCCTCGGCGCTGGCGACGCGCCGCAGCGGAATCGTTTGTGCGATTTTCTCCCGGCCGCCGCCCGCGTACGGTTTCGCAGCCATTTCCGTGTCCACCCAGCCCGGCGCGACACAGTTGACCGTGATGCGAGGCGCGAGCTCCACCGCGAGCGACTTGGTGAACGAAATGACCGCGCCTTTGGTTGCGGCGTAGTCGGCGTGAAATGCCTCACCGCGTTGACCGGCCGTCGACGATACGAGCACGATCGTCCCGCCGTCGCTGATGTTGGGAATGGCGGCGCGGCAGACGTAGACGACGGCATCGAGGTTGGCGCGGCGCGTCGACTCCCATTGTTCGTCGGTCAGCTTCGCCACGGGCACATCGTCGGGAGGCCAGACGCCGTGATTGACGACGAGAATGTCGAGCGTACCACCCAGCGCGCGCAGCGCCTCACCCACCGCCTTCGCGGCCCCGGTCGCCGTGCCGAGATCACCGCGGACGGCTGCGACGACGTGCGGCTCCGCTGCCGGTTTGCGGGCGCGATAGCCGATGGCGACTTTCGCACCGGCGCGAGCGAGCAACACCGCCGTCGCCCGCCCGATGCCGCGCCCCCCGCCGGTGACGAATGCGCGCTTACCCGCGAGATCGATCATCGCTTCAACCGATCCTCGACGATGTCACAAATCACGTGCTCGATCGCGAGGTGCAGCTCCTGAATGCGCGCCGTGTCACTCGCGGGGATGATCAGGCAGACGTCAGCGATGTCCTTCAGCTGCCCGCCTCCCTTCCCCACGAACGCGACCACGGTCACGCGGCGCGCCTTTGCGGATTGCGCCGCGCGAATCACATTGGGACTCTCGCCCGAGGTCGAATGCAGGACCAGCACATCGCCGGGCTTGGCGAGCGCTTCTACCTGTCGCGCGAAGACCTCATCGAAGCCCATGTCGTTCGCGCATGCGGTGAGCAACGACGTGTCGGTTGTGAGCGCGACAGCCCGCATCGCGGGGCGATTGGTCTGGTAGCGGACGACGTACTCGGTCGCGATATGCTGCGCGTCGGCCGCGCTGCCGCCGTTGCCGGCAAAGTACAGCGTGCCGCCGTCGCGCAGCGCCTGCTCGTAGCGATCGGCGATCGCGGCGATGTCGTCCGCCTGCTCCGCGGCCACGCGACCCGCGAGCGCCGCAAGGCCGTTCAGCGACTCCCGGATTCTCTCGTGACCGCCGCTCAACGCGTGGCCTCGACGAACGCCTCGAGTCCGCCGAGCCCGCCGCGCTTGCCCAGCTCTCCCTGTGGGCCTGCTTCCACGACCGTGCCGATCACCACAAAATCGGCGCCCGCCTGCCGCGCCGCGCGCGCCTGCGCCGGCGTACGGATGCCGCCGCCCACGAAGAGCGGCCGGTGGGCAACGGCCGCGCGGCATGCGCGGATCACGTCGCCCGACACGGGGCGTTCGGCGCCGCTGCCGGCATCGAGGTACAGCGCCTGCATCCCGATCAACGTGGCTGCCGTCGCATGGGCCGCCGCCAGCTCCGGCTTGTCGGCCGGCAGCGGGCGCGTTTGGGTGACCGACTCGACGCTCGTCACATGACCACCGTCGATCAGGATGTACCCGGTGGAGAGCGTGGGAACCGGATGCTGCTGCAAGAACGGGACGGCACGCACATGCTCTTCGATCAGGTACTGCGGATTGCGGCCGGAGACGAGTGAGAGGAAGAGCACCAGGTCGACCTGATCGGTCAGTTGCATGGCCGACCCTGGAAACAGGATCACCGGAATCCCCGGCGCGTTCTCCCGCAGCGCGCGGGCGACCTCGTGGGTCTGCGCGGCGCCGTCAAACGACGAGCCGATCAGCAGGCCACGCACCCCGGCGGCCTTCGCGGCGCGGCCGATGCGCTCCGCCTCAGCCGCATTGGACCGGACAGGATCGACGAGCACAAGCAATCCGTGGCCGTCGAGTCTCATGAGTCGGCCTGTGCCTCGAAGGCGTAGGTGGCGAAGGCGTCGGCCGCGAGCAGGTCGAGCGCGAGCTCTCGACCGCCAGCCGGCTTGCTGACGACGCCCTCCAACAACGTTCGCCCGAGCTGAGCGAGGTATGCGGGGAGCTCGGCGTCGGGAGACGGCAGTTGATCGTCCACCGCTCGCGTCAACCGGTCGCGCAGTGACCGCGGCGGCAATGGACGACGCATGTCGAGCCAGGTGAGGACATAATTGCGCGTCAACTCTTTTTCCCGAAATAGTTCGTGACGATGTTCACGAGGGTTGAGTTGGACGAAACCTTCGTCGGGTCACCGATACTTCCTGAAGCGAAGTGTGGCCGTCCACCACCGCGACCGCCAGTAGACGACGCGATGAAGTGGACCAAATCTCCCGCCTTCAAAAGACCGCTGTTTAGCAGGGTATCCCCTACACCGACATGGACGCTCGAAGGCATTGCCGCAGCTCCGGACACCATTACCGCAACCGAACTCGGGTGGCTGATACGCCAAGAATCCATCATGAGCGCGATCTGATTCTTATCCTCGACGGGTGTTCGAGTTATCTGGAACTCGATGCCATTTATTTGCTCCACATGAGCCGCCGGCGCCTGGCCGCTTCCCTGCTTCAGCAACTCTTCGACGCGTTTCTCCAGCTTCTTGTTTTCCTCTATCATCGCTTCGATCCGGCGCGCGAGATGCTCCGGCTGCGTCTTCAGCAGCCCGGCGGCTTCGGACAGCCGTTGCTGCAGCTCAAGAGCGTAGCGATACGCGGTCGGGCCAGTCAGCGCCTCGATCCGGCGCACGCCGGCGGCCGCCCCCGTCTCGTGCGTGAAGCGGAACAGGGCAATCTGGCCAGTCGACGCGACGTGGGTGCCGCCGCACAGCTCGAGCGACACACCAGGCACGTCCACCACGCGGACGACGTCGCCGTACTTCTCGCCGAACAGCGCCATCGCACCGGCGGCGACCGCGTCCTTGTACGCCATCTGTCGAGTCTCGATCGGCAGGTTTTCCCAGATGTGGGCATTGACCTCGGCCTCGATGGCGGAAAGCTGATCGCCTTTGATCGGGCCATGATGACTGAAATCGAAACGCAGCCGCTCGGGCGCGACCACCGACCCGGCTTGTCGGACATGGGTGCCCAGAATCTTCCGCAGCGCGGCGTGCACCAGGTGCGTGGCGGTATGATTGCGCTCGATATTGCGGCGGCGCGCTTCGTTGACCTGCGCGACGGCCAGCGTCGGCTCGAACGTCTCACCGAACGTGCCGATCACGGCGTTCTTGCCGTCGACCTTTTCGACGCCCTCGACGGTCAGCTCCCAACCGTCGCCTTTCACGACACCGGTGTCACTTACCTGGCCACCGGACTCGGCGTAGAACGGGTTCTGCTCGAGAATGATCTCGAGCTGATCACCTGTTTGCCGGAACGCGATGGGCTCGGTTTCGGCTTTGGTCGTTTCGTAACCGATCCATTTTTGCTTGCCTTTCGATTTCAACTCGACCCACTCGCCGCCTCTGCGCCGCCCTTCGCCGCCCTCCGCCGCCGCCTTTCGCGCCGCCCTGCTGCGCCGCCGCTGCTGTCCGAGCGCGCGCTCAAATCCCTCGACCTCTACCGTATGCCCGTGCTCGGCCGCGATCATCTGCGTGAGGTCGAGCGGGAAACCGTACGTGTCATAGAGCTTGAACGCATCCTCGCCCGAAATGACCGGCTGGTGCCGCAGCTCTTCCATGCGCCCGAGCCCGCCTTCGATCGTCTCGAGGAAACGTTCTTCCTCGGCGCGGGTGACGCGCTCGATGTGCTGTTCTTTGGCGACGAGCTCGGGATAGACGTCGCCCATCGCCGCCCTCACGGCGTGCGTCAGGGGGGCGAGCGTCGGCTCGCGGCGGCCGAGGAGCCAGGCGTGGCGGACGGCGCGGCGCAGAATCCGGCGTAGCACGTAGCCCCGGCCTTCGTTCGACGGGTAGACGCCATCGGCCAACAGGAACGCGACCGCGCGTGCGTGATCGGCCAGTACTCGATAGGGCGCGCCCGCCGGGCCACGATCGTAGGGGCGGCCCACGATCTCCACCGCCTGCGCGATGATCGGCTGGAAGAGATCGGTGTCGAAATTCGAGGGGACGTTTTGGAGCACGGACGCGATCCGCTCGAGACCCGCGCCGGTATCGACCGAAGGCTTCGGCAGGTCTTTGCGCGACCCATCGGGCTGCAGGTCGTACTGCATGAACACGAGATTCCAGATCTCGAGCTGCTTGCCCGATTCGTTGAGCTCGACGAACTGCTCCGTCGTCAGCTCGCCGTTGCCGCGCTCGTGCTTCGAGCGCAGATCGACGTTGAGCTCGGTGTTGGGACCGGCCGGGCCGGTGTCCGCCATCTGCCAGAAATTGTCCTTGTCACCGAGGCTGAAGATTCTGCTGTCAGAAATGCCCGTGACCTGGCGCCAGAGCTTGCGCGCTTCGTCGTCGGAATGGTGCACGGTGACGTAGAGACGATCCGGGTCGATCCCCAGCCACGAGCTGCTGGTCACCCATTCCCAGGCGTACTCGATCGCTTCCTTCTTGAAGTAATCGCCGAACGAGAAGTTGCCCAGCATTTCGAAGAACGTGTGGTGGCGGGCGGTGTGACCGACCTGTTCGAGATCGTTGTGCTTGCCGCCGGCGCGAACGCATTTCTGACACGTGACGGCACGCGCATAGTCCCGCCGTTCCAGACCCTGAAACACGCGCTTGAACTGCACCATGCCGGCGTTGGTGAACAGCAACGTCGGATCGTCAGCGGGGACCAGGGACGAGCTCGGCACTTCCTGGTGGCGCTGGGCCTGGAAGTACTCGATGAACTTGCGGCGGATGTCGGACGACTTCATGCCCGAAAATATAGCTCGCCTGGAAGTGCAACTGAAAGGAAGGCTAGGGGTTATGCTTTGGTGATGCCGCCCAGGTAGTGAGTGCACAGCGGCGAGAGGTAACTCATGGTGTAGGCGAGTAGCCAGGACCGCTGGACGAGCCAGCGCATGACGGGCGGGACGAGGGTCACCCGGCGCAGCTCGACCCGGCAGCCTGGAAACAGCGATTTGATCTCGTGCTTCGATACAGCGCTGACGTCGGGATTCTTGGGATTGTTCACCGAGAAGTCATACCACACGATCAGCCCGCCGGACTTGAGAACACGCAGCATTTCGCCGGCGATCTTCCGGCGCAGCTCCCGGTCCAACACCGATGTAAACATCGTTGCCTGCAGCACCAAGTCGAAGGCTCCGTTCGCGAAGGGCAGCTGCGCGGCGTTGGCGCACTCGAGGTGGACTGCGGCGGGCAGAGCTTGCCGCGCCCGCGTGATCCGTTCTGCGAGGAGATCGACTCCCGTGACGAGCTCCGGTCGCGCGCCCCACCGGATGAGTTGATGAATCCACGACCCTGATCCGCAGCCTACTTCGAGGATCGCTTTCTCCCCAAGCGGCAGCGCCCGATACCGTGTAAGGAGCGACAGCGTGTTTCGTTCGCGTTCCTGATGTCCGAAGACGTGGGCTGGAGAGCTCCATTCATAGTGATGCCGGAGCTGCGCCCGCTGCGCGTATACGCGCTGGATACGCAGAGCCTCAACGGCGAGGGAATCGTCGGGTTGTGGGGCTTGCATGAGATTCTCACCGGTCGTCGAGCGTCCCGATTAGCTCGCGTACCTCCGCGCCCCCGAACCCACGCCGTGCCAGGAATGCGATCAGGCGTCGCTTCCGAACCGCGAGCGGCAACCCGGCTAACTGGCGGGCCCGCTTCTCGAACACCGTCCGAACGGCATCCGTGGGATCGATGCCTTCGGCCGCGAGTGACGAACGCACGGCGTCCTCCGCGGTGCGGCGGTCCACGCCCAGTGCCTGCAAGTCGCGCACCAGGCGTTTCGGACCGCGACCTCGGCGGGATTTGTTGGCGGCGTAGTCTATGGCGAAGCGGCCATCGTCCAACAACCCCACCGCGCTGAGACGAGCGAGGGCGACGTCGACGGCTGCTGCGGGGTGTTGCTTCTGCACCAGGCGCCGCCGCAAATCGAAGCGCGCATGCGCCCGCCGCGCCAGCGCGCGGAGCGCCGCGCGATGCGCGGCTTCGACGTCGGCCAGCTCCTGCAGGCGATCGAATACTCGGGGCTCGATTTCATGGCCTAATACCAGGCCGATGCCCGCCAGTGCCTCGGCAGGGAGCGACGCAAAACGCCCCCGATCCAGTTCGACCAGCCGGTAATCCGGGCGGCGGGGATCGGGGGCGAGTCCGGTGAGAATCACTCCTCGCTCGTTGGTCCTCCGGCGTCCTCCTCGGCGCCGCCTGCCTCGCTCGTTTCGGTACTGCGCACGCCGAGGTGTTCCTTCACGCGGCCCTCGACCTCGGCCGACATGTCAGGGTGGTCTTTCAAGTACAGCTTGGCGTTCTCACGTCCCTGACCGATTCGCTCTTTGCCGTAGGAGTACCATGCCCCCGACTTGTCGATGATGCCGGCCTCCGCTGCGATATCCACCAACAGCGACTCGTGACTGATTCCTTCGTCGAACATGATGTCGAACTCCGCCTGACGGAACGGGGGCGCCACTTTGTTCTTCACGACCTTCACGCGGACGTGGTTGCCGATGACGATTTCGCGGTCCTTCACCGGCCCGATGCGGCGCATGTCGAGACGAACCGAGGCGTAGAACTTGAGCGCGCGACCGCCGCTGGTCGTCTCCGGATTGCCGAACATGATGCCGATCTTCTCGCGGAGCTGATTGATGAAGATCACGGCCGTGCGCGAACGGTTGATCGCGCCGGCGAGCTTGCGCAGCGCCTGGCTCATGAGCCGCGCCTGCAGACCCGGAAGCGAATCGCCCATCTCGCCCTCGATTTCGGCCTTCGGCACGAGCGCCGCGACCGAATCGACCACCACCACATCCACGGCACCCGAGCGAACCAGGATCTCGCAGATCTCGAGCGCCTGCTCGCCGGTATCGGGCTGCGAGACCAGCAGATTCTCGATATCCACGCCGAGCTTCTTGGCGTACTCAACGTCGAGCGCATGCTCGGCATCGATGTAGGCGGCGGCCCCGCCCCCCCGCTGCGCGTGGGCCACGACGTGGAGCGCCAGTGTCGTCTTGCCGCTCGATTCTGGCCCATAGATCTCCGTCACCCGACCGCGCGGGATTCCGCCGATGCCGATGGCGGCGTCCAGGTTGATCGCACCCGTGGAGATCGCGCCAACACGAACCTGGGGCGAATCGGCGCCCATGCGCATGATGGAGCCCTTGCCACACGTCTTTTCGATCTGGGTGATCGCGAGATTCAGCGCTTTACGCCGGTCATCCGTCAGCTTGGTGGGCTGCTGTTCAGCCATGATTGACCTCGACATGGGTGGCGAGCCTCCTGTTGGAGGCCCGAATATATACCGAAACCGCGCTTATCGCCATCCGGGACGAAAGGCATCCTCGACGTGCTCTAACCTATTGTCGACGATGCCGATACAGTCGAAGCGGTAGACGTCGCCGCGCTGGCCATGACGATCCATCCACACGCGGGCCACCTTCACAATTTCACGACGCTTTCCGCCCGTCACGGCCTCGAACGGGCTGCCGAAAGCCAGCCCGCGCCGAGCCTTCACCTCTATGAACGCGACGAGAGCGCCTCGCCTGGCGATGAGGTCGATCTCGATACGACCGACACGATAACGATGCGCGACGATTTCCCAACCGAGCGATTGCAGATAGCGCATCGCCTGTTCTTCTCCGGCGAGACCACGCTGGTGACGTGGGTCAGACCACTGTTCCGGATCACTGTGAACTCCGCTCGACATGGACGCAAAGTACCGGCGCCGGCGGGCAGCTGATAACCAAATATCCGCAACTTGGAGCTAAAAGCCACGAGTTTTCAGGAGGCAACGCAGAACTTCCGCGACACTCCAGGCTTGGGCAATACAGCCGCGCGGTGTGTAGGGTGGCTCGGCATCAAAGATCTCGCCGATCGAACCAACCCCGAACTCCGGGAGATTCTCGATCAACCCTTCCAGGAATTTCCGCGCACCAACCCGATCGTCGGGATGCACCTTGAGCCACGCGTCGACCCACGGGCCAATGAGCCAGGCCCAGACCGTGCCCTGATGATATGCAGAGTCGCGCGTGCGGAGATCACCGAAATAGCGCGCTTTGTAATCGGGGCTCCCGGGGGCGAGCGAGCGCAGTCCGACGGGCGTCAGGAGCCGTTCCCGTACGACCTCCAGCACCGCGGGCCAGCGTTCCGGCTCCAGGATCGCATTGGGTAGAGAAATCGCGAAAATCTGATTCGGGCGGCACGAGGCATCGTTTCCGGACGGGCCATCGATCACATCATAGAGATAGCCGCCCTCGTCGAACCAGAATCGTTGATTGAACGATTCGCGCGCGCGCGCGGCGGCATCGCCGTACTTACGCGAGCGCGCCTCCTCACCCGCAGCGAGGTCGCACTCCCAGCGCGACAGCAACCGCAGCGTGTTGTACCAGAGCGCGTTGATCTCGACCGCCTTGCCGGCCCGCGGCGTCACGACCCAGCCGTCGACTTTCGCGTCCATCCAGGTGAGCTGATAACCCTCGGCTCCCTGACGCAGCAGCCCATCCGCTGGATCGACGGCGATGCCGAACCGCGTCCCTTTGAGGTGCGCCTCAACGACCTCGCGCAGGACCGGCAGGAGCTGCTCGACGAATGACCACGTCCCCGTGACCTCCGCGTACCGATCGATCGCGTGAAAAAACCACAGCGTCGCGTCCGCGGTGTGGTACAGCCCGTCGTCGCTTCCGTCGGGGAAGAGATTTGGGATCAAGCCGTCACGCACATACTGGGCGAATGTGCGAAGAATGAAACCTGCCTCGCGCTGCCGGCCGGTCGAGAGTGTCAGACCCTCGAGGCTGACCATGGTGTCCCGGCCCCAATCGGTGAACCAGTGATAGCCCGCGATAACGGTGCGCATCTCGTCGCCTATCGCCGTCGCGCGAATCGTGTCACGAACGCGGCCGACCGGCTTGATGATGAACTGGTCCGCCGCCACGACGAGCTGCGCCGCAGGATCTCCGGCCCGGCGCGTCGCGGGTGCTGCCGCTTCGATGAGGCGCCGCTTGCGTTCCAGCTCTGCATCCAGCGCCTCAGCCGCGGTCATCGCCTGCACGACGAGGAGATCTTCCGTCGAACCCACCACGGCGATCGATTCACCCGAGGCGACCGGTACCACGAATGTGCCGGTTGACCACAGCGAGCCGTGAAAGTCGTAGCCGCGTGCCTCCTCGACCGCATAGCCGATCTGTTCGATGCGCCGTACATCCTCGATGAACTCGACCTTGCCCTCGACCGCGACATGAAGCGACGGCAAGCCGGCGGCGCTGAAGCGGACCCGGCGTCCCCCTTCCTCTATAGCGAACGCATAGTGCTCGTGGAGCGTCTCGGACACTGGCGCCTCAAAGCGGCGGCAGTGCACGGCCGGCGTCAGATGCAGCGTGACAGGCTCGCCGCTGACCCGGTACTGCACTATGACGGTGTTCCGCCGGTAAGGCATGAAGATGCGTTTCTCGATCGTCGTCGCGCCGGCGCCCACGCTATAGCGCCAGACTGGAATGCCCGCGTGCAGCCGAAACTCCGCCACCGTGGCCGCCGGTGCGCGCGACGTTGCGCCGGGCTCCAGCGACAACAGCGCGCGCCGTCCGCCCGCCTCCTCGGCCGATTCGAGCAACGTGTTCAACATCACCGTCCGCCCGAGGGGATTCGACAGCGCGGCGACGAGCAGCCCGTGATAGCGGCGTGTGACCATTCCGGACACGGTGGAGGAGCTGTAGCCACCGATGCCGTTCGTGACCAGCCACTCGTGCTCCACCAATGTTTGCAGGTCCCGCCCGACTCCCTGTTGCCCGGTTCCAGGAAGTCGATAGACGGGGAGCTCCGGCAGTGTAACCGGTCTTAGGTGCCGGTGGCGCCGAGGAGTGTTGCCGACTCTGCTGGCATTCGCCACAAGCCCCCCTCCTGTGGTTCAAGCGCGGGCGCGCCTCGCCCGCCGTAACGCGAGTCCTCGCTGTGCCAGAGACGCGTCCAACCATGCTGCGGATCGGGCGGGGCAAGCAGCGGCTCGGGAACGATCTCGAGCCGTAAGTCGACACCGAGGTTCACGACGAGCAGGCGATCGCGCCCGTCCTTCGCAAAGAAACGGATGACGAACGCGTGTGGGCCGACGACGGCACCGTCGATCTCGCGCACCGCTCCGGACAACACAGGATCCTCGCGGCTCAGCGCGATGAGGTCACGGTGCATCGCGAGATGCGGCGCATTCTTGTCGCGTTCCGACCAGTCGAGTCGCGATCGAGCGAACGTCTCGGGATCTGCAGGATCGGCGAGCTCGTCGGGACGGACGTCCTCCGCCACCGACGAGAATTGCGACAGGAACTTCGCGCGTCCCTCGCGTACCAGGCGCCGAAGCTCGCCTTCATGGTCGGCAAAATAGAGGAACGGCGAGGACGACCCGAACTCCTGCCCCTGAAAGAGCAGCGGCGTCTGGGGCGCAAGCAGCAGCAGCGCGGTGAGCGCGCGATAGCGGCCCGGGCTGGTCAGCTGATGAAACCGCCGGCCGTCGCGAGAGTTCGCGACCTGATCGTGGTTCTCCAGGCAGAACACCATCCGCCAGTGCGGGACGTCCCACGCCGGTTCGCCACGTCGCCTTCGCTGCCACGTGTAGTACTGCCCCTGATACAGTGGTCCATACTTCACGGCCGATACGAACTCCTGCGGCGTGCCGCCGTAATCGCTGTAGTACGCCTCGCGCTTTCCGGTCGCCGCCACGTACGCCAGGTGGTGAAAGTCGTCGCACCAGAGGTAATCGAGACCGTAGCCGCCCTCCGTCGTCCGCCGCACGATGCGCGCATCCTGGGGTTCCGACTCGGCAAATACGATGGCCCCGCGGTCGCCGGCGGCCTCGCGTGCGGCCGCACCGATGTCCTGGAGGATGTGACGCGGTGAGTCATCATAAATCGCGTGCGTCGCATCGAGTCGCAGGCCGTCCAGGTGATACTCGGCAATCCAGTGCCGGACGTTGCTCAGCACGAATTCGCGTACCGCTTCAGACCCCGCCGCATCGAAATTGATCGCGTCGCCCCAGTCAGTGACGTGCCGCGGATTGAAGTACTCATCCGAAAGCTCACGGACGTAATTCCCGTCCGGGCCGAAGTGGTTGTAGACCACGTCGAGAATCACCGCGAGGCCGGCCTGATGCGCGCTATTCACGAACCCGCGAAAGTCGTCGCAGGAGCCGTAGCCGTGAAAAGGGGCGAACCAATCGACGCCGTCGTAGCCCCAACCGAACGCCCCCGGGAATTCCGCGAGCGGCATGACCTCCACGACCGTCACGCCCAAGTCCACGAGCTCGCTGAAGTGCTCGGCTGCCGCACCGTAGGTCCCCTGGGGCGTGAACGTCCCGACGTGGAGCTCGTAGACGGCGTGGCGGTCGGCCGTAATCCCGCGCCACGCTCTATCAGCCCATTTATAGAGGAAGGGGTCAACGATCTGGGAAGGACCATGCGGCCCGTCCGGCTGGAAGCGCGATGCCGGATCGGGCACCGTCCGGTCGCCGTCCAAGCGAAACTGGTAGCGGGTCCCGACGCGCAGCCCGCCGGTGAGCCCCGAGAAATAGCCGTGCTCGTCGCGCTCCAGCTCGCTATGGCGGTCGTCCGTTACGACTTCCACGCGCCGGCGCTTTGGCGCCCACACGCGAAAGTGCACGTCCCCGTTTCCGCCGACGACTTCCGCACCGACAGGAAGCCGCCGCTGGATCTCACGGGGGGTGATCGCAGGCACGCGTCTAGTGGTGGAGCGCTCGGCTCAGCTCGTAAAGTCCCACGCCAATGCTGACAATCAAACCGGCGGTGCGGAGATTATCCATCCCATTCCCCGGTCGGCTCGAATCCACGACGATCTGATCACCATCCTGCACGCCGAGCGAATCCAGATCCGCGGTCAAGGTCGCGCCCTTCCAGTACGCCTTTCCGTTGCGCTCGATCGTCACATTATTGGGCTTGGCAAACTGCGTCGTGCCCCCGGCAGCCATGAGGGCATCGGAGAGCTGAGCATCCACCGGCACCGCGTAGACACCGGCTTTCGCGACTTCACCCTGGACTGAAAGGCGCAGCAACGGTTTGGCGCGGACGACCGGATTGTTGCGGAATTTGGCGACGTACTCCGTCAACTTGGGCTGCAGCTCGGAGCGCAGCACGCCTTTGAGCGAGAGTGAACCGGTCGTCGGCGCCGGCAGGATCAGCTCCCCGCCGTTGCCGACGACGAACGTATCGGTCAGCGCCTGCTCGCCCTGCACCATCAACGAGATGCGATCCCCGCGCCGGAAATCGCCGTCGGTCAATCGTGACTTGATGCGCGCCGCCACGTCGGCTGCAGGCGAGCGCTGCAACGCGGCTTGCAGCTCTTCGCGCGTCGCGAGCGGCCGATTGGCGATGTTACCGTCGCCATCCTGGGCCGCCAGGGGCCCTGCAGCGAGCATGGCCCACATCCCGCACACCAAAACCCACGCCTTCCTCATGTTCTGCCTCCCAAGATGCTCGGCAACGCTTCTCTGGTCGGACCTTCGTCATCGACCAGCTCATATTCGGCCGAGGAGTACATGTAGTAGCGGTACACGCCGCTCGAGCGCACGTCGTTGAGGACAGCGCCGATGACGCGGACCGGCAACGCGCTCAGCACCTCGAGCTTGGTGGACGCGAGATTGATGTCCGACTGCCCGGTGCGCAGCACGAGGAGCAGGTTTTCGGTCAGGGTGCCGAGCACCAGCGGATCGGCGCCGGCGCCGAGCGGCGGGCTGTCGATGATGACGACGTCGTACATCCCGCGCAGCGTGGCCATGAGGTCACGCATGTTCTGCGACAGCAGGCGCTCTGGCGCCCGCTGCATGCGCGTGCCGGCGCTGAGGAACGTGAGCCCCGGATACGACGTCTGCCGCAGCGCGGCCTCCAGCGCCACGCGCCCCGCGACGACGTCGGTCAATCCCGGCGTCGACGGCGTCTTGAGCGCCTTGTGTTGCACGCCGCGCCGCGTATCGCCGTCCACCAGCAGGGTTCGATATCCAGCGTCGGCGAACGAGAGCGCGAGATTCAGCGACACGAACGACTTGCCGTCGCCGATGCCGGGGCTCGTGATGGTCAACGTGAGGGCACCGTCGCCGGTATGGGCATGCAAGACCCGCAGCCGGAGCCCGCGCAGCGCTTCGATGACCTGAGCCGGACCGTCGCCGTTGGCGCCCAGGCGCCAGCTCACGTGCGGCACCGCGCCGAGTATCTGGAGCTGCATGCGGCCGGTGATCTGCTCGGGGTAGCGGACCTTGGGGTCCATCTTGTCCTTGAGCGTTACCGCTGCGACCGCGAAGCCAAAGCTGGCCATCGCGGCGAGCAGAATGAGGAGCGGGGCGTAATCGGCTGCGGGACGCAGCGGCTCGGTCGCGGGATCGAGCACGCGCACATCCGGGATACTGCTCACTACGCCAAGCTTTGCCTTTTGGTATTCAGCATCCACGGCGGCAAACTGCGTCGCGGCCAGGTCGTGCTCGCGCGTCAGCCGATCCTGCTCCATCGCGAGATTGGGCGCCTCGCGCAGCCGTTCCAGGGCCGTGTCCGTCTGTGGTCTGGAGATCGCGACGACTTCGCCGAGGTCACGCGCCAGCATGCGCGCGAGCGAAGGAATCTGCTGATGCTCGAGCACGCTGAGATCGGCCTGGAGCTGTTTCACTTGCGCGGCGGAGTCGGTGTAGCGCTGCCGCGCGATGCGCAGACTATCCTGCTTGGCCGCGAGATCCTGCAGCGCATCCTTCATGTACGCGGAGTTCTGCACGGCCGGGATGCTGTTCCACATCACGATCGACACGCTGCCCGTCTGCGCGCGCGCCGCGAACGCCTCGAGGTTCCGCCGATCGCGCTGCCGCTGGAAGTTGCTGTCGCGCATCTGCTGCGCCACCGCGCTGCCTTCGACCGCCAGGCCGCCGCCGGGCGCCTGCGTGATGAGCGGCCGGTCCCACGTCCGCGTGCGGAAGTTCTTCAGCGCTTCATCCGCCTGATCGAGGGCGTCCTTGGCGTGCTGGTACTGGTCGCCCATGACGGTTTCCAGCTCCTGGAACTTGCGACGCTTCATTTCGCTCTCGACGGCGACGACGCGCGCGGTGATCGCATTCAGCGTCGCGGCCGCGTTGGCGGCATTGGTCGCCTTGAGCTGCAGGCGCAGGAAGTTGCCGTCGGGATCGAGCCGCGTCTTGATCTGCTTCGCCAGCGCGGCGGAGGCTTCGGGAATCGCCGCCACGTTGAAGGTGAGCGTCGTGCCGGGCTTGAGCATCGCGCTGGTCGGCTGCCAATCGAAACCCACGTTGTCGCCGACCGGCTGACCCACGCGGCCGCGCTGCACGACGGTCCCATCCGCCAGCTCGAGCCGCCACGCGTGACCCGGTTTGTCCACGACCAGCCGGTAATCACCGGGGGCGACGTGGTCGGTAATGTCGAACGTCGTCATTGCAGCGGAGTCCGTGGGTGTCTCGGGATGCAAGAAGAGCCGGCGCTGCCTCGCGACCGTATCGAGCACCGCGTTCGAGACGACGAGTTCTTCCCACCCGCGGGAGTCGAGCAGCTGCTCCGACTCGGCGCCTTTCTCGCGCGCGACGGCGGCGTCGACCCAGAGAATCGCCTTTGCCGTGTAGCGCGGGTCGAGGAATCTCGTCCCGATGATGCCGAGCGCCGTTCCCAATAACGTCACGGCGAGCACGAGCCACTTATGTCGCATGACGGAAGTGAGGTAGCGCTGGAAATCGCCCTGCTCTCCCGGCGGTGCCGGCGCCAGCGGTGGGGGCGGCGGCGCCGATGCCAAGCTCTTCAATCGCAGCCTATCGAGTGCTTTTCCCGTTTCCCCATCGCCATTTTCATGATGGCCGGTACGGACGACGGGTGGGGGGACGCGCGGCTTGTCCGATTGCGGTTCAGACATCTCGGGTAGCTCCTTGGGCTCCATGCAGCTCTTCGCCACGCAAGCTCGGTGCCGCCCCGGCAGTCGCGTTCCGCTGTCCACCGTTCTGCATCCGATGCACTAACCCCACACCAGCCAGTGCCTTGCGCCCTGTTGCGTAGCAAATGCGACCGCCGTCGCGCTTCGTCCTGAGGCGCTTGGCCGTCTGCGCAAGCACGGGCTACGTGAGCACAGAAGCTGCACTACGAAGCGCCAAAGCCTATGGAATCCTTGTCTTTCTTGCGCCGGCACCGGCGCGCACTGTCTATCGCAGGGCACCTTGCCCTCGTCTCCGTCTCTTACTTCATCGCGTACGCGCTTCGCTTCGATTTTCGGATCCCACCCGCCGAGGTCCGTACCTACGCAGAGACGCTGCCGTACCTGCTCGTCCTCCGCTTACTGCTGTTCCATCGTTTCGGCGTATTCCGCGGTTATTGGCACCTGGTCGGCGTGCGCGATCTGCGCCAGCTCATTGCCGCCGTCACGCTCGGCTCGATCGCCTTCGGCGCGGTACTCGTTGTCGTCGGCCGCGTTGGACCCGTGCCGCTCAGCGTGCTCATGCTCGACTGGCTCATCACCATCATGCTGGCGGGCGGCATTCGGTTCCTCACGCGCTGGATAAACGAAGAGCCGTTCCGCCGTCCCAGCCGTGATCAGCGCGGGCTGCTCCGCTGGATCAAGGAAGAGCCGTTCCGGCGCCGCCAACGCAGTCGTGGTCGTCCGGCCATCATCATCGGCGCGGGTGTCGCGGGCGAGCGGCTCCTGCGGCAACTCCAGCACGATTCCCGGCATCCGTTGAATGTCGTGGGAATCGTGGACGACGATCCCAACAAGCACGGCCGCATGCTCCACGGCGTCTCCGTGTTGGGGGGATCGGATGAGCTGCGGCGCTTCGTGGCGATACACCACGTCCAGCAGATCGTCATCGCCATTCCCTCAGCGACACCCGAGCAGCTGCGCGGCCTCGTCGCGCGTGCCGCGGAGACGGGCATTGCCGTCAAGATTCTCCCGCCGCAGGTCGACCTGCTGTCGGCGGACGAGCCGCAAATCAATCAGGTCCGCGACGTGCAAGTCGAGGACTTGCTCGGCCGGGATCCGGTGCAGCTCGATCTCAAGGACGTTGCGCCCGAGCTGGCGGGCAAAGTGATTCTCGTGACGGGCGCGGGCGGCTCCATTGGCTCCGAGCTCGTCCGCCAGATCGCGCGTTTCAACCCTCGGCGCCTGCTGCTCCTCGACCGCGCCGAGAGCCCGCTCTACTTCATCTTTCACGAGATTGCCGAGGCACATCCCGCCATCGACGTGGTC
>Ga0070730_10000266_pt1 | contig 66177 bp, 67 predicted proteins | sample Coa_R1_3_FD_66447 | JGI IMG/M metagenome (GOLD analysis project Ga0070730, IMG submission 66447) | Surface soil microbial communities from Centralia Pennsylvania, which are recovering from an underground coalmine fire - Coalmine... | ecosystem: Environmental > Terrestrial > Soil > Unclassified ... | reverse complement strand
GGGCTAAGCTGGCCGAGGAGCTGGACGGCCTGCCCGCCGCGATCAACCAACCCCTGCCGCCCGCCGCCGACGCGAACCTGTGGCAGCGGATCGAGGCACGCGCCCAGAAGCTGGTTTCGGTGCGCCGGATCGATGACGGCGGCGGCGCAGGCAAGCTGCCGCCCGGGCCCGACCACAGCCTGGCGGTGGCGTCCGCGGCGCTCAGGTCCGGCGACCTCGCCGGCGCGGTGCAGGCGGTCCAGGGCCTGGACGGGCACGCGGCCGCGGTCGCCGGCCCGTGGCTCGCGGCGGCCAACGACCGGCTGGCGGTCGAAGACGCGACCAATCGGCTCGCCACGCTCGCGACCCAGCGGCTGCAGGCGACCGGCATGGCGCAGCCGGCGCCCGCCGCGGCTTCGGACCAGGGCGCCCAGCAATGAGGCGCGCGCTGCCTGGCCTCATCGCCATCGCCTTGGTCGTCGCGGTCGCGGTGTTCTTCGCCGACCGACCCGGCACGATCAGCGTCACCTGGCTCGGCTGGCGCATCGACGCGGCGATCGGGATCGCCGCGCTGGCACTGCTCTTCTTGGTCCTGGTCCTGTGGTTCCTGCTGTCGCTCGCCGGCCGTGTCCTGGGCGCGCCGCGGCGCTTTGCCGGGCGGCGGCGCGACCAGCGGCGGCTCGAAGGCTATCGCGCGCTGACCTCGGGCCTGGTCGCGATCGCGGCCGGCGACGCGCGTGAGGCCGAGCGGCTGCACAAACGGGCGGAACTGATGTTCAGCAAGGGCCGGCTCGAGGCCCCGCCGCTCACCCGCCTGCTCGCGGCCCAGGCGGCTCTGATGCGCGGCGACGGCGCCAAGGCCGAGGGCGAATTCTCGGCCATGCTGGGCGACCCGGAGACCGAGTTCCTGGGGTTGCGCGGCCTCATCCTGCAGGCGCTGAAGCGCGGCGACGACGCGGCCGCCCTCAAGCTGACGGCACGGGCCAACGAGCTGAAGCCGTCGACCGCCTGGGTGCTGCAGAGCCAACTGGCGCTGGAGACGCGCGCGCAGGAATGGCGCAAGGCGACGGCGACCCTGAAGCGGGCGGTCAAGAAGGGCGCCATCAGCGCCGAGATCGGCCGGCATTACCAGGCGACCCTGCTGATCGCCCACAGCCGCCAAGCGGCCGGCGAAACCCACATGCACGATGCGCTGAGCTATGCCGCCCAGGCCCATGGCCTCGACGAGGGCTTCGCGCCCGCCGCGATCCATTACGCCCGCCTGCTGCGCGACCGCAACAAGACGGCCAAGGGCCTGCGAGCGCTCGAGGAGGCCTGGGCGCGAAGCGGCCACCCGCAGGTCGCCGAGACCTATGACCTGCTGCTGGCCTCCGAAGCGCCGGTGCAACGGTTGAAGCGGTTCGAGCGGCTGGTCGAATTGCGCCCCTCCGACCCGGAGAGCCATCTGGCCGCCGCCGCCATCGCGCTCAATGCGCGGCTGTGGGGCGAGGCGCGCCGGCACCTGGACCGCGCCGGCGCCCAGGGCCCCGGCCCCTGGTCGAGCCGGCTCTGTCATCTGATGGCCGAGTTGGAGCAGGGCGACCACGGCAATGGCGAGGCGCGCCAGACCTGGCTCGAGCGGGCGGCGCGCGGCGAGCCCGATCCGACCTGGGTCTGCGGCGCCTGCGGGGCCGAGACCCATGGCTGGGAACCGCTGTGCCCAAGCTGCCACAATTTCGATTCGCTGGCCTGGCGCACGCCCGATCGGGCCGAAGGAACCCGTGCCGCCGCCGCCCCCTTGCCGTCCGGTGCGCCGGACGTGCTCGATCCGACCGCGCCGGCGGCCGCCGTCCCAGGCAGCGCCTGAGGCGGCCCGGCCCCGAGACGCCTCCCGCGGCGCGATCCCGGTTTTGTTGCAGGGGCGCTCCCTCATTTGTGCAATTGCATGGCCGGCCGGCTTCTGTCATGTTCCGCGCCGCTTCGACAGTCGACGGGCGCCAGCCCCGAAACGGTAAGCCGCCTTAGCTCAGCCGGTAGAGCATCGCATTCGTAATGCGGGGGTCGCGTGTTCGAGTCACGCAGGCGGCACCAGTTTCCAAGAAGCAGACCCAATCATCTCTGCGCCCGACAATCGAGAAACCAGCAAGACGATCAAGTTGGCTTGAACGTCCCGTCGTCGAGCATACTCAGGGTCATGCCCGCATCGCCCGCCAAACGTATGGGACCCGCGTCCCTTACCTCTTCGATGATGGCGCGAGCCCGTATTGGATCAAGCGCAAATAGCCCGGTCGCAATATAATAGCGAACAGCCATGTCTGGATGATTGAAAAGCCTGTCGAGATCGGCTTGCGACCACGGCCCGCGCGCTCGAAATTCGCTGCGGACGGCTTTAAGCTTCCAATAACTTCGGTTGGCATCGCGCACTTCGCCATCTAAGACATCGTGCCCATGCACCCTTGTGCAGGTTTCGAACTCTTCCAACAGTTCTTTGTCCGTGAGCATGTTTAGTCTTGATGCGATCATTTCATGACCTCAAATTTCCTCATCACATTAAGCCCAAACTTGTACTGCTCGTCCCAGCTCTTCCCGCGGAGATATTCGCGAGGAGTGAGATCCCCGAGTTTTTCATTCCGCGTGGAATAGAAATCGCTGATCGCGCGATGTCTATAATAGGGGATACGAACCTTGTTTGTGTCGCTCTCCAACTGCTCCGGGGTAAAATTGTTAGAGTTGGCGAGCGGATCGTCGGGGTTGCGATGAATCTCGACGATATGATGCGTTTCGTAGCCGACCGACCGAGGCGGATCGTTATTTTTCTCCGCGGCAACCAAGTCGTCTAGGGATTTCGGGCCATCCAAGCTCGACAAGAAGCGACCTACCTGCGTGCCAAGCCAATCCCCGACTCCGCTCTCCTGCGCAAACTCGCCGAGTGCCTGCGCCTTGGTCTTGACGCCGCTATTGACCTGTGGCCCCAGCCGGTTGGTTACCACTCGACCGCGGGCGTTCAGTTCCCGCGGGGTCGGCGGCCGATCGGTCGGCAGCTTGGGTATGCCCTCTTCATCGAGCGGCGGCACGCCTTTATGGCCGATGCCCGGTCCCGTCTCGTCCGACACAAGCTGCAGCAGCGGATGTCGTGGGACAACATCGGACGCGTCGCCATCGAACGAACGGAACCTGCCGCCATCGGATTGGCCCGACGGCCAGCGCGGATGTTGTTCCGGGTCCCAGCCGCCAGGATTGAACAGCTTGGCCAAGCCATCCGCGGGCTGCGCCAAAGCGAGAAGGACCGCAAACGTCTCGATGTCGCCCGCAGTCCATCGGCGCGGATCTGTTCCGCACGGCATGGCTGGTGGCACGATGCCGAGCCGCCGCCCCACGGCCCGCATCAACAGCGCGCCGTCGGGCGTGACCGGTGGCAGCCCCGCCCGATCCAAGCTCCGCTGCGCCTCTTCAATTCGCCCATCCGACAGCAGAGCGGCCGCATGCTCGACGCACGGCACGATTGCAGAATAGATCGCTGCCGGTCCATGGAACTTGGCGACACAGTCGTAGATCGTCGATTTCGGCAGGGCACTTATGGCAGCTCCGCGCCGCTCGGTCAGAGGCGTTCCCGGCCAAAGCCAGACACCCTCACGAGTACAGACGAGCGTGCGGGATCGATCGGCCGGGCGCGCAGGCGCACCGGCCGCCATGCGGACGAGCATGTCGTGGCTCCGATCGTTCTTGGGATCAAGGAATGGAGGCCGACCAACTGAGGCCGGCACCGCGCCCGAAAAACAAAACCGCCGGAGCGCAGCGGGCGCTCGGCGGTTTGGTTTGCTGAGATGCAATAAGCTATCGCGAGGTAAGGGTTCGTATGAGCGAACCGTCTTCTCCCGATGTTGGCGATTATTGGTTAGATTTCTCGGATTGGCAAATTATTTTGGAACAAATTGAGAACACGCATCGCGATCGGAAACCGTGTCGCTTCCATAGCCGTTCGTGAAGGACCGCTTGAGGGGTAGTTCAGGCGGTCCTTCACGGACGACTAATCAATGCATCAACTTAAGGCGGCACGTCATCGCGTGCAGAACGTCAAGCGGTGTCAGTCCTTGCCTGGTGCCTACCACCTGACACGCAGCGGCTCGCGCATCCATCGCTGATATACGATGGCAAAGCTCCACGGGATCCGGTCCAGGAGCACGTCTACAGTCTTGCGCTGGACAGTCAGGGTCCAACCGTCGCCCTCGCGGCGCAGCGTCCCCTCGCGCTGCAGGAAAGTCTCACGCAGCCCCGCGGCGGAGATGTTGCCCATGTTCGACCAACGGGCGACGACGGTTGCGATCAGGCCATTGCACAGGGCGATCTCGTCCGCACCGACCTCGACGGCTGGCTCGACCGGCGCGGCCGGATCCAGGCCGCACAGCAGTTTGTTGAGGACGAGGTCCGACGCCGGCCGATCGAGCCGGCCATCCGCCAGATATTGCAGCAGGTGGACCGCCTTCGAGGCCGCGCCCAGCCCTGCCACAAGGGCCCCGCCGTCGGTCGACAGCAGGCCCAGCCGTTCGAAGAACAACGGCAGGAACGGGTGCAGCAGCACCAGCCCGGCATTGGCCAGGTGAATTTGATCATGCTCGGCCTGACGGGGGGCGGCGATTGTCGGGCCGGTCATTTCGTGGACGCCCCACCGCTCCCAGCTTCCTGATGGTGCGTCGCGGCGCGATGCAGGGCGTGAAGCGCTTCCGCCAGATGGTTTCGGGCATCGTCAATTGCCAACGCCGCATCGGATTGGTTCAGATCCCAAAGGGCTGTCCGCAGGTCAACGAGCCCCCGGTGGTTGATCTCGGTGATTGCCGACGTTGCGGCCTCGAGCTTCGTAGAGATGGCAGTTTTCGGGTCGGGCATCTCGGTCTCTCCGATTTTGTTAACCCTTATCTATACCAGCGATACGGCGTCATCCTGTCGACGCGCGGTAAAGTGCCACGCCGGCCGCTCCGATTAAAATATCGATCCGAGCTTTGAACGGAGAAAAGAAATAGACGATCACTGAACCGCGACGCACGAGGGCGCGCGCCCGGGCCGCGGCAGCCGTCACGAATGGGAATCGTCGAACCGCTCCGCTTTGTTTATGCTTGGCCCTGCGGCGAACACCGTTGCCGGGCAGCGGGCAAGCCGCGCGAGACGTCGCAAATGGAGATGTCGATGGCCGTTCGATACCGTTCACTTCTGCTCGTCTCGGCGCTGGCACTCCTTTCGACCGCGGCCGGGGCAGCCGACGTCAAGAGCTATGCCGGCAGCTATCGGGGACGCATCCCGCTGACAGCGGGCTCCTGCGACACGCCGGATCGCGTCTTCACCCTGACCGTCGATAACAGGGGTGCCGCCAAGATGCTGTTCCATCGCCGGGCCGGCAACAGCCTCGAGGGCAAGGTCGACAGCAGCGGCGCGCTCAAGCTCAACATGTACGCGAAGACCATCAACATGGAGCTCACCGGCAAGATCGACGGCCCGCACCTGGTCGGGACGATGACCTCGGACGAGGGCTGCACCTGGGCCATCGACCTGACGCGCGGCTGAGGAAAGGCCGCCCCGGCTCAGGACCGATTCGTCACCTCGATCACACCGGTCATGCCAAACAGGGAGTGAAGGAACTCGGTGCATTCGAGCGGATAGGTTCCCGCCTGCGTGGGAACGAGCTCGATATCCTCGGTTTCCCCGGCCTTGAGCGTGACGCTGCCGTTCTTGTCAGGTACTACGGTCCCCTGGCGGAAGCCGACCGTCGCGAAGAAGCGGGGTGCGAAGAAGTCGTGCGCACCGCTGCCGGCATTGACGAGCGTCAGGCGCACCGGCGCACCGGCCTCCAGGGCGATGTGGTTCGGCGTGAACGAGAAGTCGGCCAGCCGCACCATCACCGGCCGGGCCTTGCCCCAATCAGCATCGGGCGCTGGCCGCAGCTCCGCGGACGGGCCGCTCGGGGCAGGCGATGCGCAGGCGGCAAGCAAGCCACAAGCGAGAATGGCGAGACGGGCGCGGCGCCGATCCATTGCAGTTCTCTCCAAGCCGAGATAACGACGCTGGCCGGGACAGCCTCTTCGACCGGCGCCTAAGTCTGGCACGATAGGCCAGATCGTCGATGCCGACAGCACATCAGCGGAGGAAGGATGTCGAGACCCGAGCAGCCGGCACACGCGTCGTTCCGGCGATTTCGCGCACCGGACCCGGCCGGGCTGGCGCGCGAGATCGAGGCGGACCTCCGGCGGCTTGTGGAAGCGCAGCGGGCACACGACGCCCCGCTTGAACTTGCGGTCGCCGTTCGGCTGGGGTCCGGGCTCTATATTGCCGGCGATGAGGCCAAGGCCGCCCCGATCCTGGATCGCGCGCTGGCACTCGCTCGCCGCTTCTCTGATCGCAAGGCGGAGATCGAGGCGCTGCTGCATCTCGGCACGGCCCGGCAATATCTCGGCGAACACGATCTGGCCCAATCGCTGTTCCAGGAAGCGCTCGCGCTGGCGAAGGCGGTGGGCATCGACCAGTTTGATCATTTCATTCTGCATCATCGCGGCCGGTGCCATGCGGAGCAGGGCCATATCGACGAGGCCCGGCGCTGCTTCGAACAGGCGCTGGCCCTGCGCGAGCGGCTGGGCGATCCCTATCGGATCCAGTCGACGACGGCGGCGCTCGATGAGCTTCGCACCTGGAAGCAAGAATCCGGCATTGGTCGTGGAGCCGCATCATGGCCGGCCATGCCTGCTTTACGTTGTGTAAAGCCGGGGCTGCTATTTTCAGTCACTGCCCCAAGCATGGTGCGGAAGCCAAATGAACCTTGCCTCCCCACAACCCGTGCTCGATCACGTCGAGGAATTCGAGTCGACGTCTATGCGCGTGCCCCTTCGGGTCGCCGTCGTGACGCCGGTCTTCAACGACTGGGCATCTTTCGCGCTGTTGCTTCGCCGCATGAATGAGGCCTTCGAGGAAAGCGATGTACAGCTCAGCATCATCGCCATCGACGACGGATCGATGGAGACGTGGGACTGGGAAGGCGTCGCCGGCATCGCCGGCGGCCCTATCGTCAGCATCGAAGTGATCCGCCTCGGCCTGAACCTCGGCCATCAGCGCGCGATTGCGGTCGGGCTTGTGGAGGTCGCCGTACGCAATGAGTTCGAAACCGTCCTCGTCATGGATTGCGATGGCGAAGATCGCCCGGTCGACGCCGCTTCGCTGGTGAGAGAGAGATCCAAGAACTCGGAATCCGTCCTGCTCGCGCATCGGGCCGAACGGTCAGAAGGCGAAACCTTCAAGATCTGGTACTATTGCTACAAGCTGCTCTTCTGGTTACTGACGGGGCGACGGATAAGTTTCGGCAACTTCTCGCTTTTGCCGCACAGCGCCACGCGCCGCCTCGCCCGCATGCCTGAACTATGGAACAACCTGCCGGCCGCGATCATGCGATCCCGGCTGCCATACCGGATGCTGCCGACCTCGCGCGGGCAGCGCTATGCCGGCAAGTCGAAGATGGCGTTGGTCTCCCTGGTCACCCATGGCCTGAGCGCCATGTCGGTCTACACCGACGTGATTTTCGTTCGTGTGCTGATCGCGGCCGGGGCCGTCGCCGCCTCGACGATCCTCGGAATGGCGATTACCATTTTCATCAGGATTGCGACGCAGCTGGCGATCCCCGGTTGGACGACGACGGCGGTCGGCGTTCTCGTCATTGTGCTGCTGCAGGCCGTCATCCTCGTCGCCGCCGCGCTGTTTCTGCTTCTTGCCAACAGAAGCGCCCGGCCGATCATCCCGCTTACGGACTGCGAAATCTTCATCGAAAGCCGCACTCGCCGCGATTTCGATATGGGTTCGGCGGTCGCCGCCCCATGACTTACGATTACATCGGCGGCGAACTGGAGCTGTTCGCCGCGGCGTCCCACTGGAAGTCATATCTGGGGAGCATCCTGAAGCCGCACATCTGCGGACGGGTGCTGGAGGTCGGCGCGGGCATCGGCAGCAATATCCCCTATCTGTGCAACTCGAAGGTATCCGACTGGACGAGCCTGGAACCGGATGGGGAATTGGCTGCGCAAATCTCCGACCGCATCCAGCGGGGCGAGCTGCCCGGAAGCTGCCGGGTCCAAGTCGGCGATCTCGGCTCGATCGAGGCCGATGCCCAGTACGATGCAATCCTCTACATCGATGTCCTCGAACATATCCTGGAGGACTCGGACGAACTCGCAGCAGCGTCGCGATGCCTGCGGAGCGGCGGGCGGTTGATCGTCCTGGCACCCGCCCACCAGTTTCTGTTCAGCCCGTTCGATGCCGCAATCGGCCACCATCGGCGATACACGAAGGCGTCGCTGCAGCGCGTGGGACCGGGCGGTTGCCGGCTGGTGGCGTCGCGTATGCTCGACTCCATCGGCTTCTTCGCGTCGCTCGCCAATCGTGTCCTGCTTCGCTCGAGCAGCCCGTCGCCGCGTCAAATCCTGTTCTGGGACACGGTCCTGGTGCCGGTATCCAGGATCGTCGATCCCTGCACGGGCTACAGGTTCGGAAAAAGCGTCGTCGGGGTTTGGAGGCGGGACTAAATCAGAATCTGAGGCGGCGATAGATCCGCCATGGGAGCGCCTTGACGAGAGCGCCGACGATCGCCCAGAACGCCGGCAGGTGACGCGTGGGCGTATCGCGGTCGAGGCGCTTGACGATTCGCTCGGCGACCCACTCCGGATCAACGACCGGGAACGGCAGCTGCTTGCCGAACGTCAGCTGGCTCGCAACATAGCCAAGCCGGTAGAATTGCACCCGGACGTCCGTCCCGGCCAAGCGATGCCGAATGCTCTCGAAATAGCTTTCCAGCCCTCGCTTCGCGGCAGCGTAGGCGACGTTCGCGCCCCCTCGCCCGCGGATCGCGGCGACCGAACCGAAACCGACGATGTTCCCGCCGCCGCCCTCGAGCAGCCTGGGCAGAAGGCAACTCGTGACGGCCATGACGCTCACCAGGTTGGCATTGATCAACGCCGAGAGCGCCGCGGCCGGCAGAAGCCCGTCGTCCTGGTCGTTCGCCATCCCGACGGGGAAAAGAAGGTTTCGGACCGAAACCCCGGCAAGGCTCGTTTCGAGCGCTTGGACCACATCGGCCGGTTGGGCGGCGTCGACGGCCAACCAGGCGACCTCGGTACCGTAGACCGTCCGTAGGTGCCGGGCTTGGGCCTCGAGGTCGCGCCCATCCCGGGCAAGAAGGAAAAGCCGGTGGCCCTTCGCCGCGAGCGCCCGGGACAGCGCCCGGCCGACACCGGCCGACGCCCCGAAGATGACCGTGGTCATAGGCCGAGACGATCCGAAAGCTCCGACCGGAATCGGCGCTTTGGATCCCATGCCCGCAGGAGGGATCGAAAGCGATCACTCTCCGGATAGGTCGCGTCGAAGACCTGCCGCGACAGCCGCGAATCCTTGATCAGACTGGGCCGCGCCCCAGCCTCGATCACGAACCGGTCGAGTTCGGCGAGGAAGCGGGCGGCGTTCCTGTCGCGCGGGATGTTGATGGCGACGCTGATCCCCTCACCGTCAAAGCGCAACAGCTCGCTTCGTCCGTCGAAAAATTTCGTGGCACCGAGCGTGATAAGAACCTGGAACCGCTCCGCCATGGACCGAACCAGCTCCAGGTACGCCTGGAGTTGGCCGTGGGGCACGATGACCTGAGTTTCGTGAAAGCCGGCCCGGCCAAAGAGATAGAAATAGGCCTCGCTGCCGTGAATGGGAAAGAGCGCCCGCAGCACGTCGATAGGCTGCCGGCCGGACCGATGCGAAAAGGCATAGAATTCGTTGATCGCCCGCAGGGTCCAGCGATTGAGCAGGCGCATCGGCAGCACGCCGCGGCGGTCGGCGGACAGCCGTGACGGCGGCATTGCCGGCGGCGGGGCATCCTCGGCGGCGTCTGATGCAAATCGAAGAATCCGGACGTGACCGCGGCCGAAACCGTCCCCCCGGCGCGAGAAATCGTGCCAGGCATGGACGCCGCCCGGCTCGTCCGAGGCCGATCTCAGGATGGCAGCACCTTCGATCACGGTCGAAATCGGCACGATCGTCAGCTCGGCCCGACGGCTTGGCAGTCGACTGACGCGAATGCGTGCCGTCAGGATGACACCAGTGAGCCCAAAGCCGCCGCATGTTGCATGAAAGAGCTCGCGCTCCTGCGTCGCCGAGAGCTCCATCGTCCCATGGTCGGGATGGAACAGGACCAGGGAGACGACCTGCGAGACGAAAGTGCCGTCGCGCGCCGGGTTCTTGCCGTGAACATCGGCGCCGATGCAGCCGCCGACAGTGATTTTCGTGTAGCCCGGCTGGATCGGCAGGTAGAGCCCGTGGGCGAACAGATACTGGAACAGGGCGCCAAGGGTGACGCCCGCCTCGACCTCGACCGACTGCGAGGCGTGATCAAGACCGAGGATGCGGTCGAAGGCGCCAAGTTCGACCGAGGTGACGGCATGTCCGAAGCTGGCGGCAGCGAACGACAATCCCGCGCCTCGGGGCGCTACGGCGGCCCCCTCGAGCGACCGGTAAAAGGCACCGTAGCGATCTGGGCGCTGGACGGTGGCCTTCATCGAAGTGCCGCCGTCCATCGTGACCAACATCTGCTGTCGTTCCGGGCCGTTGGGCCACCGTTCCGATGACCGAATCGCATCGACGGCGTCGGCCGCAGCGCGTTGGGCGGACTCGGTCACGGGCTAAGGCTGTCAATCATGACGGGAGTCGGGCCTCGATCGCGATGAGAAGCGTTGAGCCAATATTTGATACCGCCTGGCGGCCTACTCGTCCATCGCGCCATGATGGTCTTGGACATGGCGACGGCGGCCAGGGTGATCCGACGGGCAACCGGTCATTGAGTGTTAATATCAGGAATGAGAATATCGGCGCCGCATGCCGCAGGATTGTCTCGGGCGATCAGTTTACCGGGGCGTGATGCGAATTACCTTGAGCGGACCGCGGCCCTATGAAGCTTGGCTTGCTTTGGCGACGGCTACCACCGATAGCAGCGCTGGCGCTTCTCGGCACCTTCTGCGGCTTGTACTCGCTCGATCGAGCCGCATATTACGAAATTCTCGAGTGGGTCGGCATTGTCCCGTTCCGCTATCCGTTTCTCGATAGCGAATATATCCTGGCCGGCGTGGAGTGCTGGCACCGCGGCATCGACGTTTACGCCAATAATCCATGCGATGTTCTTGGGCGGCCGCACGGTTATTCGCCGCTTTGGTTGCGCGCAAGCTTTCTGCCGACGTCGAAAGCCTGGACCGACGCCATCGGCCTTCCGCTGGCGATCACCTTCATCCTCTCCCTCTTCCTGCTGCCCGAGCCACGCCGGCGGCGGGACGCCGTTCTGCTGACGCTGGCCACGGTTTCGACCATGACCTCGTTCGCAGTCGAGCGGGGCAACGTCGACCTGATCATGTTCTTGGCCGCCATGCTTGCGGCGTTGTGGCATGCGGGGCGGTTGCCCGTGCCGCGGCTCGGATATCTTCCGGTCATGGCCGCCGGCCTGCTCAAATTCTATCCGCTCGTTCTTTTGATCCTCTCCTTCTCCGAAAAGCCCCGGCGCTGGCTCGCCATCAATGCCATCGCCGGCACGATCGTCCTCATCTTCGGTTGGTGGTATTGGCCGGAATTGGTCAAGATGGCGCCGAACATTCCCCATGCGGTTTATTTTGGTGACCTGTTCGGGGCGGCCAATCTTCCTTATGGGATCGGTCAGTTGTTGGTTTCTCCGACATCGCCGAGCGCTTCCGTAGCGGCGGCGGCGCGCTATCTTCCAAGAACTCTGCTTTTGCTGCTGGTGATCGATTCGGCTCGACGGGCGATCAAGTTGTCGACGATCGGCGCTTTCCAGGTTTCGCTGGCGGGCCTGTCACCGTGGAATGCGACCCTTCTCGTGATCGGCTCCGCGCTCATCTGCGGCTGCTTCTTCGCCGGGCAGAGCGTCGGCTACCGGGGCGTCCACCTGCTTTTCGTCGCACCGACGCTGCTTGTCCTCGCCCAGGATGCCAAAGACGACGCATGGCGCCGGCGGTGGCGGCACGCGGTCTTCATGATCGTGTTTCTAATGTGGGGAGAGGGCATCCGCCGGATCTTCGCCATGGCGACCGAAGGTCTTGGAGCGTCCGAGACGGCGGACATGCTGGCCCGGATGCTTTTCTGGCTTTTCCGGGAGCTCGTCTGGTGGCGCGTCGTGACGCTGCTGGGCGCTGTCCTGCTCCGGTTCGTCCGGTCGTCCGAGACAGGCCGCGCGATCGCGCGGATGACCTTGAGCTTGAGCGGCCGATCTTCGGGCGGGAAACTCATGCCAGGCGCCGCTTCGCCGAATAATCCATCGCTACCCGGATCGTGACGAACGCCAGGAGGGTCATCGTCGCCACGGGCCCCAGCGGAATTTCGGCCGAGATGCCGGCGCCGCGCGACACCATCGGGATCAGCCAGGCGACGCCCAAGGCAGCTTTCTCCCAGGGGAGAAACCCGGTCTTCCTGGCGTCGCGGACCAGCCAGCCGAGCGCTATGGTCATGGGAAGCAGGTCATAAAAGAGAATGACCGGAACTGAAAACAGGGTCGCCGCGATGAGCGTCATCGCGCGCACCGGCAGGCTGAGATCATGCCACCAGGCGAAGGCGGTCAGCAGACCCGCGGCCGTGGCGGCCAGCGCCTGGACGCCGTAGGCAAGCGAGATGTCGCCGCCCAGCATGCGAACGGCGCCGAACAGGCTGATCAGCCCGGCAAAGCCGACCTTGCCGGTTTCGAACGTCGCGGTGACGGTCGTCGCCAGATGCAGGAACGCCGCCCAGGTTTCCCACCCGAACAGAAGGACGGAAAGCCCGCTGCAGCCGGCCACGGCTGCGGCAAACCCGCCCAGCGCGCGCCATCGCCGTCCGGCGATGAGCGCAATCGGTGCGATCAAAAGGAAATGGGGCTTGTAGCAGAGCGCGCCCAAGATCGCGCCGGCAGTGAGCGGGCGCCGGTCGATCAGAAGGGTTGCCGCACCGAAGATCGCCGTCGTCAGGAAGGCGTTCTGACCAATTCCCGCGGTTATGAAGACCGCCGGGAACGAACAAAACGCCAGGACGAGCGGCCAATCCTGCAGCAGTTTCCGAAGCACGAGAACATAGGCCGCGGCCGTCAGCCCGACCCAGGCATAGAACGACGGGAGATACGGCAGGAGCGCCGCCAGGGCGCAGTAGGTGACGAACGTCGGCGGATAGAAGAACCAATAGGAATAGGGGATTTTGGGGTCGCCAAAGACCGCCTGCTCGGCGAGCTGATGGCTATGCTGGTCGTAGATCAGCGCGGCATGCCCCTGGTCCGCCAGATATCCGGCCGAAAAGAAACTTAGAAAATCGGTCGATGTCGGTGCATCGAGCGGAACGAAGACGCCATAGGTTCCGAGCGCGATGACGATCAGCGCGACGGTCTCCAAGCCGAACAGGAGGCGGCCATAAGCGATGACACGCTCGCGGTTCAGCCAGGCCCCGCTGCGTAATTGCGCGAGGAATGCGGCGAGGAGATTCGCCCTCACGACGGTGCTGCTGGATTCCATGCCTTGAGCAAACCCCTGGCTGTGCCGGTGCATCGGCATGATGCACCCAAGATAGTTGCTATTTCGGTAACTGCTCGACCGGTCTCGCCCGAGATCGCGATTACCGGCGGAGTGGAGCCTGGGGTGGCGCAGGCCTGCACGGATCGCCGGTGCGAACCGAGGGCATTTTCCCCATGACCGCGGCTTGGGCCTTCCTTTTTCGATCCAAAGCAGATAGCCCGGTCATCGAGGAAGGTCGGATCGAATGAATGCGGGCTTAGAAAAGCGCTTCTGGCGGCTCGGCTTTTTCCGGGACGCGGCCTGGCTGACCAGGGAACGCGTCATCGCCTATGCGCGTCTCATGATCGTCCTGCAGGCGATCGCGCTCATTGTCCTGGCGATGCTCCTGCACGGATTCCTCGGCATCCTTACCGAGCCGACCTCCACCGATTTCCTCAGCTTCTATGCGGCCGGACACATGGCCGATCAGGGACAGGCCGCGGCGGTCTATGACCAGGCGGCGCATCGTCGCGCCGAGGAGCAGGCCTTCGGATCGTCCGGCATCGGATATTTCGCGTTCTTCTATCCGCCGACTTTTCTCCTGGCCTGCGCAGCCTTCGGTTGGATGCCCTATCTGGTCGCGTTCTACGTCTGGATCGGCAGCACTCTTGGAGCGTTCCTGCTCGCGGTCCGGAGGATCATGGGCCCGACCATCGCGATCCTGCCGATCGCGGCCTATCCGGCGATATTCCTGACCATCGGCACCGGACAGAACAGCTTCCTGACCGCCGCCCTCTTCGCGTTTGGAACCGTGCTCCTGGGCAAAAGGCCTTTCGCGGCCGGCCTTCTTCTCGGAGCACTGATCTTCAAGCCCCATTTCGGCCTGCTGCTGCCGATCGCCCTGATCGCCGGCAGGGAGTGGCGCGCCTTCACGGGCGCCGCAGTGATGACCCTCATCCTCGCAGTCTCGTCGGCCCTGCTGTTCGGCACCGATGCCTGGCAGGCGTTCCTCGAGCTTTCCCGGGGAGTCTCGCAGACATTCCAGGCCGGCCAGGTCGAATTCTTCCTGATCGTCAGCCCCTTTTCCGCCAGTCGCATGCTGGGCGGCTCGGTCGGCCTGTCTTATGGGGTGCAGGCTGCCGTGACCCTGACCGCGATGGTCTTCGTCGCAATCGTCTGGCGACGGAACATGCGTCCGGCCGCCCGGGCAGCCGTGCTGATTTCCGCGACGATGATCTCGCTGCCGGTCATCTTGTTCTACGACCTGACTCTCGCCGCCGTCGCGATCGCGTGGATCCTGCGCGATGCGGCGACGACCGGCTATCTTCGCTGGGAAAAGTCGGCGTTGCTGGTCGTTTTCTGCACGCCGCTGGTGGCGATCGCTGCCGCTTATGCCGCGAAATGGCCGCTCGGCCTGATCGCGACCGTCCTGCTGTTCGTTCTCTCGGTCCGCCGAGCATTCACGTTTGACGATGCTGAGAACCCGGAAAAGCGCGCCCGGTAAAATCTGAGCGAACGAGTTATCCGGTACGCGATCGGCAAAGGCCACAACCAATCAGCATTCGTTTACTGCGCGGAGAAGGCGGCACGTGGACCGCGAATATCCGCAGAAACCATCGAGGATCGCTCGAAAGAGCCGACCTCGGCGACTTCATCATTATCACGCCAGGCGCGTATTAATAAAATTTTTACCTCGTTTGACGTCATTCGACGCCCCGAGTAATGTTTCACATTAAATAAATAAAATGCCGGTATTTTGTAAAATTAAATTTACAAAGAGTAAAAAAGTGAACCCACTTCCGTCTAAAATGACCGATAACAGCAGCGACTGGCGGTGTTCAGCGGTCCACAGCGATCCATTTTGGGATGGTGGTTGCATTCTTAACTCCGCATTAACCGAGTGCTTGTAACGCTACAGTTGGCACTTGGTAAAAGCGTTCACTTTCCTAAACGCGAATAAAACCGAAGACGTAGTGTCAGCGCGAAGAAGACCCTGACTAGAAGTGTGCACAACTTTAAGTTCATTGGAGAGTCTGTTATGAAGCACATCGCGACAGCGCACCATTTCCTCCTCAGCCTCGGCCGCGACAAGAAGGGCGTCACCGCCGTGGAATACGGCCTGATTGCCGCTCTGATCGCCGCCGTGATCATTGCCGGCGTCAGCTCGCTCGGCACGAACATCAAGACCGTGTTCTCGACGGTTGCGGCCACGATCTAAGCCAAAAGCTTGGATCAGACGCCGGCTTTCCCGGGCAATTCCTCTCAGGGCGACAGGTTATCGTCGTCCTGAGAGGACTTCTGGGCAGTATATTCCATGGCATTCCTTCTTATCGCGTCATGCCTGGTCTATCTTTTGGCAGCACGCAGCGATTTATTTTTTCGAATTATACCTGATTGGATGTCGATTGCCGTCGCCGGACTAGCAATTCTTCGCTGGGCGGCAGCGCCGCAAATCAGCGAGGCGCTATGGACGCTCGGCAGTGCAGCGCTGATCTTTGCCGCGGGCTTGGTCTGTTTTAGCCGTGGGTGGCTCGGCGGCGGGGATGTGAAGCTGATGTCGGCAACAATTCTGCTGGTCGGAGCTGAAGGCACCATGCCGTTTCTCTTGGGAATGGCGTTGGCCGGCGGCCTGCTGTCGGTGATTGTTCTGATCTGGACCTTGTACGCACGAAAACTATCACGGGCAAAATCTGTATCGGCTAACGCCATGCGAGAAGACCACGACACCGCTCCCCCGCCGCCGTCGGTTCCCTACGGTATCGCAATCGCGGTCGCGGCCGTGTGCGTCCTGTTCCCGCAACTTCTTCAACATTAGGCGGATCACATGGGCTTGAGAATCATCCTGGTCCTGCTCTTGCTGGGCGCTGGCCTTGTCTTGGCGAAGCTGGTGTTCTTCAACGCTCCGCCGGCGACAGCAGATAACGCTCCCCCCAAGACCATGGTCGTGGTTGCCGCGTCCCCGATCCTGACCGGCTCCCTCGTCAAGGCCCAGGAGCTGCAGTTCGCGACCCTGCCCGACCATGTCGATGCCGACAGCGTATTCGTGCGCCCGATGGCGCCCAATCCGGCGGACCAGCCGGCCGCCGACAAGAAGGCACTCGAAGAGGTGACCGGCGCGGTCGCCCGCAAGCAGTTTCAGGCGGGCGAGCCCTTGTTCCGCGGCACCGTCGTGAAGCCGGGCGAAAGCGGCTTTCTCGCAGCGGTCCTCTCGCCGGGTGAGCGGGCGATCTCCATCGGCGTAACGGCCGTCTCGGGCGCCGCCGGGCTGATCTATCCCGGTGACCGCGTCGACGTGATCCTGACCCAGAACCTGACGTCGAACGACGTTTCCCTGACCCACAAATCGGTGGCGGAAACGATTGCCCAGGACGTACGCGTGCTTGCCATCGACCAGCAGCTTCAGGCGAAGGCAGCGCCCACCGGCCCCGAGGGCAAGCTTGCGCAGACCGTGACCCTCGAAGTCGATCCGCAGCAGGTGGAGAAAATTGTCGTCGCGACCAAGCTCGGCGATCTCTCGCTGACCATCCGAAGCCTGCAGACGGCGGCGCAGCCGGTGGAAAAGGCGACCGGCAACGGCGGACCGACCTGGGCAGAGGATGTCTCGCCCGCGCTCAAGACGGTTTCCATTACGCCCAAGCCGCTCACGTCCTCGAGGCCCGTAACAGTCTACCATGGCGCGAATAAATTAGATGCGGCCGCCCAATAACCGCACGAGCAACCCGACTGGGATCCCAGTCAGAAGCGAGCGAACGCCCTATGCCCAAGCTCTTTAAATCCATCGCTCTCCTCACGCTCCTTCTGCTTGAAGCAAGCGGCGGCCGATCGGCATGGGCGGCCACGGCCCCCATCACGATCGACGTCTCCCAAGGGAAGCTCGTCACGCTGGCGGCGCCGGCGACGACGGTATTCATCGCCGATCCGACCATCGCGGACGTGCAGGTGCCGATGCCGACGCGCGTATTCGTGCTGGGTCGCAAGGCCGGCCACACCACGCTCTACGCGCTCGGCGCGGAAGGCCAGCAGCTCCTGACGATGGAGGTCGAAGTCCGCAACCCTGACGAGGCGGTCCAGAAATCGATCGACAGCGATCCGCGGGGCAAGGGCATCCAGGTCCATGGCACGAACAACGGCCTGGCCCTTGAAGGAACGGCGCAGGATCCGGCGGCCGCCTATCGGGCCAACCAGGTCGCGGCCGGGCTCCAAAAGGACAGCGACACGCTCGACGACCGGGTGAAGATCAGGAATTCGGCGCAGGTCATGATCCGCGTGCGTATCGCCGAGGTCTCGCGCTCGATCACCAAGGAGCTCGGCATCAACTGGAACTCGGTGTTCACCGCCGGCGCCTTCCGGTTCGGCCTGATCACTGGGCGCACGCCCTTTCCGGTCACGACCAACAGCATTACCGGCGCCCAGATCAGCAACGTGTTCGTGCCGGACCCGACCGGTGCCGGCTCGCTGCTCGCCGGCGCCTTCACCCGCCATATCGCCGCCGATTCTGTCATCGACGCGCTCGCGCAGGACGGGCTGATCTCGATCCTGGCTGAGCCGAACCTGACGGCGCTGTCGGGCGAGAAAGCGAGCTTCCTTGCGGGCGGCGAGTTCCCGATCCCGGTCGCCCAGTATCAGAACGCCATCACCGTCGAGTTCAAGCAATACGGCGTCTCGCTCGATTTCGTGCCGACCGTGCTCTCGGCCAACCACATCAGCATGCATGTGCGGCCCGAGGTGAGCGAGCTCACGACGGCCGGCGAAGTCACGATCAACGGCATCACCGTACCGGGCCTGCAGGTGCGCCGCGCCGACACGACCGTCGAGCTCGGCAGCGGCCAGAGCTTCGCGATCGGCGGGCTGCTGCAGAACAACTTGACCTCAAACGTGAGCCGCTATCCGGGACTGGGCGACCTGCCGGTGCTGGGCGCGCTGTTCCGCTCGTCCAACTTCACGCGCAACGAGAGCGAGCTCATCATCATCGTCACCCCGTACATCGTGAAGCCGATCGACGATCCGAAGAGCATCCGCCTGCCGACCGACGGGCTGCGGCCGCCGAGCGACCTCGAGCTGATGCTGCTTGGCAAGATATCCGGCTCGCGCGCCGTGCCCAGCGAGTACGACGGCCGGCTCGCGATCGAAAGCCTGAGCGGCCCGCGCCTCAGCGGCGATGCCGGCTTCGAGCTCGAATGATGGAAGGTGACGCCAGCATGAAACGAATCATCCCCGCCATCCTGCCACTGCTGCTCATCACCGGCCTCGGCGCCTGCAGCAATTCGGATGAAATCCCGACGTCGCAGCTTGCGCCGGTGAAGCAGGCCCAGGTCGTGAAGCGGGAGCAGCAATTCGTCGTGCCGGCCGGCCGTGGCACGCCCGAGCTGTCGGCAACCTACCGCGGCGGCTTCGACCGGTTCCTCGCCGAAGCCGGAGGCGGCAAGCCGCAGATGCTTCACCTGACGCTGTTCGGCGGTGCGCCGCAGGTCGCGGCGGCACTGCGCCAGGCCGCCATCGCCGACGGCGTCGACCCCGCGAAGATCGAAATAAGGCCGACCGCCGTGGCCCCGGCAGCCAGCACGGGCGCCGCGGGCGTCCAGACCACCGTCGTCGCCACCACCTATGGCGTGCAGATGCCGACCTGCGCCGGCGGGCCGACGGACGCCCTTTCGCGCGACCAGAACCCGGCTTGGAGCGATTTCGGCTGCTCCGTCAACAGCACCCTCGCGGCGATGGTCGCCGATCCGCACGACCTGATCAGGGGCGAAGCGGGCGGCGAGACCGACAGTGCGATTGCCGGCGCCGCCATCGACCGCCTTATGCAGGACAAGGTGAAGAAGCTCGATAATGGCCAATCCTTCACGCCGCTTGGCGGATCGGGCGGCGGGAGCGGGCAATGAGCACGCTTCCGGGGCGACAGGGGTTGCTCGAATCGTCGGATAGCACCGGCAGGGGCAGGGAACGGTTCACCGCCTTCCTGTCCGACCCGCAGAGCGAGCAGACCGTACAGCAGTGCGTCACCGAGATGGCCCTGTCCTTCAGCTCGGTCCATGCCGGCGGGATCGTACGCGCCAATGCGCATCTGGAAAGATCCCGCTCGCCGATGGCGCTCATGGTCGACATCTCGGGCATCGAGTTTCCGGTCAACGAGGTTCATCACCTAGCCGAGGTCTGCGAGCCTGGCGTCTCGGTGGTAGTGGTCGGCGACCGCAACGATGTCGGGCTTTATCGCGACCTGATCCGCGCCGGCGTCAGCGATTATATCGTCAAGCCGCTGACGCGATCGCTGGTCCAATCCGCGATCGACACCATGCTGGGGTCGGGCACCCCGGGCGCCACGCCCTTGAGCCAGAAGTCGGGGCGCGTCGTCACCGTCCTCGGCGCCCGCGGCGGCGTTGGTGCCACGACGATCGCCAGCAATCTGGCCTGGTACCTTGCCAACAGGGAGAGCCGGCGGGTCTGCCTCGTCGACCTCGATGTCCATTACGGCGATTGCGCGCTGACGCTCGACATCAAGCTGAATGGTGGCGGCGGCCTGCGCGAAGCGCTCGAAGAGCCGACCCGCATCGACGATCTGTTCCTGGACCGCGCCATGGTGAGGAGCGGCGATCGCCTGTTCCTGCTGAGTTCCGAGGAGAAGATCGAGAAGCCGTTCCGCCTGGACCCGGATGCGTTGGCGCCGCTGTTCGATGTCCTGCGCAAGCAGTTTCACTATGTCGTGGTCGACGTCCCGCGGAGCAACGGGGCGTTCCTGCACCCGATGCTCGAAATCTCGAATACGCGCGTGGTCGTCGTCGATCAGACCGCGCACGCCATCCGGGATCTGCTTCGTCTGCGCGGCATGATCGATGCGCCCCAGCTCGGGCAAAGGAACCTGATCGTGCTCAACCGCTGGGGGGAAGCGGGCAAGCGCGACATCAACCTGGCGGCCATGGCGGATACGATCGGGCTGCCGGTCGATGCAACGGTGGGATTTCACCCGAAGTCCGTGATTGCGGCCGCCAACGCCGGCCGTCCGATCGCCAGCGAGAGAGGCCCTCTCGCGACGGCAATCGCGACCATTGCCAGTGAACTGAGCGGCCGGCACCTGGCCCGCAAGCGCGGCCTCTGGAGTCGCTTCAAATGACAAGAGCTTCATTCGGCCGCCGTTATGTCGAAAGCACCGCTCGGGCGATCGTTCCCGTTCCCCAGCCCGTGGAGCAACCGGAGGACCCGTTCCGCGTCCCGGCCATGGACGAGACGCGCCGGCAGATGCGCGATCTGCTACTGACCCGGATCGATACGACGGCCGCCGTCAAGCTGTCGCCCGAAGGGCTTCGCGCTGAGATCCGGCGCCTGGTCGGCGATATCGGCACCGAGCAGCGCGTTCAGTTGAACGCGCGCGAGCAGGAGCGCCTGGTTCAGGAACTGCTCGACGACATGGTCGGCCTCGGCCCGCTGGAACCGCTGCTGGCGGATGACGCGGTGACCGACATCATGATCAACGGCCCGCACAACGTGTGGGTCGAACGGCGCGGCAAGCTGGAGCTCGTCCCGGTTCGCTTCCGCGACAATCAGCATGTGGCCAACATCGCCCAGCGGATCGCCGCCTCCGTCGGGCGCCGGGTCGATGAAGCGAGCCCGATCTGCGACGCGCGACTGGCCGACGGCAGCCGCGTCAACATCCTGCTGCCGCCGCTGGCCCTCTGCGGCCCGACCCTGTCCATCCGAAAATTTTCCCGCAAGGCCATCACCCTCGACATGATGGTCCGCCAAGGCAACCTCTCGGAGCCGCTCGCCCGCTTCCTGGAGATCGCCGCCAAGGCCCGGCTCAACATCCTGGTCTCGGGCGGCACCGGTTCGGGCAAGACCACCCTCATGAACGCCATGTCCCGGTCGATCGACCAGGGCGAGCGCATCGTCACGATCGAAGACGCGGCCGAACTGCGGCTCCAGCAGCCCCACGTCGTGTCGGTCGAGACGCGCCCGGCGAATCTCGAGGGCAACGGCGAGATCAATCAGCGCGATCTCTTGAAGAATGCCCTGCGCATGCGGCCCGATCGCATCATCGTCGGCGAGGTTCGCGGTGCCGAGGCCTTCGACATGCTCCAGGCCATGAACACCGGCCATGACGGGTCCATGTCGACCGTCCATGCCAATACGCCGCGCGATGCCTTGTCCCGCGTCGAGAACATGGTGCTGATGGCCGCCGTCGGCCTGCCGTCGCGCGCGATCCGCACCCAGATCGTAAGCGCGCTCGATCTGGTCATCCAGATCGAGCGCATGCGGGATGGCATCCGCCGCGTGGTGAGCGTCATGGAGGTCATCGGCCTCGAATCCGACGTCATCACGACCCAGGAGCTGTTCGCCTTCCGCTACGAAGGGGAAACACGCGAAGGCACCTTGCGCGGCAGCTTCGTGTGCGCCCGTTTCCGCCCGCATTTCCTGGAACGCGTCGCCCAGTTCGGCCTCGAACGCCGGTTCCAGGAGATCATGGAGCTGGAGGGCTGACGGATGCGGATTGATCCCTGGCTGCTTATCACCGCGCTGGTCTTCTTCGCGCTGTTGATCGCCCTGATCCTGGCCTCGCTCGGCAAGAACAAGAACAGCGCCGCCAGCAAGCGGCTGCAGGCGCTGGCACCGGCCAAGGCCACGACGGACACGATGTCCTCGGCCGATAAGCCGCGCCGCGAGGTCCTGCTGCCGCTCCTGCCGGCGCCGCTCCAGCGCCGGCTGCGCTCTGCGTTCATCTCCACGGGCGACAAGCTGTCCCTGGAAACGCTCTTGCTGGCAGCACTTGGTGGGGGCGGGGCGGTCGCGGCTCTTTGCATCACGATCATCCGCCTGCCCCTGACGATAACGGCTCCCGCCGTCTGCGTGTGCACGATCATCATCCCGTGGTTCTTGCTGCGCTCCTTCCAGGCCAAGCATGCCACCAATTTCCTGAAGCTGTTCCCCGATGCCATCGATCTGATCGTCCGGGCGGTCCGGGCAGGCCTGCCGGTGTCGGCGGCGCTCGAGTCCGCGGGCAAGGAAACGCCCGATCCGGTCGGCCTCGAGTTTCGCCAGATCCTGGCCTACATGCGCGTCGGCATGGATCTCGACGAAGCATTGGCGCGGGCCGCGCGCCGGGTCCGCCTCGTCGATTTCGACTTCTTCGTCGCGAGCCTCGTGCTGCAACGCAAGAGCGGCGGCAACCTGTCCGAGACGCTGGCGATCCTTTCGTCCGTGCTCCGGCGCCGGGAGGAGCTGCGTTCCAAGACCAAGGCCGTGACATCCGAAGCCAGGACCTCCGCGGCGGTGCTCGCCGCCCTGCCCTTCTTCGCCGCGGGCGCCATTCTCTTCATCAACCCGGAATATTTCAGCATCCTGTTCAGCGATCCCCGCGGCGCCTACATCATGGGCGCCTGCGTGCTCAACCTGGCGCTGGGCATGCTGTCGATGCGCTTCCTCATCAAAAAGGCGCTGGCGTGACCTCCATCGCACCCCTGCTCTCGCCCTTGACGCTCGCCTTCGCCCTGCTCGTGGCCGTGGCGGCGGTGGCGATCCTCGTCCTGACGCGAAACACCGGCCGCCGCGTCTCCGAGCGGCTTGCCGGCCTCAAGCCCGAGGTCGCCTCGGAATCGGCGCTCGCCGCGGGCGGCAAGAAGATCAGCGCGCTCGGCCAGATGCTCGCCGCGACGCCTCTGGTCGGCAGCAACGAGACGGCGAAGATCGCCGCGACCCTCGCCGACGCGGGGATCCTCGGGCACCAGAAGGTCGGTATCTTCATCGCGATCAAGGCCACCCTGGCGTTTTCCCTGTCGGTCGGCGGCTGGTTCGGCCTGGAAGAGGTCGGCATGCTGCCCCAGGCCTTGGCGATGCGGGTGGCCGTCGAAGTTATGTTTGCGCTGCTCGGATGGCGGCTGCCGGACGTGATCGTCGGCAGGATCGCCGCCCACCGGCGAGACCTGCTGCGCATCGGCATCGCCGACGCGCTCGATCTCATGGTCATCTGCGTCGAGACCGGGCTCGGCCTCGAACAGGCGCTGGAGCGGGTCAGCCGGGACATTGCCGCGGCCAATCCGGTCGTCAGCGCGGAACTGGCCAAGACCGTTGCGGAAATCCGCGTCCTGCCGCAGGTCCGCGACGCGTTTGACAATTTCGCGCGGCGAAGCAAATTGCCGGCGGTCAGGAGCGTGATGACCACGCTCGTCCAGACCATCCAGTACGGCACGCCGCTGGCCCAGTCCCTCCGCGTACTCTCGGCCGACATGCGCATGCGCCGCATCCTCGAGGTCGAGGAGCGCGCGGCCCGGCTGCCGGTCCTGCTGACCATCCCGCTCATCATCTTCATCCTGCCGTGCCTGTTCCTCGTGGTGGGCGGCCCGGCAGCGCTCCAAGTGTTGGCAAGCCTGAAGGGATAGCCGAATTGCTGCGCATCTCAACCGCCCCCCAAGTGCCGGCCCTGCATCGCCTGCGCGCCCGCGCGCTGGCCGCCGTCCTCTGCACCCTGGGCGTCGCCGCTTGCGCGACTTCACCGATCCCTGACCAGACGCACAATCTCGGCGAGATCAAGGACAAGGCCAAGGTCTCCCAGCAGCTCGCGGACGCCGCCCGGCAGGGTGGCGATTACGCCGGCGCCGTCGAGCTCTACAGGAAGATGCTGCAGGCCGGGGGCGACCCGTTCCAGGCGCATCTGGGCCTCGGCGACTGCCTGCTGGCGACCGGCGCGCTCGACGACAGCGAAAAGGAATATCAGGCCGCGGCCGTGGTGGCACCGGACCGGCCCGAGGCCCAGCTTGGCCTGGGGCGCGTGCTGCTCGCCAAGCATCGCCCCGAACAGGCGCTGGGTGCCTTCGACCTGGCCTTGAAGAACGGCGCGTCCCACGCGGTGGCGCTCAATGGCAAGGGCCTGGCGCTGGATCTTCTGGGGCGCCATGCCGACGCCCAGCAAGCCTACCAGGAAGGGCTGAAGGACGCGTCGCAGGACCGGGTGCTGCGCAGCAACTTTGGCCTGTCCCTCGCGCTCACCGGCGATTACCAGGGCGCCCTCGCGCTGCTGACGCCGATCGCGCAGGATGCCGCCGCCACGCCGCGGAACCGGCAGAACCTGGCCCTGGTGCTGGGACTGAAGGGCGACACGGCCGCCGCGCGCAGCGTGGCGCTGCACGACCTGAGCCCGGAGGCGGTGGACAGCAACCTGCAATTCTACCAGGCCGCCCGCCTCGCGGCGGCCGGCACGGCGGGCGCCGCCGCGACGCATTGATTACAGGAGCGTTGATGGCTCGAGCGAGATCCGATCGCCGATGATCGGATCGCGCTCGGGCCTTTTGCTTATTTGGTGACGCGCAGCTTCGTCAGGCTGTTGGCGATGCTGTCGAACGCGGCATAGAGAGCCGCCTGGTTCTGCGCGGTATAACTGTAACTTGTGTCCCCTACGCCCGGCACAGTCCCCGCGCAATAGACCAAAACTGGCGGCGTGTTGGGCGAACCGCTATTCAGGTAAACCGTGTAGATGATGACATTCTGCGCCTTCAACGCGTCACAGACGGCCTCTTCCTGTTTGTCGACAGTCGGGACGTCCGGCGGCTGCTGGTTGGTTGGCGCGCCGTTGTAATCGGCGATCTTGCCGCCTGCGATCGCGTTGTTTTTGTTGAGGTTATTGACGCCATCGGTCATGAGGACCACTGCCTTTTGCCACGGCGCGGCATTCCAGTTACTGACCGTCTCCGCTGCCGCTGCCGCATACGGGCCGTTAGGCGATAGCAAGCGATAGCCCCACGCCATGCCGATCGACCCGATCGTGCCGCCGTTCTGCCAATCCTGCAGCCCGCTGTTGATGATGCCATTGCCAGAGGCATCCGCACCGATCGAGTTGAGCAGAGGTTGCAGGTTATTGGTGAGCGGCACCACCGGGGTCGGGCAGGACTGATTGGGGCCCGGCGCCGTGAAGCCGTCGTGGTAGGGACCCTTGAAGATCGTGGCGGCCGTCCAATCGAGCAAAACCGGCGTAGTCGCGTGCCCGTTATTTGGCCAATGGTAGGCAGTCAAGTAATTGTTGGAGCTACCGCTGACCGGTGTGTCGAGATCCAGTGCCACGGCATTTGCGGCGGCCGCCGGTGTCGGGGCCGCGGCCACAGTCGCAAAGGTAGATTGCCGTTCGACCACGCAGCCGGTCCAACCGGTTACATCGTTTGGCGTGTAGGCGGGCGCCGTCGCAGAATTGACCATGTTGGGGGCGACGACTCCAGGATTGACCGCGGCGACATAGGGCACGATACCAATCCGCGTCTGCGGGTTGTTCGTCGTCGTCGAGCCGAACAAGGTTATGACGAAATGCCCCGCGGCGGTTTTCAGCGCGATGATGTTTTCGTTCGCCGTGGTGGGATTATTAGCAACCGGTGTCCAGTTTTGATTCGGGTGGGATAAGGAGCCGGTGTTGTCGAGCACCATCGCGACCTCGAGGTTTTTCGCCAGCGCCACCGTGCTTTGAGAGCTGACCGCGACGGTGCTGAACCCGCCCAGCGCCATGAAGGTCGTCTTGACGTTCGCCGTTGCCGTGACCGTGACGGTCGAACTGGTTGGGGTTATGGGCGTCACCGTCGTCGTACCGATGGTGACCAGATTGGTGTTCGGGAAATTCGCGTGCAGATAGTTCGTGACGGTCGTGCTGATCGAGCTCTGGCTAGCCTGGTAAAGGTTCGGGGTCGCGCCCACGGCCAGCGCCGCCGCGTCCAGGGCGGCGGTCAGCTTGGCGCGCGCCATGTAGGCGCGGCTCAAGTCAACGGCCAGGCCCATGGACAGGATGAACGGGACGAGGCTGAGGGCGAAAATGACCGCGACGGTGCCATGGTCATCACGACGGAAGCGGCTGAGGCGCTTTCTTGAAGATGCTTTGGCGACGGACGGGAACATTCTTGTCTCCGGTGCAGGGAGCGCTGGCCGCGCTGTGGCGCTCAGCAAGGCTGTGCGATCGTCGACCCCAGGCGCGGCCGGTTCAGGGCCTGCTCGCTCAAGGTGCGGGCGCCGATAACACCGTATGTGATGGCTGGCTGATAGGCGAACTTGACCGTTACCAGGATGATCATTTGGCCCGTAGAGCCGAGGCCGGCGGTCAGGCTCAAGGGAACGGATGGATCCTTCGCCGGGCCGCCGGTGCTGGTGCAGCGCCATCCACCGTTCGAGGTATAGGTGGGATTGTTGTTCGAGTCATAGGCCACGCCGACGACATCGACGGTGACAGGAGTGGTCATTCCAGTGGGTGGAGGAGGCAACGGTGCGAGGACCACGTTCGCTGCCGACACGATGTCGCTGAATTGCCCGGCCTGCCAGGTGCCGACCTGCGCGACGATATCGGAGATCGATTGCGCTGCCATCAGCGTCTTGGCGTCGACCGTCTCATATTGGGCAAACTGCATCATGCCGAGCCACATGGTGAGCATGACCGGGACGATCATGGCGAACTCGACGGCCGCCGTACCGGAGCGATCGCGCGGGATCCCGCGGAACAAGCGTCGTCCCCGCATCAGAACGGCTCGTTCTTGATGATGACGGTATATTGGAGCGGCAGGGAATTTGCCGCCGCCCCTAAGAAGTTAGTCATGCCCGGAACAACGTTCTGCCAATAATAAATGAGCCTGACCGCGACAATTGACCCGCCAGATCCCGTGTTGAAGCAAGAATTTGTCACCTGACCTTGCGCGTTGTAAGTTGGCGTCGGCAGACTTATCGCACCGAAATTGGCAAACGAATGAACATCAAAATACAAATTCGAACATGAAATCTGGCCAAGCATGTTGGCGCAAACGCTGTTCTTGAAATTCGTGAGCGTCGCATTTGGCGTCGGCGGACAGTTCGCATCGACGTTCTGCATCTGCCCGGTCTGGATCTGCCGGGCAGCGGAGGCGATCGCCCCCTGCATCACGGCGTTGGCGAAGATCATGAAGGCGGAATTGAAGAGGACGAAGATCAAGGCAAGAAACGGGAATAAGAGCATCGCAAATTCCACCGCGACGACACCGTCCGTGCGAGACCGTAACTCTTCCAGGACAGCCGGGTGCGGAAGCCGCGCCAGCCGGTCGAGGATCTGCCTTACTCGGCCATACACGCCATACCTCCAGCACCGATCGTTCCGTTAGCGCGAGCTCGCGAGCGCAATGTGCTTGATCATGGTCAAGATGACACGGTAAGCGTTTACAATTAGTAAGCTTTTGACTGAATATACCAACGCCTAAAGGTTGCACAATACTGGCACCACTGCAATCCAAACGGGCTACATCGCCTGTTCGGCTCGAAATCTCTCGCCCGCGCCTTCCGGAAAGCCGCGGGCTTAATGATTTTTTATTGGATCTCAATGTCTTGTCATTCTTGCCGGTGTTCAGAACCCGGCCGCCAGACCGATCTTCGGGATAGAGGCACGCGAATTGCGCGAGACGCTGCGAACCAGACTCCCTGACGCGAGATCGCTCGCGCCGCTCATTGCATTGGTTCTGCTGGCATTTTCGTTGCGGCTGTTCGTATTTTTCGAAAATCCGAACATTCATTATCCCGATGAAATATTCCAGGTCACCGAACCGGCCCACAAGCTTCTGTTCGGCACCGGCTTCCAGGCTTGGGAATGGGTCGTCGGCGCCCGGTCCTGGCTTTGGCCCGGCGTCGTCGCCGGCCTGATGGCCCTGGGACGCCTGGGCGGTTCCGATCCTGCCGCGATCATGCTGCCCGTATCCGTGTTCATGGCCGCGGCATCCACGCTGCCGGTCATTTGCGGATATCTCTGGGGACGCCGGCTCGGCGGCATGCAGGCGGCACTGATCGTCGGCGCGCTCAATGCCGTCTGGGTCGATCTCGTCTATCTGGCAGTTCATCCCTCGACCGACGTGATCGCGGCCGACTGCCTGGTCTGGGCGCTGTATCTCGGCTATCCGGCCCGGCCGGCCGAAACCCGCGGCCGCCTGTTCTGGGCCGGCCTCCTCGCCGGCGCCACGTTCGTGCTGCGCATTCAGCTCGCCCCGGCCCTGGCCGTGATCGCCTTCTTCGTCTGCGGGCTGCGGCAAGGCATCCACCGATGGACCTGCTTCGCGACCGGCGCCCTGGTGCCCGTGCTGATCCTGGGGGCGGTCGATTGGATGACGCTCGGCGTGCCCTTCCACTCGATATTCGTCAATGTGCGGCTGAACGTGTTCGAGGGCGTCAGCACCGATTTCGGCGTTTTCCCCTGGTACACGTTCTTCGTGCTGTTCTTCGATATTTGGGGCGGAGCCTTTCCTCTGGCGATCCTGGCAATCGTCGCCGGCGCGAGAAGGCTACCGGCCGTGGCCATCGTCGCAGCGACCATCTTCGTTACCGCTTCGCTGTTCGCCCACAAGGAATATCGCTTCGTCTTTCCGGCCATTCCCCTGCTCGTCACCATGGCGGGCTTGGGGGTTTCCGACGGCGTGGCGCTGCTGCAAAAGCAGCGTTTGCCGATGTTCTCCTCGCAAGGGAGCGTGGCGATGATCGCCCTCGCCTTCTGTGCGACGACATCCTTCGCGGTCGCGGCGTCACCCGCCTACCTGCCGTCCTGGACGCGCGCGCGCGGGTTCCTGGCCGCGTTCGACTTCCTATCCCATCGGGCGGATATTTGCGGCGTGGCGCTCTATCGCATGTCCGTGCTGCTGACGCCGGGCAATACGGGGTTGCCGCCGCAAACGCCGCTTTACGAGACGGGAGCCGCGACACTCGAACGCGATGCCGCCGGCTTCAACGCGCTGGTCGGCTGGCCGAATGCCGTTATCGACGATGCCCGATTCGCCAAGACCGCCTGCTTCCGCGGGCAGTTGGACGAGTCCTACCATACGCGCCAACCGATCTGCGTCTGGATCCGCGCCGGCGCCTGCCAGCCGGATGCCGCCGCACAGCCCCCAGTGAATTGGCCCGCCCGGCTGGCCGCCCGATCGAATGCCGCTTCGACGGAGAATGACGAGGAATATCAAGAATAAGCACGCTACAGTCGCTCCCATCTCAAATGCCGTCCGGCTGCAAGATCCCACCCACCGCAGCCGCGCTCCCCGCGCAATCCCCATGAATGATTTCAAAGAGTTTCCGCATGGATAAAACCTCAAAATCGGCCGCTGCCGAGGAAGCGCCAGGCAGAGAGGCCTTTTCCGCATTTCTGGCGGATGCGGCGAGCGAGGCGCTCGTTCGCCAATGCGTCACCGAGATGGGGCTATCGCCGAATTCCGTTCAGCGCGGCGACATCGGCACGGCGATTGCCCACCTCGAGAAGGGGCGATCGCCGACGGCATTGGTGGTCGATATTGCAGGGGCCGAACCGGCTCTCACGAGGATCCAGCATCTGGCCGACGTCTGCGAGCCGGGCGTGTCCGTCGTGGCGGTCGGCGATCGCAATGACGTCGGCCTTTACCGCGATCTGCTGGGCGCGGGCATCAGCGACTATATCGTCAAGCCGCTGCCGCTTCCCCTCGTCCACAAGGCCATCGGCGGCATCCTCGGGCGAACGGAGGTCGCCAACACCCCGCTCAGCCAGAAGCTTGGCAAGGTGATGGCCGTCGTCGGCACCCGCGGCGGCGTCGGGGCAACGACCATCGCGACCAATCTGGCCTGGGGACTCGCGAATAAAAAGCATCGGCGGGTGGCACTCGTCGACCTGGATTTGAAATTCGGCGCCTGCGGCCTGATGCTCGGCGTGAAATCGGATAGCGGCCTTCGCGAAGCCTTGGAGCGGCCGCTTCGCGTCGACGAGCTTTTCGTTCAGCGCGCGATGATCCCGTGCAGCGACCGCCTGTTCCTTCTCGCCTGCCAGGAAAAGGCCACCGATCTCATCAAGATCGACCCGGTCGCGCTGCCGCAGCTGATGGCACTGCTTCGCAAGGAATTCCATTACGTGGTTCTCGACGTGCCGAGAGAGAACCCGCTCCTGCTCGACCAGGCGCTCGAGGCGGCCAGCACCAGGCTCTTCGTCCTGGATCAGACCACCCTCGCGATCCGGGATATGATCGAACTGCGCCAGTCCCACCCCACGGCGGACGACGGACGGCGCAATGTCATCATCCTCAACCGGTTCAATGAATCCCGGCGCGGCGGCATCGCCACGAACGAGATGGCATCGGTTTTGGGCGCGAAGGCGGATTTCGTCGTGCCGTTCGACGCCAAGAGCGTGCTTTACGCGGCGAACGCCGGCATCCCGCTGCTCACGCACCGCGGAAGCGCCGCCAAGGCCATCGAGCGGCTTGCCGAAGATCTCGGCGGCCAGCCGCATGCCCCCCGCAAGCGCTGGTGGCAGTTTGGTCGAGATTGACCAGCGGCAATCAGCGGCGGCGCGACGCCGGGGAAGCGCCAACCGGGAAGGCCGACGCCATCCCTCGCTGTCCCCGGAACGCCGCCCGGGAGCCGAAATGACGCGGCAGGCCAAACCCTGCCGCGATGCCGATGGCTATTGTTAGATGGTGTTCGCCACGGTCGAGAATACCGTGGAGATATTCGTACCCAACAAGCTCACCCCGCCAATGATCACGGCCGCGATCAGCGCCGCAATCAAGCCGTACTCCACGGCGGTAACGCCCTTCTGGTCCTGAACGAGGTGCGAAACAAAGCGGTGCGCCATAACGATGTGCTTCACGAGAGCCTCCAATGAGCTTCTGATTACGGCCAGCCTTACCCAAAGTATTCTTGTACGAGCTGCGCCGTTTAATGCCTGTTCGTCGCGGAAATTTGACGCGAGCCCACCCTGGGCACACGAGATTTTACATGCCACGGGTTAGTGATCAATTAAAAATAGAACAAATGCCGCGCAATACATGAACAGCAGGCTGCGCAGACAGATCAGCGCGCGCCCTTTGATCCGGTATCGCTCTTTAGAACTTCCCGACTCCTGGCCAGGCCAAGTCCTAGTCGCTTTGCACGGATCCGCATCCATTGGCTGCAGGATCAGCAATCGTTAGGTGAGCAATATTGGGGTCGCGATGGGATTCACCTTGCCGATGTCGTCACGCCTCGATCCCGACCGGCACGCGATGGCCCGCGCGCGGCAGCAGCAGCTTTAAGAGCGGGCCGGTCATCACCGTCGTCACCACCGCCATGATCACCATCATGGTGAAGACGTTCTGCGGAATGAAGCCCAGGTCGAAGCCGATGTTCAGCACGATCAGCTCCATCAGCGCCCGCGTGTTCATCAGCGATCCGAGGATGGTCGAATCATGGTGGCCGAAGCCGGCCAGCCGTCCGCCGACATAGACCGGGATGATCTTGCCGAGGATGGCGGCGGCCAGCACGATCGCGAGCCATGCGAGATCGCTGGCGCCGGTCAGGCCCAGGATGTTGGTGCGCAGGCCGGTGAAGGTAAAGAAGATCGGCAGGAAGAAGACCAGCACGAACTGGCCGACCTGCCGGCGCCAGGCCGTGACGAAGCCCAGGTGCCGATGGAACAGCAGGCCGGCCGCGAAGCCGCCGAAGATCGCGAAGATGCCGAGCTCGAACGTCCAGATCGCCAGTGCGAAGATCAGGCACAGCACGATGGCCATCAGGTTGGCCGGCACTTCCTCGCCGCGGATCGGCAAGTGCCGCAGCAGGGTGTTGACCAGCGGCCGCAGCACGATCCAGAGCACGGCCATCAGCAGGACGAGGCCGCCCAACTGCAGCGTCATCTGCAGGCCGGAGAAACGCGCCGTGGCATAGGCCGAAACGCCGGCCAGCATCACCCAGCCGACCACGTCGTTGATCGCGGCGGCGGAAATCGCGACCACGCCGATTTCGCTCTGGTTCAGGCCATATTCGCGCAGGATGCGCCCCAGGATCGGCACGGCCGTAATGGCGAGCGCCACGCCCAGGAACAGGCTGTAGGTCAGCGGGTCGACGCTGGGTGCCAGCGTCGACGCCGACGCCTCGCCGATCACCAGGCCGAGCGCGAAGGGCACGCAGATCGAGGCGATGGCGACCGTCAGCGTGGCGCGTCGGTTGCGCTGGGCCTTCAAGTGGCCGAATTCGAAATCCGCGCCGATCTGGAACATCAGCAGGATCAGGCCGATCTGGCTCAAGATGACGATCGGCGGCGCGGCGGTGGTGCCGAACAACTGGGCCGAAAGCTCGGGGAACAGATGGCCGAACAACGACGGCCCGAGCAGCAGGCCGGCGACGATCTCGCCGATCACGCCCGGCTGTCCCAGGCGCCGAAACAGCGTGTTCAGGAGTCGGGCGGCCCCGACCATGATGATCAGCTGCAGCAGCACGAAAAACAGCAGATGCTCGGTCTGATGCACCGAAGCCGTCATTGAATGCTCTCCCTGGGATCGGTTTCTCGTTCAGGCCCGGCGCCCGGCGTAGCTGCGGAACAGGTCGAACCAGCCCTCGCACACTACGCCGGTGAAGCCGGCCCCGGTCATTGTCGCCTCGATCACCGCCGGCGCCACGCAATTCTCCATGGTTTCCCAATGATAGGCCATGAGGGCCCCGACCTTGGACTGGCGCGTGATCCAGCGGCTCAGCATCGGCACGCCGCGGCCGAGGTAGCGGGCGAGCGTCGTCCGGTAGATCGGCCGGGTCGGGCTGCTGACCTCGAGCAGCAACAGGATGCCGCCCGGCGCCAGCACCCGGCGGAACTCGCGGAAGCAGGCGTCGAGATCGTCGATGTGCCGGATGGCATAGCCCATGACGATGACATCGATCGTGCCGTCGGCCAGCGGCAGACTGTCGGCTAGGCCCTGGATCAGCGGGATGTCGAGCTTGCGCTGGGCCTCGGCCAGCATGGCTTCCGACAGGTCGAGCCCGAACACGGCGCCGGACGGGCCGACGATGTGCGTGGCCGCCTCGGCGATGAGGCCGGTGCCGATCGCGACGTCGAGTACGCGTTGCCCGGGTTTGAGGCCAGCGCGGATGAGGCAGCGCCGCCGGTACCAGCCGCCGGAACCGAGCGAGAAGATCCGATTGACCGTGTCGTAATGCGGAGCGGTGTCGTTGAAAAGTTCGCGCACGAATTGCGGCGCAGTCCGCCGGACGGGACCACTTTCCAGGCTTACATCCCGGCCGGAACTGTCATTCATGCGCTTACATGATCTCCGATCGGGGCCGCTGTCGCCAGGAACCGGCATATTTCCCTTACCAGATCCTTCTGGTTGGGGGCAAATCCCTATGCTAATGCTCGGACCAAGTCCGATGCGGCACCCCGGTGCCCGATCGGAAGGACGAAGGCCGGAGCATCGAATTGGCACAGGCGAGCGTCAGCACAGCGGACGAGAGTTGCGACGTCCTGGTCATCGGCGGCGGTCCCGCCGGATCGACCATCGCCGCCCTGCTGGCCGCGCGCGGAAAGAGCGTCGCTCTTGTGGACAAGGATCGGCATCCACGCTTCCACATCGGCGAATCGCTGCTGCCGTTCAACATGCCCCTGTTCGACAAGCTGGGGGTCCGCGACGAGATCGAACGGGTGGGCATGCCCAAGTTCGGCATCGAGTTCGTGTCGCCGAACCATGCGCAGCCAAGCCTCTTGGAATTCGCCGACGGCTGGCACAAGGACATGGATTATTCCGTCCAGGTCCGCCGGTCGGATTTCGACCATATCCTGCTGAAGAACGCCGCGGCCAAGGGCGCCCGGGTGGTCGAGGGCTGCCGGGTGACCGAGCTGGATTTCATCGAGGGCGGCGGCGCCAGCGCCACCGGCATGATGGATGACGGCGGCACGCGCCGATGGCGCGCACGCTTCGTGGTCGATGCCACCGGCCGCGACACGTTCCTCGCCAACCGCTTGAAGCTGAAGCAGCGCAACCGGCGCCATGAGAGCGCTGCGGTCTACGGCCATTTCACTGGCGCCGAGCGGCTCACCGGCCGGGCCGAGGGCAACATCAGCATCTTCTGGTTCGCCAAGGGCTGGTTCTGGTTCATCCCGCTGTCGGACGGCACGACCAGCGTCGGCGCGGTCTGCCCGCCGGCCGCCTTCAAGGATCGCCAGGGCGACGTCACCGAGTTCTTCCGGCAATTGATCGACATGTGTCCGGCGCTCGCCCAGCGCCTGGCAGGCGCGACGCTGACCGGACCGGCAACCGCGACCGGCAACTATTCCTATGGTACCGACCGCATGAGCGGCGACGGCTATATCCTGGTCGGCGACGCCTCGACCTTCATCGACCCGGTGTTCTCGACCGGCGTCTATCTCGCCATGCGCAGCGCCTTCATCGGCGCCGATGCCGTCGTGGCCTGCCTCGATCAGCCCGCCCGGGCGAAGGCGGCGCTGAACCGGTTCGAGCGCGAGGTGGCGACCGGACGGGACCGCTTCACCTGGTTCATCTATCGCATCACCAGCCCGGCGATCCGCAACCTGTTCATGGCGCCGCGCAACCTGTTCCGCATGGAAGAGGCCGTGTTGTCGCTGCTGGCCGGCGACATCGCGTCGGGCTCGCCGATCCACGCGCGGCTGCTGCTGTTCAAGGGGCTCTATTACCTGAAGATGGCGGTGGTCAGGCTCGGCGCGCTCTTGAGCCGGCAACCCGCCGACCCCATGACGCCGCGAGCCTGACCACTGACGATGATGCTGGATTTCGACATGGCTTCGTCGGCGGCACGGACCGCTCCGACCGCCGCCCCTGCCCCGCGCGCCGCGCCTGCCCTGCGTGTCGTCGCCGGCCGGCGCAGCCATCTGGTCCTGATTCCCAGCTATAATTCCGGGCCGAAGCTCATTGAGACCGTGCGCGAGGCGCGGCGGTTCTGGGCACCGGTCTGGGTGGTGATCGACGGCAGCACCGACGGCAGCGATGCGGCCCTCGCCCGCCTCGCCGCGGGCGACGCGGAGATCCGCGTGCTGACCCTGCCGCGCAATCAGGGCAAGGGTGCCGCCATCCTGCACGGCCTGCGTCTCGCCGAGGCCGAGGGCTATACCCACGCGCTGACCATGGATGCGGACGGCCAGCACCCGGCGGCGCTCATTCCCGATTTCATCGCCGCCTCGCGCGCCAACCCCGACGGGCTGATCCTGGGCCGGCCGATCTTCGACGCCAGCGCGCCGCGCATCCGGGTGCTCGGCCGCAAGCTGTCCAACTGGTGGACGAGTGTCGAAACCCTGTGGGCCGGCAGCTTCGACAGCCTGTTCGGCTTCCGGGTCTATCCGATCGGCGGGTTGCGCCGGGTCATGGAAGCGAGCCCCTGGATGCGCCGCTTCGATTTCGATGCTGAGGCCGCGGTAAGGCTGTGCTGGCAAGGATTCACCCCGATCAGCCTGCCGGCGCCGGTCCGCTATTTCACGCCCGCAGAGGGCGGCGTCTCCCACTTCCGCTATGGGCGGGACAATGTGCTGCTGACCTGGATGCACACGCGGCTGGTGCTGGCCTTCCTCGTCCGCCTGCCGGTCTTCCTCCCGCGCCGGTTCAGATCATCCCGCCGTTGATCGAGATGACCTGGCCGGAGATATAGGCGGCCCGGTCGGACGCGAGGAACGCGACCAGGTCGGCCACCTCGTCGGCGGTCCCGGCGCGCTTCATCGGCACCAGCCGGCCGATGGCGTCCTTGTCGAAGCTGCCTTCGATCATCTTCGACGCGATGATGCCCGGCGCCACCGCATTGACCGTGATGCCGCGGCTCGCCAGTTCGAGCGACAGGGATTTGGTGGCACCATGCAGGCCGCTCTTGGCCGCGGCATAGTTGGTCTGGCCGCGGTTGCCGACCAGCGCCGCGACCGAGGACAGGTTGACGATGCGGCCCCAGCGCGTGCCGATCATCGGTAGCAGCAGCGGCTGCGTCACGTTGAAGAAGCCGTTCAGCGTGACGTCGATCACGCTCGACCACTGGTCCCGCCGCATGCCCGGCATCACCGCGTCCTCGTGGATGCCGGCATTGTTGACCAGGATCTGGATCGGCCCGGCCTGGAGCAGCGCCTCGAGCGCCGCCACGGTCGCGTCGGCGTCGGTCACGTCGAATTGCACCGCCTCGGCGACGCCGCCGGCGGCCCGGATCTCGGCCGCGACCGCCTCGGCCTGGGCCTGATTGCGGTTGGCATGGACATGGACATGCGCGCCCCCGGCGGCGAGCTTGCGGCAGATGGCGGACCCGATGTCGCCGCTGCCGCCGGTGACCAGCGCGCGTCTCATGCTTCCCTCATATCGAGAATGACGGCGGCGCGCCCGCTCAGAAGCTGGACGCCGTCGTGGCTCAGGCTGAATTGATAGGACACGCTCGCCCCCTCGCCCGCCAGGCGCTCGGCCTCGATCACCAGATCGCCGGCAAGATCGTCGAGCCGGTCGACCTGCAGCACCAGCGCGCGCAGGCTGGCGAGATAGCCCGCCGCCGGACGCGCACCGACCGTACCGGTCAAGCCGCCGTGCAGCGCCATCGCTTGCGCGGCATATTCGACACCGGCCGCCGCCCCCAGCCGTCCCTCGACCACCAGCGGATTGCCGGGATCGCGATGGCTGATCGCCCGGCAGCGGATCGAGCGGTCGTCCCATCCGGTCACCTGCTCGATCAGGCACATCGTGCCGGCGTGTGGGATCAGGGCTTCGATGCGGCGGCGATCGATCATGACGGCGCCATCGGGACGACGGCAAGCTTGAGGAGATTGCCTGCCATCAGCGGCAGTGCCACGTCGCGCGCCGCTCCTTCGGCCAGGGCAGCCAGCAGCGGCAGCGCGCGGGCCGCGGGATTGCCGGTTCGCAGATCCTCGAGCGCGGGCGCCGCCATCCGGGTTTCTGCCCCGTCGCCGCGTTCGAGCGACAGGGTCAGCGTCGCGAGGCTGGCAACACTCCGCTCCGGCGACAGCACCAGGGCCGTCCCGAAGGTCGAATGGATCGGCCGCACCGCATGCAGCACGGCCGGATAGGGCACGTCATAGGCGGCGAGCAGGACCGGGCGCGCCTCGGCAACCGCCAGGGCCGCCGCTTCCAGCAGGCCGGCCGCGAAGCTGAAGTCGTGGGCGCACAGGCTGGTGGAGGATTCACGCGAATGGGTCGCGATGCTCCAATAGCCGGACGGCGCGTTATGGACCGAATTATGGAAACGGGTCGGCGAGACCTCGCGCTGCTCCGAAGCCAGGATGTCGAGGATGGCGGTGATGGTGGCACCATCGCCGCCGGATGAGGCGAAGACCGACGGCAGGTCCCCGGCCTCCCGCCCCGCGCCGGCGACGGCCTCGCTGCCGACCGCCAGGGCCAGCTTGACCGTCTCGGTCATGCGCCGCCGTTCGGCCGGCGGCAGTAGCGCGCTGGGTGCCAGGACCACGGGCGCCGGCTCGTAGGCTGCGCGACCAGCCAGGACCGGCGCGCCCGCCGCCCAATCGGGCAGGCCGGGCCCGGCGAGGCCGATGCCTTCGACATGGAGCCTCATGGTGCGTGCCCCAGGATCAGGCTGCAATTGCTGCCGCCGAAGCCGAAGGAATTGCTCATGACGCGGTTGAGCGGCCGCACCTGGCCCTCGACCTGATAACGGCTGCGCAAGGCAGGATCGAGCCGCATCGTCATCGGGCTCGGCGGTATGAACCCCTGCTCCAGGCTGAGTGCCGCGATGATCGCTTCGACGATGCCCGACGCGCCGAGCGTATGGCCGGTCTGGCCCTTGGTGGAATTGCAGGGGGTACGGTCGCCGAACAGCCCCGAGATCGCCTGGTCCTCGGCCGCGTCGCCGACCCGCGTGGCAGTGCCGTGCAGGTTGATGTAGTCGATGTCGCCCGGCGCCAGCGATGCCGAGGCCAGCGCCTTTTCCATGGCGAGCCGGGCGCCTAGACCCTCGGGGTGGGGGCTCGACATGTGATGGGCATCGCTGCTTTCGCCGATGCCCAGGAGCGCGATGCCGCCCTCCGCCCGGTCGGCCCGTTCGACCAGGGCGAAGCCCGCGGCCTCGCCGATCGAGATGCCGCTGCGCGCCTCGTCGAACGGCCGGCACGGACCCTCGGCCGTCAATTGCAGGGAATGGAAGCCGTAGAGCGTGGTCAGGCACAGGCTGTCGGCGCCGCCGACGATCGCGGCGTCGCACAGGCCGAGCGCCATCATGCGCGCGGCATTGCCGAACGCCTTCGCGGTCGAGGCGCAGGCAGCCGACACGACGAAGGCCGGGCCGCTGAGGCCCGAGACCTGCTGGACGAAATCGGCGACCGAATAGGTGTTGTGGGTTTCTCTGTAGTGGAAGCCCGCAGGCAACTCGCCGGTCGCCGGGTCGCGGCGGCGGAACAGTTGCTCGGTCTCCAGGATGCCGGCGGTGCTGGTGCCGGCGAACACGCCGATGCGGTCGGCGCCGTAGCGCCGCCGGGCGACGGCCACGGCCTCCAGGAAGCCGTCCTGCTCCAGCGCCAGGAGGGCCAGGCGATTGTTGCGGCAGTCATACGCCGAGAGCGCACCGGTGACCGGCGCCGCGTCGAGCCCGTCGACCATGCCGATATGGGTCGGGAGGCGGACGGTCTCGAACCCACAGGGCCGCAGCCCGCTGCGCCCTTCACGCAAAGCGGCGACCGTCCGGGCGCGACCGGCGCCGAGCGCCGAGGCGAGGGCGAAATGGCTGAGCAGCAGAGGCGTCACGACTGTCCGATATCCGAATGCATCAAAGAGCTTTCGTGCTGAGCGCGGCGAGATTGCGGGCGACTTCCTGCGACTCTCGGCCGATATAGTCGAAATAGGCCGCATAGAAGCGCCGGAAGCCAGCCTGTTCATCTGGCGCCCAGTCGGGATGGTCGGCGAGATAGGCTTCGACCGGCCGGCGGCTGGTCTCGATCCTGGCGTAGAGGCTTGCGAAATAAGCCAGATTGTCCTTCAGCCGGAAGTAGCGCGGTTCGCTCAGGATCGCACGGAAATGCTCCTCGTAGGAACCGGTGATCGGCTCGTCGTAGAAGATGATCCGCGAGTCCGGATCATAGACCTCGTTCTGGCGCGGAATGGTGCCGATATCGACCAGCGCGCCCGGCTGGGTCGGCAGGCGGCCATGCTCCAGTAGCAGCCTGCGGGCCGCCCCGTCCCGATAGAGCGCCACCGGGTCATCGATGGCGACGTCGTTCGTTCGTCGCATCAGGTTGACGAACTCGTTCTTCGGCACCGGGAAATCGAACAGCGAGACCAGGATGAACCGGTCGGTCTCCCATTCGTCCCAGATGTCGGCCGCGGCCAGCGCATTGTGATTGAGATGCGCGCAATTATGGGTGAACAGGTTCCAGTCGAAGATCTCGCCGTTCCGATAGGGCGCGTTCTGGTCGTTCAGATATTTGACGATGGTCTGCAACTGCGCCCGGTCGAGCGGCACGCGCGCGCAATAGCGGTTGCGCCCGAACGTGATGGCATAGTCGGTCGCGACCGACATCTCATACTGGTAGGTCGCCGGCGTGAAGCCCGCCGCCATGTCGTCATAGACGTCCTGGTGGAAGTCGACGCCGCGGTAGATGCCCTTGGCCTCGGCCCGGGCCTGGGTCGCGCGATAGGCCGCTTTGGTCAGCGGCTGTCCTGGAGAGAGCCCGCCGTCGAAGAAGAAGTCGCGGCCCTCGGTCGCGACCCATTCGGCGTTCTGGTAATGGGCGTTGACGCTCAAGCCGACGCCGTCGGACCGATCGCCGATCTCGTCGCACAGCGCCAGGACCGGATAATCCACGTCTTGGCGACGGCACACGCCGTTCAGATAGAGCACCGCATGGCCGCCGATGCCGCTGCTGATCTCGGCGCCGAAGCCCGATTTCTTGCCTAATTGGGAAACGGCGCAGATCTCGGCGTAGTTCGGATAGAGCGCCGCGTAGATCTGTTCCTCGCTCATGGTCGTCGGCGGCGGCTCGGTCAGCGGGCCGGTGACGCAGCCGGCCGTCGCCAGGGCCACGCCCACGAGCGCCGCCCGCCGGATCAGGCGGCCGAGCCGCTGGGCAAGAGTGTCGGGCGTCTCGTTCACGTCACTGCTCCGCATCATCCGGTGCCGCAAAGGCGGCAGTGGGAAGCATTTCCTGCCACAGGCAGCGCCAGGTCGGCCAGTCATGGCCGCCGGGCGCGGTCGCCACCCGGTCCGCCGGCAACAGCGCCGCCAGCAGCCGGTGCGCGGCGGCGAAGCGATCGTCGGTGCCGTAGCCGAGCCGCATGTCGGGCAGTCCCTCGCCTGCGCCCAGCCAGGCGAGCAGCCGGCGCTCGTTCGTTTCTGTCTCGCCCGACGCCGGGCGCCAATGCCGGAGCCCCCCTGCGCGCTCGACCTCGGCGATCAGCCCGCGGCTGCCGATGAAGGGCGCCAGCAGCACGACGCCCGCGATCAGCTCCGGGTGGGCCCGGGCATAGAGCAGCGCCCCCATGCCGCCCAGCGAAATGCCGACCAGCCAGATCCGCATGCCCGCCGCATGGGCCGGCGCGATCACCTGCTCATGAAGCGGCGGTACGGACAAGCCATCGAGATAGGCTTCCATGCCGGTTTCGACCGCGGTCATGTCGACCGGCAGGCCGCGCTCGCGGACGGCGGCGAAGAAGCCGTGGGTGCGGAAATCCTCGGCGCTCATGTCGGCGCCGGGCAGCATGACCAGCAGCCGGCGCGCGCCCGTCCGGTCGTCGGTCGTCCGCATGGTCATGGCGCCGCCGGCCGCGTCAGGATCGCCGCCGCGACCAGGCTGAGCGCTGTGCCGATCGCGACCGTGCCGCCGATGCCGGTGAGCACCGGGATGCGCGACAGCGACAGCGCCCCGAAGCCGACGACGGTGCAGATATTGGCGAGCAGGAGCGAGGTCACCGTCCGTTCCCCGGCTGGTCCGGCGAGGCCGCCACGCTGGAAGAACAGGCAATAGTTCGACCCGACCGCCACGACCAGCAGCAGCCCGAACAGGTTGAAGATCGACAGCTGGCGCCCGCCGACGGTCAGGATCGCCAGGGTCACGACGACCGCGAGCGCGAGCGGCGCCAGCACGGTCATGGCCGGACCGATCGCCCGGAAGCTCGCCAGCAGCAGGGCCGCGATGACGCCGCTGCCGAACAGCGCCAGCAGCAGCGCCTCCTGCCGGTAGCGATGCAGCAGCCGATCGGACTCGGCCTTGAGGTCGAGCAGCTTCGCGCCGGGAATGCCGGCGAGCGCCGTGCCGATGCGCCCGACATCGCCAACATCGCGCAGCGGCATGACCGCGACCCAGCGGCCGGGCCGCCCGATCAGCAGGGAATCGAGCTTGAGCGACAGGGCCGTGCCGTCGAGGGCGGCGCGGGTCAGCGGCATCGACACCCTGGCCTCGGCGACATCGTCGAGGAAGGGCTGGAACACGTCGGGCCGGAACGGCGTGCCCTCGAGCGCGCCGGCCAGGTTCTGGGCCAAGGTCGTCTCGTCGGGCAGCGCCGCCTTGCGCCGGGCCTGCATCGCATCGCTGGGCAGGTAGCGGTCCGGCGAATCGTAGCCGGACAGCACCCCGGCCGGGATGAGCGGCCTGAGCGCCGCCCCCGCCTGCTCGCACGCCTCGAGCAGGCTCTCGCGGTCCGCGGCCTCCGCCACGACCATGTAGCGCACGTCGGGCGCGCCCACGTCCCGGCGCAGGTCGCGGTCGACCTGCTGATCCGCCGGCGACACCGGACTCATGCTCGCGAGCTCGTCCTGCCACAGCGTGCCGCCGCGGAAGGTGACGAGCCCGACGGCGACAAGTGCCAGGCCGAGCAGCAGCGGCCGGAGCTTCGGCGCGCGCCGGACCAGGCGCAGCAGTGCTGGCGCAAACCCCGCCTCGCGCAATCCCGTGAAGCGGCGCGGCACCAGGGTCGGCAGGACGAAGCGGGTGACCGCCAGCGCCACCGCCAGGCCGACGATGGTGAAGACGCCCAGCTGGACGAAACCGGTGAAGCTTGAGAATAGCATGGCGGCGAACCCGCAGATCGAGACGAGCACGCCCAGGCGCAGGGTCGGCCAGATGCGGCGCAGGGTGCCTTCGGGGCCGTCGGCCGGATCGGTCTGGGCGAAGAGATAGATCGCGTAATCCACCGCCTCGCCGATCAGGGTCACGCCGAAGCCGATGGTGATGCCATGGACGAAGCCGAACCACGCCCCGACCGCCGCGACGCCGGCGAGCGCGCCGGTCACGACCGGCACCAGGGTCAGGACCAGCATGCGCGGCGACCGGTAGACCGCCAGCAGCAGCCCGACGATGGTCAAGGTCGCGATCGTCGAATAGAGCGTCACGTCATGCTTCATCTGGGCGCGCGTCTTGACGCCGAATACGCCGGGACCGGTCGCGACCAGGCGGACCGCATCGCCGCCCGCGACCGTCCGCTGGGCCGCGGCGAAGGCCTGGCGGATCGCGCCCAGCGCCTGCTCCTGCGCGTCGATGTCGAAGCCCGGCGCCCGGGTCTGGGCCAGCAGCAGCGCGCGGGTGCCATCCTTCGCCGTCCAGACCCCGTCGCGGATCTGGCGCTGGGTCTCGCCGGCGATCCGGCGCACGAGCGCCAGGGTCTCGCCGGTCGGGTCGTGGGCGATGCTGCCCTTGATCAGCGGCGCCATGCCGGACGACAGCAACTGCAGGTCCTGCTCGAGCGCCTGGTGCAGGCCGGTCGGTGTGAACCGCTCAGGCGTGACCGCGTCGCTCAAGAGGTAGCGGTTGCGCCAGACATAGGCCTGGTCCGCTTGGCCGATGCTGCCCTCGCCATTGTCGACCAGGCTGAAGTCCGGCGCCGTGCGCAAGGCGCCCGCAACCGACCGGCTGACGGCGGCGAGCGTCGCCGTCGGCGCCCCTTCGAAGCCGACCAGGATGAGGCGTGAGGCGACGCCGTCACGCAACTGGTCAACCAGGATCTGCTGCGCCGGTTCCGGCGAGCGCGGCAGGAACGCCGACATGTCGGTGGTGAAGGGCGTGCGCAGGATCACGCCGATCGACAGCGCCAGTCCCAGAAGCCAGAAAATCAGCGCCGCGCGGCCTCGGTTCATGGGCCGTCCGGGGTCACGATCATCTCGGAGCGGTCGCCGTCCCGCTCATGAACCTCGATCGCCCGGAGCTGGGTCCCGGCGCCGGCGATGCGGATGGCGTCGACCTTGTCGCGCACGGACCGGTCGAGCGGCGTCAGCGCCAGATGCCAGTCGGCCGGGTTGCCGTCGAACGCGATCGAATAGTAGCGGCCGAGCGTCGCCAGGTCGCCGGCCATGGTCGAGCGGATGCCCTCGACGAGCGCGCCGATCTCCGGATGGTCGCCGAGCGAGACCGAGAAATGGTCGCCGTTCGCCTGGGTCCCGGTCAGTAGGTCATGCTGCAGCTCGATGCTCTCGGGCGCCGGCGCCAGGGTGATCTTCTCGAGCCGGTCCGGCGCCACATAGCTCAAGGTGCCCGAGGTCTCGAGCGGCGCCGTCAGCATGGCCGCGTATTTGCGCTCGGTGAAATGTGCCTTCGCCGCCGGGACCGCATGCAGCTTCGCCATCAGCGACACCAGGCCCCACGGCGCCTCGCCCTCGGTGGCCGAGGCGGTGCCGCCCGAGGCAAGCAGGGCCGACAGCACGAGCGCGGAAACGGCGAAGCCCTTCATCTCAGTTCCAGATATCGAAGAAATTGAACCAGTTATAGGGTGCGATCCGGCAGTAGTGCTCGAGCCGCGCCACATAGCGGCCCATCATGCCGGCAAGCGCCTCCGGGTCCGGCCGGCGCGGGATTTCGCGCGGGTCGGCGAAGCGCTCGAAATGGATGTCGTAGCGCCGGCCGCCGCGATAGAGGCCGACCATCAGCACGACCGGCTTCTGCAACAGCGCGATCATGCGGAACGGGTTGACCGAGAATTGCGCCGGCGCGCCCAGGAACGGCTGCGTCACCCGCCGCTCGTCGGTCAGGCTGCGATCGGCCAGCACCCCGATGAAATGCCCGTCTTCCAGCGCGCGCTGTACCGCGATGAAGGAATCCGGCCGGCCCAGGCTGATCACTTCCTTCGTCAGCGCCGGGTTGATCGCGTTCAGCACGGCACTGACCTTCTGCGCGTTCTCCTCGTACATCACCATCTTGACGCGCAGGTTCGGCCGATTGCGCCCAACCGCGCGCAGCACCTCGAAGCTGCCCATGTGGGCGCCCAGCAGGATGCAGCCGCTGCCCGTCGCCAGGATGTCGGTGACGATCTCCTCGCCATGGAGGCGCAGGTCGAACTCGCCGCTGCGGTTCTTGAGGAAGAACACCCGGTCGAGCACGCAGGACGCGAAGGCGTGGTAGTGGCGGAAGAGATCGAGCGCCGTCGAGCGCCGGCCGAGCGCGCGGCCAAGATAGCGGGCTGAGGCCCGGCGCGCATCGACCCCGAACAGCATGAAATAGATGCAGATCATCGGCAGCAACAGGCGCGCCGCCGCCCGGCCGAGGCCGAGCGCCACCCAGACGAGCAAGCGGATGATCGGCGTCGAGCCGCGCTCCTTGCGCCGGAGCCATTCCGGCCGGGGTGTATCGATGACGCTCATCGGCCGGCCGGCGTCCTGACCGTGCCGCTGAGCACCATCTCGTCCCGTTCCCGTATCCAGCATTCGAACTTCACGACGCCGCCATCCTGCTCCTGCCAGCGGATCATCACTCTATCGCCCGGCCGGACGGGGCGCAGAAATTTCGCGACCTGAACTGTCGCCGGCGCCTGCGCGCCGATCGCGCGGAGCACGTGATCGAGCATCAACGCGCCGGGAATGATCGGGTTGCCCGGGAAATGACCGGCCGCCGTCGGATGATCGGGGTCGAAGCCGAACTCACGCGAGGACCAGGCGCCGTCAGCGCTCGATGGCTTCAAGGCTCAGCTGCTCCATGGCCTGGCGCGACAGCTTGCCGAGTGCATTGCGCGGCAGGGCATCGACGAAATGGAGGGGCCGCGGCAGGAACGCCGGATCGATCTCGCGGCGGAGCGCCGCCAGGATCTGCCGGGCGGTCAGGCCCGGTGCCACCACGTAGGCGCTGAGGCGGGCCGCCCCGTCGCCTTCGGGTAGCACGAACACGCCGTCGACCACCCCCTCGATCGCGTTCAGGCGATGGTTGAGATAGGAAAGCGAGCTGCGCTTGCCGGCGATGTTGACCATGTCGGACTTGCGGCCCCGCAGCAGGAACCGCTTCGGGCCCATGAGCTCGATGATGTCGTTGAGGGGCGTGGCCGCGGCCGCGGCCGGCCCCAGCGCCCAGATGTCGCCGTCGCGCTCGACGAGCGAGATGTCGTCGATGCAGGTCCATTCCTCGGTCACGACCGTGCGCCGGGCAGCGATCTGTCCGACCTCGGAACAGCCGTAGATCTCGTAGAGCGGCGCTGCGAACCGGCGCTCCGCCTGCCGGGCCAGATCGGCCGCGAGCGGCGCCGTCGCGCTGACGATGCAGTGGACCGGCGGCAAGGGTCCGTCATGGGCGACCAGGCTGCGCAGATGGACGGGCGTGGTGACCAGGATGCGCGGCCCTGGCATCGCCGCCAGTTGCGCGACGATGTCGGCCGGCAGCAGCGAGCGCGCGCCATGGAAGGCGAAGCCGTGCTGCAGCGCCAGCATGACGATCGATTCGATGCCGTAGCTGTGCTGGTGCGGCACGGTGCCCAGCAGATTGGCGCCGACCAGTTCCGCCACGCCCAATTCCCGCGCCGCGGCGCGGGTGCTGCGGACGAGCGCGCCCCAGCTGCGCGGATGAGGCACCGGATCGCCGGTCGAGCCGGAGGTGAACAGGATCGCCGCCACCTGCTCCGCCGGAAACGCCGGCATGGCCGCCGCCGGGGTGCCGCTCAGGTCGCGGGGAAACTCGATCGTCGGCACCCGGTCCGCGAGCGCGAAGTCGGCATCATGGAGGAAATAGACGCCGTGATATTGGCGGACGAGCTGTTCGAGCGGTGCAGCGGCCTCGCTCGACGGCAGCAGGGTCACCTGGCGGCGCACGAGCGCCGCTGCGAAGCCGACCGTGAAACGGTAGCGGTCGGCGCACAGGTTGACCACGTGGCCCGCCTCGGGCAGCAGCACGGCGAGTGCCGCGACATCAGCCAGGAAGCGCCCGACCGGCACCGGCCCCGCGGCATCGCGGACCAGGACGTCCTCGTCGCTGCCATGGCGCAGGAATGGATAGGAAAGGAGCTGCATGCTCAGGATTCCCTAGGCCGCGGATAGCCGAGATTGCGCTTTGCCAGCTGGGCCCGCACCAGCGCGACCATATGCATCATATCGCCCAGACGCTCGCGCGGTGGATTTTCGACCCAGCAGGACCGGGTCAGCTTCTCCCCCAGAAGCATGACGGCAAGCAAGGGTGCGTTCAGCACGTTCACGAAGACCGACCACCAGGCGACCGGCGCGAAGGCGATCAGCAACGCGGACACCAGCAGTTGGAACAGGCAGAACAGGCACCAGGCCCAGGTGACCCGACGCGTATAGCGGTCGATCGCCGGCGGCAGGGCGCCATGAACCTGATGCGACAGCAGCGTCACCAGCGGCACGTGCCCGGGCCGGAGCGACAAGCCGAACAGCAGCAGCAGGCCTGTATAGACCATCGCGTGGGGCAGCCCGGTCGAGAGCACGAGCCCGCCCCTGACATGCAGCAGGCACAGGGCGAGGCAGCAGGCCACGAGCCCGACGGCGGCGAGCTCTCTCCAGGGGCGCCGCAATCGCGTCAGCACGAACCAGAGCGCCAGCGCCGTCTGCCCGGCAACCAGCAGGTCGGCTGAGGCGCCCCACTCGCCCGCGGTCAGCACGGCGTGGGTAACCACCGGCGTCGAAACGATGAACAGGATCAGCAGAAATCCGGGCAGGCCGCGGGCGCGCGCAAGCATCTACTTTATTTTGTTTGCTTGTATGTAATTGCTGAGCGCACGCAGAGACTTGAATATCTCCACGTTGTTTTCGTCATCAGACCTCAACTTTACGCCGTATCTCTGAGAAACGGCCAGCGCTACTTCCAGTATATCGATTGAATCCAGGCCAAACCCGTCGCCATAGAGAGGCGTGTCCGCATCGGCGGTTTCAATGTCGAAGTCCAAGTTCAGCGTGTCGATAATCAAACGCGCCAGCCCGATTTCGTTTTCGTTCATCATGCTCAAGCCGAACATCCGCAGAACTCAACCTTGTGCTTGGATACCGACCCGGATCGCGATCAGTCGAGCCATCCCCTGAATGGGACCATGCGATAGCAGATTTCATTTCATGCCGCATTAGTTTGCGCGCCGCGGCATGCGGCAAATATGAGAACGCAAAATTCGGCGACACGATCCCATCTCCGACCGCCGGCGCGCGGCGCGGTGGCGTCCCGTGGGGATCAGCGTCCGCGCGTCAGTCGTCGCGGCGGTAGCGCTCGCCCTTGGCGAGCAGCGCGCCGTTGCCGATGGCGATGCCGAGTTCCAGGCTTTCGGCGATGCGCCGGGCCCGCTCCAGGAAATGTTCGGCCGCTCGCGGCGGGCACAGCTCGCGCGCCGTCGCCTCGAACAGGGCGAGCCAGCGATCGAAATGCCGGGCGTCGATCGGCAGGGGCACATGCAGCCGCATCGGCTGGCCCTGATAGCGGCCGGTCATCAGCGCCACCGATGACCAGAAGGCGCGCATCTTCTCGAGATGCGGCGTCCAGTCGGCGATGCGGGCGGCGAAGACCGGGCCCAGCACTGCATCCTCGCGGACGCGGGCGTAGAAGCCATCGACCAGCCGCGCGATCATCGGGTCGTCGATCCCGGTCTCGGCCTGGATCTTCTCGGTCACGTCCGGTCGCCGCGGGGCGACGGATGCCACAGGGATCATCACGCCCTCAGTAACATGGATCGAAGATCCATATTAGGTGCGCCGGCAGGGCGGGACTATCCCCGCCGGAACATCCCTGCCCGGCTCAATCGGGACGGCTGGCGACCTCGGGGCCCTGCCCCGACGGGAACGTCTCCTCCCAGCCGCCGCCCAGGGACTTGTAAAGCGCAACCAGGTCGGTCGAGACCGACGTCGTGCTCGTGGTCAGCTGTTCCTGGGCCGCGAGCAGCCCGCGCTGGGCATCGAGCACGCGCAGGAAGTCGGCGGCACCCTGCACATAATTCTGGCGGGCGAGGTCGAGCGCGCGCTGATCCTGGGCCACGACGCCGACCAGCCGCGCGCGCCGGGCCTGTTCGGCCTCGTAGGCGGCGATGGCGTTGTCGACATCGTGCCAGGCCTGCAGCACCGTCTTCTGATAGACGATGGCTGCCTCCTGCTGCTCGGCCTTGCGCAGGTCGAGCGTGCCCTGCAGCCGCCCGCCCTCGAAGATCGGCACGCTCAGCGACGGGCCGACCGCAAATTGCTGCGAGCCCCAGCTGCCCAGGTTCTTGAAGCTCAAGGCATCGAGCCCGGCGCTGCCGGACAGCGTCAGGCGCGGATAGAAATCCGCGATGGCGACGCCGATGTCCGCCGTCGCCGCGTGCAGGCGGGCTTCGGCCTCGCGGATGTCCGGCCGGCGCCGCACCAGCTCCGACGGGAAGCCGAGCGGCACCCGCGCCGGCACCGGCGGGATCGGTGCCGTCGTCGCCAGCTCCTGCCGCAGCGCGCCGGGCTCGGCGCCGACGAGGAAGCTCAGGCGGTTGACGTCGACCGTCTCGTCGTTGGCGAGCGCTGGAATCTCGGCGCTGATCGCCTGTTCCTCGGCCGTGGCATTCGCCACGTCGAGCTGGCCGGCGGCACCGCTTGCCGCGCGCCGTTCAGTCAGCTCGCGCGCCTGGCGTGCGGTATCGAGATTACTGCGGGCGATCGCCAGGTTCGCCTGCACGCCGCGCAGATGCACATAGTCGCGCGCGACCTCGGCCAGCACGGTCAGCAGCACGTCGCGCCGCTCCTCGGCCGAAGCACCGACCGACGCATCGGCCGATTCGACCTCGCGGGCGACATGGCCCCAGAGATCGACCTCCCAGCTGGCATCGAAGCCGAACTGCCACATGTCGAACTGCTTCGACGGGATCTTCTTCGCCGCACCGGAATTGGCGCCCGGCAGGCCGCCGGCACCAGGACCGGCGCCGTTCGCGACCCCGGCAGCATCCGCCGGGTCGCCGCCGGCGCCGAGCAGGCTGGTGATGCCGTTCGCGCTGGCGAGCTCGCGACGGTAGGAGGCGTTGCCGTCGATCGAGGGCAGTTCCTTCGAGCCGATGACCCGGCGGGCGGAGCGGCTCTGCTCGAGCCGCGCGGTCGCGGCCTTGACGTCGAGGTTCGACGCGGCGACGCGCTGTTCGAGGGCGCTCAGCTCGGTGTCACCGAAGCTGTCCCACCAGGCCACATTTAGCGGCTCGGCGATCGGCCGGCTGGCGTCCACGGGCGCCGGCGCTTCCGGCTGGGCCGCATGGTCGAACCACGCCGTCGGCGACCAGCTGTCGGGAATCGAGAAATCAGGCCCCATGGTGCAGCCGGTGAGGCCTGCGGCTAGGGCGAGCGCGCTGACCGCGGCTCTTGCGTCGCGACGGACCATGACAATCATCCTTGAGGGAAAGCGTCGGGACAGGCCGGAGCGGCGCCCGATCATTGGTTTTGAGGCCGATTGCCCCGCCGCATCGAGGCCGATGCGACGGGATCTGGCCTTAGTGAGCGCCGGCGCCGCTGCCGGAGGTCTTCTTCATCAGCGCCGCGGCCAAGAGAGCGAGCAGGATGGCGATACCCATCAGGTAGAAGGCGTCGCTGAACGCCAGCAGGGTTGCCTGGGCGCGCACCGTCTTGCCGATGGCCACGACCGCCTTGTGCCAGGCCGTCGCCGGATCGCTGATCCCGGTCGAGAGGAAGCGCTGCTGCAATTGGGCGATCCGCTGCTGGGTGGCCTCGTTGAACAGCGAGACGCGGGCGGTGACGACGGTCGAATGGAACTGCTCGCGCTTGGTCAGCAGCGTCTGCAGCATGGCGATGCCGATCGAGCCACCGAGATTGCGCATCATGTTGAAGAGCGCCGAGGCGGAGCCGGCGTTTTCCCGCTCGATGCCGCCGGTCGCCAGCGCCGAGAGCGGCGTCATGACGAGCGATTGCCCGATCGCCCGGACCACGTTCGGCAGGACCAGCTGGTCGGCAGCGTAATCGTGGGACATGTAGATGTTCATGAAGCAGCTGAGCGCGAAGAGCGCGAAACCGACCGTGACCAGCAGGCGCGCGTCGACCCGCTTCATCAGCCAGGGCACGAGCGGGATGATCGCGAGCTGCGGGAAGCCGGTCCAGGCGAGCACCTCGCCGACCTGCTGGGAATTGTAGCCCTGGGTCTGCGAGAGATAGTTCGGCAGTAGGAAGACCGAGCCGTAGAGCGCCATGCCGAGGATGAAGTTGCTCAAGCTGCCGAGCCCGAAATTCCGGCGGACCAGCAGGCGCAGGTTCAAGAGCGGATGCTCGACGGTCAGCTCGATCCAGAAGAACAGGGCGAAGGAGATGACCGAGACGATGGTCAGCCGCACGATCAGGAGCGAGCCGAACCAGTCGTCCTTGTTGCCCTCCTCCAGCACCGTCTGCAGGCTGGCAAGCGCAATCGCCATGGTCGCGATGCCGGCCCAGTCGCCATTCTTCAGCAGGCTGAGCTTCATCTTCCCGACCGGCAGCGTCGGCAGCAGGAAGGCGATCATGATCACGCCCGGCACCAGGTTCACGTAGAAAATGTAGCGCCAGTTGTAGGTCTGGGTCAGGTAGCCGCCGATGGTCGGGCCGATCGCCGGCGCGAAGGTCGCCGAGATCGCGAACAGCGCCAGGCCGATCGGCTGCTTCGAGCGGGGCAGCATGGTGAGCGTGATGGTGAAGGCGAGCGGGATCAGCACACCGCCGAAGAAGCCCTGGAGCGCCCGCATCACGATCATCTGCTCGAGATTGGTCGCGAAGGCACAGGCGACCGACATGACCAGGAACAGGACGGCGTTCACCAATAGATAGCGCCGGAGCGAGAAGACCGGCGTGAGGAACCCGGTCAGCGGGATGACCACGATCTCGGCCACCAGATACGAGGTCGAGATCCAGCCGCCATCGTCGATGCCGGCGCCGATCGCGCCCTGGATGTCGGGCAGCGAGGCGTTGGTGATCTGGATGTTCAGCACGGCGATGAAGGCGCCGATCATGGAGCCGACGACGGCGAGCCATGTCTTGAGGCCGACGGGCTGTTCGGCGCCCGGGGCTGCGGCGGTTGCATTCATGGCAGCGATCTTTCCCTGGCCTGGAGGGCGGGTGTCAGCGCGCGGGCTTGGTGTTGATCGAAGGCTCGACCGACATGCCGGGGCGCAGCACGCCCGCAAGCGACTGGCCTTGGTCGATCGTGATCTTCACCGGGATGCGCTGGACGATCTTGGTGAAGTTGCCGGTCGCGTTGTCGGCCGGCAGCAGGGCGAACTGCAGGCCGCTCGCCGGCGACAGGCTGTCGACATGGCCGCGGATCGTCTCGCCGGAATAGGTGTCGACCGTGATTTCCACGGGCTGCCCGGGCGCCACATGGGTCAGCTGGGTCTCTTTGTAATTCGCGACGATATAGGCTTGCTGGTTCGGCACGATCGCCATCAGCTGGGTCCCGGCCTGGACATATTTGCCGACACGCACCGACCGGGCGCCGACCGAACCGTCGATCGGGGCCGTGATGGTGGCGTAGCTGAGGTTCAGTTCGGCCTGATGTTCGACCGCGCCGGCCTGCTGCGCCTTGGCGTCGGCGATCCCCCGCTCGGTATTGAGGACGTCGAGCTGCTCTTTGGCCGCGGCCAGGGTCGCCTCGGCGTCGGCGACATCCGCCTCGCGCTGCAGCTGCAGCGAGCTGGTCTGCTGCGCCATCTGCACTGTGCCGGCGCCGGTGCGCGCCAGTTCACCGAAGCGCGCCCGCTCCTGATTGGCATAGACCAGCGCCGCCTTGACCGAGGCCTGATGAGCCTGGGCCTGCTCGATCACCGACTGCTGCCGGTGCAGCTGCGCGTCGATGTTGGTGATCTGCATCTCGGCCGTGCGGCGCGCGGCGGTGGCTTCGGCGAGCGCGGTCTGGAGATCCCGGTCGTCGATCGTGGCCAGCACCGTGCCGGCCTTGACGATCTGGTTGTCATCGACCAGCACCTTGGCGATGTAGCCGGAGACCTTCGGCGCGATGGTCGAGCTGTCCGCGTCGACATAGGCATCGTCGGTCTCGACCAGGAACCGGCCGATCTTCCAATAGTCCACACCATAATCCGCCGCGACGGCCAAGCCCGCGAGGGCGCCGACAACCAAGGCCGCCCGCTTCAGGCGGAAGCGCTTCGCCGCGCCCGCCGCCGCGGGGGCCGAACCGATCACATCGCTCGCACTGGTCGTGTCGCTCATGGATGCCTCCTCGCATCAATTGTTATACGATACATATCGTATCGAAATGCGGAGAGAAGCGCGGCGATCGAATACGAGACATGTTGTATCGCAATAGCCGAAGCGCCGAGAGCCTTCCTACGTTGGAACACGAACCGGAATTCAGGAGACAGCCATGGCGGTGGTGGGACGGCCGCGTAGCGACGAAAGCCATAGGGCCATTCTGCAGGCGGCCTATGACCTTCTGGCCGAAGACGGGCTTTCCGGCTTCACGTTCGAGCGGGTCGCGGCCCGGGCCGGCGTCTCGCGCAGCACCATCTATCGCTGGTGGCCAAGCAAGGGTGCGCTCGCCGCGGAGAGCGCGCTGCGCGCGCTGTCGGCCGAAGTCGCGTTCACGCCCGGCCCCTCACCGATCGAGAATTTCCGCCGGCGCCTTCAGTTCGTCGCCGCCGCGCTCAAGGGCCGTACCGGGCGGATCATCGCCGGCATGCTGGCTGAAGGGCAGCAGGATCCGGAGACGATCGACATCTTCGCCGAGGGCTATCTGGAGCCCGCCCGCGGCAACCTGCGCGCCCTGCTGCGGCAGGCCATCGCCCAAGGGCAGCTCCGCAGCGACTTCGACGTCGAGATGGCAATCGATGTCTCGTTCGCGGCGCTCTACCACCAGCTGCTGCTGCGCCGCCCGCTCGACGAGAGCTGGGTCGACCGGCTGCCGAACCTCATCTTGAGTGGCAGCTTGGCCGGCGTTGCCCAGGCTTGAGCGGCAGGGAGCTGCCGTGTGCCTGCCGGCGCCCCGGTCAATATGGAGCGTCTCCTATCGCATTGACTCGCCAAAGCGGTTCCAGGCTAGTTGGCGCCGTCGGTGGAACGAGGGCGATCATGGGGACAGCAGGACGACCGCGCAGCGAGGAGAGCCACAAGGCCATCCTGCAGGCGGCCTACGACCTGCTGCATGAGGGGGGCTTTGCCCGCTTCACGTTCGAGCGGGTCGCGGCCCGGGCCGGCGTGTCGCGCAGCACCATCTATCGCTGGTGGCCGAGCAAGGGCGCACTCGCCATGGAAAGCGCGTTCGACGCGCTGTCGGTCGAACTCGCGTTCGAGCCCTCCCGTTCGCCCGTCGACAATTTCCGCACGCGCCTCAGGCTCGTCGCCGTCGCGCTCAAGGGCCGGCCGGGGCGCATCATCGCCGGCATGCTGGCCGAAGGGCAGCAGGATCCGGGTACCATCGAGATCTTCACGAAGCTCTATATCGAGCCTGCGCGGCGCATTACGCGCGCCCTGCTCCATCAGGCCGTCGATGAGGGCTTCCTCCGTCCGGATTTCGATATCGAGATGGCGATCGACATCGCGTTCGGCGCACTCTACCACCAGCTATTGCTCGGCCGGACGCTGGAACGGGACTGGATCGACCGGCTGGTCGACTTCATCTTCCGTGGCGCGCTGATCGAGCCCAGCCCCATTCCAAACTAGGGCCGGCGTCGATCGGCGCTCGGAGAGCTTTATCTCGAAGGGCGCCTCTGCTCCGCCGCCCGGTCGATGACTGGCGCAGCACCGCCCGACGGCAAGGTGTCCGGCGCTTTTATTTTCGCGAGAAACTATTGGGGCAAGACAACGCCCAGCAGATACAATAGTTCATTGTGAACCATTGACGCAAGCCATTGACCGTCACCTCAAACGGTGGTGTAACGCTATAGAATATAAAGATTTTTTGGCAACCCCGCCAAAGCACGCCGCATTCAAAGCCCCCACTCACCACAGCAGCCACCTGGCCAGCGTTTTTCTGCAAAACGTGGTCGAATCGTGAAAGAGAAAAAGCGGATCGTAGCCCCTTATTGACGCCTGCGCGCATCGCCGCGGGAGAGCCCGGCGCCGCTTTCGTATCGGAGGAAGGGACCATGCAGCCGAGACTGAACCCCTACCAGGCCGCTCCGGAGGCGATGAAGGCGCTGATGGCGCTGGAAACCTACGTCCAGGGCTGCGGCCTTGAACCAGCACTGGTCGAACTGGTCAAGACCCGGGCGTCCCAGATCAACGGCTGCGCCTATTGCATCCACATGCATACGCATGATGCCCGCACGCGGGGCGAGTCGGAAGAACGGCTCTATCTGCTCGACGCCTGGCGCGAATCGCCGCTCTACACCGAGCGCGAGCGGGCGGCCCTCGCCTGGACGGAGGCGACGACGCTAATCGCCAAGACCCATTCTCCGGATACGGTCTATGAGCAGGCACGCAAGCATTTCGACGAGGGCGAACTGGTCAAGCTGACCATGCTGATCGCTACGATCAACGCCTGGAACCGCATCGCAATCAGCTTCCGTTCCGTCCACCCGACGAAATCCACCCACGCCGCCTGACGGCCCGACCGGGGAGACGCCTATGACGAGATCGCGGCGGGATCGGGTGCAGCACCTGCTGTTCGGACTGGCGATCAGCCTGTTGCCGTCGGTCGCTGGCGCGGCGGCCCCGCCGGATCGTGCGCCCGACACCATGGCCGCGCGCGTGCTGGCCTGCGCCCCCTGCCACGGCGCCGAAGGCCAGGGCACCAAGGACGATTATTTCCCGCGCATCGCCGGCAAGCCCGCGGACTATCTTTACAACCAGCTCTCCGCCTTCCGCGACGGTCGGCGGAAATACGCGCCGATGAACTATCTGCTGGAATACCTGCCCGATTCCTATCTGCGGGAGATCGCCGAGTATTTCGCCGCGGAACGCCCGCCCTATCCGACGCCCGAGGCATCGCCCGCAAGCAAGGCCGTACTCGCCCACGGCAAGGCACTGGTCACCGGCGGCGATCCGGCGCGGGAGATTCCGGCCTGCGCCAACTGCCACAATCCGTCCTTCACCGGGATGCAGCCGGCGATACCGGGCCTGGTCGGGCTGCACGCCCACTACATCAGCGCGCAGCTCGGCGCCTGGCGCTACGGCACACGCACGGCGGCCGAGCCCGACTGCATGCAGATCGTGGCCGGCCATCTGTCCGAAGCGGACGTGACCGCGATCGCGGCCTATCTCTCGTCCCTGCCCGCGCCCGCCGATCCGTCGCCCGTGCCGGCCGGGTCGCTGCCCATGCCGCTCGCCTGCGGCAGCGAGCCGTTGAAGTGAAGGAGCGGGTCATGGGATATCTCGCCACGTCCCTCAGCGCCGTCCTCGTCGGTCTGGCGCTGGCGCTGCCCGCGAAGGCCGTCGCCCAGGACCAGCCGGCCGCCGATGCCGCGACGATCGCCCGCGGCAAATACCTCTCCGATGCCGGCGACTGCGTCGCCTGCCACACCCAGCCGGGCGGCACGCTGTTCGCTGGCGGCCGGCCGATGGCGACGCCGTTCGGCACGCTCTATTCGTCCAACATCACGCCCGACCCGGACACCGGCATCGGCAAATGGTCGGCCGACGATTTCTACGGCGTCATGCACACCGGCCGCTTCCCGGACGGCAGCCTGCTCTATCCGGCCATGCCGTTCGGCGCCTATACCAAGGTGACGCGCGCCGATTCCGACGCGATCTTCGCCTATCTCAGGTCCGTGCCGGCGGTGAAGCATCCCGATCACCCCCAGGATCTGCGCTTTCCCTACAACAATCGCTCGCTGGTGCTCGGTTGGCGGACGCTATTCTTCACCGAGGGCGAGTACCAGCCGGACGCCGCGAAATCCGACGAATGGAATCGCGGTGCCTATCTGGTCCAGGGCCTCGGCCATTGCTCGATGTGCCATACGGCGATCAACGCGCTCGGCGGCAGCTCAGAGTCCGAGGCGTTCCAGGGCGGCTTGATCCCGATGCAGGATTGGTACGCGCCGTCGCTGACCTCGAACAAGGAGGCGGGCCTGGGCGACTGGAGCATGGCCGACATCACGGACCTGCTCCGGACCGGCGTGTCCAAGCGCGGCGCCGTCTACGGCCCGATGGCCGAGGTCGTCTACGACAGCCTGCAGTATCTGTCGGACGAGGACATCAAGGCGATGGCGACCTACCTCAAGGGACTCGCGCCGCATCAGGCGCAGGAGAAGGTGGCACCGACCACGACGACGGCCGAGAGCAGCCTGCTGTTCCGGCTCGGATCCAAGATCTACGACGCGCAATGCGCCGTCTGCCATGGCGCGCAAGGCCGCGGCAAGCTGCCGGAGTTCCCGCCCCTGGCCGACAACCAGTCGATCCAGATGAGCTCCGCGGTCAACCCGATCCGCATGGTGCTGAACGGCGGCTATCCGCCGGGCACCGCCGGCAATCCCCGTCCCTATGGCATGCCGCCCTTCGCCCAAACCCTGTCCGACGACGAGGTCGCTGCGGTCGTGACCTTCATCCGCACCGCCTGGGGCAACCGCGGCAGCGCGGTCTCTGCGCGCCAGGCGAACGAATTGCGCTCGGCACCCCTGAACTGAGAGGCATGATGCTCAATTCTCCTGCCCCGACCCCGATCGAGCCGGCCGCCCAGGACGCGGCGGTCGAGCGGATCGTCCAGGCCGGGCCCTGGGGCGCCATCGCGCTCGCCGGCTGCGCCACGGCGATCGTCATCGCCCTCTGGTTCGCCTTCTACTTCATCGTCTTCCTGCCCCGGGGCACGATCCAATGACGGCCGAGCCGGATTCCCACGACGTCTCCGTCCGCATCGAGAAGCGCTGGGCGGCACTGGCCACGGGCCTGATGGTGCTGCTGATCGCGGTCACAATCTACACCGGGCTGCACTGGGCGATGATGCCGCCGTCGCGGGTCGAGACCGCCGATCCGCGGACCCTGCATGTCTCGGGCGAGTTCATCGAAAGCAATCTCGGCACGGCGACCGAGGCGAACGGCTCGGTGACGGTGCGCCTGCTGGCCCAGCAATATTCCTTCACGCCGCAGTGCCTGCTGGTGCCCGCCGGCACGCCCGTCACCTTCCGCGTGACCAGCGCCGACGTCGTCCACGGCTTCCTGATCGAGCAGACCAACATCAACACGATGGTGGTGCCGGGCTATGTCTCGACCTTCCACTCGACGTTCGACGCACCGGGCGAGCATGCCATGCCCTGCCACGAGTTCTGCGGCACTGGCCACCAGGGAATGTGGGCGAGGGTCAAGGTCGTCGACAAGGCCGAATTCCAGAAAATGAAGTCCGGCACGGGGAGATTGAGCTGTGTTGACCAATAAGCGGCTCGTCCTCGCCCATTTCTGGCTCGCCTTCGGCACCTTCGGCCTCGCCCTGCTGCTGGGCGCCTGGCAGATGTACGTCCGCAGCCCGCTTTCCCCGGCGATTGACGATCCCGAGCTCTACTACCGCTCGGTCACCGCCCACGGCACGATCATGGGCTACGTCTTTCCGACGCTCGTCGCCATGGGCTTCGGCTATGCCATCACCGAGCTGGCCTTGTCGAAGCCGCTGGTCGGGCGCCGCTGGGCTTGGGCCGGCTTCGGGCTGGTCCTGGTCGGCGCGGTCATGGCGATGGTGCCGGTGGCGCTCGGCCGCGCCTCGGTGCTCTACACCTTCTATCCGCCGATGGTCGGCGACGCGTTCTATTACATCGGCGTCGTCCTGGTCGTCGTCGGCTCCTGGATCTGGGTCGCGCTGATGTCGATCAACCTCGGCATCTGGAAGCGCGAGAATCCGGGCAAGCCGGTGCCGCTCGCCATGTTCGCCAATGTCGCGGGCTCCTACCTCTGGGGCTGGACCGCGGTCGGCGCGGCACTCGAGCTCTTGTTCCAGATCATCCCGGTGGCCGTCGGCCTCAAGACGACCATCGACGCCGGGCTGGCGCGCGTCTTCTTCTCCTGGACGCTCCACGCCATCGTCTATTTCTGGCTGATGCCGGCCTATATCGCCTTCTACACCATCATCCCCCGGGCGATCGGCGGCCGGCTCTACAGCGACACCATGGCCCGGATCTCGTTCGTGCTGTTCCTGGTCGTGGCCATGCCGATCGGCATCCATCACCTGTTTGCCGATCCGCAGGTCGGGTCCGGCTTCAAGGTCATCCATTCCGTCTTCACCGCGATCGTCGCGATCCCGACCCTGCTGACGGTCTTCACCATCTGCGCCTCGGTCGAGATCGCCGGGCGCTTGAGGGGCGGCACGGGTCTCTGGGGCTGGATCCGGGCGCTGCCCTGGGACAACCCGCTGATGCTGGCGGTGACCTTCTCCTTCATCATGCTGGGATTCGGCGGTGCCGGCGGCATCATCAACATGAGCTACCAGCTCGATTCCACCATCCATAACACCCAGTGGATCACCGGCCATTTCCACCTGATCTTCCCGGGCGCGATCGTCATCATGTATTTCGCCATCGCCTATGACCTGTGGCCGCACCTGACCGACCGGGCACTCGAAAGCCTCGGCCTGATGCGGCTGCAGTTGTGGCTGTGGTTCGTCGGCATGATCCTGCTGACCTTCCCCTGGCATTATGTCGGCATCCTGGGCATGCCGCGGCGCATGGCGGTCTACGACTACACCAACCCGGCCGTGGCACCCCAGGCGCTGTCGGTTGTAGCCTCGGCGATCGGCGGCTTCATCCTCGCCGCCTCCGGCATCCTGTTCATCGCCATCCTCGCCCGCGGCCATCGCACGCGCCGGGCGCCGGCCCCGAGCTACCGCTTCAGTGTCGCCCTGCACGAGCCCAAGACGATACCCATTGCGCTCAACGGCTTCGCGCTGTGGCTGGCGCTGATGGTCGGCCTGACGGTGGTGAACTACGGCTACCCGATCGCGCAGCTGATGGCGCTCGACGACACCTCGGTCCCGGCGATCCGGATCGGAGGCCCGCGGTGACGACCGAACCCCTGTTCTCGCTCCGCAATCGCTGGTTCGTCGCCAGCGTCGGCTCTGCCGTCGCGATCTTCGTGCTCTCGGCCGTCGTCGGTTTCATTTGGCTGCCGACAGCCCAGCCCGACGCGGGGTTCCAGGGGCTGTGGAACGCCATCTGCAGTGCTGCCGGTGTGCCGCAGAGCTGGCTGCGCTCGACGCCGGTGCCGGAGACCCGCGTCACCTCGACCGTCGTCGTCACGCCCCAGATGCTGGACAATCTCGACGCTCAATCCATCGGCCGCGGCGCCACGCTCGCCTTGAAATGCACCATGTGCCACGGCGCGCGCGGGCTCAGCGAAGCGGACTCGCCGAACCTCGCCGGCCAATATGCCGCGGTCGTCTACAAGGAGCTGCAGGACTTCAAGATCGGCGCGCGCACCAATGCGGTCATGGCGCCGATGGTCGCCGACCTGAGCGACCAGGACATGGCCGACCTCGCCGCCTATTATGCCTATCTGCCGCGCCTGCCCGGCTATCACCCGACGCCCGGCCAGGTGGCGCCATCGATCGTCGTGCATGGCGCACCGATGCGCAACATCCCGCCCTGCGCCGCCTGTCACGGCGGGCTCGACGTCAAGACCGGCAGCCCCTGGCTCGAGGGCGAGTCGCCGGTGTACCTCAAGGCGCAGCTCGAGGCCTTTGCGTCGGGCGCGCGGCACAACGACATCAGCGGCCAGATGCGCAACATCGCCCGCCAGATGACGCCGGCCGACATCGACGCCGCCGCGCAATATTACTCGAACCAGCCGCCCGGAGACCGCTAGGCCGGCTTCACCCCGAAGTGATGTCACAAAAAATTCGTCGTTTTAGTTACATCATGATCCCGTCCGCAACTATGCTGCGCACCACGATGATGCGCGTTAGGCGGTGGGATTCGGATTGATGGCGTCGCGACGTTCCTTGCTTCTGCTCGCCGGTGCGGCACTGGCCTGCGTCGGTATCTCGACATCCAAGGCGGCCGAGCCGGCGCCCCCGATCGCCATCGTCTACGACACCAACGAGAACCCGCCATTCACCTATGGCGTCGGCACCGACACGGATCCGAAGAAGCCGGGCCTGGTGATCGAGCTGCTGCAGCAGGCCTCGGCCCACGCCGGCATTCCCGTCACCTTCACCCGCGTGCCCTGGGCGCGCGGCCTGCAGATGGTCGAGGCGGCCCAGGCGGACGCCATCTTCATGTCCAGCTACACGGAGGACCGCCTGCGCTATGGCGTCTATCCGATGAAGGACGGCAAGCCGGACGCGGCGCGCAAGCTGGTCGATCTGTCCTATTGGCTCTATGTGCGCAAGGACTCCGGCATCTCCTGGGACGGCAAGACCATCACCGGCCTCCAGGCGCCGGTCGGGGCGACCACCGGCTATGCCGTGGTGCCGATGCTGCGGCAACTGGGCATCGCGGTCGAGGAGGACCCGATCCATCTGCGCAATCTGCACAAGCTCGAGAGCGGCGCTATCGACGCCTATGCCGAGCTTCAGGCCCATGTCGACGGGCTGATCCGCGCCTATCCCCGGATGTTCCAATCGATCGTCAAGCTGACGCCGTCGATCCGCACCACGGCCTATTACCTGATGTTCTCCAAGGCCTTCTACGCCGCCCGGCCCGAAGATGCCGAGCGGGTGTGGGACGCCATCGCCTGGGTCAACGCCCAGGCCACGTTCCAGGACATGGTCCGCGAGAAATACACCGAATAGTCACTCCCGCGCTTCCAGCGCGGTGATTTTTGACAAATCGCAGCGGCATCCGACAATCGGCCGCCGCCCCGCTTCGCCAATATTCTGAGGAGGCAGACGACGCCAGACCCGGCTGGCACCGGCCATCGCCCATCGCGGTCGGAAGAACTTTGCCCAAAGCCCGCAGCAAAGGATTTCAGATGATGGCGATGCGTTTGACGGCTTCCGAGGGATCTTCGAACAGTCTCAGCCGCTACCTGCAGGAGATCCGCAAATATCCGCCCCTGGCGCCGGATCAGGAATTCGGGCTGGCCAAGCGTTGGGCCGACGAGCGCGATCCGCGCGCCGCCGAGCGGCTGGTGACCAGCCATCTAGGGCTGATCGTCAAGATCGCCAACGGCTTCCGCGGCTACGGCCTGCCGCTGGCCGAACTCGTCGCCGAGGGCAATGTCGGCATGATGCAGGCGATCGAGCGTTTCGATCCCGACCGGGGCTTCCGCCTGTCGACCTATGCCATGTGGTGGATCCGGGCGGCGATCCTGGAATATATCCTGCGGTCCTGGTCGATGGTGCGGCTGTGCACGACGCCGCGGCACAAGCGGCTGTTCTTCAAGCTGCGCAAGCTGAAGGCCCAATTGCAGGCGATCGAGGACGGCGATCTCTCGCCCGAGATCGTCGCCAAGATCTCGACCCAGCTCGACGTCTCGGAAGGCGACGTCATTACCATGAACCGGCGGCTGGCGGCGCCCGACCAGTCCCTGAACGCCCCCCTCACCGCCGACGGCGACGGCGAATGGCAGGATTGGCTGGTCGACCAGTCCCCGAACCAGGAAACGACGCTCGCCGATCGGCAGGAGCTGGATGTCCGGCGTGGCCTGTTGCATCGGGCCATGGCTCAGTTGAACGAGCGCGAGCTCCATATCCTGAGCGCGCGCCGCCTGCGCGACCGGCCGCTCAAGCTCGACGAGCTGGCGACCCACTATGGTGTCTCGCGTGAGCGCATCCGCCAGATCGAGGAGCGCGCGTTCCTGAAGATCCAGGAATTCCTCGGCCTCGCCCCCGCCCGTCCCCGGCGGGCCGCACAGCCGATCTTCGCCCCGGCGCTCGCCCATCCGGCCGCGGCGAACGACGACTACCTGCCGGCGACACCCTATCCCGCAGCCTATGCGCCGCAGCCACGCGCAGACTGGCTGAAGCGGTCGGCCATGGCGGGGTAGCGTCAACGGCCTGGTACCTTGCCCCGGCTTTGCCGCGAGGGATCTAGCGCGCTTTCGGTTCGGATGTTTCCATCCGGGCGGAAAGCGCGCTAGCGTCGCGGCGATGATTTGATCGGGGGATTTACCATCTTGGGTCGTTTTAGCATCACGCTTGCCTTGTCCGTGCTGGGGATGGCAACCGCCGCCGGTGCCCGTGCGGATGCGCCGGACCCGTATCTCTGGCTCGAGGAGCTCCACAGCCCACGCGTCGATGCCTGGGTCAACGCCGAGAACGCCAAGACGCTCGACGTGCTCGAGAAGGACCCGCGCTACGCCACGCTTTATGCCCAAGCGCTCGAGATCGCCGAGGCCAAGGACCGCATCCCGACGCCGCGGTTCCTGGGCGGTGCGGTCTATAACTTCTGGCAGGACGCGGATCACGTCCGCGGCCTGTGGCGCAAGACCAACCTCGCCGACTATCGCAAGCCGGAACCGGCCTGGACCCCGGTTCTGGACCTGGACCAGTTGGCCAAGGCTGAGAAGGCGAACTGGGTCTGGCACGGCGCCAACTGCCGCCGGCCGGACGAGCGTATCTGCCTGGTCAGCCTGTCGGACGGCGGCGAGGATGCGGTGACGTCGCGCGAATTCGACCTCTCGACCGGCAAGTTCGTGAAGAGTGGCTTCATCCTGCCCAAGAGCAAGCAGAGCGCCGCCTGGGTCGGCGACGACGAGCTGCTGGTCGCGCGCGACTGGGGCAAGGGCACGATGACCACCGCCGGCTATCCCTATGTCGTGAAGGTGCTGAAGCGCGGGCAGAAGCTCGCGGCCGCGCACGAGATCTTCCGCGGCAAGGAGACCGACACAGGCGTCGACGCGCAGTCGCTCCAGGACGGCGACGGCCACAAGGCCGTGTTCATCCAGCGCAACGTCAGCTTCTTCGAGACCGAGACCTATCTGGTCAAGGGTGGCAAGGCGGTCAAGATGGCCCTGCCGCTGAAGTCCGATATCGCCGAGCTGGTCGCCGGCCGCCTGCTGGTCAAGCTCAAGGAGGATTGGTCGGCCGGCGGCAAGAGCTTCCCGCAAGGCTCGCTCGTCTCGCTCGACCTGGCGGCCGCCACGGCCGATCCGCAGCATCTGGCGCCGACGCTGGTCTATGCGCCGGGCCCGCGCCAATCCCTGGACGAGGTCGCCGCAACCCGCTCGCACCTGATCGTCACCGGCCTCGACAACGTCAAGGGGCGGGCATCGGTCTTTACGCCGGCCGCCAACGGCGGCTGGACCGAGCGCAAGCTCGACCTGCCCGACAACAGCACCATCGGCATCGTCGATACCGAGGCCCATGGCGAGGACGCGTTCTTGTCGGTGACCGGCTTCCTCGCTCCCTCCTCCGTGCTGCTCGCGGACACGGCGTCGGGCGAGTTCACGACGGTCAAGACGCTGCCGGCCAAGTTCGATGCCTCCAAGGACGTGGTCGAACAGAAGGAAGCGACCTCCAAGGACGGCACGAAGATTCCCTATTTCATCGTGCATCCGGCCGGCATGGCCTTGGACGGCAACAACTCGACGGTGCTCTACGCCTATGGCGGCTTCCTGGATTCGATCACGCCGTTCTATTCCGGCAATATCGGCAAGCTGTGGCTGGAGCGCGGCGGCGTGTTCGTGGTCGCCAATATCCGCGGCGGCGGCGAGTTCGGCCCGGCCTGGCACGAGGCGGGCCTGAAGACCCATCGCCAGCGCATCTACGATGATTTCGCCGCGGTGGCCGACGACCTGATCCAGGCCAAGGTCACGAGCCCGCGCCGGCTCGGCATCCAGGGCGGCTCGAACGGCGGCCTGCTGATGGGCGTCGAGTTCACCCAGCATCCGGAGCTGTGGAACGCGGTCGACATCCAGGTGCCGCTCCTGGACATGCTGCGCTTCGAAAAGATCGCCGCCGGCTCGTCCTGGGTCGGCGAATACGGCACGGTCGCGAATCCCGAGGAGCGCGCGTTCCTCGCCTCGATCTCGCCCTACCACAATCTCAAGCCCGGCGCGAAATACCCGGAGCCGCTGGTCTGGACCACGACCAAGGACGACCGGGTCGGCCCGCAGCACGCCCGCAAGTTCGCGGCCAGGCTCGCGGAGCTGGGCGTGCCGTATCTCTTCTACGAGGTGACCGAGGGCGGCCACGGCGCCGGCGCCAACCTCAAGGAAAAGGCCAAGACCACGGCGCTGGAGATGACCTATTTCTCCCGCAAGCTGATGGATTGACCGCTAATCGCTCGGCGCCCGTGCCCAGGTGCGGCGCCGAGCGGTCTTCAAGCCCGTCGAACGAAACGGACAATATCGACATGACCCGCCATTTTTCCGCGATCGTGACGGTCGCCATCGCCCTGTCGGCGGCGCCGGCGCTGGCGGCGGATATCCTGCCGCTCCAGCGCGGCTTCTATGTCGCGACCGACACGCCGTGCGGCGAGGCCTCGGACGCGACCATCACCCTCTATAACGGCACGTCCTTCGGCGCCGCCCATGCGCAATGCCGCAAATGGTCAAGCAAGCAGCAGCCGGACGGCAGCTATCAGGTCACCCGATCCTGCCGAACGATCGAGGGCAACCGCAGCCGATGGGCGCGTACGACCAGCTCCTACGAGGTGTTCAGCCACACCGAATTCGCCGAGACCAACCAGTTCGGCAAGTTCACCTTCCGCCATTGCCGGCAATCCCAGCTGCCGTCGGACTGGCGGGTCGTGAACCTGGGCAAGAACGGCGCCGAGTGAGGCCCGGCAGGCCCGCACGGCCATCGGGAGGATCATCATGCGAACGACCGATGCGCCGTCGCTCGACCGGGCGAGCGTCGCGGATGCGGCCGAGATCGCCAACCTGTACTTGGCCTCCCGCGCCGATGCCCTGCCCTATCTGCGCCGAGTCCATGGCGACGAGGACGTGCGGGTCTGGATCCGGACGGTGATGCTCGCCCGCGGCGAGACCTGGGTCGCCCGCCGCGGCGACGAGATCCTGGGCTTCATGTCGCTCGTCGGGGATGAGCTGGACCAGCTCTACCTGAAGCCCGGCCACTACCGCCGCGGCATCGGCTCGATGCTGCTCGCGAAGGCCAAGGAACGAAGCCCAGGCCGGCTGCGCCTCCATACATTCCAACGGAACCTGCGGGCCCGGGCGTTCTACGAGGCCCACGGCTTTCGGATCGCCGTTCTCGGCGACGGTGCGCAAAACGAGGAAGGCGAGCCGGACATCCGCTACGAATGGGCGGCGAGCGACGCGTGACTCGCTCCTTGATCAGGAGAGCAAACCGAGCATGTCGAAGATGCCCACGGTCAGCAGCATCGCGATCCCGCCGCCAGCGATGAGCAGCAACTCCGAGGCCCCCGACAGGCCGTGGTCGAGCAACGCCCGCGCCTGGGCGGCAGGGGCCTTCTTCGAGGGAACGAGACGCATGATGTGCTCCTGACGCCCTGGCTATGGACGGCCCCATCGTCTCCCCGAAGCGTTAACGCGACCTGACAAAGCGGCCGGTGGGGGGCGTCAACGGCGCGCGCTGATTGCGACCGCACAACCTGTGATTTATATCATACGTAAATACCATCTGAGCGATCTAGTTTGGGCCGACAACAGGGAGGAAGCTGTCATGTCGGCCAAACCTTTGAACGTCACGCTGAAGCTCTCGAACCTTCATTGCGTTACCGAAACGGACCAGTGGGGCGGCTCGGCCGAACCCTACATCTGGACGGTGTTCTTCAAGATCGACGGCGACCTGGTCACCCACAACTTCCACCCGACGGTCGTCACGACGTCGGGCAATCAGGCCGACCTGCCGAACCAGGACGTGGATGCGGGCGAGAACAACCCGATCCCCGCCAAGCTCGGCCTGTTCAACACCACGCTGAAGCCCCTGCCCCTGCCCGGCAAGGAAGGGGCGAGCATCATCGGCTGCGTGGCCGTCGTGATGGAGCAGGACGACACGGCAGCCCATGCCATCGCCAAGGGCCATGCCGCGCTGAACGCGTTCGTCGCTGCAACCCTGCAGAAGTTCGTCGACAAGGCCGTTTCGACCGGTCAGATGCCGACGGACAACGATATCAAGGGA